>Ga0187784_10002251_pt1 | contig 15467 bp, 13 predicted proteins | sample 1015_SJ02_MP15_2_FD_132964 | JGI IMG/M metagenome (GOLD analysis project Ga0187784, IMG submission 132964) | Tropical peat soil microbial communities from peatlands in Department of Meta, Colombia - 1015_SJ02_MP15_20_MG | ecosystem: Environmental > Terrestrial > Soil > Wetlands > Peat | place...
AAGACGTGCCAAAGCCCGAGCCGATCACCAGCCAGAACAGCAGCGGGGAGGCGATCACGCCGACCACGCGGGTGCGCTGGCGGTAGAAGCGGACGACTTCGCGCCACCACAGCGTGAACGCGGGCAAGGTGAGTCCGGCGGAGGTGGGGGCTGAGGTTCGCGGTAAAGTCGCAGTTTGCGTTGCCATGTTAGTTCGTTCCCACCATAGGGATTCCTCGCGCCAAAAGTCGGGCGCTCGGAATGACAATGGTCAGATACTCGCAGGTCAAAGCATCCTCGGCGGGCATCAGGAATCCGCCTCCTGCTGACCTTCGGTCCAGAAACGGTGCCCGGTCCGATGGATGAACACATCCTCCAGCGTCGGCTTGCTCACCGAGACGGCTTCGATTTCGCCGGGGAAAGCTTCGACCACGTCGGTGATGAAGCGATGACCGTGTTCCTGCTCCATGCGCACCTGGCCCTGCAACACCTGGACCTCCGCGTTCCAGCGGCGGCGCACGCGTTCTGCCAGCGACTCCGGGTCTTTGGTATCGAGCAGAATCACGTCGCCGCCGATTTCGCGCTTCAGTTCATCAGGCGTTCCCAGGGCAACAACTTTGCCCTCATTCAGAATGGCCAGCCGGTCGCAGCGTTCGGCTTCTTCCATCAAGTGGGTAGTGACGATCACAGTGACGTGTTCTTCGTCGCGCAGGATCGCCAGATACTGCCACAAGTCGCGGCGAGCGCCCGGATCGAGCCCTGTCGTCGGCTCATCGAGCAGCAGAACCGCCGGATGGTGCAACAAGCCTTTTGCCAACTCGAGCCGCCGCTGCATGCCGCCGGAAAAAGTCTCGGCCTTATCGTTGGCGCGGTCGGCAAGTCCGACGCGACCGAGCATTTCCCTGATGCGAGCGCTGAGTGTGGCGCCATGGAGACCATACAGATGGCCCTGGTGCCATAGATTTTCCGCTGCGGTCAGCTTCACGTCGATGCTTTGCGCCTGAAAGACGACTCCGATGCGGTGGCGCAGCGCGTTGGGATCGCGAGCAACGTCAAATCCCATGATTGTAGCGCGGCCGCTAGTGGGAATCATGAGCGTGGAAAAGATTCGGAACAGGGTGGTTTTGCCGGCACCGTTCGGACCAAGCAAGCCGAACAACTCTGCCGGACGGACATCGAAGGTTACGCCGCCCAGGGCCGTACGGCCGGCGTACTCGTGCACCACGTTTTCCACGGTGATGACGGCTGGGCTGCCAGTTGGCAGGTCTTTCTCAGCGGCGGTTACCGAATAAGCAGGAGTTCTCGAAGCCACGACTTATTTTACGATGACAGAGGGCGCCCGGGAGGCTCACTGCGTGAGCAGTCCGATAATGCCTATGCCGGTACCGGCCGCTGCTCGCGCCCGCGGACCCTTTCCTCGAGGGAGATCGGAACGTGCCGCCACACCTGGATGGCCAGCACCACCGCCGTTGCCAGCAGCAGCGCACCCACGGCGACATGAGCCACGGTGGAAATCACCATCGGCAACTCCGGCTGGACGGCGTCTTTGCCCCACTCGACTCGCGTGAGGAATGCGAGGAACCCGAGGCAAAGCTGGGTGATCAGCAAGCCGAGCATCAGGATCGCCGGGCGACGGACGGCTTCGATCTTGGAGAATTGTGACAGGGCGCGGATGGCAGTCCAGGTCAGCACAAACGCCACCACGATGGCGTGCGCGGAGTGCGGCCACCAGCTCAGCCCATGGTGACGAAACATCGCGCCCAGGATTAATTGCACGTACAACACGAAAATCGACAGCAGAGTCAGGGTTATGAGGCTGGGCCGCCGGCGGTCGAACTCAATTTCCGGAACCTCTTCGACCCACTTTTGCCCGGTAAACACAGCGACTGCCACGGTCAGACAAAAGAATGTTTGGGCCAGCGCTGCATGTGCCGACGAAACCGCCGGAGGCAAAAAGAAAATCACCGTGAGCCCGCCGAGAATGCCCTGCCCGATCACCGTTCCCAGGGCGCTGACACCGAGGTACCTCATCCAGCGGCGACGGTCGGCGCGCCAGGTCCAGATGGCAAGAACGATAGTCAGCAGCCCTGCAGCCTGCGCGATCATGCGATGGGTGTGCTCGAACTTCACCCCGCCGACCAAGCGGGGAATCTTGTACAAAGAACCGAACGAGGTCGGCCAGTCTGGAACTGACAAGCCGGCATCGTTGCTGGTGACCAGAGCGCCGGCGATGATCAGCAAGAATGTCCAGCAGGCCAGTATTATCGCGAAAATATGGTGCGCTCGATTGTACGATGGCAATAAAGCTTTCAGGGGCGTGCTCCTTACCCGGACAATCTTACCTCGCGCCGTGAGAGCGTGGGTAACGCGCCATTTTACCCAATGCCCGGGCGGATTGTAAGGGGCTGCAGCAATCCTGCCCCGGTCGATGGGCAAGGTGATCTGGGGAGCTTAGAATGGCTTGGAAATTGGGGTTCCACCGCTGAATGCTGAGTGTCGAATGCGGGATGGCCACCATTCGACGTGTACAGTTCTCCGGAAGCGCAAGGCATAGGTTAGTCTATTTACTTGCATGCCTTCCCGCTACGCACAGTGGATGTACGACTGGGAAACCCGCCTCACTTCGGTAGACAATAATCGAGTGGTGCGGCCCCTGGAGTGGGGTGTGGAGTGGGCGCGCAACTGGCCGTGCCGCAACGGTTGCCTGCAAAGCGAACGGCCAGGGGACAGCGAGCAATTCTTCCGCGAATACAACCAGCGCATCGTGGCTGCCAGTGACGAGTTCTATTCCTACGACCAGCCAGCGGATTTCCGCCTGGAGCGCCGCGAGGTCAAGGTCTTCAGCACACGCGAGGTCCCCGATCCCAAGCTGGAAGAGAAAGTGTGTGGCACTTACGCCAGCTTCTTGCGGTTCACCTCGCCGGCGACGACACCTTATGCGGAGAACAATCTGGCGAATGCCCGGTGGTTCCCGGCCGCCGGGCGCAATGCGCTGGTGCTTCTTCCGCATTGGAATTCCGATGCTATTGCTTACACCGGCCTATGCCGCGCGCTGACTTTCCTGGGCATCGCGGTGCTCCGCCTGAGCATGCCCTACCATGACATTCGCATGCCCGCCGAAATCCAGCGCGCCGACTATGCCGTCTCTGCCAACATCGGGCGCACGCTGGACGCGGCCCGCCAAGGGGTTCTCGACATCCGATGCTGCCTTGACTGGCTGCAATCGCAAGGGTACAAACGCCTGGGCATCGCCGGCACCAGTCTCGGCTCCTGTTACGCGTTTCTGGCCGCCGCGCACGATCCACGGATTCGCGTGGCCGCTTTTAACCACGCTTCCACATACTTCGCCGATGTCGTATGGCATGGGCAGTCGACGCGCCACATCCGCCAGGCCGTGGAACAGGAGTTGGATGTGGAACGTTTGCGTGTGCTGTGGAGCGCCATCAGCCCCATGTCGTACTTCCGCCAGTTCTCACGCTGGCCGCGGAAATCGCTCGTCGTATATGCCAAGTACGACTTGACATTCCTTCCGGAATTCTCGCGCCAGGTGGTTGCCGAATTCGCCAGCCATCACCTCGACCACAAAGTGGCCGTCCTCCCCTGTGGCCACTACACCACTGGAGAGGCGCCTTACAAGTACATCGACGGCTGGCATCTCGCGTCGTTTCTACGGAGCGCGTTCGAGGAGGTCTAGGCTCGAATGTGAAAGGGTAGCCGGAAAGGCTGATGTGCCTCCGGTGGAACGGCTTCCCTACTCTGGTCTCGGCTGTCTTCATGCTTTGGAATATACTTATCTCTTTGTAAAACGAGGTTTCAGGTCTTCAACGTGTCTATACAACCCATTCTAGTAACAGGGGGCGCCGGCTTCATTGGCTCAAATTTCATTCTGCGCTGGTTTGAGCAGGACGCGGCCCCGCTGGTCAACCTTGACAAGCTGACTTACGCGGGGAACCTTGCCAACCTGCAATCGATTTCTGCCCGTCCCGATTATGGTTTCGTCCACGGCGACATCGCCGACCGCAAGCTGGTCTTCGATCTATTGCAAAAGTGCCGGCCTCTGGCCATCGTGCACTTTGCCGCCGAAAGCCACGTGGATCGCTCCATTCACGGACCTGACGATTTTGTCCGCACCAACGTGAACGGCACATTTTCGCTCCTCGAAGAAGCTCGGGCTTTCTGGATGGACTTGCCGACGGACGCGAAAGCGGCTTTTCGCTTTCTGCACGTCTCCACAGATGAGGTTTATGGATCATTGGCGCCCAGCGACTCTCCATTTTCTGAATCCACCGCCTACGCGCCGAACAGTCCGTACGCCGCTTCCAAGGCAGCGTCGGACCATTTGGCTCGCGCTTACTATCACACTTTCGGATTGCCGGTCCTGACCACGAACTGCTCCAACAATTACGGGCCGTATCAGTTTCCCGAGAAGCTGATTCCGCTGGCGATTCTGCATGCCATACAGGGCAAGCCGATACCGGTGTATGGCGATGGGCAGAACGTCCGCGACTGGCTGTATGTCACGGATCATTGCGATGCCATTCGTACCGTGCTGGGCCGCGGTCGCGTGGGCCAGACCTACAACATCGGCGGACACAACGAAAAACCGAACTTGGAAGTTGTGCGGCTGATCTGTTCGATTCTTGATCAGTTGCGGCCCAACGATCCCGTTGTGCCTCATGCCAAGCTCATCACCTTTGTGCAGGACCGGCCGGGACATGACCGGCGCTACGCCATCAACCCGGCGAAAATCGAAGGCGAGTTGGGATGGCGTCCGAGGGAGACATTTGAGACCGGGCTCCGCAAGACCATCGAGTGGTATCTGGCGCACGACGCCTGGATTGAGGACGTCACCAGTGGAAGCTACCGCCAGTGGATCGCAACCCAATACGCGATGTAGCGCCGCCGGCTTTTGAGGAGATCAGGTATGAAGGCATCTGTCTTCATCGGAACCAGTGTCGACGGCTTCATCGCACGGGCGAATGGCGAGTTTGACTTCCTGCCCGTGGACGGCGGCGAGCCGCATGGCTACAACGAGTTCATTGCCAGCGTTGACGCGATCGTGATCGGCCGCAAGACCTTCGAAACGGTCCTGAGCTTTCCGCAATGGCCATACGGCGACAAACGAGTTGTGGTCCTGAGCAACCGCAAACAGGATCTGTCGGCAGTGCGCGGAGGGCTCGTCGAGCAGATGGCCGGAGCCCCGACTGAAATCGTTGCGAAACTGGACGCAACCGGAGTCCGCCACGCTTATGTCGACGGAGGGGTAACGATTCAAGGTTTCCTGCGCGCCGGGCTGATTCAGCGCCTCATAATCACCCGCGTGCCGGTGCTGATTGGCCAAGGAATTCCTCTGTTCGGCACGCTGCCGCGCGATGTGCGCTTGCGTCACGTGGCCACTCAGCACTATCCGAGCGGCCTGGTTAAGACTGAATATCAAGTTCTTGCCTGAGGATTCCCTATGCCCACACGCACTGCACCCCAATCCCGCTACAAAGGCATCATCCTAGCCGGTGGATCGGGCACCCGTCTCTACCCTGTGACTCACGCAGTTTGCAAGAGCCTGCTGCCCATTTTCGACAAGCCGATGATCTATTACCCGCTTTCCACTCTAATGCTAGCGGGCATTCGCGACATTTTGATCATCTCGACCCCAGACGACCTTCCCCGGTTCGAAAGCTTTCTCGCTGACGGATCACGCTTCGGCGTGCGCTTCCAATACCTCGCCCAGCCGCGTCCGGAGGGCATTGCGCAAGCTTTTCTATTGGGCGAGGAGTTTATCGGCCATTCCAATTGCGCCCTGGTTTTGGGCGACAACATTTTCTACGGGCATGATTTAGTCAAGCATCTGAGCGAAGCCGGAGCCGGCAGCCGGGGCGCACGCATCTTCGCTTATCCGGTACATGATCCGGAGCGGTATGGCGTGGTTGAATTCGACGCTGCCGGACACGCTTTGAGCCTGGAAGAAAAGCCCAAATCTCCCAAATCGCGCTATGCCGTCACCGGCCTCTATTTCTACGATGACCAGGTAGTGGAGATCGCCAAGTCGCTCAAACCTTCGGCGCGCGGCGAACTGGAAATCACTGATGTGAACAAAGAGTACATGCGGCGCGGACAACTGGAGGTCGTGGTCATGGGCCGGGGCATGGCCTGGCTCGATACCGGCACTCACGAGGCCATGCTGGAGGCGTCAACGTTCATCCAGACCATCCAGACGCGTCAGGGATTGATGGTCTCGTGCCCGGAAGAGATTGCCTTCCGTTACGGGTATATCAGCGCCGGGCAACTCGAAGCCGCTGCCGCTGGCATGAAGAACAACCGCTACGGCATGTACCTACTCCAGTTGCTCAGGGAGAGAGTGTTCTGATTGAGTCTCACTCTGGCAAAAAGGGCGCAGCTCTGGCTGCGCCCTTTCCACTGTCAGCGGACCTGTGCAAACCTTACTCAGTGGCGATTTGCCAAACGTTGTCCACCTTGCTCAACGCTACGACTACCTTAGTGGGCGGGCCATGATAGAAAGCCGCGCCATCTTTTTCGATCAACGTCGCCCGCTCCCACGTGCTGAAACTCTGTACCAACGGTCCGCTGGCTTCCAGCAAGTCGCCCATGGGATTGGTTTCCCACGTCCAGGTCACGTTCACCGTGGCGCGGCTGGAATTGATCATTTTCACGTCTGACACCGATAGCAGCTTGCGGGTCGCCAGTGGCACCACATACTTCACCGTGTCATGGTCGGTCTTTTTCTGGGTGACGCCGGCGATCTGCTTAAACATGTCTTCGCCCTTGGGAGTCAGCTCCACGGGAACGATCTCGTTGTACGTTCCTTTCGGCTTTCCCAGAGTGACGAAGCCGGCCTTCTCCAGCAGCTTGTACTGCGGGTCTTTTGCGTTGTCCTCAATGGAACCGTTGACTTCGCCGGTGTAAAAGCTGAGCTTGGCCGGGCCCTGGTCCTGCAATACTTTGGCCACGATCTTGGTCGCTTCCTCCAGCGGCAACACCTTGCGCATTTCCACCACGTAGTAGCCGGCAACACCGACAATGCCGACAATCATCGCCACGATCAACAACAGAGGCAGCACCGAAGAACTCTTTTTTTCCAATTCCATTTCCTGCTCAAACATGGCCGTCCCTCCTTCTCCCTCTTCCGCGGTCGTCTGCATTCGACGACTCTGCCCGGGTACCACACTTTCATTGTCGAAGAAAGCCTCATAGCAGGATGTGACCGCACTCACAGGGCTGTGGCTCGCACATCACCGGAAATTTCGTCTGGGTGACGGCGGATCGCCACAAAATTTGCAAGGGTTTTCATCAGGCAGACAAGCGACGGCGCCAAGCTGCCTGTAACTCATTGTTGCGGAGATGGATAGCCACAGCGCAGACGTGGCCATCGGTTTGCACTCGGGATCGGGGGACGCAGTGTGCTCAGCGTCTTGGACCCGGGTTCACGTTCCATGGTGCGTCGCAGGCTTACACTGTTGCTCGTTGTCTTACTCACGACTCTGCCTACGGCGGCGATCGCGCTGCGCGCGGATCGCCCGGCGGCGGAGCATCATGTCGATTCCCGCGAAAACCAGGTCTGGATCTCCGCCCTGCGCGAATCCCAGTTCTCCATTGTCCCGCACGTGGCCGTGCACGCCGATTGCGAGCTCTCTGAGCCACCCGAGGCCCTGGCCACCCCCGATCCTCTGGTCCAGCTTTCCAAAGCTGGCGCACGAATCACGGTCAGCTTCATCGTGGGGACGGACGGCAGGGTCCATTCCCTGTTCATTCTGGAGGGCGACGACCCGGCCGAGGATGGGACTGTGCTGAAAGCCGTGCGCTCGTGGCGTTACCGCCCAGCCAAGTGCAACGGCGTCCCCATTGACGCGGAAGCCAGGATCCAGTTCCGAATACGCTGACCGTCCCGTGCCCTCTTCTGATCTCGGGCAAGCAGAAGCCGCTTCCGCTAATCAGAGAAACCTATACTGCGCCCCAGGCCAAATGCAGGTTCGATTCGGACAGTCAGGATGAGCCGTCTGCCACACAAAACCGGCCCTGCTTGCGCAGGGCCAGGCGTTAAAGTGAAGTTGAGCGGAACTCAGTACGAGCCGGTATGCGGCGTCAGGTTCTGAGTGAAGCTCAGGTTTTCGATGTCGCGGAACAACGGCGTACCCGGCGGCAGGTTCTGCGGCTGGGTGAAGTCCGGGTCGAAAACATAGTTTCGGTTCGGTGGCTGATACACCGCGTAGGTACAGCACTTGAAGGTGCCGGTGTTGTAAGTCGAGTAGTACATGCTCACTAGCGAGCCTTCATAGTTCAGCGTGGCAGGGCTCCAGTCTTCCAGGAAGCGCAGGAAGTTGTGCACGCCGCCATCAGTCCCGAAACCGTAGTCGGTGCTGTTCTCCCAGCTGGGGAACGGGAAGTTGATGCTCTTGCCGGCTGTGACCGCCACGCGATAGTACGTGGTGCTCCCGGTCCGGTAGCTCGCCGGATCGGTCGCGTTGGGAGAGTTGGTGCTGTTGAGGTCGCTCCAATTGTTCGACAGCACCGTCACCGCATCGGCAATAACGGCTGCCTGGGAGTGCGCCTGGTCGGCGCCGCCAGTCCAAATGGGATCCGCGGCGTTGCTATTGTAGTTGTCGAGAATGTAAACCGGGTTTTCCGAGCCCACGGTGAATCCGCCCTGGCTGTTGTCGCGGCGGACCGGCACGTTACCCAGGCTGCCATCCACCAGTCTCAACACACGCCGGGCGCCGCTGACCCAGTTTTTCTGAGCAATGGTGCAAGTCGGCATACGCAGATAGCCATTGGGCGCACCGGCTGCGCCGGTGATTTGCCGGTTCACGTTGTTGCCGGCGGTGAAGGCTCCTCCCACAGCCGGGGGAGCATTGGGGTTGGTGGCTGGCGTGGGGCTATAGCCCATCCCGAGTCCCATGTTCCAGGTGCCGTAGTTTTCCAGCGTACCGTTTTCGTTGACGTCCTCATCGGAAACGGTCCTACCCAGAGGGATGGGGTCGAGCACTCCGTCCGGCGTGCCCGCCGCACTGGCCCGGTTCACCGAATCCTCAAGACCCGAGTCGCCGGTCTTGGTGCCCGCCGGATCGACCTGGGTTCCATTGGGGTTGGGCAGCATGCCGCGCCGGTCGGAGAAGTACAGCACATAACCGTTCTGCGCCAGGTAATCAACCAGAGTGCCACTGCCGGCTATGGTGCCATTCAGCCATGCCTTCAGGTTGCCCACGTCCAACTCGACGGCGTTCATGACGCCGTTGGCAGTGCAGCTATCGTTGCCGGCGGGTTGCTTGGTGTCGCGTGGCTCGCCTTCGCGAGCATCGTAAAAGTTGATGGGATACCAGTTAAACTCCGTCAAGCTCTGGGCTGGCGCCTGCGCGGTCTCGCCGTATTGCCAGGTGTTGGTGTTCGGGTCCGTTGTGACCTCGGGCGGCTTGCCGGGGTATGGCGTGTAAGTAATGCAGCCATGGCCACAGGACGAAGTCGTGTATCCCGGAGGCGCTCCGACAGAGTCGATGACCCCATCTCCGTTGCGGTCGCCCGGTTCCTGGAATAACAGGATGGCGTTGGGATTGACCGGGTTGGTCTGTGGCGTTGTCGAAGGCTGCGGCCCACGGGCAAAGCCCAAGCCCAGCCACTCCGCCGTCACTGGGTGCCAATTCCCGCTGGAGTCTCGGTATTCAACCCGCAGATAGCCGTCCAGCAGGTTCCAGACGCCAACGTTGTTGGCGGGGACATAGGGCGGGGCAAGAGCCGGAGTGTAATACGGGTATGCCGCCGCGCCCGGACAGACGGGAACCGCGCCAGGCGGTACGTTTACTGGTGTCGCCGGGTTACAGGTGGTAAGCGCGATATTGGGGGGCGTTACCGTCAAACCGCTGCCATTGGTTGCCTGCACCATTACCGGTGCGTTGGCGTCGTACAGGGTTACGTACTGTGGCGCCGGCGGCGTCAAGGGCTGGTAGAGCCAGTCCGGCTGGATCCAGTTTACCGTGTTGCTGTACGAGTCCTGATCCGGTTCCGCAGTGGTTGCCGTGGCAAAATATGTGGTGTATTGCTTGCCTCCTGGCAAGTTAGGCAACCCAGCCACAACCGATGTCTGGACTCCGTTCAAGTAATTGGGGCCATTATTGAACTGCCCGTTCGCCAGACGAATATTATTGGCGTCGGCGATGCCCGCCGCTCCGAAGGGCGGCAACTCGGCGGGACTGTCGGCAAGCAGCACGTGGATTTGCGCTTCGTTGTACAAGCGCGAGGCTCCCAGCACTCCGGAGGGATTCTCTCCAGCCGGGGGCCGGCGAATGATCTCAAAGGGTTGCGGACCGGTGTTGGTACCGGTCGTTCCACCCACAAACGGGAGCGACAGGTCGGTCACTCCCGTCCCATACGTGTAGCCTGCGGGATAGCTTGAACTTGCCCAGTCGCCATCGCTAAGGTACTTGGTGTAATAGTTCAGTGAGATGGTCTGCCACGAGGGCGGTCCGGCGTTGTAGGCAGACTGCGGCGGGTAGCCGCCGGCGCCCACTACGCTGCCCTGGGTCGCTCCCAAGGTACGGCAATTGGGCTGCGCTCCGTCACATCCGCCGCTGGCGGTCGGAATCAGCACGGTTCCGCCGTCATTGTTCGACGCCGCTGACAGGCCGTTGGGCAACACGGCGCGGATCACGTTGCCGTAGGCAGTCAGCTTGTCATGGAAGGTCAGCGTGTACCCGTCGGCGACGCCCAGGTACAAGTCGCCGTTGGTGTGCACTCTGCCGGCAAAGTTTAAGTTCGGGCTGCTGTAGAATCCCAGGTCGCTGTCGGAGAACACGCCAAACTGAAACACTGGAATGAGCGCTACATCCACCTGGCGCGACATGTTGGTTTCGTCACCCAGCGGCCCCTGGGCAATCACGTTCAGATTGATGGGCACCAATTGGGCATACAGGCCGGCAAAGTTCCCCGACGGGATCGGTCCCCACTGGGTATTCAAACAGGGACTGACTCCTCCGGGGCAGTTGACCGTCGTGGTCTGCGGCGTCAGGCTGTACACCGGGTAGCTGATCAGGGCCGTATTCTGCGGTTGCAGGGCGCTCAACCCTTCGATCTGGCTAATCGTAGGCGACAACAGGTTATCGAACATGTCGGACAGATTAGCCGTCATGGTCTCGATCCCGCCTTCGGCGGCGTGGTACGACATGTTGGCCTGCAAGTCCTGGGTGTTGACCTTCTGTTCGGTGTTCACCATCATGAGCAAGCCGACCGAAAGACCGGACAGGATCGTCAGCAACAGCAAAGCTGCGATCAGCGTGTATCCTCTTGAGCCCAACTCTCTGTGTGCCATCTTGCACTCCTTCATCTGCATGCGTGATCTTCCTTGCGTCACAACTTCGTCCTCATGCGGTTCAATAGCGCTGCTGGTAACTCAGGTTGCGAGCGCTGATCGACGTCTGAAAGTCAAAGGTCTGGTAGCCTTTGGTTGCCATCAGCGCCGTCCGTTGCCCCTGCAGCGTGCTGCGAATCGACATGTGCACTACATTGATCTTGCGAATCAGGTTGTAAGAATCGCCCAGCGAATAGCCGCCATCCCCGGCGCCGCTCAGCAGCGTGCCGTCGGAGTTGTAGGTGTCGTAGGTGAACTGCAGATTGACCACGTTCTCCGCCACCGGTATGGCCGTTTTCCCGTTCACCTGCCGCATCAAAGTCGGTGTTCCCGTCGTCTGACCGGTGGGATCGGGCTCATTGAGCAGGTAATACGTGATTACTTCCAGGCGTACGGCATTTTGATCGCAAACACCGTTGGGGTTGCCGGGGTTATTCCTCAAGCAAGTGTTGAAAAGAGTGGAGAGTGCTGCCAGGTTGTTGGAAATGCCAGCCCCGTTCTGGTTCAGTCTTAGTGGATCGCCGCCGTTAAAGGTGACGGTGTATACGCCCGCACCACCTGCCACACCAGTCACTTCCGCGACCGCGTAGGTCGATCCGCTGTAGAACAACAAGACATCACCCGCCTGCAGCGCAACCGACGTGCCCAACAACTGCTGGGCAGCGGCGATGCCCGCGGGCAAACATGAGGCGGGGGGGACGGCCGGCAGCGTGAATGTTACCGGGCTAGCTGCAGGCGCGGACGGGTAGGTCACCTGATAGCAGTCCAGCGCCAGCACTGGATCCTGGTACACCACGGTGATAATGTCGGTTGTCGTAGGGCTGCCCGGCGGTATGATCCCCAGTTGGTAGCCGGGGATGATTGGATACAGCGTGGGCGGACCTCCGCCGGCTAGCGGAGGAGGGGTGGGATAGGAAACGGCCCCGTTTGGCATGCAGGTGCCGCTCTGATTGCATCCGTAAACGGGCGTGAGCGCTCCCCCGCCGTTAGGCAGCGCAATCCCGGTCTCGTTGTTCTGCATCCCCTGGCCTGCCAGGATGATGTCTTTCACCATCAGGTTCGAAGCCGCGCGCAGATCCTGCTGCATCTCGGCCTTTTGCGTTGCCACCCAGGTGGCGTCCATGCCCTGGCTGAACAACATGATGGCGGCCGTCATCACGGTGATGCCCACCGTCAACGAGATCAGCATCTCCATCAGGGTGAAACCGCGAGTTCCGGCTCTTGATGCTTGACTCATAAGATTCCTCTAGCGGTACTCCGAAATGTAAGTCGCCAGCGTGTAGGTCCAGGGAACTTGAAATGGGGCGGTATAAAACTGCACCGTGATGGTCACATCCATGAGATTGCAGGTGGGCAGTCCGCCGCAGGACGGGTCCGGGTTAAGAACAATCTGGCGCTGGTAGTTGTTGAGCGGCAGGAAAATATCGTCGGCGGTGCCGAAGATGCCGTCGGGACCGGGCAGTTGCAAAGTCTGCTCTCCCGCGGCGCAATCATCGGCCGTGCCGTAAATACCGTCTGTGCCTGCGTTGCACACCGGCTGGAATCCGGTCAGGAAGATGCCTCCGCTGGTCGTGTTGGCGATCGCCGACCAGGGAACACCCCCGGGAACAATCTCGCTCTCGCGCGCCGTCAGGATGCTCTCCAGAGCTTCGTCGGCAACCGTCTTGGCTACCGAATTCTCTTGCGAGGACTGGGTAGCCTTGAGCGTAATTCCTAGCACGCCGAGCATTCCCACCAATCCGATGGTCAGCACCACCATGGAAATCAGCACTTCAATGAGCGTGATGCCACTCTGCCGGCCGCGCCCTTTCTTTCTGCCTGCCAGTCCTGCGATTGTCATTACTGGTACCTCCAGTAGTACGCCCCCGCCTGCTGATCCATACGCCAGCCGCGCAGCCTTCCGGTTGCGCCCCACACCGTTAGCGCGCGCGAGCTGTAGTAGTCGCCCGTACGCGCCACATACACCACACCATTGTTGATGTTGCCGTTCACGTCCTGCGCCGAACCGTCCGGCTGAAAGTAAATGACGTTCTTCACTCCGCCGGCGATGCCCTGATCAAAGTCGATCGGCACCACCCCTGTTCCGAATCCGTCGGGCGTCTGGGGAAAACCCACCTGCGACGTGGGAAACTGAGGCAGCGTCTGGTAGAACACGTCGATGGGCAATGTGAAGGAGTTGACTACATTGCCGGTCGACGCCTGCGTAATGCTGATCGTGTTGGGCAGGACGTTGTTGTTGAGCGTCACAAAGAAGGTCTGCCGTTGTGCCACGGCGCTGTCCCGCGCCTGCCGCATGGCGCCCAACGTGAAGTTGTACGCCTCGCTGACTCGCGCCTCTTTGAGCTCCACTTGCCCACCTATGAACACAAGCCCGGATGCGATGATGAAGACGGTCATGGTGACCATCATCTCGACCAGCGAGAAGCCGCGCATTTTTGCTCTTGCCATCTGCCAACCCCTGGCGGAGAAAGCTCTCCGCAAGATTTATGCTGCCAATTCCTTTGCGGTCTGGATTTTCGTTTGCCGGCCTGGGGGCGGCTAGGCTTATCCTGCAAGTCGCGCAATCGGCCCGCCCGCCGCGGCAAGCCGCTGGATCAGACCGCCTTCATCTTCAATCGTATGAAGCGGCAAAGAGCACCGTCAAAGCACGACAGGACAATGGGAATGGTTGGACCAACGTAATTGAACTGCTGGGTGTAACTTTCGTCACTTGAACGCCGGAACTGGCGCCCTAAAAGGCCCGCGGGCGGTTATGCGCCTTTGGCCTTGGCAAGACCTTTTCCGTTTTTGGCGGCGCGCTTGCTGGGCACGTAGGCGCAGGAGCGTTGGTCGTAGTGTTGCACCAGGCAGAGGCCGCAAACCTCGATCTGGTGCACCGTGCACCGTATCACCGGCGCCTCAATCCCGCACAGATCGCAGCCTCCCCGCAGCTTGCGCTTGGCGGCCGTTTCCGGCGCCGCTCTCTCCGGCAGGATGCCACCCCTCAACAAGCGGGCTTTGAAATACATTCCCAGGGAAGCAATCAGCGATCCCGCGCTGAACAGGCATAGCCCCATTTCCAGGGTGCTGGCATCCTTGCGGTCGAGCAAAGCTTCGGGTAAGAAGCAGAGGCCCAATAGCATGAATAGACTGCCAAATAGCACCAGCCCAGTGCTTGCTTTCGTTGACATACTCTTCACCTCGCCTCCGGGTCGACCGCTCCGCTGCTCGCCCCGCTGCTTTCTGAACATAGCTCACCCGTCACCGTAAATCGAGATGACTAACGTCACGGCGCGAAGCTGCCAGGTGACCTGTGTAACAATGCCTAGCCCTTGTGCCTGACCTACGATCGATAGTGTGACGCCATCAGCTCTGCTCCTGTGCGCCGATGCCGAAGTAGTACAGGCATTCCGCCCCATCTTCGAGGACTTGAACATTGCGGCGGAATGCTGCGGCGATGTAGCCGCGGCCCAGGCCCGCTTCGAAGAGGTCCGTTTCGACGTATTGTTGCTCGACTGTGGCAGCACACCTGCAGCACTCTCGCTGATCCCCTGCGCCCGCCGCTCCCGGAGCAATCGGGCCGCGCTGATCATCGCCGTGGTGGACGATCAGATCCAGGCCGCCCAAGCTTTCACCAGCGGTACTAACTTCATCCTGTACAAGCCGGTGGTGCGGGAGCACATCGCACGCAGCGAGCGAGGCGCCGGTGCCCAGCGCAAGGAACGACGCACGCGGGCCCGCAAGGGGTTGAACACGCCGGCGGATATCAGCTTCGCCGCCCAAGATTCTGCTTCGGTCACGCTCATGGATCTGAGCGAAGGTGGAGTGGGATTGCGAGCGCCGCTTCCGATATCCCCCAGCTGCAAAGTTTATTTTCAGTTCTTCCTTCCGGGCGCCGACGGCGTCATTCGTCTGTCGGGCGAAGTGGTTTGGCAGAAATCCGGACGCGCCGGAATTCGTTTTGTCAGCGTGCCACAGGCCTCCCAGCGCGCTCTCAGAACCTGGTTGCAGGTTCACAGCCCGGTCGCGCACATCACCGCGCCCGAGGGTCCCGCAACCGAGGAAGCGGAAGAACAGAGTCTCACGCTTCGCCTCTCTGCCCGTCTGGGACTGCTTTTGGCAGCCAGTAACAACCAGCGCAAACTCCCGCGCTACCCTT
>Ga0187784_10002252_pt1 | contig 15465 bp, 14 predicted proteins | sample 1015_SJ02_MP15_2_FD_132964 | JGI IMG/M metagenome (GOLD analysis project Ga0187784, IMG submission 132964) | Tropical peat soil microbial communities from peatlands in Department of Meta, Colombia - 1015_SJ02_MP15_20_MG | ecosystem: Environmental > Terrestrial > Soil > Wetlands > Peat | place...
GCGTATCTGCACAGTTGGGATGCAAACGCGGGATCCGAGTACACTCCTTTGATAGGAGGATACTCTGGAGGCCCTGAAGGAACCGCTGTGGTTGCTGTCGCCTACTCCTTGAATGCAATAATGGTGCTTGATGCAGTGTATCAGCTTTACTTCATATCAAATATAATGAATGGATGTACTAGTAGCAGAGATGCCCTATGGGCCACCGCGATGAGCGGGCAGGCTATCAGCAGAAACATCTGCGCTCCAACAATCTTACTAGCCTATCAAGCGGCCGGGCCGGCAACCGACATGCTGTTTTACGAGATAGCCGCGAATTCATTGGCGACTATACCGTCGGGTCTATCATTTGAAACAGTGCACCCAGCAAAGGCAGCACTGACCGACCACATCCTTCCGATAGAATCAAAGTTTTCATGCGATGTTGCACATGCAATTACAGGGATGAAGAGGACGGACGCCAACGAGTTAGCGAAGACTCTGCTCAAGAAATACGAGGGAAACATCACAAAACCACCCGAAGGGAAGAGATATCAAGAGTGCTATAATGTTAAAACAGGCGAACCTACTAGGGAATACATGCAGTTCAACAAGAAGATGAGAAAGGAAATCCTGGATGTTGGAATAAATCTTGAAGTGAGCTGAAATGACAATGTCTAAGGATGAACTTCTGAGCAAGTTACGCGAAGACCTACTCAACTATGATACGAAAGCCGTTAAGGAAGATGCGGAGAGGATCATTCAAGCAGGTATCTCCCCACTAGAAGCAATCAACGTCTTGACAACTTCGATGAGAGAAATTGGCGAAAAGTTTGCGACGGGAGAAATTTTCCTGACGAACCTAATGATGGCGGGGGACACCATGGTGTCCGCGATGGATGTGCTGCTGGCGAAGATTCCTAGGGAAGCAGTTCCCTACAAGGGGAAGGTTGTAATCGGAACTATCAAGGGAGATATACATGACATAGGAAAGAACATCGTGGTCGCTCTGTTAACAGCTTCAAACTTTGATGTGCGTGATCTCGGAAAAGACGTACCCAATTCGAGGTTTGTAGAAGAAGCAGAAAAGATGGGTGCAGACATAGTGGCGGCTTCAGCATTAATGACAACAACTGCTCCGGCTTTACAAGATATGATCGAGTACTTCTCAGCGAAAAAACTGAGAGAGAAGTACAAGATAATGGTTGGTGGCGCCGCGGTGACGGAAGGATATGCCGAAGAAATTGGAGCCGACGCTTACGGAAAAACTGCAATCGATGCTGTTGAGAAAGCAAAAATAATCACGGCCGAATTTCCGAGGCCTCCAAAGACTAAATGAAATTGGTCTGCCAAAATGATCTGCTACCCGGAAACATAAAAAAACATATCATAGATTCCTTATGTTCAGGATAAGACCGACAAATCCGCCCTCTGTCTTTTCGAACCCAGCTAGTTAGCAGCAAATGCTTCCGACCCAAAGAAATTAGCATACCCGTTTACCCAACAGATCTAACCACAAGAGCTAAATCAACGCCTAAGAATCAAGCGCACCGAGCAGTTATTCGGGTTGAAACTAACTAGGATATTCTTTGTAACTGACGTTCATGGATCGACCGATTGTTGGAAGAAGTTCATAAACGCCGGCAAGTTCTACGAAGCCAATGCTCTACTCCTTGGAGGAGACATGACAGGGAAAGGACTTGTAACGATAGTTAAGATGTCCGATGGCACTGTTAAGGGAAATTTCAGAGGGAAGGAATCTATACTAGATTCTGCTGAAAAGCTCGAGAAATTTAGGAGAATTATCTCGATGAGCGGATACTATCCTTATGACGCAACGGAAACTGAAATTGAAGAGTTTCGCACAAATCCTGACAAACTCAACTCCATATTTCTTGATTTGATGAAACAAAGACTGTCGGAATGGATGAAGTTCGCAGATGAACGATTGAAAGATACTGGTGTCAAATGCTACGTCTGCCCCGGTAATGACGACTTATTCGAAATTGACGAGGTTTTCACACAGTCTTCGACAATAGTAAATGCATCAGGCAAATTGACCTCAATCGATGATAATCATGAAGTGATCAACTTAGGATGGTCAAATCCCACGCCGTGGAAAACTCCGAGAGAGTGTAGTGAGGAGGAGTTAGCGAAAAAAATAGAGGCTCAGGTTTCTCAGCTTAAGGACGTTAAGAATTCGATTTTTCAATTGCACCCACCACCTTTCGAGTCACAGCTTGATGTTGCTCCGAAACTGGATGAATCGCTTAAGGTCGTTTACGGAGAATCGATCTCAGTTGGCAGCACTGCTGTTAGAGATGCCGTAATGAAATACCAACCCCTGCTCGGTTTGTTTGGTCATATTCATGAATCTGACGGAGCTGTGAAAATGGGTCGGACGCTTTGTATCAACCCGGGAAGTGTGTATACCGAGGGAGTTTTGAAGGGTGCCGTGATAAATTTGGATAAATCTTCTGTAAAGAGCTATTATAGCATCACTGGATAAGTAGTCTTTGAACGGAATCTAGTTAGTGGATCGAAACGATTCGCTGTGACTTGAACAGCCGCTAACCATTCCACACATAGAACGCGTCTAATTCGGCCAATTGAATTATACAGTCAATCCTCTAGCAGTAAGGACCGCCGCGCCTTAGTCCATTCTAAGGCGTGATCCTGCGCTTGCGGCGTGACTGGTTTATCCACCCTTGGATGCGATGCTGAAGGAGCAACGAAATCAAAAGAGAGCTCATCTCATTGTTCGGTACTCGGCACAGGAACTCGTGAAAAGAGACTTTGATATCCGCCATCTTCTTCATTCTCGTCGCATTTCTGCTCGCACTTTTTGGCAGTACAGGAGCCAGGAGAAATCCTGCCCAAGTTTCAACTTCTTAAATTTCCAAAGGCCTGAGGTGGTCACGATTAAAAGAGTCCTGTCTTGTTTCAACACTTCGTAGATCTCTCTCGCCACTAGTACTAAGATCCCGACGTTGGATTCTACCTTGACAAACTTGTCGCTTTCATCTGCCGCACCCAGTCTTATTTCGGCACATGGTAGCGAGACCCCTCCCCTTGTTCCCCCAATATATCGGTGGTCGAGAATTATCCGAAGCGAAACTTCCTCCGAATACTTAGTCTTAATGAACTCGACTGCCCTGTCCGTGAACTTTGCGCGTACAGCTAGGTTGCTACTTTCCTTCTCTAACCACTTCTTAACAACGGATTCATGCATGTGCTGAAAGAAGATCCGGCGAACATGCCAAGGTATATCGTACTTCTTACGCAGACGAGCGATAAGTAAACAGCACGCGATAACGACACCAATCACCGTTATGTCCATGACCCAATCGAAACTCAGTCACCTCCCAGAATCTTGTTCTCCACAGACCTAATGGACCATAGGCATATACAAATGGCAAAGTCGCATGCTTGAACTCGTCGGCCTCACGCACACTGAGAAAGAGGATGTTGTTTCCTTTTTGGGCCGTTACCCTACCAATAAGGTAGATATGGAATCTTCCGCATCAATCGTACCCGTCTAGAGACGATAGGCTACTCAGATGGAATCTCTTGGAAGATCTTAGATACGTCGATTCCCTGCTGCTTTCTGTAATACTTGAAGCTGATATAGACTATGGCTCCAACCACGTAGAGAATGGCTAGGAATATAGCGGAAACTGTGCTGTTAACGCCGTATAATGGGTCTACGATCCAGTAGTAGCATATTATGGCTGCGTAGATTATGAATATTACAGCGGAAACTTGGAAGAGTTTAGTGTACTTTGACGCCGCTGATGATTCCCACAATTTCGGTTTTATGTAAGGAAGTATGATGACACAGATGGCTGTGAGGACGAATACTATCACAAGAGTAAATGTCGCGTCAAGGAAAGCCACGGCAAAGTTTCCGATGTTGAAGGAGTAAAGATAACTAAATACAGCAGCGATAACGGCCGTCCAAATGAATGAGACCAGCGGGATTCTATACTTTGTTGATAGCTTAGCGAAGGTTGATGGAAGCATTCGGTCGAAGGACATTGCAAACATTCCTCTAGATACAAGCAGGTAACCGTTTCCTGCGCCGTTCGTGTGTATCCAGGCCCATGTATTTCCAACTAGGATGAACGCTGTGATAACCACAGAGAGGGTGGTGGGTCCGAGCACGAAATAAGTCATCATAGGAACCGACGGGGACATAAGGGCGGCTGGCCCTTTGGCCATCCACCAACCATAGTTCATTGCTTCGTAGAATGGATATGTAACCGATTTCCAAAGCCCCGTAAGAACTAGAATAAACGCGATGTTCAGCGGGACATTTGCCATCATAGTGCTAACGATGGCATTCTTTACAGAGCTGGCACCCCTTACCTCTCCGTACATGGGAGCTCCCCAAACAGGCCACATACCATAGAAGACTAGGAGAGGAAGAAGCGGAAATGCGCTACTCACGTTCCAATTTAAGCTCAAGTCCGAGGCGGGGAAACCGTTGTTAACGGCGGTTTTTAGAACGTCTTGGTAAGCCGTTGGCGTTGAATATCCAAGAACATTCTGGAAAAAGCTGTTGTAGTTTGCGGCCAATGTTGTAGGATTCCCCACCCAGAAAATTAGGATGGCGAGAAGCAATCCGATGCCGGCTACGATAAAAGCAGGTTTCTGTATTCTGGCGTACCACTTCATTCCAAAGCCACAGGTTATGAAACTGTAAACTAGCGTAAACACCGTAATGGTGAAAAGCCCAGCTCCTGTTAGGATGAAATTACCGGCACTGACGTACCCAAGCATGTAGAACAGAGGAGCAATCAATTGCTGGCAATATGCGACGGTGTTAAGGGTTATCCACATGGGAAGGCATAGGAGCCATCCGGGGAAAACCGACATAAAACCTATCAACGGACCTAGTAGCCGCGTTTGCCAGACATAATCTCCCCCCGCTCGTGGCATCGTTGGAATTATTCCCGCGTAGTAAAGGCAGTGAAACGATTCGAATATCATCAGTAACACGATTGCAATGAGCAAGTTTCCACTGGGCCAGAAAATGGCCAATGAAACGATGTATACGCCTAGGTTGAATGGCTGCGCGAATGATTGAAAAGCCGCGACATCGAACAGACTCCAAGACCTTGATAAACCGCTGGATTTCCTAAGGAAGAGTGATTTTTCTTCCTGCAAGAAGAAACAGCTTCCAGGAGAGTGTGTTGCGCTCTCTGGAAATATAAGCTTTGGCTTGATTTTCTTGCGAATCCCGTTAAAATCGCTTCCCTTAGAATCACTTGGTTGATGCCGTGATCGGGAAAACTGAAGCGAACATGAATCGATGCGATCTGACCCGAAGAACCATTACGACTCATTCGGATCCTTGATATTAAGACACTCCTAGATTGGAACTCGTCGAAGAATAATTTGTCTAAACGTCGGCAGCGACGACGGAGAGGCCATCTTGCGAGTTGCCATCGTGAACCTCGACGACAAGAACGTAAAGAGTCAACTCAGTTCGGCATAACAAAACAATCAGTTTTTTGGCACCAACTTCGAGTCGGCACTTCTAGCCAATGCTATCAAGTCTTGAGGTTATTTTTTGGATCGACAGCTGAAATCTCTGAGTAGGTTGTGATTACCGCATCGGCTAGGGATTGGATCTCGGTTGTCGGGTTACCGGTCAAGGCGACGGTAGCGACTACTCCCGCGCGTTTCCCCATTATTAGGTCCGCTGGTGTGTCTCCTACCATAATAGCGCGTTCAGGGACGATCTTCAGAGTATTGCAAACCTCAAATATCATTTCGGGATCAGGTTTATGCTTGCCTACATCGTCGACAGTTACAATTGCATCGAATAAGTCCAGGATTCCAAATTTGCCGAGCTCTAGATGCGTGTCAGATCGCTTCTCCATTGTTGCAATGGCTAAAGAGAGTCCCAAGCCTTTGAATTTTCTCAGCGTCGAGTCAATTCCAGGAATCAATCTTACTAGTTCAAGGCGGTTGATTTCTCGGTTGGTCTGCTGATAACAATCCTTGACCGATTCAACAGCACGGGGCCAAGCAATCCCATTCTCATATAGAACCATTGCTAGCACAAAAATCAGCTTCTCCTCTGCTAGTAACATGAAGGGTCCTGACAGATCAGCCTTCCAACTGGAAGGCTCTAGTCCAATGGTGTTGAGAAATTGTTCGCGGAAACGCTCACCATACCGCAAAACGAGCAATTCAATACGTCTTCGGATTATCGGCGTCCAAGTAGACTGAAAATCTGTTATCGTGCCGCCCATATCGAAGACGATAAGGTCACAATCCACTTCCTTAGAACTCAATCGAAGTTTCAATTTACTGACCCTAGATGATTCTGATCGATCGGATGGAATCTATCACTATGTCGGCCTCCTTCGACAGAAGTTCAGGATTGGTTCTGCTGCCTTCGACTACGCCCACGAGAAGTCGTAACCGCGCATTTCGACCTGCCATCATGTCTCCCACAGAATCCCCCACTAGAGCGACGTCCGCCGGGTTTACTCCCAGGATCTTGCAGGTTTCTATCAGTAGTGCAGGATCTGGTTTCGCAGCACCAACGGTGTCCGCTCCTAAGATTACGTCTACAAGATCCGACAAACCAGCCGTCTGCAGTTGTATTTTCGCAAGCTCAGTATCATCATTTGTGGCTACTGCGATTTTCACCCCTCCTCTACGTTGACTTTCTAAGGCTTGTCGAACTCCTGATACTGTGGTTATAGTTTTTGACCAATCGGTATTCTTCCAGACCTCAGCATATACTTGACCGACCAAATCTAGCATTTCGCGAAAGTTATACCCATCTTGGTAGAGCAATGTGGCGAAAACTATCTGTGTCTCCTGGTGTGTCCCTACCAAGGCAGGGCTCCCATAGTCGATGTTCTTAGATTTGGGATCGTAGCCTAAACGCTGTTGCAACTTCCTAGCGTACGGCTCACCCTTATTCAATTTGTCAGCAATGAGTTCGGACCGCATGATCATAGGCAGTACATCGGTGCCGAAGGAGTCGAGGAGAGTTCCATCTTTATCATAGATGATGGCGGATATCTCAACCTCTCTTTGTCCAAAGGCAACTTTGGTTCTCATCTTGGAAGAAAACACGCCCTCATCTTGTGAGCTGTTAGCTTTCGGATATGACATCGCGTAGCCACAGTGAGAATTCTGGCGAGTTCATGTTTCTCTTGGCTCGGTTCCACCGATTCATCGTGTACGACCAGAAATCAAAATCAATATCGGACACTTTGTTCTGTATAGATCCCCATAGTGTCCAACCTAGGTCAGACATGATTGAGTATAGTCGCATCCGAGCAATCTTGCTCCTCGAAACTTTGCCAAAATACTCCTTGCAGAGCAGCTCTGCTTGGGCCGGAGAATATTCCATCTCCACACAAATGTTCCCTAGCTCGAAACAACAGTCGTTGTTCCCGCTTAACTCATAATCGATTATCCACATGAATTCTCCATCATCCATAAAGTTCTCTGCGAGAAGATCGTTGTGACAAGGCACAAGCGGACTCGGTTGCACAGTCAATGCTTTCTCAATTCGATCTGCAACCCATCCGTATTGGTCGTAGTCCTCAGGGATCCTCACGCCACGTTCCTTTACGACATTCATATAGAATTCACGAAGCCGAAACATGTTGAAATCGTTCATGAATGTCGGTCCCGCATGGAGCATTCTCAGAGAACGAGCAATCTTTCTTAAGGCATCGGCGCTTTGAAGAGAGGGCACGGACATAGTTTTTGCATCTAGGTATTGGAGAACCATTACGGATTCAGGTTCGAGATAGTACAGGATTTTTGGGCTGACGCCAGCTTGGCTTGCCGCAACAGTATTAAAATGCTCATTCTCCCGGTTGATGGATAGTAGCTCAGTTGCTTTGCCTGGAATTCTCAGAAAATAGGATATTCCATCCACTTGCACGCGGTAATTCTTGTTCGTCATGCCTATGGTAAGTGGTTGGGCTCTGACCTGTTTGCCACGCCAGTCTTCAATTCGCGCGATGACTTCCTCAAGGCTTGTCGTCTACGCCACCAATTTCCGGGCTATTTCTGTTCCGCCGCTCTGGCTAGCGCTCCAAGGAACACTGGTTTGATTGGCGGGCGTACGGTGGGCACGTAAACCTCTGCAGGGTTCCTCTTCAACTCGTGACTGAGCAGTTTCACCGTGTGCATCATACAGAGTTTTCCTTGACATGGACCCATGCAGACACCGGTGAACCTCTTGAGCATCTCTATGTTATCGAATCCTTCTCTGATGGCCCTGAGGATGTCCTTGTCTGAAACGTCCATGCAATAACAAACAACCTTTTTCTGGCCCAAATCTCTTCCCTACTTCGGTAATTGGGCGATGAGATCGTCGCGTGCATTTTCCTCTGTTTTGCCTCCGCGACCTACATGAAGGGCCGCTGACAGGCCGCCAATGCTTCCTTCAAGAATTGTCTCTCGGATGCTTCGGCTTCCGCAGACATCTCCGGCAGCGAAGATGCCTGGCGCTGATTGAAGATTCCTGTCGGTTGTTGGCAGGAAGGCGTCCCTTTCAGGGTCGTACCTCATCCGGCATCCAGCCAAGAACAAAAGGTCGAACGCTGGATTAGTGCCTCCGGCATAGCAGAGCGTATCGCAACGTACACTCCTCTCTGTCCCAGAGATAGGTTGACCATCTTGACGGACTTGAACTACTTCTATCCTGTCGACGTGCTTCCTTCCATTCGCTGACTTGACAATAAAAGGTGAAAGAATTGGGACGTTGCTAAGTTGCGCTGGCCGCTTCTCCGCATTCTTGTCGGCGGTGGGTCTGACAATGGCGGCTACTTCGACGTCCGCTTCTAATAGTTCAACAGCCAAGTCATCCATAGTTCCATCATGCCCTGTAACAACGGCTCGATGTCCGGGACGCATTCCATAAACATGCATCAGCGTCCGGGCGCCGTTTGCCGAGAAAATGCCCGGCAAATCATTGTTCTCAAAGAGCATTGTGCGCTCATAAGTTCCCAATGCTAAAATCGTGGCCTTGGGAGTTAATTCTTGGAAGCTCATCTGTCTGCTGATGGTAAGTATGCCTCCCTCAAAACATCCTGAGACTGTCGTTTCGGGGTACACAGCTAGAGTCTTGATCGGCTTTATCTCTTCCAGCAACCGCCGCGCGATTTCGAATCCACGTAATCCCGAGTAGACACCTGCGTCGCTTTCCTTACTAGTCTGCTTAACGAGATGCCCACCTAGGCAGAAGTTCTCATCAAACAAGACCACGGTAGCCCCCGCTTTCGAGGCCGATATGGCGGCGGCGAGCCCTGCAGGTCCTCCTCCTACAATAGCAACTTCAACGTCCCTTTTAATATTAAACGCTGGATAGGTTGAGGGCGAAGTAGCATCAGGATCGGGAATATCCGCCACCCCTGCAGTCTCCCTGATTATCCTCTCATAGTATTTCCACATGAAACGTGGCCTGATGAATTTCTTGTATTGGAAACCTATCGGAAAGAGGAAGTCAAATCGATCCATTACTGAAAACATGTCATGAGAAACGTTCGGGAAGGAATTTTGAGACTTCACCATTGCTCCTTCTCGTACGGGTTCCATACAGACCCGAACGTTGGCAACTCCATTTACACGCATCATGCAGTTAGGACAGCGGCCGGACATGCAAAAAAGTCCTCGTGGTCGATGGTACTTAAAACTGCGGCTGAAAATGCGAACGCCGGCTGCGTGGAGAGCAGCTCCAATAGATTCATTCTCGTACGCACCTAGTTCCCTTCCGTCGAAGCTTATTCTCACCCGTCGTCCTCGGTCGAATTTCAGGTGAGGATGTTCGCTGATCCGGAAATCGTTAGCCACAAACGGAAACCCTCTGTTGTAGCGTGCGGACTGATTTGTATTTAAGTTGCTCGTCTGGGAGCATACAATTCATGAGAAAGATTTTCTTGCGAATCCGGTTGGTGAATATTTTTGGGTCTTCTTGAGTCTTTGGCAGGTTGGTGGTCAAAATCCATGAGAAAGAAAGTTTAAGAGACGTTCGCGCGAAGAACCAAAAACAAATCGGAAGTTTGTCACCTGTCGCCCGGCTTCCGATCCAAAGTCCGATTTGGAGTCGTGTGCTAAAATGAAGGGAAAGTACGAGGTTGTCGTAGTTGGTGGGGGAATTCAAGGTCTGGCCTGCGCATATTATTTAGCGAAACGCGGATTGAGAGATGTTTTGGTGATTGAGAGGGGATATATCGGATGCGGTGCGAGCGGAAGAAACACAGCCATAATCCACGCTAGATACACCTCTCCGGCTTGGATTAACTTGATACGTGAGAGTATCCGGTTGTACGAGACGCTATCGGTCGAATTGGACTTTAACGTAATGTTCTCTCAACGTGGATCGTTACTTCTAGCTCACAGTGAAGATGATCTCGCACTCTATGCAGAGAGCGTAAAGCTCCAGAACTCACTAAAGATTCCCTCGAAAATAATCTCCTTGTCAGAAATCCAAGATCTCGTACCCGACCTGAACACTGATGATGTTGTGGGTGGCCTCTTCCAACCAGATGCGGGGACCGTCAGACATGATGCGGTCGTTTGGGGTTATGCTAACGCTGCAAAGAAAATGGGAGTGGACGTTGAAATGTTTACTGAACTGAAGGGAGTAAGATTGGAAGAGGGCAGGATTAAGTCCGCCATCACTACCAGAGGTGACGTCAACACGAGAATCATCGTCAACGCAGCCGGTCCGTTCGGCAGGAACATTGCAGACTGGGTCGGAGTGAAGCTGCCCAACGAGTCTTATAGACTAGAAGCGTTCGTAACGGAATCACTCAAGCCATTCCTCGACCCTATAGTAACATCGAAGAAGTATGGGTTCTACTGCAACCAGACGGATCGCGGAGAATTTCTGGCGAGCGGCGAAACCGGACGCCAACCCAGCCTTAGCACGAGGTCGTCAACGGAAAAGATCTACGAATTCTGCAAGGCCGCAGTTTACCTATTTCCCAGGCTCAAGCATGCTAGAATGCTCAGACAGTGGGCTGGAAGCTTTGATGTCACGCCAGATTACGCTCCCCTTCTAGGCCCCGTAAACACAGTAGAGGGATTCGTACTGGACTGTGGTTGGTCCAGAGGCGTAATGGCTGGACCAATAGGCGGGAAGATAATAGCGGACTACGTTGTGGACGGAAAAATCAGTTACCTCATTGAACCATTCATGCTGAGTCGTTACACTACAGGCAACCTAATACAAGAAAAACTCCATACCGCGATAATTGCTTCAGGTGACCATTAACAAAAGACTGTGCGATTTTACCGAGAGGCATGATTGCAAGCTTGCAGGCTTATATGGCATTTCAAAAATAATAAACAAAACCAAGGATGTCGATATGAAGCTTACTCCCCTCTACAACATCCATCTCGGGCTGGGAGCGAAAATGGTCACTAGCGGAGCAGGTTATCAGGTAGCTGCGAATTACGGGTCGGTGGAGGAAGAACATCGTGCAGTCCGGGAAAGAGTCGGCCTGATGGATCTTTCACACATGACGCGATTCGACATTAAGGGAAATGACTCCCTGCAGCTCATCCAAACGCTTGCCGTCAATGACGCCAGCAAACTTACAGACGGCCAAGTAATGTATACAACATTCTGCAATGAAGAAGGTAACATAGTTGATGATGTGACTGTCTGGCGGTTTAACCGGCAGCATTTCCGAGTGGTAGCCTCCTCTAAGAGTCGTTTCAGGACAATCAAATGGATCGAGGCGCATATTGACGAAGGCATGCTCGCTTACGTTACAGACATAAGCGCGAGTCTCGGCATGATTTCGGTTCAAGGACCGTGCTCACGAGACACACTACAGAAGATTTCCGACTCCACTCTGCAAGAACTCAGGTTTTTCAGATTTACGGTTGTAAAACTAGCTGGGATATCAACCGTAGTGGCCCGACTTGGTTACACGGGCGAACTTGGATACGAATGTTACATGTCAACGGAGGACACTGTCCAAGCATGGAGCGAGATCATGAACGCGGGGAGAGCCTTCGACATTTCGCCCTACGGTTATGACGCACTGGACACTCTGCGGCTCGAGAAAGGCTTCGTTTATTTCGGCGGCGAGGTTAGCGGCAAGAACAATCCGTTCGAATGTGGTCTGGACAGATGGATCCGATTCGACAACCGCTCATTCGTGGGAAAGCAGGCTTTGCTGAACATTCGTGAAAACGGTCCGGAACGTAAGCTCATCGGACTGGAGCTGCACGGCGATGCCGCGGCCGCAGCAACTCAGCAAGTAATGGCAAATGAGAAGAAAATAGGTGAGATTGCATTATGCTTCCGCGGGTTCACGGTGAGAAAGAATCTAGCTTGGGCTTATGTAATGCCGGAACATGCCGAACCGGGTACTCAAGTCACAGTGGACTCCAGGGGGAACAGTGTTCCCGCTACAGTCGTTGATATTCGACGCTATGATCCCACAGACACGAGAATCCGAGCGTAGACGAGATTCAGCACGTTCTCCGGGTGCTCCTATGCATCGCTTCTGGCCTTGGCTGATCCGGTCTGTTCAGCGCGGTGACAACCACTGCTCCCACGGTCAATCCTCAATTCGCTTGAACTTTGTGGGCGGAATCGTGAGCAACGGTGGTGACGCATCGGTGGACCCTGGAAGGCTCGTCGTCCCCGTTGATTTTCATGACGGATTCTGCGAGCGCCATACACTTACGTATAGAGACGGAACTTCGTAGGGCTCGTCCGAAATTCATCGAAGTCTGGGATAGTACTTCATAGCTAGAAACGTGTCTGGTGTGAACATTTCAGGTCGGGACTTTGCCAAACGCTTGAATTCGGCGAGAGGAACAAACCTACCTTCCTCGGATTCATCGCTTAGCGTTATTCTAGAAGATGAGGTACCTTCGAAAACTGTGATGTATTCCCATTCTGCACCTTTGTCCAAATCCCATTTTGGAGTCACGAACTTGCCCAACTCTGTCAACTCGCACTGAATTCCGAGTTCTTCCTTGACCTCCCTCTTCGCTCCTTCGAGGTATGTTTCCCCAGAGGAAACATGACCTGTGCACGAAGCCGTCCAGTGGCCAGGATAAAACCGAAGGTTGCTTGCTCTCTTTTGCAGGTAGACATCTCCCTGCGGGTTGGTCAAGAAGACAACAACCGCCCTGTGCAGGAGGCCTTTGTCTAAACATTCGCGCCGAGGTTGCCTGCCAACCACAACATCATTTTCGTCGACCACATCGAAGTATTCTACGATTCTCAACCTCCCGCACATCGCCCCTCTCATATCTTACCTGACCAGTTCTTAAAGCGATTGCGTGGCCAAGCAAATGTGCAGCTGCCGGAACTTTACCTGGCTCTACTTCCGTTTTGAGTAGGCAGAAGTAGCAAGAACGCACGATATTCGTGGGCTCGGATCCATCCGAACCCGCCACGGCAGATTTGACGGCAGGTTTTGAACCTTTTTTTGGGTTCGGAACCCCGCGAGTCTGACCGTGAAAGAGTTCAAGTCCTTCTGAGAGCAGCGACGTAGCATTACTCAAAGATTTTCAAGTAATCCCTCACTGCCTCACTTATAACGTAAGCTCGCGACAGAACCTTCCTTCGTGAACTAGCTTATCGATCTCCTCAAGCATCTGGATTGGTAGCGTGGTTCGCCATTCGGCGGGCTCTATAGCCTTGCAATGGAGAAACCGGTACGGCGTATCAGTTTTCCTAAGAAAAACCTTTCAGTTATCCCGATCTCAGAATTGCCTTACTTTTCACCTTTGACTCGTGGCAACCCGTTGCCGGGCCTGCCAATAGGGTAGGTGCTTATCAGTCATCGAGAGGTGTTGATTGATTACGTACAAACGATGATTGGAGCAAGCATGGTCCAAATGGCAACTTCGTACGGCCAAGTCGAGCGAAAGCGTTTGAGGATGCTGAATGTGGTGAAGGAGTTCCTTCCGTCAATTAAGAGAACTAACGGCGTCAAGTTCATTGGGCTCATCGGTTCGATAACAAGAAATTCGCCTCAGCCAAAAGACATTGACCTCGTGGTCTGTGTAACCCCTTCCGCCGACATATCGGAGCTTGCAACGATTTTCAGAAGAATCGCGGGCAGAATGTCGCAGATTGGAAACGGAGCCGATATGTTCGTCTACGACGACGAGAGCGGAACTTACCTCGGCAGGGTGTGCCCCTACAAAGAATGCGTCCCCGGTATAAGACGGTGCGATGCGGATCACTGCGGGAAGAGGCCCCATCTCAAAGATGACCTCTCAATTCTACGGCTGCCGCCATTCGTCCGCAAAGATGTGCCAGTGGAGCTTTACCCGACACTGAAATACAACCCGCCCGAAGCGCCACATGATCTGAGCGAGGTTCTCTTGAGTGATCGCTCCGCAAAGAATGATGGGTAGGTCTTCGGGCGAGAACAGACCGTGGCGAAGGAGCTGTTGGGCGATTCTCCACACCCTGCTTAGGCGACGAAAACATTTCTTTGGAGTTGAAGAATTCTCTTTAAATTGGTCGTATGAACTTTCTAGTATAGCTATGTCGTTTCTTAGGTTAATCCGTGGTGAGAGGCGGGCCTTTGCCGGACTCATTTTGGTCGTCTTCTTGTTATCCGCAAGCCTGATGGTTCTTGGTACGGCCAGATCTGCGCATGCTCAAAGTCAGTTCATCAACTTGGTTTCATACAGAGTTACGGGGGCACCTAACTTTACGGTTCCGGGCACAGAGACCTTTTGGAGCGCAATTCCTTGGACCGACGTGCCGCTAGCTGCTTCGGTGGCACCGGGTGGAGGGCACACGCCAGATCTGCTCGTCAAGTCAGCGAACGACGGTTTCAACATCTACATGCTCTTCCGCTGGAATGATTCAGTCGGCCCTTCCTACGATGCAGCCACCGAAATGTACGAATCAGCTAACGGTACCTTACTAATGCTTAATCCAGCAAACACGGCGAATGTGACACAGCTATTCTACAACTCAACCTACTATTACCCCGACAGGGTTGCGATGCTTTGGTTCGTTGGGAGTTCTGCAACCCGTCAACAGTCGCCTGCTATGATGCTCGGTTCAGACGGCGCCATTACTGGAGGCGCGGCGAACATTTGGCATTGGCAGTCCAATCCTACGGACAATGACTACAATGACACGGGCTTTCCGGGCGGATACACTAACCCCATGGGCACGCCCATCTTCCCAGACAATAACGAGTCGTTCGCTGAGGACGATTACACGAACACAACAGGCTTCTTCGTGATAGCGGGAAGTTTTGGTGCTAGCTCACCAAACCTAGACCCGTACGCGGATCCATTTATCGTACACGCAGGCAACTACTTCTCCACGGCAGACAAGACTTGGACCGTCGAGATGGTTAGGAGCTTTACAACCCCCGACTCTTCGTACAGGGTACAGCTGGCAACAGGTTCCACCTACTTTGTCGCGTTCGCCGTATGGAACGGCAAATTGGGCGAATCGTCACACCTCAAATCGGTTTCCCAATGGTACACCCTAAC
>Ga0187784_10002253_pt1 | contig 15464 bp, 11 predicted proteins | sample 1015_SJ02_MP15_2_FD_132964 | JGI IMG/M metagenome (GOLD analysis project Ga0187784, IMG submission 132964) | Tropical peat soil microbial communities from peatlands in Department of Meta, Colombia - 1015_SJ02_MP15_20_MG | ecosystem: Environmental > Terrestrial > Soil > Wetlands > Peat | place...
TTCCGGGACGGCTGTCTCGTTCCAACGAAACTCCTTCCCCGTCAGCTGTCCCGCAGGCCGAGCATCTAAAATCCATTGACGATTTTTGCCGTCGCTCATCGAGATCTCCTCACCAGAAAGCCGCAAGCGGCGACCGGCCGATCAGATAATTCTGCGCGGTGCGCTCCGCCAAGCGGCGCATTTCCTTGCAGCCGGTCTGCATCGAGTGCCAAACCGCGGCCACGGTGGTGGGATCGATGTTACTCATGCCCGTTTCCCACCTTCAGGAGCACGCAAGCGCGCCGTTCGTGCAATGATTATCGGCGTCCCCTGAGCGCCGTTGTCGCTTCGTAGTCCACCTTCCAGGTGATCGGGTCGATGATCACCTTGTAGATTTCCTTCGCCGCCTTGAGCGACACGAAATCCTTGCGCACGTCGTCGCGCACCAGCTCCGGATCGCGCTCGGCGGGATCGCCGATGCCGCCGCCGCCCGAGGAATGCTTGACCAGCACATCGCCGGTCTTCACCGGCACCAGCCGGTGCGGCTTGATGCGAATGTCCTCGCCGTTGCGGCGCAGGTAGGTGCGCGAGACCGGAGACGGCTCGCCGCCGAGGGCGCCGTAGCCCTGCACCACATCGCCGTCGGAGCTGCCGGTCGCCATCTGGCCGTCGGTGCCCTCGTTGACGGCTTCCCAGTGCACGCCGGGACCGCCGCGCCAGCGGCCCGCTCCGCTGAAGTCGGGGACGAACTCCCATCGCAGCGCGCGCCAGGGCACCCGCACTTCCATCTCCTCGACATTGTCTCGATGTGCGGCGCCCATCGCAGTCAACGTACTGACGCCCTGATAGCCGTCGTAACCCCAGACCGCGCCGGCGCTGCCGTCGTAGTCGAAGCAGGTACGGACATAGCGTTCGCCGGTACGGGGGTCCGCGGCGAACAGGTAGTCGCCCCGATGCTTTCCCCAGGCGGCGACCGCGCGGTGCGGCAATGCTTTGGACAGTGCCTCGATCACGGCCTCCATGATTTGAACGCCGACATTGACAGGAGAGGCGCCGACGGTCGCGGGGTACTGGCAGTTCACGACGGAACCGGGCGGCGCAATGATCTTGATCGGCTTCATCGTTCCTTGATTATGGTAGTCGGCCAGCGCTGGGTCGAAATAGAGAATCACGGCGGCGATCGCTATGCCGTAGGTTACCGCATAAACGCAATTCACGAACCCTTTGCGCTCGGCATCGCTCTCCGAGAGGTCGATCGTCATCTCGTCGCCCTTCACGGTGACGGTTGCGCGCACCCACACCTGCTCGTCGAGTGTTGTTCCGTCGTCGTCCGTTGCCGCTGCTCCTTTATAGACGCCGTCGGGAATCTTGCGAATCTCGTCGCGAACCGCCAATTCGGTGCGCCGCATCATTTCCTCGATGCAGGCGAGCACGGTGTCCCTGCCATACCTGTCGAGCAGCGCGAGAATTCGCTTTTCGCACATGGTGGTCGAACCGATCATCGCGTGCAGGTCGACGCGGACGCCTTCCGAAAAGCGCACATTGTTGAGGATCAGGTTCACCAGATCCTTGCGCTCGCGCCCCCTGTCGATAACCTTGATCGGGGGAATGCAGAGGCCCTCGGCGTGGATGTCGTAGCCGTTGGGGAAATAGCCGCCGGGGAACGAACCGCCGGTGTCCATCTGATGGCCGCGGCACAGCGTGAAAAACAGCAATTCGTCGTTGTAGAAAATCGGCCGGATATATCCCCAGTCAGGCAAATGGGTGTTGTGGCCGCCGTGATAGGGATCGTTGGTCAGGAAAACGTCGCCGGGATGGATATTGTCGGCGAACATCTTGACCAGCTCCTGAACCGCAAACGTGGTGCCGAGAAACTGATTGGGCAAGCCGACCGGGATCGCAATCGCCGATCCGTCTACCGCCCAGATGCCGACCGACATGTCCTGCAACTGGCCGATCAGATAATTCTGCGCGGCACGCTTCACCAGGTGGCGCATCTCCTTGCAGATGGTCTGCATCGAGTGCCAGACCGTGGCGACGGTGGTGGGATCGATGTTGACGTTGCTCATGTCGGCCTCCTCAAGTTCAGCTGCGCGTGAGCACGTAGTTCTTGTACTTGTCGACCGCGCAGACGAAGGCCGCGGGGATGACCACCGTGGTCGTCGTCTCTTCGATGATCGCCGGGCCGTCTATGACATTGCCGGCAACCACCTTCTCGCCGTCGTAAACCGGAGTATCGATGTCGCGGCCGTCGAAGCGGCAGGTGCGCCGGCGTTTGAGGGCGGCGGCCGGATCGGCGCCGCCTTGCGCGACCTGCGGCAGCGCGAACGGCGGGTTCGGCGTCGACGCTTTCAAGCGTAGCGTCAGAATCTCCACCGCCTTCCAGGGCATGGCGAAGGTGTAGAGTTCCTGGTGCTTGCGGGCAAAGAAGTCGGCGGCATTATCGACGTCCTTGCGCCCGATCCGGCCGTTGGCCATGTCCGCCTCGACTTCGTGGAACTGGCCGAGATAGCGCATGTCGGCGGTGCGCTTGAGCACCACGTCCTTGGCATCGACGCCGTGGGCGCGGAACGACGCCGCGGCCTCGGCCTCCATTTCCGCATAGACCCGGTTCAGCGCGTCGAGGTCGATGCTGGCGACGCGGCCGACGAATGAGCGGGCGTAGTCCTGGCCGATGTCCATGGCGAACATGCCGAAGGCGCTGTACAGCGCGGCGACCGGCGGCACCACCACCTTGCGGATGCCCAACGTCTCGGCGATGAAGCCGGCATGGATCGGCCCGCCGCCGCCGCCGGCGATCATCACCGTATTGCGGATGTCGTAGCCGCGCTTGGTGGAGACCTCGGTGATCTTGTTGGCCATGTTGGCGTTGACGGTGCGGAAGATCGACTCGGCCACCGCGGCGTCCGGCAAGCCGAGCCGCTTGCCGAGCGGCCTCAGCGCCCGGCGCGAAGCCTCGGCGTCGAGCTTCATCTCGCCGCCGAGAAAATAGTCGGCCGGGACGTAGCCCAAAATCAGGTTGGCGTCGGTCACCGTCGGATCGTTGCCGCGACCGTAGCAGGCCGGCCCCGGATCGGCGCCGGCGCTCGCCGGCCCGACGCGCAATAGGCCGAGCGAGTCGATCTTGGCGATCGATCCGCCGCCGGCGCCGATGCTGGCGATGTCGACCATCTTGATGGCGACACGCTGGTCGTTTTCCCAGTGCTCGGTGGTGGTCGGGATCTCGCCCTTGTCGACCAGGCAAACATCGAAACTCGTGCCCCCCATGTCGACCGAGAGCAGATGCTCCTCGTCGAGGTGGCGTCCGAGATAGACGGCGCCCGACGGCGCAGCGGCCGGTCCCGAATGCAACAGGAACACCGGCCGCCGAACGCATTCCGCAACGTTCTGCACCATTCCGTTGGCGAGCATCATCAGGAAGGTGCCGCGGAATCCCGACTGCTTCAGCTTGTCGTCCAGCGCAGTCAGATAGCGGGCGGCCGCCGGGCCGACATAGGCGCCGACGCAGGTGGTGTTGAACCGCTCGAACTCGCGCCAGACCGGCAGCGTCTCGTGCGACGTGCTGACGAAAACATTGGGCGCAACTTCGCGGCATATTTCCGCCGTACGCCGCTCATGCGCGGGATTGGCGTAGGAGTGCAGGAAGCAAACGGCGATCGACTCCACCCCTTCCGCCTGCAGGGTGCCGATCGCGGCCCTGACCTCCTGTTCGTCGAGCGCAGTGGCGATTTGGCCGTTGCACAGCGTGCGCTCCTCGACGCCGATGCGTCGCCAGCGCGGAACCAGCGGCTCGCTGGGCGGAATGAAAAGATTGTAGAGCGAGACATCGACCGGCTTGATGCCGCGGCGGATCTCGATGCTGTCGCGGAAGCCCTTGGTCGTGATCATGCCGGCCTTGGCGCCGCGCCCGGTCAGCAGGATGTTGGTGGCGAGCGTGGTGCCGTGCACCAGAATTTCGATCTGGCCGAGGAATTCGCTGAATTCCAGATTGTAAAAGCGCGCCGCCTTCTTCATCGCGTCCATCAGGCCTGTCGAGGGATCGCTCGGGGTCGTCGGGGCTTTGAATTTCTGCAACAGGCCGGTCTCGTCCATCACCAGGCAGTCGGTGAAGGTGCCGCCAACGTCGATGCAAATGCGCTTGCTTTTCATTTAACTGCCTCACTTCCTGGCGTCACTTCGTTAGCGTGATGAGTGACTGCTTGCCGACACTAGTGTGGCGGTTCAGAAGTCCGTGCCGCACAATAATGCGAACTTCGGAATCGGGACACTAGGACGTTAGACCTGCTCAGTAAACCCGGCGCTCCGCAAACTACGCGGCATCGGAGCGTGCTATGGCAAACGGTGATCGCCATCGCCCGCTCAATCGTCCCACGGGTGCAAGACGATGCGTCCTACCAGATCGTCGCCGCTTTCCAGCAGGCGATGAGCTTCGCGGACCTGAGAGAGCGGCAGCACCGCATGGACCGGCATTGCGATGCGGCCGCTCTCCAGCAGTTCGACGACGATGCGTTGATCATTTCGCGTCGAGGCGCGCACGCCGTGCACATTCAATTCGCGGCTGATCAAATCGATCACGCGCAGCGGAACCTCGTTCATCTCGCCGGCGACCGGACAGAACGTGCCGCCGAAACGCATCGCATCGAAGCATAAGCGCATCAACGTCGTCGCTCCGGTATATTCGACTGCGCCGTCGACGCCTTCGCCGCGAGTGAATTTCCGGATCGCCGGCAATGCGTCGGGGGCGCCGCTGTCGACCACGAATTCCGCGCCCGCGCGGCGCAGGGCTGCCGCTTTGGCGGCGTTCCGCGTCGTTGCGATCGGCGTGCCGCCGGCGAGCCGCACCAGCGCCAGCGTGGCGGTACCCATGCCGCCGGAGGCGCCGGTGATCAGAACGACGTCGTTCATCCGCACATTGAGGCGGCCGGCGACAATATGATGGGCGGTCGAGCATGCCCACATGGCGGCGGCGGCCTGGTCGAAATTCAGGGTTGCGCCGATTTTGATCCAGTAGCTCTGCGGTCGCGCGACGTATTGCGCGTAGCCGCCGAACATGGTGTGGCCGGGAAGATCGACGCCGGTCGACAAATTGCCAAAACCGCGGATGGTATTCAGCGACGACGGATTTTCCGGATGCACGAGGCCGACCACCCGATCGCCCGGTTTGAAACCGCCCACACCGGCACCGACCGCCACGACCTCGCCGGCGACGTCGCGTCCCAATTGCATCGGCATCGGAAAGGCGCGGCGGCCGTGGATGCCGCCTTGGTGTCCGGTGGCCTCGCCGTAAAATTGATGAACCTCGCCGGTGCGGTACTTGACGTCCCAGCGCGACACCGACGTGGCGATCACTTTCACCAGCACATCGTCGCTGCCGAGGTCGGGTTCCGGGTAGTCGCCGTAAATGAGCTTGTCCGGCCCACCGAATTCAAACAGGCGCACGGCTTTCATCGGCTCAGGTCCAGGCCACGACTTGGCGCACCGCGTCGCAGATCCGGTCGGCAGTCGGCGTGATGGCCTGTTCGAGAGGTTGGCTGAACGGCGTCGGGATGTTGGGCCGGGCGACGCGCATGATCGGCGCGCGCAGCGATTTGAAGCCATGCTCGGCCACGATGGCGGACAATTCGGAAGCAATACCGCAGCTCAAGTTGGTCTCGTCGGCCACCACCAGCCGGCCGGTGCGGCCGACCGATTTCAGGATCAGGTCTTGGTCGAGCGGAACCAGCGTGCGCGGGTCGAGCACTTCGACTTCGATACCCTCGCGGGCGAGCGTCTCGGCCGCCGTCAGCGCGGTCTGCACCACATAAGAGGTTGCAATGACAGTAACGTCGCGCCCCGGTCGCTTGATATCGGCGTGGCCGAAGGGAATCGTGTAATCGCCCTCCGGGACGTCGCCCTCGATGTCCATCAGCCGGGCATGGTTGATAAACACGGTAGGATTGTCGCTTTTGATCGCGCTGCGCAGCAATCCTTTAACGTCGTGCGGGCTGGATGGCAGTACGATTTCGAGACCGGCCGCATTCCACAACATCGCCTGCGGACTGCCGCTGTGCTGGGCGGCGCCGCCGCCGCGCAATCCATGCAGCATGTGGTAGACGACCGGCACGCGGATCGCGCCGTTGGACATGTGGCAGGCAACCGCCGCTTCGTTGACCAGCGGCGACCAGCCGACATAACTGAAGCTCGCGGTGCCGATGTCGACGAATGGCCGGGTACCGGCCATGGCGGCGCCGGCGCCGATGCTGACGATCGCCGCCTCCGACGTTGGCGGATCAAAAATGCGGTCGGCAAACGCGGCGCGGAGCGGGTCCATCAGCACGCGTTTGGGGCCGAGCCCAAGCACGTAGCTTCCCACCAGACTGACGCTAGCGTCCTCGGCCAGGCTGGTACTCAAGGCTTCGACGATAGCCGCGGCGTAGCTGATCTTTCGCATCGATCGCTCCTTGCTCAGGCGAACACATGGTCGCCGACGGAAGCCGGCGCCGGCATCGGGCTGTCGATGGCGAAATTTGCCGCCGCCGCGATGCGCATTCGCGCCTCGTTGTCGCGGGCCATCAGTTCGTCGCGCGAGGCGTGGCCGCCGGCAACCAGCTCGCGCGCGACGCGCAGCACCGGATCGTGGTGGCGCGACCAGTCGGCATGCGGTCCGCTGATGCGCGCGGGGTCCCAGGCGTCGTTGAGGTCGGTGACGGTCGCAAGCTCCGGCCACAATGGACTGCTGCCCGGCCAGCGGGTGGTGAAGGCCTCGATGAAGACCGGTCCGTCGCCGCCGCGGCAGCGCTGGCCCGCTGCGCTCGCGGCGGCGTACACGGCGGCGATGTCGGTGCCGTCGACCTTCAGGCAATGAATGCCGTAGGCGGCGGGCAGCCTGACGAAGCTGTCGGTCGCGGTAATGGCGGTCGGGTAGCCACCCTGCTGCGGGCCCATGGCGCCGGCCGAATTGTTCTCGCAGACATAGACGACCGGCAGCTTCCACAGCGCCGCGATGTTGAACGACTCGCTGACCAGCCCTTCCTCGAGGGCGCCGTCGCCGAAGAATCCGACCGCAACGTGCGGCTCGCGCCTCACCTTGAGACCAAAGCCTGCACCGGTCGCCAGCCCAGCGCAGCCGCCGACCACGGCCGAGGTGGACAGGAAGCCATGGCTATGATCGCAGATATGCAATGTGCCGCTGCGGCCGCCGTTGAATCCGCTGGCGCGGCCAAGGATTTCGGCCATCGCCCGGTTGGGATCGCAGCCGCGTCCGATGATGTGGCCATGATTGCGATGGGTGGTGCAGATCAAATCCTTTTCACTCAGCGTCTCCAGCACGGCGCTGCCGGTCGCTTCCTGGCCGATATAGAGATGGTAATGGCTGGCGAACCGACCCTGCTTGTAGAGCGCAATCACCGCCTCTTCGAAATGGCGGATCATCAGCATGCGTTGAAAGATCGACAGGCTGGTTCGGCGATCGAGAGTTGGCATCGACGCTTCTCCTTGCGAGAGTCTTAGCGAAAACCGCGCACCAGCGCGGCCGCTTCGCGCGCCAACCGGCGGGCGTCGGGAAGCACGAGCGGCTCCAGTGATTTGCTGAACGGGATTGGAACGTCGGCGGCGCCGACGCGGAGCACCGGCGCATCCAGCCAATCGAAGGCGTGCTCGGTGACGATTGCGGCGATCTCCCCGGTCACGCCATATTGGCGGTAGCCGCCATCCGCCACGATCGCGCGCGAAGTCCTTTTTACTGAAGCCACCAAGGTATCGAGGTCGAGCGGCACCAGGCTGCGCGGATCGATCACCTCGGCTGAAATGTCGTCTTTGGCCAACAGTTCGGCAGCCGCCAATGCCACGTGCGCCATGCGGCCGGTGGCGATCAAGGTCAGGTCGCGACCCGTGCGCTTGATGTCGGCGCTGCCGATCGGCACGACGTAATCGCCCTCGGGCACCGCGTCGCGCATGTTATAGAGCATGCGATCCTCGAAAAAGATCACCGGACCATCGTCGCGGATGGCGGCGGCCATCAGTCCCTTGGCATCAGCCGGGGTCGAGGGCATCACGACTTTCAAGCCGGGAATGTGGACCGCCCAGGCATGCAGGCTCTGCGAATGCTGCGGTCCGAGATTGCCGCCAATCCCGACCGCGGTGCGCAAGACCAGCGGCACGTGGAACTGGCCGGCGGACATGTAGCTGATCTTCGCCGCCTGATTGACCAGTTGGTCCATGACCAGCGTGATGAAATCGCCGAACATCACCTCGAACACCGGCCGTTGCCCGGTCATGGCGGCGCCGACCGCGATACCGAAAGCCCCGGCTTCCGAAATCGGCGTATCGATCACGCGCTCGGCGCCGAACTGCGCGAACAGCCCTTCGGTCTGCTTGAACACGCCGCCGGCGGCGCCGATATCCTCGCCCATCACGATGACCGACTCGTCGCGCTGCATTTCACCGAACAGCGCTTCCAGCACTGCGGCGCGATAGGTGGCAGTGCGCGGGCTAGGCATGCAGGTGAAGCTCCAGATCGTCTGCAGCGGGCAACGGCGCCGCCTTGGCAAGCTCGATGGCCGCCCGCACCGCTTCATCGACTTCAGTCTTGAGCGCGGCGATCGCGCTCGCGTTCGCCATGCCGCAGTGCTGCAGCCATCCGCCGAATCGTTCGATCGGGTCCTTCAGCCGCCAGGCTTTGGCGTCGGCGTCGTCCTTGTAGTCCTGCTTGTCGCCGACGTGATGGCCGCCGAAGCGATAGGTATTGCAGACCAGAAAGCTCGGCCCGCCGCGCTCGCGGGCGCGGGCAAGCGCGCGTTGGGCGGCGGCGCGGACCGCGAGCACGTCCATGCCATCGACGGTTTCCGAGGCAATGCCGAAGGTGAGGCCGCGGGCGAGCGGGTCGGGGCCGGCGGTCACGTCCTCGATGGCGGTAAATTCACCGAAACCGTTGTTCTCGCACACGAACAGCACCGGTAGCCGCCAGATCGACGCCATGTTCAGGACTTCGAACAGCAGGCCCTGATTGAGCGCGCCGTCGCCGAAGAAGGACACCGCAACCTGACCGCGGCCGCGCCGCTTGGCGCTCAGCGCCGCGCCGGCGGCGAGCGGAACGCCGCCACCGACGATGCCGGTGGTGCCGAGATTGCCGTTGGCCGCATCGAACATGTGCAGTGAGCCGCCGCGGCCGAGACCATAGCCGGTGCGGCGCCCGAGCACCTCGGCCGCCAGCCGGGTAACGTCGGCGCCCTTGGCCAGACAATGGCCGTGGCCGCGGTGGTTGCTGGCGATCATGTCGTCGGCGCGCAACAGCGAGCACACGCCGACCGCCACCGCCTCCTGTCCGGCGCATAGATGCACCAGGCCGGGAATGACGCCGCCGGAAGAGAGGTTGCGAACCTGTTCTTCAAAGCTGCGGATGAATTGCATGCCGCGCAACAGCCGCAACGCCTCCTCCGCCGCGGGAAGCGACTGGACCGACGACGCGCTTGCCGCCTGCATCGATGTGGACACGGCCGACCATCCTCACTTGCAGCAACGTAGCGCCGATGGCTCGCTCTGCAACAGCGCGGGGCGCCACCAACAAGCCAGACCACCCGGCCACGGCGGATCATGCAAAATGGTCGTTCTCCAAGTTTACCCGGATTTGCGTGAGCGTCTTACTGAGCGACCGAACTTGTTGGCGCGTCAATCCGGACAGGCCGATGGTGAGGACTTCGGCCGCCATCGGCCAAAGCGTGGTTTTCAACTTGCGACCGCGCTCGGTCAAAAACACGTTGATTTTCCGACGATCGGTACGATGTTGCACGCGCTTGACCAGGCCGGCGCGCTCCATCGAGTTGAGCGCCGTCACCATGGTCGGGGCGTTGATGCCGACGCGTTCGCCAAGCTCGCGTTGCGTCATGCCGTCCTCGTCCCACAGCATGCGCAGTGCGAACCACATGCCGATGCTGACGCCTTCGCGGGCAATGCGCGGCTGCAAGCAGCGGGCAAACAAGCGCCAGACTTCGCGAACGACGAATCCGACGCTGTCGCGCGTTGAAATGTAATGGACACGGACACGCCGCAAGCCTTTGCCGCCGGATTTTTTGGTCGGCATTTTTTTATTTTGCTTGTTGCGGCCGTTGGCCCGGCCTTCGATCATGATCGTCCGCTCATTGGTCGCGATGGTCTACTCGAACTCGCACTCATTCAGGCCACGCGCCCGATTTGCCTCTCGTGCCGCTCATCGTGCAGATTTCCGCAGATTTTTTGTCGCCGCCTGATCGATCTTAAGGGTCGCGGGATCGATAACGACCTTGTAAACCTCGCGTGCGGCCTGCAGCGAGACAAGCTCGTTCTCGACGTCCTCGCGGACCATTTCCGGATCGCGCTCGGCCGGATCGCCGACGCCGCCGCCGCCGGAGGAGTGCTTGATCAGGAGGTCGCCCTCCTTCACGTCCACCAGCCGGTGCGACTTGACGCGGATGTCCTCGCCGTTGCGGCGGAGCCAGGTGCGGCAGAGCGGAGACGGGCGGCCGCCGGCGGCGCCAAAGCCGTGCACCACGTCGCCGTCGGAACTGCCGGTCGCCATCTGGCCGGCGGAGCCCTCATTGACGGCTTCCCAGCGCAGGCCGGGACCGCCGCGCCAGCGGCCCTCGCCGGTCAGATCGGGGACGAATTCGTATCGCAGCATGCGCCACGGCAGCCGGACTTCCATCTCCTCGACGTTGCCGCGGTTGGCGGCGCCGAGCGCGGTCATCGAGCTCAAGCCCTGGTAGCCGTCGAAGCCCCAGACCGCGCCGCCGCTGCCGTCATAATCGAAAGTGGTCCGCACGTAGCGTTCGCCGGTGCGCGGATCGATCGCGAAGACGTAATCGCCGCGATGTTTCGCCCAGGCGGCGACGGAGCGATGCGGCACCGCTTTCGACAATGCTTCGAGCACGGCCTCCATGACCTGGGTGCCGATGTTCACCGGCGAGGCGCCCACCGTCGCCGGATATTGGCAATTGACCACCGTGCCCAGAGGCGCGATGACCTTGATCGGCGCCATTGTCCCCTGATTATGGTAATCGGCCAGCGCCGAATCGAAATACAGGATGGCGGCAGCGATGGCGTTGCCGTAGGTGGCGGCATAAACGCTGTTGATGAAGCCGCGACGCTGGGCGTCGCTTTCCGACAAGTCGATGGTCATCTCGTCGCCCTGCACGACGACGCGCGCCCGCGCCCATACCGGCTCGTCGAGCACGGTGCCGTCGTCGTCGGTGGCGGCTGCCCCGGTATAGACGCCATCGGGGATTTTGCGGATTTCCTCGCGCACGGCCCGTTCGGTGCGTTCGAGCATCTCCTTGACGCAGGCCAGCACGATCTCCTTGCCGTAGGTGTCGAGCAGCGCGGTCATGCGCTTTTCGCACATGGTCGTGGAACCGATCATGGCATGCAGGTCGATGCGCACGCCGTCGGGGAAGCGCACGTTGTTGAGGATCAGATTGACCAGGTCGGTGCGCTCGCGCCCGCGGTCGACGACCTTGATCGGCGGAATGATCAGCCCTTCGGCATGGATGTCGTAGCCGTTGGGGAAATAGCCGCCCGGGAACGAACCGCCGGTATCCATCTGGTGGCCGCGGCACAGGGTAAAGAACAACAACTCGCCGCGGTAGAAGATCGGGCGAATATAGCCCCAGTCTGGCAGGTGACAGTTGTGACCGCCGTGGTAGGGGTCATTGGTCAGGAACACGTCGCCGGGATTGATATCGCCGGCAAAGTCGCGGACCAGGTCTTGTACCGCGAAAGTGGTGCCGAGGAATTGCACCGGCAGACCTGCCGGCACGGCGATGGTGGCGCCGTCGGCGCCCCAGATGCCGACCGAGAGGTCCTGTAACTGCCCGATCAGATAATTCTGCGCCGTGCGCTTGACGATATGCCGCATCTCTTTGCAGATCGTCTGCATCGAATGCCAGATCGTGGAGACGGTGGTCGGGTCGATGTTGGGGATGGTCATGACGGTTGCGCTCCTAACCGTGGCGCCGCGTGAGCACGTAGTTCTTGTACTTGTCGACCGCGCAAACATAGCTCTCGGGGATGACCACGGTGGTGGTCGTCTCCTCGATGATCGCCGGTCCGGCAATGACGTAGCCGCCGAGGATTTTTTCGCCGTCGTAGATCGGCGTGTCGATGTCGCGTCCGTCGAAGCGGCAAATGCGTTGCCGTTTGAGCGCCGGCTTTGGGTCCTTGCCGCCCATTTTGATTTCGGCCAACACGAACGGCGCCTTGGGCGTGACCGCCTTCAGCCGCAGGGTGAGGATTTCCACCGCCTTCCAGGACATCGAGAAGGTATACATTTCCTCGTGCTGGCGCCCGAAATCGGCAACCGTGGCGTCGATGTCGCGCTGGGTCAGCTTGCCGTTACCGACGTCGGCTTCGACTTCGTGGAACTGGCCGACATAGCGCAGATCGGCGGTGCGCTTGAGCACCACGTCCTTGGCGGCGACGCCGTGGCTGCGGAATGACGCCAGCGCCTCCTCCTCCATCTCGCCATAGATGCGGTTGACCGCGGCAAGATCGATGTTGTTGGCGCGGCCGACAAAGGACCGCGCGTAGTCCTGGCCGATGTCCATGGCAAACATGCCGAAGGCGCTGTACAGCGCCGCCACCGGCGGAATCACCACCTTGCGCACGCCCAGGCTGTCGGCGATGAAGCCGGCATGGATCGGCCCGCCGCCGCCGCCGGCGATCATCACGCAATCGCGCACGTCGTAGCCGCGCTTGGTCGACACTTCGGTGATTTTGGTGGCCATGTTGGCGTTGACGGTGCGGAAAATGGATTCCGCCACTTCCTTGTCAGTCAGCTTCAGAAACTCGGCGAGCGACCGCATCGCCCGCTGCGCGGCCGCGGCGTCGAGCTGCATCTCGCCGCCGAGAAAGTAGTCGGCCGGCACATAGCCAAGCACCAGATTGGCATCGGTGACGGTGGCGTCGTTGCCGCGGCCGTAGCAGGCCGGACCGGGATCGGCGCCGGCGCTCTCGGGCCCCACCCGCAATAGTCCGAGCGAGTCGATCTTGGCGATCGATCCGCCGCCGGCGCCGATGCTGGAAATATCGACCATCTTGATGGCCACCCGCTGATCGCTTTCCCAGTGCTCGGTCGTGGTGAGAATCTCGCCCTTGTTGATCAGACAGACGTCGAAGCTGGTGCCGCCCATGTCGACCGACAACAGGTTGTCATCGCCGAGATGGCGGCCGAGATAGACCGCGCCGGAGGGCGCCGCGGCCGGCCCCGAATGCAGCAGGAACACCGGGCGGCGCACGCATTCGGACACGTTCTGCACCAAGCCGTTGGCCAGCATCATGAGAAAGGTGCCGCTGAAGCCGTTTTCCTCGAGTATGCGCTCCAGCGAGGTGAGGTAGCGGCCCGACGCCGGGCCGACATAGGCGCCGACGGCGGTGGTGTTGAAGCGCTCGAACTCGCGCCAAACCGGCAGCGTCTCGTGCGAGGTGGTGACGAAAATCTCGGGCGCGATTTTGCCGCAAATCTCGGCGGCGCGGCGCTCGTGCGCGGGATTGGCGTAGGAATGCAAGAAGCAGACTGCGATCGATTCCACTCCCTGTTGCTGCAGCCCGCGCACCGCATCGGCGACCTCCTGCTCGTTGAGCGGGGTCAAGATTTTTCCGTCGTAGAGCGTGCGCTCCTCAATGCCGATGCGGCGCGAGCGCGGAATCAGCGGCCGCGCCGGCGGAATGAACAGGTTGTAGAGCGAGACGTCCTGCGGCTTCATCGCCCGCCGCAGCTCGATGATATCGCGAAAATTCTTCGTGGTCAGCATGCCGGCCTTGGCGCCGCGGCCGGTCAGCAGGATGTTGGTGGCAAGCGTGGTGCCGTGCACCAGCACCTCGATCTGGCCGAGGAAATCGTTGATGCTCACGCCGTAATGGCGCGCCGCCTTTTTCATCGCATCCATGAAGCCCTTGGCGGGATCGCTTGGCGTCGTTGAGGACTTGAACTTCTGCAGCAGGCCGCTTTCGTCCATCACCAGGCAATCGGTGAACGTGCCGCCGACATCGACGCAAACTCGTTTGTTTTTTCCGGACATGGGAAATGTACCCCGCGCTATGCGCAACCCTGGCACGCTTTATTCGTTATCGAACGAATTGTAAAGCGGCGCCGCGCATGTTAAGGTTGGCGCAACTGGTCGGCAATCGAATTCGATTGGACCGCCGGGGGCGGGGCACTGCGGCGACCTCGCTCCTGAGATAGGAACGCGGGGGAACGCCATGCTGTCAATCAACAGGCATCGCAAGCTGTTTTGCGCGGCGGTCGCGACCGCGATGGTTGGTGCGCTGTCGATGTTGGCGGCGATTGGGGAAACGCGCGCCGCCGAGCCGATCAAGGTCGGGTTCTCTACGGCGTTGACCGGCGCGGTGTCGCCCAACGGCAAGCAGATTCTGCTCGCCTTGCAGATCTGGCGCGACGACGTCAACGCCAACGGCGGCCTGCTCGGGCGGCCGCTGGAGCTCGTCTACTACGACGACCAAAGCACTCCGGCGAACGTGCCGGGCATCTACTCCAAGCTCCTCGACGTCGACAAAGTCGATCTCTTGATCGGTCCCTATGCGACCAACATGATTGCGGCGGCGATGCCGACCATCATGGAAAAGAAAATGACGACGCTCGGGTTGTTGGGGATCGTCGTCAACCGCCAGTTCCACTATCCGCGGTATTTTTCCATGCTGCCCACCGGGCCGGAAGGGATCCTCGGTTTCTCCAAGGGATGGTTCGAACTGGCCATGGCGCAAAAGCCGCAGCCAACGACGGTGGCGATTGTTGCCGCCGACGCCGAATTCGGCCGCGCCGCGTCCGACGGCGCGCGCGCGAACGTCAAGGCGGACGGCTTGCAAATCGTGTACGATCAGTTTTACCCGCCGAACACCATGGAGTTCACCTCGGTGATGCGGGCGGTGCAGGCCGCCAAGCCCGACCTGGTGTTCGTTGCCTCCTATCCGCCCGACACCGTCGGCATCGTGCGGGCGGCGCACGACATCGATCTTGACGCCAAAATGTTCGGCGGGGCGATGATCGGCTTGCTGGCGACCAATATCAAAGTACAACTTGGACCGCTGCTGAACGGCATCGTCAATCACGAAGACTTCGTGCCGTCGCCGACGTTCGATTTCCCCGGCGTGAAGGAGCTGCTGGCGGAGTACCAGAAGCGCGCCGTCGGACAGGGGGTCGACCCGCTCGGTTACGGGTTCGCGCCGTTTGCCTATGCCGCCGGGCAGGTCATCGCCAGCGCCGTCGCGCGCACGCAGAGCCTCGATAACGACAAGATCGCGACTTATATTCACGCCAATACCTTCAAGACCGTGGTGGGTGACATCACCTTCGGCGCCGATGGCGAGTGGGCGGAGCCGCGCATGGTCTTCACTCAGTTCCGCAATGTCACCGACCACGACATCAATCAATTTCGCGATACCAGCCACGATGCAATTCTGTGGCCGTCGCGATACAAGACCGGCGAGCTGATCTATCCCTATTCAGAGGCGAAGGACAA
>Ga0187784_10002254_pt1 | contig 15457 bp, 12 predicted proteins | sample 1015_SJ02_MP15_2_FD_132964 | JGI IMG/M metagenome (GOLD analysis project Ga0187784, IMG submission 132964) | Tropical peat soil microbial communities from peatlands in Department of Meta, Colombia - 1015_SJ02_MP15_20_MG | ecosystem: Environmental > Terrestrial > Soil > Wetlands > Peat | place...
ACAGGCAAGGTCTCGAAGCGGCCGATCGGCGAGGAAGACGTGGCGATCATCGCGAACTTGCTGCGCGAGATTGCCCCGGGCCAGATCTATGTGGCTGGCGACTTGTCCGATCCGCACGGGACGCACCGAGTGTGTGCCCAGGCGGTTATCCGGGCGCTCGAGTTGATCCGGTCAGAGGGATTGCCCGTGCCGGAAGTCTGGCTCTATCGCGGGGCCTGGCAGGAGTATGAGCCGCACGAGATCGAACGGGCTGTCCCCCTAAGCCCGGAAATCATGCTCCGCAAGAAGCTGGCGATCTTCAAACACGAGTCGCAGAAGGACAAGGCCCTCTTTCCCGGCCACGACGAGCGCGAATTCTGGGTGCGGGCCGAAGAACGCACCCGCAACACCGCTCAGATCTACAACGATCTCGGGTTGCCGGAATATTACGCGCTTGAGGGGTTCGCGCGGTTCTCCGGGCAGCTCTAGCAGGCGCGTTCCGAGCGGCAAGCTGACGCTTGCCGAGGCCTCCAGGGGACGGATGAACCTCCGGGGGGCTGACGCCGCCGGCTCAGACGATGCCTGACTGAGCCGCGGTCACGGCGTTGGTTTCCTCTTCCCAGATTTGTGCCGATCGCCTAAAACATTGCGCACGGTGCGGCCGCCAGGGCGCAGGGAGATTGTGCGCGGCCGAACTGCGGATTCTTTCGGGGGGGCCGCGGTCCCCCCATCTCTCAACGGATGGAGAGACCCATGGCGATCTCAACCCGCTCCACCGCGCTGGCTCTCGCGGCCCTTATCGGATCCCTAACCGCGCTCTGCTTGTTTTCGCTGGAAGGCTGCGGCAACTCGGGCTCAAACTCGGACCCAGCCACGGCTTCGCAAAACGAAATAAAAACAGGTTCTGAGGCAGCGCTACCACCCGCCTCGCTACGAAATCCAGCCACTCCAAATGGCCAGACGGCCGCCGCCAATTCCGCTGATCCGTTCGCCGCGGCCGAGGCCCCGCCCCAAAATCAGCCGCCGGCTGATCCGCGGGCGATCCCCAAGAAAGACAGCCCCGAATGGCTGTTGGGCCAGTTGCTCGTGTTGCGGACGGCGCCGGTCCCGGCGGGGATGACGCCGGAAGCGAATTCCGCGCGAACGGATCGCAATCAGAAGCTGATCGCCATGGCACTGGAGTTGATCGAGAAAACCCACGCGCAAAAGCCGCTCGAACCGATCTTCAACCGCGCCGTGCAAATTCTCTGCGACGCCCGGCTCGATCTGGCTACCGCCGGCAGCGCCGCGGACGCCAAGGCCCTGCAAGACGACGCCGAGGCATTTTACAAGCGCGATCCCAATTCGGCCGCGGCCGAAGAGGCCGCCTGGCACCTGGCCCGAATGGCCCATACGAACGCTCGCCAGGCCAGAAACGACCGCCGCAAGATCCAGGCCTTTGCGATAGCGGCCCGGCTGTTTGCCACTCGCTTCCCGAAATCCGAGGCCAAGGCGCTGCCGCTGTTGGCCGCTGCCGGTCAGACTTGCGAGCTGTATCACCTGGACGGCGAGGCCATGAATTGCTTCGCCATGCTGCAAGAGAAATTCCCCAAAACTCCGCAAGCTGACCAGGCTACAGCCATCCTCCGCCGTCTCGAGCTGAAGGGGAAAAAGGTCAAACTCTTCGGCGAAACGGCCGACGGTCGGTTCCTCAAAAGCGGGCAGCTTTTGGGCAAACCGGTGTTGGTTGTCTTTTGGGCCAGCGATTCGGACGCCTTCCAAGAAATGCTCCCTGATTTGCAGAAAGTCACCCGGCCCTACGAACGTGCAAGCCTGACGATCCTGGGGGTCTGCCTGGATGAGGAGAAACCGGCGATGGACGCCTTCATCGCCAAGAACGGGCTTAACTGGACCCAGCTCTTTTACGCCGACCCCGACAAGCGGCACTGGGACCATCCTCTGGCTCGGTACTACGGCGTCCACGATATTCCCTCCGTCTGGCTCGTCGATCAGGAGGGAATCGCCGTCGACACGCATGTGACGCCCGAGTCTCTCGACGGCCAGCTGCGATACCTGATCGCAAACGAGGGCTCTGCCCAGCGGCAGTAAGCACCGCCCGACGCGCGGCGGATGGCCTTGTCGCAGGAACCGAGACGGCCTGCGACCCAGTGCATTGCGCGAAAAGGCGCCACGACCAGGCCCATTCTCCTGTGAGTCGCTGCTCACCGAGAGCCTCCGGTCGACGTAACACGGCTCCGCACTGCGATGAACGGCGTACTGAACGCGACAGCGTCACGTCATGTTGGCCGATCCCATCGAACGTTGAGCGGGGTTTAATAGGTATCTGTTCGGGCGTTCGGGCGGGAATAACACGGAGTGTGCTGGTCTCAAGCTGAGAAGCTGACACAGCAGTGGCTGGATCTCCTTTGGAGACCGCTTATTACAAATCGGTTAATTGTGGTTTGCCGGCGCGTTTAGAGTTGCAAAAATGCACGTCCGTATATTAGGATCGACACGTATGATCGTTCACTCGACCACGTCACAGGAAAACTCGCCGCGAGCAGGAGAGCGCATGTCGACATCCATGCTTGAAACTAAGCCGGCACTCACCAGCCGTCAAAAACAGATCTACGAGTTTTTAAAAGACAAGATCCGCAACCGGGGCTACGGCCCCACGGTTCGCGAAATTGGCACCCATTTCGGAATCCGGTCACCCAACGGCGTCATGTGCCACTTGAAGGCCCTGGAGCGCAAGGGGCTCATTACCCGCGAGTCGCACATGTCGCGGGCAATTCAGCTCTCCGAATCGCCGCAGCAGCGGACGAGCCTCCGCTTGGCGGGTCAGATCGCCGCCGGCAGCCCGGTTCTGGCAGTCGAAGAGACCGAGCAGGTCGACTTCGCACCCCTTTTCGAGCCGGAGGAGCACTACTGCCTGCGGGTGAAGGGCGATTCCATGGTCGAGGACCAGATTGCCAGCGGCGATTACGTCGTGGTCCGCCGACAGGACACCTGCCGGGAAGGAGAGATCGTCGTCGCCCTGGTGGACGATCACGAGGCGACTCTCAAGCGATTTTACCGCGAGAAAGATCGGATCCGGCTGGAGCCGGCCAATTCGACCATGAAGCCCATCTATTCCAACAACGTGAAGGTTTTGGGCGTGGTCGTCGGCGTCGTGCGACAGTACTGAGGGCGTCGTTCCGAAAGTCTGCTTGTCGCACGCGGTGATGTTGGGCACCGAAGTTAGCTGTTGGGGCAGCTGGCGCTTGGCTGCCTGCCGAGAAATCGGGCCGGGACGCGAAGTTCAACCGGCCGCCGCGCTGGCTTGATACTGGTTGAGCTTGTTGTAAAGCGTCTTCAGGGCGATCCCCAACTCATGGGCCGCCTTGGGCTTGTCGCCGGCGTGCTTGTCGAGCACCTGATGGATGACCTCCATCTCGATTTCGCGAAGGGTCTTGGCCTGCCCTGAGGTCAGCGACGCTACGACGGGGCTTCGCACACCGGTTCCGGTGACGCTGGCGGGAAGGTGTTCCGGCAGGATCATCTTCCCATCCGAGAGGATCACCGCGTGTTCCAAGGCGTTGGCCAACTCGCGGACGTTGCCGCTCCATTCGTGCGATAAAAGCACCTCCAAGGCGGCCGGCGACAGAATGTCGGCAGGCGCCTGGGCCCGCTTGAGGTGACGCGCGATCAGCGTCCGAGCCAGGCTCGGAATGTCATCCTTTCGTTCCCGCAGCGGTGGCAAATGAATCTCGAACGTATTGACCCGGAAAAAGAGGTCCTCGCGGAAGGTCCCCTCGGCAACCATCGTCTGCAGGTCGCGGTTGGTCGCACAGACGATCCGAACGTCGACGTGAAAGAACTCGTTTTCGCCGACCCGTCGGATTTCCCCCGACTCCAAAAATCGCAAGAGCATGACCTGCATGCTCTTGTCGAGATCGCCAATTTCATCGAGGAACAATGTGCCGCAATGAGCCACCTCAACCAGCCCTTTTCGCGGCGTATCGGCGCCGGTGAAGGCCCCTTTGCGGTGCCCGAAGAACTCGCTTTCGACGAGGTTTTCCGGCAACGCACCGCAGTTCACAGCGACGAACGGGCCGTTGGCCCGCAGGCTGAGTTCGTGGATTCTTCGGGCCACAAGCTCCTTGCCGGTGCCCGTTTCGCCCTGGATGAGCACGGCGGAATCGGTCGGGGCGATTTTCTCGACCAGCTGCTTCACGCGCCGCATCGAGGGGGTCTCGCCGATCAAGCTGGGGCTTCCCTCGACGCGCTGGAGTTGGCGTTCGAGCGCGACGGTTTTTCGCGTCAAAGCCAGCTTCTCGCCCACTCGTTTGAGCACGTTTGCGATTTCAAACAGCTTGCATGGTTTGGGCAGAAAGTCATACGCGCCGCGGCGCAGCGCCTGGATGGCCTCTTCCATGCTGCCGTGACCGGTGCTGATGATGACTTCGGTGTCGGGAGCCGTTCTTTTGATGTGGTCGATGACGTCCCAGCCGCTGATGCCGGGCATGCGGAGGTCGACAATCGCGACGTCGAAAGATTGCTTGTCGAGGGCGGCGATGGCGGCGGCCCCATCCTCGCAAATCGTCGCCTCGTGCCCCATGCGCGGCAGCTCGATTTTCATGACGTCGCGGATGGGGGGTTCGTCGTCCACGAACAGGACGCGCAACTTATTGACGGGCACTGGGTTCAAGCCGCCCTCTCCTTGGTGCTTTCCGGCCGAATCCCTTCGGCGGGCCCCCCGAGTTGTGGAGCAGGGTGATAACAGATTGCCCCGGCCGTGGCAACCGGTTTCCGCAACTCGAAATCGCGCCGCGATCGAGCCCGGTCAGGCAGCCGCCCCCGTCCGTTGAGCTTTGCGGGGCAGCCGCACTCGAAAGGTGCTGCCGCGGCCGGGGCCGGGGCTTTCCACCTGAATCGAGCCGCCGTGGTCGGTGACGATGCGGTGGGTAATCGACAGGCCGAGGCCCGTTCCGCGACCGTTGCGGCGCTGCGTGAAGAAAGGCTCGAAGAGGTTGTCGATCACCTGCTGCGTCATTCCGCAGCCGTCGTCAGTGATGATCAACGTGACGTGGTCGGTTTGCTCGGTGATGGTGATTGTCATTGTGCCGCCGGCATCCATCGCCTCCAGTCCGTTGGACACGAGGTTCAGAACCACCTGCTGGATTTCCGGACCGTTGATTTCCAGCAGGCAGGGAGTGCTTCGCGTGAAGCGGATCGTGCGGTCCCGATAGCGGCTCATGTGGTGCACGACGCGCAGCACGTCATTGACAATGGCTGTCAGATCGTGGTGGATGCAGGCTCCGTTGCCGCGGGCAAAGTCGAGCAGCTTTTGCGTGATGTTCTGGCAGCGGAAGGCTTCGCGCTGGATCATTTCGAGATACTGCTTGACGACTTCGGCGTCTTGCTCCTCCCCGGATGCCGGCTGTTCTGAGAAGCGCTCCGCCAGTGATTCGGCCGCCATGGCGATTGCCGAAAGAGGATTGTTGATTTCGTGGGCGACTCCAGCCGCCAGGAGGCCGATTCCGGCCAGACGCTCGGAGCGGACGAGCTGCTTGCTCCGCTCGAAAACTTGCCGATCGAGATCGTTGCGGATCTCCTGAAAGCGGGCCGTCATGCTGTTGAACGCCTCGGCCAGCTCCTTCATTTCGTCCTGCCGCGTGAACGACAGGCGATAGTTGAAATCACCCTGGGCCACGCGGAGCGCCCCCTGATGCAGCTTCCGCAACGGCGCGAAGACCCAGATGTATCCGTAGACGATCAATCCGCAAAAGAAGACAAAGGCGAGCCCGGCTGACCAGGTTACGAGCCGAAAGTTCTTTCGAAACCGAGTGCCGGCCTCTTCCAGCATGGCGGGAATCCCCTCCTGAAAGTCGGGAATGGCGTCGGCACTTTCCTGGAGCAAGTCGACTTCGGTGCGAAGTCTCACGAACAAGGCCTGCGCCTCGGCCGGATCGCGAGGCGCCGCCAGGTGTTTTTCGTCGAATTTCGCCAGCTCGTCGCTCATTGCCTCGACCATACCCTGCGCGATGGGCTGCTTATCTCTGTACTCGGGACGCGGCGGCAGGCGCTGCAGTTTGAACAGGTATTCGTTTGCCTCGACCTGGGCCAGCTTGAGTTTGTCGTGAAAGCATCGGACGCGAGCGTTGACCGGCGCCGGGTCCGGGCCGAAGTTCTTGACCAACAGGGGCGGCTTGAGCCGCGCGATGGCTTCGGTCAGGCCGTGCTTGCGCGGACACTTGTTGATGGCGTAGTCGAGCTCGCGGATGATCTGCCGATACGAGAAATGGCTGTAGATCGCGCTGACCGAGAGCAAAAACATCATCACCAGGACGATGACCAGCCCGCAGACCATCGTGCGCCGGATGGTGCGCGTGAACAGCACGTGGAAGTCCCCCCCCCTGATTGCGCGTTCCTGCTTCGCGGCGGCCATCGCCGGAAACGGAGCGGGAGTCTATCTCCGTGCGCCCGGATTTCACAATCCGAAATTGCGGCCGGCTCCGAGGCACGGGCGGCTCGCATAGCGAGGAATCTCTGCCCGCCGATGGGCACTGAAGCGCCCCGCGGCCCGGCGCTAGGGAGTGCGTTCCTCGGGCCGATCTTCGGAGCTAGGCATGGGGGCGCTCGGCCCGGGGCTGGGGCTGGTTTTGGGAATGGGGCTCGGAGTGGGCGTGGCGGGTTTGCCCCATTTGGATTGACGCTGCACCTGCTTGCGGTATTGCAGAAGCCCGGCCATCAGGATGTCGATTACCTTTGCCAGCTCGGAGAGTGCTTTTGGGTAATTCTTCGCCTCAAGCGATCCGCGCGCCAAGGCGTGAGCGGCCTGCTGCGCAGGCCAATCGATCGCCCAGCGTTCCTCGCTTGCGGCCCGAGCCAGTTCGCCTTCGAGCGTGGCGAGATGATTCAGAAAGGCGACGCTCGATTTCGCCGACGCCGTGCGGTAAGGCCTCCAGACGGTGGTCTCGATCCCCTCCTCTCCCGCCGATCTGCTCCGCGAACGCCGCTCGAGCCAAACGGCAAATGCTCCGGCCGCGGCCAAGAGCGATCCCCAAAGCAAGCAGGCGCCTTGGACAAAATGCTCAAAGAGGATGCAGATCACTCCTCCGGCGAACAGCAGAGCGATGACCCACATTGTGATGATCCACCCCAGTCCAATGCCGGGGGCTGGCGGAGCCGTTTCGTCGTCGGAACCGCTCCCCGCAGAGCTGGCGACGCGCCCGATGACAACCGTGACGTTGTCGGAGCCACCGCGAAGATTGGCGAGGTTCACGAGCATTCGGCAGGCCTCCTGCGGAGGAAGCTCACGGGCAATGATGCCGATCTCAGCATCCTGCACGTGCCCAGTCAGGCCATCCGAGCAAATGACATAAACATCGCCTGGCAGCACCGCGTACGGTCCCTCGACGTCGACTTGCACAACCGGTTCGGGCCCCAGCGAACGTGTAATCACGTGCCGCGACTCATGCAAAAAGACTTCGTCGGGGCGCAGTCTCCCCTGCCGCATCAGCTCCCATTGCACGCTGTGGTCGGCGGTCAATTGATCGATCCGCTCGCCCCGGATTCGATAAAGCCGGCTGTCGCCGACATGAGCGATCACCGCACCTTGGGGGCAGAGAGCCAGCGCCGTGCACGTCGTACCCATTCGCGCAAAATCGCGATTGAGCGAGCCCCGCTCGTTGATGGCGGCGTTGGCCGTCTCGAGCGACTGTTTGAGCGCTGTGCGGACGTCCGTATTGCGGATTTTGAAGAAGCTATGGCAGACGGTGTCGGCCGCGATCTTGCTGGCTAGCTCGCCGACCGCATGCCCCCCCATGCCGTCGGCCACCATAAGCAGGTGTCCGTGATCGCGCCAGGTGTCCGGGTCGTTGCACATCCGCACCGCGCACGAATCCTGATTGTTGCGTCTGCGAAAGCCAATATCGCTGACGGCGGCATAGCGGACCTGCTGATCCCAACGCATCATATTCATGTTATCCGGCCGCGTTTTCGCAAGTAAAGCGCCGTTCCTGGTCCGGCGGGGTGCGTAAACCCCGTGGCCGCAATCGCTACGGTCACGCGCCGACAGGCCCAAATTGCCCGCAACTGACTGCTCTGGCAGGTCCGGCGGACGACGAATAGAATCCGCCGCCCGGAGGGCTGCGCGCGAAGTAAGCGGAGCTTTGGTCGGTAGATAGGTGCGACGCCCGGCGACTGAGCTTCGCGCGCGGAATATCGGAACACGTCTCGTCGAGTTGACAAGGGACCGCACACTTTTCGCGCGAGATTCCTGAGGGCCGGATCGCGTCGTCGCGTCGTTTTGAAACCTTCGCCATGCTTGAACCCAGCCAGCCCATCGGGACAGCGCCGGTTTCTGCACCAGCCGGCTCGGAGTGCCCGCGTCGTCCTCCGCTGGGGGGGCACGCTCGGCTGAGGGTGATTCTGATTCTTGCGGCCGGCTTTTGGGTGTTGTCTCTCAGCGGATGTGTGTACCGACGCCTCGTCGTGCGCTCCGATCCGCCCGGGGCCCAGGTGATCCTCGATGGACAGGAAGTTGGCACGACGCCCGTTGCCGTGCCGTTCACTTACTACGGAACGCGTCAACTCACGCTGGTGAAACCGGGATACGAAACCCGCACGGAACTTGTGCGGATTCCGGCTCCCTGGTACCAGTGGCTGCCGCTCGACGTTGTCTCGGACAACTTCCTCCCTCGGCAGATCAACGACCGTCACGAAGTCTGCTGGCAACTCACGCCTCAAGGCGTTGTGCCGCAGGAGAAACTGCAGGAACGCGCCGACTCGCTGCGATCCGAGGCCCACATCGGCCAGTGACGGGCGTCATTGCGCCGCGCATCAGCCCTCTGTTCGCGCATTACTGTTCGCGCGTTATTTGTATTCCTCAGCGGAAATGCGTACGTAGTCGCGCTTCTCGTGCGGCTTCGCACACTCGCAGCGCGCCCGAAGGGGCTATTCGCGAGAATTTTCGCTGCGCGCCGGCGTTTCGTCGTTCGGCCCGATTTTTGCGAGGCGTGTCTCCGGGGATGCGACTCACGTATGTCCGCGGTCAACGCGCAACTGCCAAAACTCAGCCCGAGGACTCGCATGGGCTTCGTCGTAAAGGTCACGGGCGATTCGCCGTTCTGGCCGCAATGGATCGGACAGAATACGCGCATCGGTCCAAAGCGCATGGGACCGCGTGACGAGGCGCGAGTGTTTCCGACCGAGGCCGAGGCTCAGTGGGAAGCCGAGATATTCCGCCTGCTGCTGCCCGACGGCGTTCAATTCGAAATCGAGGATGAGTAAGCGTCAGCCGAGTGTCCTGGGCACGAGACCTCAACCTGAGGCGAGTTACTCGCGCTGTTGCGAGCGAGGTATGGCCGCGTCTTGTGGCGGATCCTTCAACCCAGAGCTGCCACGCAGCGCTCCGCTGACTCCGACGAGCTCGGGATGGCGTGCGACCTTGTCACTAAAAACACGCAGGTCGCGGATCACCGGCTCGAGGTTTCGCAGCAGCATGGATGCCGATTCGGCAGAGCGGTTGAGGTTCGCATACAGTTGTGGATCGGCCGCCAGCTTGTGAATCGTCCCTTCCGGGCTGTTGACCATCTTGGCAAACATCGTCAGTTCCTCGCTGAGCGTTTCGACGTTGGCCAGCGTGTTCTCGATGCGGGTGGCCAGCGTGACGCCGTTCTTGGCCAGCGGGGCCGTGATCTCGTTGAGGTTGCTCAGATTTTGGTCCATCTTCTGGACGGCGACGCGGACGGCCGCCACCGTTCGCTGCGTCTCTTCGGCCAAAACAGGCAAGGCGCTCATCGTCTTTCGCAGGCTTTCCTGGGTCTGCGGGTCTCCGATCAGGCGACTTGTGTCCTGCAGCGTCTGATCGACGACCTTCATCGTGTGGGCCACTTCGGTGAGGGCGTCGGCCGCGCGGGCCACGACTGTGTGGAGGTTGCCCTGGTTGGTCTGCAGCACGTTATTGAGATTGTGTCCGACCGTCTGCCACTCGTGGCTGGTCTGCTGGAATGAGTCGATCAGCAGGGCGACATTTTGTTCCATCCGCGCGACGACATTGAGCGGGTCGATGGCCGGCTCGGCCTCGACGGTGTCCCCGTCTTTGAGAAACTGATTGCTTTTGCCCGGCAGGAATTCGATTGCCGAATCGCCCAAGAGCGAACTCACCAGCCGCACGCGGCCATCGGGCCAGAGACGAACGCCGTCCTTGATGGCCGCTTTGACAATCAGTCCGCCGTTGTCGTCGTCGAACTTCACGGCCGTGACGCTGCCGATGAGCACGCCGTTTCGCCGCACGGGAGTCGACACGGCGATGCCGGTCGCCGATTTGAACCGGATATTGATCGTATATTTCGGGCGCAGGTAGTTCTGGATCTCGCCGAACTGGAAGATCAAGCCGGCGATCGCGGCCAGTGCCAGGGTGACGAAGATCCCTACGCGTAACTGCAGCTGCCGCTCCGTCATCGTTTCGTCTCTTTTCGAGTTTGACTGCTTGGAGTTTGAGTCGTCCCCGATCGTCAAAATTGGCGCCGGGCATCGGTCGACCGCGGCCCTGACTTCACGTGAGCGAAAGTTCCTCGATTCGCTCGCCCGCGTTGCCGTTGACGAATTGCTCGACGCGCGGGTTGGTCGATTTCATCAGTTCCCGCGCGGTTCCCTCGAAGAGGATCTGCGGCTCCTCAGGTCCCAGCAGAGCTGCCGGACAAAGCATGAGCACGCGGTCGGCCACGCGCTCGACGGTTCGCATGTCGTGCGTGACCACGATGCTGGTCACCCGGCCGCGGCGTTTTGTGCGGAGGATCAGCTCGTTGATAACGTCGCTCATTACTGGGTCGAGGCCAGTGGTCGGCTCGTCGTAGAACATCACTTCGGGCTCAAGCGCCAGGGCCCGCGCCAGGGCGACCCGCTTCTTCATGCCTCCGGACAGATCGGCCGGCTTGCGGTCGCAGACGCCTTCACGCAATCCAACCTCGCGCAGGCGGTCGCGGACGATTTCGCGGATCTTCGTGTCGGAAAGATCGGTGTTCTGCCGCAGCCCGAAAGCCACGTTTTCCGAGACGCTCATGCTGTCGAACAGCGCGGCTCCCTGGAACAAGAAGCCGTAACCGAGCCGATCTTTGGCCCGCTGCCGCTCGGGCATAGCGGCCACGGGGCGTCCCCGCCAAAGGACACGTCCTTCGGTCGGGTCGAGCAATGCCATCATCAGCTTAAGGGTCACGCTTTTCCCGCAGCCGCTCTCGCCGATGATCACCAGCGTCTCCCCCTCCTCCACCGCGAGAGAAATGTCGCGCAAGACGAGTTGGCTGCCGAACCGCTGAATGATGTTGGCCAGCTCGATTACCGGCGGGGAAGCGGAGGCACGCGGAGCGGGCCGCGGCGAATGGGGGCCGGCCATCGGAGACGCAGAGGAGGATGGCGCCCTCGGCGGCGGGTTCGGTTTACGCGATCCGAAGATTCCCATCGTCACCCTCCGAGGGCCGACGGCCAGAGCACGTAATAGAAGTCGTTCAGGAAGATATCGAGCACAAAGTCGAGGACCAGGATGACTCCGAAGGACAGAACGAACGCCTGCGTCGCGGCGCGCCCCACCCCCTGGGCCCCCGCACTGCAATGGAAGCCGCGATGGCACGAGACGATGGCGATCGCGGCCCCGAAAAACATGCTCTTGAGCAGGCCGCAATAGACGTCGTAGGCCGAGACCGTCATCCGCGAATGCAGCCAATAGTGAAAGTCGTTGATCTCGAAGATCTGCACCGAGATGAACCAGCCGCTCACGACCCCTGTGAGATCGGCCAGCGCGCTCAGCAAGGGGATCAACAAACAGCAGCCGAGAAACCGCGGCAAAACGAGGAACTGGATCGGATCGGCGCCGAGGGCTCGCAGAGCGTCGATCTGTTCCGTCACGCGCATCGTGCCAATTTCGGCGGCCATCGCACTGCCGACGCGGCCGGCGAGCATCGTCGCCGCCAGAACGGGGCCGAGTTCGCGAACGAGCGACAGATTAATGACCGCGCCCAGTTGCGTGTCGAGCCGCATCGCGTGCAGCTGGTCGTATGTTTGCACGGCCAGAACCATGCCGATGAAGGCACCGGTGACGACCACGACCGGAACGCTCAACACGCCGATCTGATAAAACGAGTAGAGCAGGACGGCTCGTTTGGGGAGCCGCAGCATCATCCACCGCAACATCCGCGCGGTGAACAGCGACAAATCGCCCACCGTCCAGAGGAAGGCCAGGACCCACCGTCCCAGGATGTGAAACGGCGTATCGAACGGCTGGGCCTGCGATTCGCTCGCCATGCCAATCCCCCCTGCCCTGTCCTTCGGCTCTCGCGCGGTTTAACGGCGGTCGGCAAACGCCGGACGTCGTGCAACCGCCCGGCTGGCGGCCGCAACGGGCAGGTACGGTAGTGGATTTGGCGGTTTGGAGCGAGGGAGCTTTGGAACAGCAAGGTCCGTTTCGAGTGCGTTCGACCCGTCCGGGGACTTTGTCCGCGCCACGCGGATCATCGTGTAACGGTTCGGCCTGACGCAAATCCTGCGGGAAGCCCCGACGCCACACGCAATACCTGCGATCGCTGCACGCAGCCCAAACGGCGTGTTAGACTGGTGGAGCGGGGGAAAAGCCGCAAACTTCGGCCACGCATCCAAATTGCGATGGCTTCCCTCCTGTCCTGAAAGAGAAATCTGTCTTAACAGAGAATTCGTCGAGGGAATCCGGTCATGCGACGCGCTTTTGTTTTGGCGATCGGGATGGTCATCGTGGCGGCAGGCCTTGCGGCAAGCGCCGACGACAATAAAACTCCGCAACGCTCTCCCGCCGAAGCGAAGGCCATTGCGAAAATCAAGGATCTCGGCGGCCAAGTGATGGAGCTAGCGCAGAACGACCCGCGGCTCGAGATCTCGTATCACCTCAGCGGAGGCAAGGTGACCGACGACCAGCTCAAGCCACTGGCCGACATCAAGGACGTCGTGCACTTGAACCTGCGAGGCACCGACGTCACCGACGCCGGGCTGGAAATCGTCGGCAAGCTGACGTCGCTCATTCGCCTGCACCTGGAGCGCACAAAGATCACAGACGCCGGTCTGGCGCATCTAAAGGGGCTCGCGAACCTCGAGTACCTCAACCTCTACGGGACGAGCGTCACCGACGCGGGGCTCGATCAACTCACGGGGCTGAAGAAACTCAAGAAGCTGTTCGTTTGGGAAACCAAGGCGTCGCAGGATGAGATCAACAAGCTCAAGGGAGCGATCGCGGGAATTGAGATCGTACCCGATCCGGAGCTCGACTTGCGCCGAGCCGCGCTGGAGCGGCGGCGAGCCCTCGAAGACGCGCAGCTCCTCGTCGCCGAGACCAAGAAGTCAGCTCAAAGCGCGGCGGCCAAATTGCCGGAGCTCGAGAAGGCGGCCGAGGCGGCGTCAGCTGCTGCTGCGGCCGCGAATACCGAGCTTGGCGACGTGACGAAGATCCTGGAAGCCGTCCAGAAGATTGTCGACGCGAAAAAGTCTGCCCACGACCTGGCTGCGAAGAAAGAGGCCGACGCCAAAAAGGCCGTGGCGGCCGCCAAAAAGAAAGTCGAGGAAGCTGAGAAAGCAGTCGCCGACGCAGTCGCGCAACTCGACGAGTTCGATATGAAGAAGCAGGCCGCCAAAGCGGCCAAGGCGGCCGAGAGCGCTCGCCAGGCGGCCGAAGAAGCGAAGAAGCAGGCCGAGGCTCAAGCGGAAAGGGCGAAGGAAGCCAAACGCACAGCCGACGAAGCCGCCAAGAAGGCCGAAGAAGCGGCCCAAAAGGCCCGCGAGTTTTCGAAACAAGTCGACGTCAAGTCGGCCGACACCAAAACTCCCAAATCGAAGTAGGCCCGCCGATTTGGTTTAGTCGCAAAGAACCGCGCCCGTGCCGAGCGGCTCTTTTCGACGCGGCAAAGCGCTCTGAAAATAAGGCGGATCTTATTTTCGCCTGAGACGGTTCCGACACGCCCCTGTTCCGAGGGGACGCCCTTCTTCGGACACGGTACAATCGACGCGGTCTCGTTAGAGACGCGGAACATCCGGGCGTTGCCGGCTCTGCGACGGGTGCCAAAATCCATGTCCGGGAAAATTCTGCTCGTCGAGGACGACGCGGAGATCGCCGACTTTGTCGTGCGCGGCCTGCGCGAGGAAGGCTTTGACCTGGAGCGCGCCGCCGACGGAGACGAAGGCTGGCACCTGCTGAGCAATCGTGAATGGGACGCGGTCCTCTTGGATTGGTGGTTGCCGCGGGCCGACGGCCTGAGCTTGCTGCGACGCTTCCGCAGTGCGAACCGAACGACTCCGGTGCTGTTCCTCACGGCGCGCGACGCCGTCTCGGAGCGGGTCACGGGACTCAATAACGGCGCCGACGATTACCTCTGCAAGCCCTTCGCTTTTGAGGAGCTTCTCGCGCGCGTGCGCGCGATGACTCGTCGCCAGGAACGCTCGCCGACCTGTCTGTCGTGTGGCGATGTCAGGGTGGATCTGAACAGTCGTCGCACCGAGCGAGCCGGTCATCGGCTCCACCTGACTGCCCGGGAAGAGTTGCTCTTGGTCTTCATGATGCGACACCCGGGAGAGGTTTTGACGCGCCGACGTCTCTACGAAGAAGTCTGGGACGATCGCTACGACGACTTTTCGAACACGTTGGAGGTGCACGTCATGGAGTTGCGGAAGAAACTCGAGGTTTTTGGCCCGCGGCTGATCCACACCCTTCGAAATCGCGGCTATTGCTTCGGCGAAGAAAGCAGGTGACCGCTTGACGCTGACAACACGGGTTTCGTCCTTTGTGCTGGCGCTCCTCAGCCTGGTGCTGATCGGCTTTTCGCTGACGCTGTATCTCCTTAGCGGCCGATATCTCCACGGACAGGTCGACGAGCGACTCGACGGCACCCTGAGCGCGCTGTGTGGCGCGGTCGAACAAACTCGCTACGGGCTCGAATGGGAACCCACGAAACGGCAGGCCGGTGTCGGCGAGTCGCCTTTCGGTTTGCCGGTCCTCTGGTTCGTAGAAGATCGGCAAGGTCAAATCCTCGACCGTTCAACGCAGCCCGAGACGGACGAGCTCATCAAGTCGCGGCCAATCGATTCGGGCACCGCGCGCCAGTCGGCGGACACGCTCGAATGGAGATCGGGTCCCTGGCGGCTTCGGCAACGCTGGATTCGCGCCGAGCGCGACGCCAGGCCCGTCAAACCGGGGAAAAAGGTCAAAAACCATCGGGAATTGCGGATCACGATCGGCACGTCGTTGAATCCGGTTCATGCCGCATTGACTCAGTTGGCAATCACTCTGGCCGGTCTCTCTGCGGGAATTTTGCTAGTCGCCTTGATCGGGGTTCGAATTGTCTGTCGCCGCGTGCTGGCGCCGGTCAGCCGAATGGCCGTTGCCGCTTCGACCATCGGCGCCGACGACCTGTCGCGACGACTCCCGGCGGTCGCGACAAGCGACGAGGTGGGCCAACTCAATCGAGCCTTCAACGGTTTGCTCGATCGATTGCAGGAATCA
>Ga0187784_10002255_pt1 | contig 15453 bp, 11 predicted proteins | sample 1015_SJ02_MP15_2_FD_132964 | JGI IMG/M metagenome (GOLD analysis project Ga0187784, IMG submission 132964) | Tropical peat soil microbial communities from peatlands in Department of Meta, Colombia - 1015_SJ02_MP15_20_MG | ecosystem: Environmental > Terrestrial > Soil > Wetlands > Peat | place...
AGCGCCAACCCGCAAGCCCCAGCGGATCCACGTTGATCAGCAGCGCCGAAAGCCCGGCGACGACCGGCGCCGAGCTGAACTGGATCGCCTGGTTGATGGCGAAGACGCGGCCGCGCACCGCCTTCGGGACGAGCTCCGCGATGTAGGCATCGATGGTGACGAGCTCGACGCCGACGCCGACCCCGGCGATGAAGCGCCACAGGTTGACGCCGAACCGCGTGCTCTGCGCGGCCATCACGGCGGTCGCGAGCGCGTACCACAGGAGCGCGAAGGTGAAGATCGCGCGGCGGCCGAACCGGTCGGCAACCTGTGCAAACAGGATCGTGCCGACGAACAGCCCGGCGAACGTCACCGACGCAAAGGCGGCCTGATCGGGCAGCCCGAACAGTCCTTCGTTGGCGCTGAAGATTCCCGCGCGGATCAATCCCGGGCTCACATAGCCGGTCATCAACAGATCGTAGAGCTCGAACCAGCCGCCGAGCGAGAGCAGCACGACCAGCACCCAGATGTGGCGCGACAGCGGCAGCCGGTCGAGCCGCGCCGTGATGGCCGAAGCGTGCTGCGATGACATCGTTCCCTCCTCGCCCGGACGGCTTCGTTCTGCGCTCGCTGCCAGATTGCCGGACGCGGCGCCGTTGCCGAGGCTTTGCCGGAGCTGAGAAAGGCAGCCGTCGATCCTTCTGTCAATCAGACATCACGACAGCGCGCGCAGCTTGCCCGGATTGAGCAGGCCGAGCGGATCGACCCGCTTGCGGAACGCCATCTTTCTTCCCTCGGGATCGAACCGCCCGCCGTCCTCGAGCTTGAAGATGTGCGGATTGTTGATCGTGCAGCCGTCGGCCTCGAACGATCGCATGATCTCAGTCAGACGCGCTTCGGTCGTGTATTTGATGAGCGGCAGGCCTCCGATCCGCGGCCGGCCGCGCTCGCGGGTATATTCGTGATGCATCAGGACTTCAGATCCGAACCGCCTTAGCTGCGCCTCGGCGAGCTCCGGGGTGAACGGGACCGGCATCACGATCTGCAGATAGGTCCAGCTCGGGTCGACTTGCAGCGCCATCAGGGTCGTGTGGTTGAACGCGGTCTCCTGGACCGGGCGAAGATTGGCCTCGGCGCTCTCCGCCTCGCTCACCGCCATCGCGCGCTGCCCGTCGAAACGGGATGCGAGGCCGAAGAACGCGTCCACGTCCTTGACGTTCACCATGGAAAACATGGCGTCGCGGCTGCCGTCGAAGTATTGCCGGGTCCGCTTGTAGAAGGGCGCGAAGCGTCTTTCGACGGCACTGAGCAGGAAAATGTCGAGGCCGCTGTCGAACGCGGCGTTGCCGAAGCCGATCGTCGCGCCGTAAGTCGGGAAGGTCGCGATACAGTCGATCCAGGTTTCCGCCTTGACCAGCTTCAGGACCACCTCGGTGATGACCCCGGTCGTCCCCCACGAATGGAAGACGAAGCCGACATCCTCGCCCGCAAGCTCGATGACTCGGGGCGCTTCCTCGACGGTCATGATCTTGAGGGAGAGGATCATCCCGGATTCGCGGATGATCCCGTGCTTCACCGACCCGATGCCGGCAAAGCCGCCGCCGAGATAGCCGCCGACCGTCGCGGATCGCATCGTGGAGGGATACATCATCAGCTGCTGGCCGGTGGCGCGGGCGGCATCGAGCGCGCTCTTGACGGTGGCGCCGGCCTGCAGGCGCAGCGCGCCGTTGTCCACGGCAAGCACCTCCTTGAAGCCGGTCATGTCGAGAACGATCCCGCCCTTGAGCGGGACCGATTGGCCATAATTGCCGGTGCCGCCTCCGCGCAAAGTGATCGGTATCGCGTGCCTGGCCGCGGCGGCGATGACCGCGCGCAGCTCCTCCTCGCTGCGCGGCTGAACCACCACGTCGGCGATGCAGCTTTGAAGTTGAGGGGTCAGCACGGGGCTGTACCAGTAGAAGTCCTTCGACTTGATCCGACGCTCGCGCAGGTCTCTCGAGGCCTGGACGCCGCTTATGTCATGGCAGAATTGATCAACGTTGGTGCTTGTCATTGCGAGCTCATCGTGCGAGGTGCGGCGCCGCGCCCGAGTAAGACAGACGGCGAGAGAAGACTGCGGCTCGACCACTCTGGCACAGTTCGCGCCAGCGGAAAAACGCCGCGGCCGTTCGCGGGCGTGCGCGCGGGCGACGGATCTTCCGGCTCGGATCAGGCGTGACGCTGCGGCGTTTGCGATTATTCTTGCCCGAAGGGATCGTGAGGGACGATGGCGACGATATTGGTGACCGGCTGCGACACCGGCCTCGGGGTGGAATTCGCGCGCCAATATGCGGCCGAGGGCCATCGGGTGATCGCGACCTGTCTCGATCCGGCGAGCGCCCGCGAGACCGCCGCCATCAGGGGGAAGATCGAGGTCGTCGGTCTCGACGTGACCGACCACGACGCCATCGCGCGCCTGGCGGCGCGGCTTGCGGGCGAGCCGATCGACATCCTCCTCAACAATGCCGGCATCGCGCGCCCGCATCCGCCCTTCGGTGCCACCGACTATCCGTTCTGGCGCCGCATCCTGGAGACGAACCTGATCGGCCCGATGAAGATGGCGGAAAGCTTCGTCGAGCATGTGGCGCGCAGCGAGCTGAAGATGATGGCGTTCGTGTCGAGCCGGATGGGCTCGATCGCGCTGAACAATTCGGGCGGCTCCTATCCGTATCGATCGAGCAAGGCCGCCCTAAACATGGTCGTGAAGTCGCTCGCCATCGATCTCGCGCCGCGCGCGATCTGCGTGCTGGCGCTGCACCCGGGCTGGGCCATGACCGAGCCGGGCGCCCGCGTGCCGGTGAGCGAAAGCGTCGCCGGCATGCGCAGCGTGATCAATCGGGCGAGCCCGCACCACACCGGGAGCTTCGTGACGTATCACGATCAGCCGCTGCCCTGGTGAGTGGCTCAACTGCCCTTCTCCAGCCGCAGCGGCTGCGGCAGCGCGCGATCCTGCGCGGCGAAATAAAGCCGCACCGCGATGCGCTCCGAACGTCCGGCGTCGGGCTTTTCGGCGCTGATCTGGATGTTGTGCGAAGGGTTGTCGGTGAAACGAAAACTTCCGTCGGCCGCGGTCGTGACCGAAGCCTGCTCGACGAAGGTGGTGAAGTTGAAGACCCAGAGCCGCACCGTCGCGCCGGCGACCGGCCTGCCCACGGCGTCGACCACGCGCCCGGTGACGATGCCGTGGTTGTGGGTGAGGACGAAAACATTCCAGCCGGCGATCAGGACGAGCAGCACGAGCGGCACGAGGACGAAGCGGTTGCGCAGCAAGCGCAGAGCGGCGGATCGTGGCGACGCGCTCATCCCTTGGTGGCTCCGGCGGACAGCCCCTGCACAAACTCCTTCTGCGCCATCAGGAACAAGAGCAGGCCGGGCGCCAGCACCATGATGCAGAACGCATACAAGGCGCCGGTCGAGTCCTCCTGATACGACAGGAAGCGTGCGAGGCCGAGCGGCAAGGTCTGCATTTCCGGCGTGCGCGTGACGATCAGCGGCCACATGAAATTGTTCCAGGACCAGATGAACGACAGGATCACGTTGGTGGCGGTGGCGGAGCGGGCGAGCGGGAGCATCACCCGCCAGATGATGGTCCACTGCGACAGGCCATCGACCCGCGCGGCGTCGATCAGCGAGCGCGGCACGGCGTCGAAGCTCGCCTTGTAGACGAAGATGCAGATGATGGTGGAGAACAGCGGCAGCGCCAGCCCGAGATAGGAATCGATCAGGCCGAGCCGGCCGGTGATCAGATAGGCTGGGATGATGGTCGCCTGGAACGGGATCATCATGCAGGACAGGAACAAGAGCAGCACGAAGCTCTTGCCGCGAAACGTCTGGGTCAACGCGTAGCCCGCCATCGCGTTGAGCACCACATTGGCGGCGATCGTCACGCCTGAGACGATCACGCTGTTGAGGAAGTAGCGCGCGAACGGAATCGCGTACCAGACGTCGACGTAATAGAACGGATTGGGATCGCGCGGGATGACGCTCGGCGGATAGGCGAAGATGTTGTCGCCGGAGATCGAGGTCTTGAGCACCCAGTAGAACGGCAGCAGCATCACGGCGCTGACCGCGATCAGCGCCAGATGAACGGGGAAGGTGCGGCGGCGCCGCATCAGTCGCGCACCACGGCGCCGGCGTTGCCGCCGGACAGGCGGTTGGCGAGAAAGGTGATGCCGAGCAGCAGGATGAAGAAGGTCACCGTGACCGCGGCGGCGTAGTCGAACCGGGTCTGGTTGAAGCCGAGCTTGTAGATATAGGTGATCAGGATCTCGGTCGCCCTTCCGGGCCCGCCGCCGGTCATCACGTAGACCAGGTCGAAGCTGGTCACCGAATTGAGCATGCCGATCACGAAGCACAGGAACAGCGACGGCTTCAGCAGCGGCACGGTGATGCGGATGAAGCGGTGGAAGGCGTTGGCGCCGTCGATGCCGGCGGCTTCGTAGAGGTTGCACGGAATGGTCTGCAGGCCGCTCAGGATGATGACCATGTAGAAGCCGAGCATCTGCCAGATATTGGCGACGATCACGGATGGAAGCGCCCAGGTGAAGGAATTGAGGAACGGGATCGGCGCGTCGGCAAGATGCAGCGAGCGCGCGACGTAATTGATCAGGCCGACGCGCTCGTCGAACATCCAGCGCCAGATGATCGCGACCGCGACCGTCATCAGCGGGTAGGAAACGAAGATGATGGTGCGATAGACCTCGCGGCCGCGAATCTCGCTGTCCACGAGCAGGGCGAGCCCAAGCGCGATCGCGATGCCGATCGGCGCCGAGGCGATCAGGCCGACCGTGTTCCACAGCGATTGCCAGAATACCTCATCGTCGAACAGCATCTCCTGATAGTTGTCGAGGCCGACGAAGACCGCGGGCTTGAGCGGCGACCAGGCCTGAAACGACAGCACCACGTTCCAGATCAGCGGCAGCAGCCGATAGAGCAGGAAGATCAGGAGCGACGGGGCGAGGAACGCCCAGATCAGAAGCGCGCGGCGCGTCGACCGACGCAGCATCGCGCCACCGGAGCGTGCCATGCGGGCGGTCACGACCGGCGCAGCACGCGCGTGATGGCGCGCTCGGCATCGGCAAGCGCAGTCTTCGCATCCTTGCGGCCGAGCAGGGCGTTCTGCAGCTCCGGCCAGAACGCGTCCTTGATCTGCGCGTCGTTCGCGAGCGGCCAGTTGCCGGTCATCCGGTCGGTATGCTCGAGCTGGGTCTGCAGCACCGCGTGCGCGAGCGGATCCTCCTCCTGCACTGCGGCGAGGCAGGCCTGGTCGGCCGCGAGGTTGGCGGTGAGCACGCGGCGGATGCCGGCGAATTTCGTCGCCCATTTGTTGCCGGTCATCAGCTTGATCAGCGCAAAGGCGAGCTCGGGATTCTTCGCGCTCTTCGAGATTGCAAAGCCGTGATTGGTCGGCGTCGACCAGTTGCCCGGCGCCTGCGTCGCGCCGAGCGTGTCGCGGTTGATCCAGCGTCCCTGGCCCTTGATGAAGAAATAGGCCGAGGAATGCGCATGCATCATGCCGACGGTGCCGCTCGCAAACGCGCCGTTCGGCTCGACCCAGCGCCCGGTCCAGGCGACCTTGTTGATCGCGCCCGACGCGGTCGCTTTCGCGAGGCGATCGACCACCGCAACCGCCTCCGGCGTGTTGAAGGCCGGCTTCTTGAAGTCCGGCGTCAGCAGCTCGATGCCGTTCATCTTCATCAGCGGCCAATAGAGCCAGTCGAAATTCAGCGTGATGAAGCCGGTCTTCTCGGCCCTGGCCATGCCTTCCGAAAACTTGATGATCTCGTCGAAGCTCGCCGGCGGCGCGGAGAGGCCGGCCTCCTTGAACATCAGCTTGTTGTAGAACAGCAAGGTCTTCGAGATGTAGAACGGCACCAGGTAGCTCTTCTTCTCGTAGACCCAGCCCGACATGTAGTCGGTGTTGAACAGCTTCACGAACGCGGGATCCGCCTGCAGATAGGGGGTGAGGTCGAGCAGCGCGCCGTTCGCGGCCCACTCCACCCACAGCGCGCCCTGCAGGTCGACGATGTCGGGCGGCGTGCCGGCGACCAGCTGCGTCTGGTAGAAGGCCGGCAGATCCGGCCCCTTCTTGTCCAGCCACTCGATCTCGACGCCGGGATTTGCGGCCTTGAACTCGGCAAACTCTTGCCTGAACAGCGCCTCCTGGTCGGCAATGTTCCAGGTCAGGATGCTGAGCTTCTTGCTGGACTGGGCGCGCAAGAAAGCCGGCCGGAACAGGGCCGCCGCGGCGGCGACACCTGTTTTCAGGGCGCGTCTGCGATCCATCGGACTCCTCCCTGATTTTGTTTGCGGATTTGATGATTTGGCTTTTGCGCTGTCAAGCAAACCGCGCGGCAAGAAGGGCTCCGGCCGCGCGCCGAATTGACAGCACGTCGCCGCAACGATCACATCGTCGCCATGGCGACCGTGGAGTTCAGGCGGCTGACGAAGCGCTACGGCACCGTTGAGGCCGTCCACGCGATCGACCTCGCGGTCGCCGACGGCGAGTTCATCGTGCTGGTCGGCCCTTCAGGCTGCGGCAAGTCGACGACGCTGCGCATGCTCGCGGGTCTGGAAGATATTTCCGACGGCGAGATCCTGATCGACGCCCGCGTGGTCAACGAGGTCGAAGCGCGCGACCGCGACATCGCCATGGTGTTTCAGGATTACGCGCTCTATCCGCACATGACGGTGCATGGAAACATGGCCTTCTCGCTGCGCTATCGCGGCGTCGCGCGGCGCGAGATCGAGCGGCGCGTGCGCGAAGCCGCCGAAATCCTGGCGCTCGCGCCGTTGCTCGAGCGCTACCCGAAGGAGCTTTCCGGCGGACAACGCCAGCGCGTCGCGATGGGGCGCGCCATCGTGCGCAAGCCGCAGGTGTTCCTGTTCGACGAGCCGCTCTCCAACCTCGACGCCAAGCTGCGCGGCACCATGCGCGTGGAGATGAAGCGGCTGCATCAGCAGCTTGGCGTGACGACGGTCTACGTGACCCACGACCAGATCGAGGCGATGACGCTCGCCGACCGGGTCGTGGTGATGAATGCCGGCGTCATCGAGCAGATCGGCAGCCCGGAGGAGGTGTATCACGCGCCGGCCAGCCTGTTCGTCGCAGGCTTCATCGGCGCGCCGACCATGAACCTGATCCCGGCGACGCGCGAGGGCAGCGCGGGACTGCGGCTCGCCAATGCCGCGCTGATCCCCCTTCCCTATGCGGTCGCGGCGAAGTCCGATCTGATGCTGGGCATCCGGCCGGAGGACGTCGCGATCGTGCGCGAGGACCGCGACACGCGCGGCATCATCCTGCCGGCGACCATCGAGGTGGTCGAGCCGCTCGGCGCCGATACGCTGGTGTTCGCCACCATGCTCGGACATCCGGTGGCGCTGCGCGTGCGCGCCGAGGTGCGGCCGCAACGCGGCGCGCCCGTGCAGCTGAGCTTCGATCCCGGCCGCGTGCACCTGTTCGACGCGGTCACTGGCAAGCGCCTCGCTACGCCGACCGCGACATGAGGGACGCCGCGCCTCTGCCGCTGCAGCCGCTCACCACAGCCCGCTCTTCTCCCACTGCTCGGCCGGGATCGGATCGCCGATCTTGTAGGTGAAGGTCTGCACCTTCATGTGATCCGGGCTCGTCTCGCAGCGGAACGAGAACTGATACCACTGCCCCTTGCTCTTGAACGCGCCGCCGGTGCCGCTCATCGTGGTGCCGGCGACCTGGGGCAGCGCGAGCGCGCTCACGACCGTGCGTTCCGGCTTGTAGGCCTTGTCCTTGCTGATGTGCTTCATCGCCTCGAGGTCGCACACCTGCTCGAAGCGCGCGTCCGGATCGAGCTGCTGCAGCATCCGTTCGACATTGGAGTCGCTTGCGAACGCCGGTTCACACGAAGCACAAACCGCCAACGCCAATGCAACACGTTGCAAGGTTGCGATCTCCCGCCGATGAATGGATTCGCTCGTGTCTGATTCGACGGTGTCGAATCAGACACTTCGCTCTCTACCCGTTTGCGCGTGATCTTGTCCGAAAACCGGTATCCACTTTTCGGGATCACGCGCCGGGACGCCATTTGCCTGATCCGCAGAGCTTGAGCAAGAGATCAAATGTCGTGCGCGGCACCGCGGCCGCGCCGGCGGCCGGCGCTATTGCCTTGCATCCGCCAAGATCATGTCGGCGGCCTTTTCGGCGATCATGAGGGTTGCCGCATTGGTGTTGCCGGAGACGAGCGCCGGCATCACGGACGCATCGACGATGCGCAGATTTTCCATGCCGCGTACGTGCAATCGGGTATCGACCACGGCGGTCGGGTCATCGCCCATGCGGCAGGTCGAGGTCGGGTGGTAGACGGTCGAACCCTTGTGCCGCGCAAATGCGAGGAGATCATCATCGCTCGCGCAGGCCGCGCCCGGATCATGCTCGGCGGCGATGAACGGCGCGAGCGCCGGCGCCGCGATGATCTGTCGCAGGGCGCGCAAGCCGGCGACCATCACGGCGCGATCCTTCGCGGCGGAGAGATAGCGCGGCTGGATCGCCGGCGCGGCGCGCGGATCCGCCGACTTGATGCGCACGTGGCCGCGGCTTTCCGGACGCAGGACGATCAGCGGGCACGAAATGCCGGAGAACGGATGCAGCGGCGGCGCGATCGTGTCGCCGGAGAACAGCATGATGTGGCACTGCACGTCGGGGGTCGCTGCGGTCTCGTCGCTGCGAAAGAAGCCGCCCGCATAGGCCGCGCCCATCGCCAGCAGGCCGCGCCGCGTGCAGGCGTAGTTGAGCGCCGCCAGCAGGCCGCGATGCTTGCGCGCGAGCAGATCGTTGACCGTGACCGGCTGCCTGCAGCGGTAGACCATGCGGGCGTGGAAGTGGTCCTGCAGGTCCGCGCCGACGCCCGGCATGTCGGCCGCGACCGCGATGCCGTGCGCGCGCAGCAGCGGCGCCGGGCCGAGGCCCGAAAGCTGCATCAGCTGCGGCGTGTTGAACGCGCCGCCGGAGAGGATCACCTCGCGCGCCGGCGCGACATGCGCCACATCGCCCTGAAGATATTCGACGCCGACCGCGCGGCGTCCCTCGATCAGCACGCGCGTCGCGAGCGCGTGCGGCACGACCTTCAGGTTCGCCCGCCGCCGCGCCGGCTTGAGATAGGCGACGGAAGCCGAACAGCGCCGGCCATTGCGGGTCGTGAGCTGGTAGTAGCCGAAACCCTCCTGGGCGGCGCCGTTGAAATCCGGATTGCGCCGATAGCCGCACTGCTCGGCGGCGGTAATGAACGCGTCGCAGATCGGAAGCGGCTCCATGTCGGAGACCGCGAGCGGGCCGCCGGTGGCGTGGAACGCGTCGGCGCCGCGGCTCTGGTCCTGCGCCTTGCGGAAATACGGCAGCACGTCGGCATAGCTCCAGCCGGGATTGCCGAGCTGGCGCCAGTGGTCGAAGTCCTGCGCCTGTCCGCGAATGTAGAGGAGCCCGTTGATCGACGACGAGCCGCCCATCACCTTGCCGCGCGGCGCGATGATGCTGCGGCCGTGGCATTCGTCCTGCGGCTCGGTCTGATAGAGCCAGTTCACTCGGGCGTTGGTGAAGTGGCGGCCGTAGCCGAGCGGAATATGGATCCAGATGTCGCGATCCTCACCGCCGGCTTCGAGCAGCAGCACCTTGTGCCGGCCCTCGGCGGTCAACCGGTTGGCGAGCACGCAACCGGCGCTGCCGGCGCCGACGATGACGAAATCGAAACCGTCGGTCATGCCGGCGGCTTGCTCACGCGGCTTCGGCAGCCGGATTCGCGCTCGCGTCCTGCAGGATCATGTCGGAGGCCTTCTCGCCGATCATCACGCAGGCCGCGTTGGTGTTGCCGGACACGACCGTCGGCATGATCGAGGCATCGGCGACGCGCAGACCTTGCAGGCCGTGCACGCGCAGCCGCGCGTCGACCACGGCGGTGACGTCCGAGCCCATGCGGCAGGTCGAGGTCGGGTGGAACACCGTCGTGCCCTTGGCGCGCGCGAATGCGAGCAGATCGTCGTCGCTCACGACCTGCGGTCCCGGCATCAGCTCTTCGGCGATGTAGCGCCGGATCGCCGGCTGGCTCATCACGCGGCGCAGCAGCTGCATGCCTTTCACCACCACGTCGCGGTCACGCGGCGCGGTCAGGTAGCATGGCTGGATCGCCGGCGCCTGCGCGGGGTCCGCCGACTTGATGCGCAACGTACCGCGGCTTTCCGGGCGCAGCTGGCAGATCGACGCAAGGAAGCCGGGCCAGGGATGCAGCTTCTGTCCGACCGCGTCGGCCGAGAACAGGATGAAGTGGAACTGCACGTCGGGCGTCGGCAACGACGCATCGGTCTTGAAGAAGCCGCCCGCATAGCCCGCGCCGACGGTGAGGAAGCCTTTGCGCAACAGCGCGTAACGCAGGCCCGCGCCGACGCGGCCGCGCAGGCTCGCCATCATGTCGTTCATGGTGATCGGCTCAGTGCAGCGATAGTTGAAGCGCGCTTGGTAGTGGTCCTGCAGGTCGGCGCCCACCCCCTTCATGTCGGCGATCACGTCGATGCCGTGCTGGCGCAACAGATCGGCCGGGCCGATACCCGACAGCTGCAACAGCTGCGGCGAATTGAACGCGCCGCCGGACAGGATCACCTCGGCATTCGCGCGCGCAACGCGCTTCACGCCGTCCTTGACGTATTCGACGCCGGTCGCGCGCCGCCCGTCGAACAGGATGCGCGTCGCGAGCGCATTGCCGGTCACCGCGAGATTGGCGCGCTTGCGCGCCTGCGCCAGATAGCCGCGCGCGGTCGACCAGCGGCGGCCCTTGCGGGTGGTGAGCTGGAAGTAGCCGGCCCCTTCCTGGCTCGGGCCGTTGAAGTCATCGGTGCGCGGCAGCCCGGCCTCGCCGCACGCCGCGATGAAGGCCTCGCACAAGGGATGCGGCTCGCTCACGTCGGAGACGCAGAGCGGGCCGCCGATGCCGTGCAGCGCATCCGCGCCGCGCTGTTGATCCTCGGCGCGGCGGAAATACGGCAACACGTCGGAAAAGCTCCAGCCGGCATTGCCGAGCTGGCGCCAATGGTCGAAATCCTCGGCCTGCCCGCGAATGTAGAGGAGCCCGTTGATCGACGACGAGCCGCCCATCACCTTGCCGCGCGGCTGGATGATCGAGCGGCCATTGAGCTCCGGCTCGGGCTCGGAATTGTAGAGCCAGTTGTGCTTGGCGTCGGCGAACAGCTTGGCGTAGCCGATCGGCACGTGGATCCAGAGATTGCGATCCTCCGGCCCGGCTTCGATGAGCAGCACGCGGTGCCGGCCGGAGGCGGTCAGCCGATTGGCGAGCACGCAGCCGGCGCTGCCCGCTCCGACGACGATGTAGTCGAACGATGCTTCTTCGAGCACGGCGCTTCCTCTTGTCGTTGGCGGTCGCTGCGCGACATGGAACAACAGAAGGACGCGGCGGCACAAGAGGAACTCAATTGACTTGGCGTCGCCGGAGCACGCGGCGCCGAGCAGGGCGTCGCGCAGCCACGATCCATTGTCCGCTCCAGGCCGAGCATCTCGCGGAATACCCGGGCCTTGTGCCAGCCTCGCGGATGCAATGGATTCAAGCGGTAGTCCTCGATCTTGCAAATATCGAGGACCGCCTCATCGCAGCGGCGAAGACGTTTGGTCATGACACCAGTTTGGCTTTACAGCGAGGGCGATACAAGTGTTCCAGCGGCGCCGGGCTCGTCCACGTGGGACTGGGCAAGGCGAACTCACACCTTCATCGAGTCAACCTCGGACTGGCTGCGAAGATCGACAATAGCAGTATGTCTTGCGTTCCGGCCTTTAAAATTGGTGAACATTTGGAGCGCTCGCCGAGCGTCAAGCGAAACAAATAGGTGCATAAGTCGATACTTGGGGCCAGAAAGGCGCCCTTATGGCTTGATGGCGTGAGATCTGTGAGATATTGGGAAAATCCATACTCGTATATTTGCGCCCGCCGGAGCCGCCTGCGGGCGTTTTATTTTCTGTCCGACATCCGCTTCGTCGCGCCTCGATACCACGAGTGCACCAGATCGCCGCTCGGCCGCCGCACGGCCACGCTCGCTACATGACGAAGGCTCCGCGCCGACGGCCCGCGATCGCTCGTCTTCACTTCCCATCCCTGGCCTCAGAGGCCGTCGCAAGGCGGCGTCACCGCACGCTCCGCTCAATCAACCAGGAGAACCAAATGCCATTTCCGTACAGCACTGCCAACCAACAGCTCTTCCCGACCGGCCAATGGACCCAGGATGACGATCCAAACACCACAAACCTACCATTCTCGCTCAGCCCAAGTCTGGCGAGTCCGCCACCGCAAGCGCCTGCAGCAGACTTCGGTATCAGTCCCGCGGATTATAATCCGGTCCTGCTGGCCGGCCTCCTGCGTGGATCAGCGATGCAGTCGGCGGCTGCCGCGGCACGACTTGGGCAATCTGTGCCGACCACACCCCCGGTGTCGACACCTGGAACGTTGGAATGGTGGTGGGACCAAACCAAACGCGGCCATCAGGGATTAGCCGATTTTACCAAAAACCTTCTCGAAGGCATTTTCAGCCCGGGCTTCGGAAACAACCCGGATCATCGACGATGCATAGCGGCATCCACCTCGGAAGACGCATGGGAGGAGTTCTGCAGAAGCCTAGAGCGGGGTGAAAACAACGTGGTCGGCGGAGGATCGTCGAACGCGGCCTGCTGGAGTAAGACGCTTGAGTCGCCGCAGGTGAAAAGGAACTGGTGCCATCAGCAATTCGGTGATTAGAATTCTGCGAGCGATTGAACGGGGAAGAATGCGATGGAATGGTCGCGGCCCATCATGCTCGAATACAAGCTCGCGACCACTGTGGGCGCGAGAGAGATCATTGCTCGCTTAGGGTTTCCCCGCCCGAGCGAAAAATATGCGGGCAATTGGGCCTGCGATTTTCAACTCGTTGGCTGGAAATACGACCGACTCCGAACAGCCCACGGCATCGATGGCTTGCAGGCATTGACCATCGCCGCAGAAGGGATTCGAAAAGCTCTCGATCGAAAGAAAGGCGTGATCCCGGGCGATCCGCCTTATGAATTTATCTTTCCGCGATACGTTCCAATCTCATATGGGTTGGAATTCCATCGGCATCTCTGTGAATTGCTCGACAACGAGATCCAGAAAAAGGAACGACAGATCGCACGACGCTGGTCGCGTCGTGCGAAGCGTAGGTAATGCGGAGCCCTAAGACCCCCGTCACTCATTCCCCATCCGCCGCGTCATCAGCCGCTTCACCGGCGGCAGGCGGTCGACCGTGCGCAGCATCAGCCGCGCGAGGCTGCGGCCGATCTCGTTGCGCGACGTCGCCTGCCGCATCGCCTTCAGCGAGGCGCGCACCGCCGCAAAGCCGTAGCGGCGCATTTCGGCCTCGTAGCTCCCGATCGCCTCGAGCAGCGGTTGCTTGCCGTCGCGCGCGGCGATGAACGCGTCGCGCAACAGCATCGCGTCCTTGAGCGCGACATTCGCCCCGATGCCGCGATAGGGCGTCATGGCGTGGATCGCATCGCCGATGAGCGTGACACGCCGCGGCGCCCAGGGCGCGACTGGCTGCGAGGTGCGGATCGTGAGCGTGTTGATGGTTCCGGCATCGGCAAGCCGCACCAGCGTCCTGAACGCGTCGCTCCAGCCGGCCATCGCCTGCAGTGCGCGCCCGCGCAGGGCTTCGCCGTCGAGCAATCCCTCATCGTCCGCGAGCCCGAGCTGCTCGGGCCGTGCGCCGAGCGCCCACATCAGGTAGCTCTTGGTGTTGTCGAAGTGCGTACCGGCGTCGCCGGCCGCATCATTGCCGCCAATGCCGTCGACGCTGGCACCGCGCAACTGCTGCAGCGCGATGAACAGACACTTGCCGCCGCGCGCCGAAACCATCGCCATGCCGTCGAGCAGGATCGGCGCAAGCTGCCGGCGCGTGGCATCGTCGAGCATGACCTTGCCGGCGATCGCCGTGATGCCGGTGTCGACGCGCAGCGCATCGGGGAGGAACTGCCGGCGCACGCGCGAGCCGCTGCCGTCGGCCGCGACCAGCACGTCACCTTCGGCAGATGTGCCGTCCTCGAAATGCGTGACGATACGGCCGTCGAGCCGCTCCTCGTAGCGCACGAAGGTCTTGCCGAAATGCACGACGTCGTCGAGCCCGGCGAGCAGCACCTGGCGCAAGGTGATGCGGCTCACCGAGCGATGCCGCAACGGGCCGGACTCCGGCGCGACGTCGCGCATGGTCGAAAGATCGACCGAGAGCAGCCCGTCCATCTGCTCGGTGAGGAAATGGAACGCGCGGCCGCTCGCCCCGCAGGTGCGGTCGAATGCCTCGAACAGGTGCGGCGGCAGGCAGCTCAGGAGCGCGCGGCTTCCGGTCGGGTTGATGTGCACCCGGTAGCCTTGGAGGCGCGAGGTGAGGGTACGGTCGCGCTCGTAGACCGCGACGCTGATGCCGGCCTGCTTCAGCCCCTGGGCGAGCGTCAGGCCGCCGATGCCGCCGCCGACGATGACGACATGAAGCGGCGCGGCGTCTGCGTGAAGGACCTGGTGGCGATAGGGCGCGTTCATCGGGTGTTCTCCTCTCGACAAAAGACAAATGCAGTCCGTCGCCGCGCGCGATGCGCGCGGCCGTGGCGGTCGCGATGCTCTGGCTGCTGGAGTCTGGTTCGACTTCGTCGAATCAGACGTCGCTATGGATCATGCTCGAGGTCGGCGCCGCGCGCCGCGCGCCGCGCGCGTTCGGCGTTTCGTGCTCTCGTCAGGTTTTCGCCTGCTCGATTCTCCCTTCGTGCTGGCTTGCGCATGTCGCCTGGATGTTGCGCCACACGTCCACCGGCCCCCAGCCTTCCTCGGTGATGCGGCGCACGAGCTCGTTCACGAACGCGAGCTCGGCGCGCACCATGGCGAGACGAAACTCGCTCTCGACCACGAACAGCGGCGGAAATTTCGCGCCCGCGATGCCGGCCGGAAGATCCTGATGCGTCACGTCGCCGATCTCGCGCTGCGCGATCTCGGCGACCTCGCCTTCCATCTTCCATACATTGCCGGAGAGATGCAGCGCGCGGCTGCGCAGCAGCGCGACGGCTTCCTCGGGCGGCAGCACCGGCAACAGCGAGAGTGCGGCCTCGAACTGGGTGAACTCCTTTGCCGGCTGGCGCAGCAGGTCGCGCATCCAGTCGCGCAGCTCGTCGAGCCCGGAGGGGGTGAGCTGATAGACGGTGCGCTCGGGCCGATTGCCCGAGCGCGAGGTCTCCCGGGCCGCAATGTCGCCGCGCTTCAACAGGGTCTCGATCACCGCATAGAGCGAGCCGTAGCGCAGCTTGATGCTGTCTTCCTTGTGCCGCTCCTTCAGTGTCGCCGCCATTTCGTAAGGGTGCATCGGACGCTCGAACAGGAGCGCCAGCACGGCGAGCGCAAGCGGGTTGGCAGGGCGGGC
>Ga0187784_10002256_pt1 | contig 15451 bp, 16 predicted proteins | sample 1015_SJ02_MP15_2_FD_132964 | JGI IMG/M metagenome (GOLD analysis project Ga0187784, IMG submission 132964) | Tropical peat soil microbial communities from peatlands in Department of Meta, Colombia - 1015_SJ02_MP15_20_MG | ecosystem: Environmental > Terrestrial > Soil > Wetlands > Peat | place...
CATCGCCCACCGGGTCATCCGCGCGCACGCCGAGGCGTTCGCGCTGCCGACCGAGTTCACCGTGCTGGACCCGGCCGACACCGCCGACGTGCTGGACACCCTGCGGGATGCCCGCGGCCTGGTCGGCACCGACTCCGGCCGGCGCACGCCGCGGGCGGCGACGTGCGCGGAGATCTACTCGCGCTGTGTCAGCACGGGCACCGCGCTCGCCGAGGTGCTGCGCGCCGACTATCCATGGTGCGTGCCGTTCGCGAGCCAGCTCGCCGGCCTGTTCTCGGACTTCGTCGGCTACAAGCGCCGGCACGGCCTCGTCGACTTCGACGACCTGCTGCTGCTCTGGCGGGCCGCGCTCGCCGACGTTTCCGCCGGGCCGGTCCTGCGCGGGCTGTTCGACGCCGTGCTGGTCGACGAGTACCAGGACGTCAACGCCGTGCAGGCGGACATCGTGCGACTGCTGCGGCCGGACGGCACCGGGTTGACGTGCGTCGGTGACGACGCGCAGGCGATCTACGCCTTTCGCGGTGCCGATCCCGAGCACCTGCGCGCGCTGGCGGCGACCTACCCCGACCTGGCTGTGATCCGGCTGTCGCGCAACTACCGGTCCCGGCACGCGGTGCTGCGGCTTGCCAACGCAATCCGGCCGCAGCACGACGGCCTGGAGCTAGCCCTGACGGCCGAACGCGGTCTTGGCCAGCCGCCGTTGCTGGTGCGCTGCCACGACGAGGCGACCCAGGGGCGGGAGATCTGCGCGCGGGTGCTCACCGAGTACGAGGCGGGCGCGCGGTTCTGCGAGCAGGCCGTGCTTGTCAGGGCGGCTAACCACAGTGACCTGCTGGAGCTCGAGCTGACCGCGCGCGGCATCCCGTACGTCAAGTACGGTGGCCTGCGGTTCACCGAGGCGGCGCACGTCAAGGACTTCCTCGCCGCCGCCAGGATCGTCGCGAACCCGGCCGACGACCTTGCCTGGTTCCGGCTGCTGCGACTGCACGAGGGTGTCGGGCCGGTGCTCGCCCGGCGCGTCATCGACACGCTGCAGATCGCCGGGCCTGGGGCGTTCGGCCGGTGGCCGGACGCCGAGCAGGTGCTGCCCAGGCGGCTGGCTCCTGCCGTGGCCGCCACCGTCCGCCAGCTGGAGCGCGCCGCCGAGCTGCCGAGTACCGCGGAGCGGGCCGCGGCCATCCTGGCGGCGCTGTACGACCCGCTGACGGCGCGGTACGCCGATGCCGCGGTGCGGCGCGCTGACCTGGAGCGGCTGGCCGACGCCGCGGCGGGCAGCCCGTCACTGCACGACGCGCTCGTGCAGCTGGCACTCGACCCACCGGTGTCCGCGTCCGACCTCGCCGGCCGGCCCAGGATCGATGATGACTTCCTGGTTATCTCGACCATGCACTCGGCCAAGGGACTGGAGTGGCCCGTCGTCCACCTGCCGCAGCTCGTGGACGGGGCGGTGCCGAGCGATATGGCTCTCAGCACCGCGGCCGGCCTCGAAGAGGAGCAGCGACTGTTCTACGTGGCCGTGACGCGAGCGCGCGACCGGCTGTACTTGTACGCCCCGCTCCGGATGCACCATCACCGCCGGGGCGCCGACGATCGGCACAGCTACGCCCAGCTGAGCCGGTTCCTGGACGCCACGGCCCTCGCGAACTGCGACCTCGCCGAGGCCGCGCCACCCCGACCGGTCCTGATCCCCGCGGCGCCGCTGGCCGCGAGCGTGGACCGGAACCTGGCGTCGCTGTGGGGGTCAGGTCCCCCATGACCGCGGCCGGGCTGGTCCGCGGCCGACCGTCAGGCCGGTGAGCCGCTGGCGGGGTAGCGGCGGCCGGCGTCGGTCAGCTTCGCATGTGCCGCCACGGCAAGGTCGATGTCGAGCACGTCGGCCAGCCGCACGAGATAGAGGAGCACGTCGGATATTTCCTCTGCTGCCCTGGTATGGAGTGGTTCAGCACGGCCGAGTTTGGCGGCATCGGCTGCGGGCAGCCACTGAAAGAGTTCAGCCAGCTCGCCTACTTCGCCGACAAGGGCGAGCAGCACAGACTTGGGGTCATGAAAACCGCCCCAGTCCCGCTCGGCAGTGAACCGGCGCATGCGGTCGCGCAGCGCCGCGAGGTCGGACCCGGCCGCGCCCCGGGCGGTTGCTTCGTGCTCGGACACACCCGTCAGCATGACACCCGTGTCAGGCCGGAGCTAACTAGCCGGCCGACAGGTGCGAGAAGATCGGTTAAGGAGTGGAATGCCATTGGCTGAGAGATAGTTGGAGGATAGCTGCATGAAGCGTCATCGGCGTATCCCTTACCTCCTCGGCAGCTGCGCGCTTGTCGTACTGGCGTTGACGGTCACGGCCTGCGGCAGCAGCCCGAGTAGTTCCAGCACGCCCAAGCCGAAAGCCTCGGCGAGCAGCAACGCGGTCAGCGAGATCACGGCGAACTGGGAAGCGTTCTTCAGTCCGAGCAGTTCCCTCAGCCAGCGGATCAACCTGCTGCAGGACGGCCCGCAGGTGCAGGCCGCCGTAAAGAGCCTGCTGGGATCTAGTTTCGCGTCCGAGGCGTCCGCTAAGGTCACAAAAGTCACGCTAACGTCGCCAACCCAGGCCTCAGTCATCTATACGATCCTGGTCGGCGGCACGCCGGAGCTGAAGAACCAGATGGGTACGGCGGTCTACGAGAACGGCACGTGGAAGGTGGGCGTGGCCAGCTTCTGTAATCTTGCCGCCCTGGCGAACGGCGGGAAGACGACCGGGCTGCCGGCCCCCTGCCAGTCACCCTAGGAGCCACGTGGTCAGCCGAATAGGTCTGCCCGAGGGCGCAGCGGCCACCGTCAGGCACGGCGGCCGCTCGCTCGCCCTGGCCGTGCTGTGTATTGTCCTGTTCCTGACATTCCTGGACAACACCATCGTCAGTGTCGCGCTGGGGAACATCCAGACGCACATGCACGCCGGAGTTGAGGCCCTGCAGTGGGTGGTTGGTGCATACGCGCTGACCTTCGCGGGCGCGATGCTCGGCTTCGGCATGGTCGGCGACGAATTCGGCCGCAAGCGGGTAATGATCATCGGCATTGTGATCTTCTGTGCCGGTTCCGTGCTGTCAGCGCTGGCCCCCAACCCGGGCGTGCTCATCGCCGGACGGGCCGTGATGGGCTTCGGCGCAGCGGCGAGTGAGCCGGGCACGCTGTCGATGCTGCGCCACGTCTACACCGACGAGCGAGAGCGAGGCTGGGCCGTCGGCGTCTGGACGGCGGTATCGGGCGTCGCTCTTGCCCTCGGCCCCGTGCTCGGCGGCGCCCTCATCGGCATCTTCGGGATCTGGCGCGCGATCTTCTGGTTCAACCTGGTTGTGGGCGCTGTGGCGCTCACGCTGTGCTCGGTGGTGCTACCGGAGAACGCCGATCCGGACGCGAAACGGGTGGACGTCGCCGGGACGCTGTTTGGCGCCGCCGCCATCACGGCGCTTGCTTTTTCTGTCATCCTGGCGGAGAGTCACGGCTTCGCCTCGCCCGCGGTCATCGCGCTGCTGTGTGTATTTGTCCTGGGTGTCGCGGCCTTCTTCTGGTGGCAGTCCCGCGCCGCGCATCCCCTGCTCGACCTCAGGTTCCTGCGGGTACCGGCATTTCTGACGGCTAACGTGGTCGCATTCTGCGCCTACTTCGCCACCTTCGCGGTGTTCTTCTTCACCGCGTTGTTCCTGGACGAGGTCGTGGGGTATAGCGGCTACCGGATCGCGCTGATCTTCCTGCCGATGACGGTGCTGATGGTGCTCGCGTCGGTGCTGGCCGGCCGCTGGACACTCGCCGTGGGCCTGCACTGGTCCATCCTCGTGGGCAGCGTGCTGTTCACCGCGGGGCTGCTGCTGACCGCCATCTCGATCAGCCCCCACCCGTCCTATCTGCCGCTGGCCGCCGCGCTGGCGCTGTGCGGCATCGGGGTAGGTAGCACGGTAGTCCCGGCGACCTCGTCGGCGCTGTCCGCGGTCCCGGCGGAGCGGTCCGGCATGGCCGCATCTACCACCAACACGAGCCGCGAGATCGGCGCGGTCACCGGCGTCGCCGTCCTCGGCGCGCTCGTGAACGCCGAGCTGCACACCGACATTGTCGCGCGGATGCAGGCGCTCGGGATCCCGAAGAGCTTCGAGTCGGTTGTCATCAACGGCGTCGAGACCGGGCTCGTGCCGTCCGCCGGCAGCACCCCGAAGACCGGTTACGAGGCCAAGCTGGTGCAGGAGGTCATCCAGGCCGCCTACTCCGCGTTCGAGTCGGGATTGCACGCGGCGCTCTACCTCGCGGCGGCCCTGGCGCTGGCGGCGGGCATCTTCAGCTTCGTGCTGCTAGCGCGGTCCCGGTGGCAGGTCGGCGGGCAGGCCGGCAAGTCGGCCTAGCGCCCGGACCAGCGCGCCTGGCAAGCCCGGGCGGCTGGCTGCGGCACAGTGGATGTCATGGGCGTGCAGACGGCCGTTGTGGCAGACGCAGTCGCCGGGTACGCCGCTCGGGTACACGCCGTGGCGGGGGACCGGCACCAAGTTGCCTCGCCGCTCGGCGCGTGGCTGCTGCTCGCGCTCGCGGGACCGGCCAGTTCTGGCGCCAGCCGGGAGGCGCTGACCGACGCGCTGGGCTGCGACATCGATATCGCCGCCCAGGCGGCTGCTGACCTGCTCGCCGATCTCCATCCGCTCGTCGGCGCCGCGGCCGCGGTCTGGACCGCGCCGGGGTTTAGCGGCCCGGATCAGTTCCGCAGCTGGCTGGCCGCGCTGCCCGCGGCGGTCAGCACCGGAACTCTGCCTGGCCAGGCGGGCCTGGACTCCTGGGCACGGGAGCACACCTTCGGCCTGATCGAGAGGTTCCCCGTCGACGCCGACCTCGCCGTCCTGGTCCTCGCGACCGCGCTGGCCACAAAGGTCTCCTGGCAGGTGCCGTTCGGTCTCGCACCGGCCAGCGCGCTCGGCTCGGCGAGCCCGTGGGCGGGTCAAGTCGGCCATGTGCTGCGCACCCCCACCGGGCCGGGCGCCCGCGGGCACCGGCAGTTCATCGCGGCGGCGCCGGACGCCGGCGATGTGATCGTGCACGCCGCCGCCGCGGTCGGCGGCCTGCTCGTCGTCTCGGTCGGCGCGGCGCCGGACGTGCGAGCCGGCCCTGTCCTCGCCGCCGCCCACGACATCGGCCACCGGCTCGCGACCGGTGCGCGCGTCGACCCGCGCGAGCTGGCGAGCCTGCCGCTCGGCGAGGGCCCACTCTGGCGGCTGCGTGAGGTCATGGCGCCGGCCGATGCCTGCACGGCCGTCCTGCCGGCCTGGTCGGCATCGTCGCGACTCGACCTCACCGACCCGGCGCTCGGGTTCGCGGCCGCCCGGCGTGCGCTGGTCCCCGGCGATGACCCCTGGGCCGCTGCCCAGTCCGCGATGGCGCGGTACACCCGGACCGGGTTCGAGGCGGCGGCCGTGACCGCGCTGGCGGTCAGCATGGCTGCCCGGTTGCCCGCCCGGCACCGGGAGGCGGAGCTGCGGTTCGCATACCCGTACGCCGTCGTCGCGTTCGCGGCGGACCCGGATGCGGAGCGGGCCCGGCCGTCGGCGGCGGCGCGCAGCCCGTGGCACGGGCTGCCGGTCTTCTCGGCGTGGGTCCGCGAGCCCGACGACGCGGGCGATGACCAGGCGGGTCCGCCGGGTGGGCGGCTGTGAGCAGCGCCTACACGGCAGCCTTGTGGACCGAGTTCGGGGAGTCGGTCGCGACCGCCTCGGCGGCGCTGGCCGGCCTGCTCTTCATCGCGGTCTCGATCAACCTCAGGCAGATCCTGGAGATCCCGAGCCTGCCGAGCCGAGCCGCCCAGACCCTCATTATGTTCGCAACGCCGCTGGTCAGCGCCTTACTGCTCGTCGTGCCGGCCCAGGCCAGACTCGCCCTGGGCCTCGAACTGCTCGCGACCGGACTGGTCATCGGCGGTGTCCAGGTGTGGCTCGACCTGCACGCGAAACGCGGGCCAGAAGACACGGTGTGGCGCCGGATGCTGGGCCGGGTGTTCCCCTCGGTGCTGAGCTGCGTCTGCCTGGGGCTGGCTGGAGCGACCCTGATCCCCGCGGCGGGTGGCGGGCTGTACTGGCTGGTCCCCAGCGTCCTCGCCGCGCTCATCTTCGGCCTGATCAACGTCTGGGTGCTGCTGGTCGAGATCCTGCGCTAACTTGCCGTGAACACCTCGATAACTCCAGGAGGCGGCCATCAGCACCGAGCCTGCTGGCATCACGTCCAGCGATGCACGACACGTCGCGGCGACGCTGCAGTCGTTCGGAGTGCCGAACGCGACAGTGCGCCAGTACGACTTCTGGGATACCAGCTACGAGTGGCGGCGGCTGTTCAGCGAGCTGCTCGGCACGTTCCTGCTCGTCACGGTCGCTGTCGGCGGGGGCATCGTCAACGCTCGCTTCGGCGGTGACGTCGTGCCTGGCCCGGTCCGGGCCGTCGGCCCCGGGCTCATGGTGATGGCGGTCATCCTGTTCATGGGTACGGTGTCGGGAGCGCATCTCAACCCCGTCGTGAGCCTGGCGTTCGCGCTTCGGGGCAACTTTCCCTGGAGTCGGGTCGGCGCTTATGTCCTTGCCCAGTTTGCTGGCGCCGTGCTCGCGACGCTGCTGCTGATCGGGCTCCTCGGCAAGCACGGCAGCGCCGGCCTGACGCTGCCGGGCCCGGGCATCTCGACGGCCACCGCGCTCGCCTGGGAGGCGCTGCTGACGACCGGGCTGGTCAGCGTCATCCTCGGTACCGCGTCGGGCGCGCAGGCACTTGGCCCGATCGCTGCCCTCGGCGTCAGCAGCTACATCATCCTGGCGGGCCTGTTCGGCGCGCCGGTCAGCGGGGCGTCGATGAACCCGGCGCGCTCCCTCGGGCCCGCGCTGGTGCTGGGTGACTGGACGTCCTGGTGGGCTTACCTGGTCGGGCCGCTGATCGGCGCGCTGATCGCGGTCGGCTTCGCGTACGTGCTGCGGGGACGTGGTGGCGGTGTGGCGGCCAATCGCGCCGCCCAGGGCACGCTCGGCACGCTCTGGCGGGCTGGCGCGTTCGGCCAGCCGGAAGTCGGACTCCGCCAGCCGGGAGCCGGACCCGGCCGGGGTCGGCCGGACGACCCGGCAGAGGGTGGCGGCCCAGGCGCACCCGGCTAGCGGGACCGACTCCCGGCGCACGGCACGCAGGTGACCGCCGTCGGCCGAGCCACCAGCCGCTCGGCTGGGATCCGCCGCCCGCAGCGAACGCAGCTGCCGTAGCCGCCGTTTTCGACGCGGTGCAGCGCCGCGTCGATCTCCCCGAGGTGGTCGCGCGCCTGGCCCAGCAGGGCAGCGACGTGCTCGCGCTCGAACGCGATCGTGGCGCCCTCCGGGTCGTGCTCGTCGTCGCCGTTCGCGGCCGCGGCGGCGGTCACGATATCGGCGAACTCCCGGCGCAGCGCCGCGATTCGCGCCAGCGCCGCCTGCCGCTCCGCCAAGAGCAGGTATCGCGGATCGGGGTGACCGGGCACGTCTCCTGCCTACCACGGCCGGCCACCGCCCTGGTCGGCCCGATGTGCGTGCCGCCGAGTGATGCGGCAGGCTGAGGGGATGGCAGCCGACTCCTTCACGCTGATGGCCGTGCACGCACACCCCGACGACGAGGCATCGAGCACCGGCGGGGTGCTGGCCACCTACTCCGATCAGGGCGTCCGAACGGTGGTGGTGACCTGCACGAACGGGGAGTTCGGCGATGCTCCTGGCCAGATCAAGCCGGGCGAGGACGGCCACGACGAACAGGCCGTGGCGCAGCTGCGGCTGGGCGAGCTGCGCCGATCAGCGCAGATCCTCGGCGTGTCCGAGCTTGAGCTGCTCGGTTACCACGACTCCGGGATGCCCGACTGGGACTACAAGGACCGGCCCGACGCCTTTTGCAACGTGCCGCTCGATGTCGTGGCGGACCGGATCGGCGCGCTGATCAAGACATACCAGCCGCAGGTGATCATCTCCTACGACGACCGGGGGCTGTACCAGCACCCTGACCACGTGCACGCCGCCCGCGCGGCGGCCGCCGCGGCGGGCCAGACCGGCATCGCCGCAAAGTACTACCAGATCGCGATGCGCGGCAGCTCGTGGCGCAAGGTCTGGGCAGCGCTGCGCGACCTCGGCGAAGACGTGCCGGACCCCCGCGAGTTCACGCCCGAGCAACTCCGGCAGGCCGCGGAGGCCGAAGCGCGGATCACCACGACGGTGGACATCAGGCCCGTGCTGGCACGGAAGCGGGACGCGCTGCTCGCGCACACGAGCCAGATCCAGGACTCCTGGTTCAGCAAGCTGCCACCGGAGATCGCCGAGTCTGCCTTTGGCCAGGAGAGCTTCGTCCGGGTCAGCGACAGCACTGGTGCGACGGTGCCGGAAACCGATCTGTTCGCCGGGCTGCGGTAGAACCGTGTGGCGGCCTGCGCCACCGCTCCCGGCCGCGCGTCAGTGCGGCTCCTGGCGATCCGTCGCCTTGCTGGTCCGGACCGCGGTACTCGCCCCGCCGATGAGCGCCCGGCGCCACGGTGGCACGCCATCGATCTCGATCTCCAGCGAGAACGACAAGAACGTCCTGATGAGCACGATCAGGCCCAGCACCAGCACGTTCGTCACGGTCGGTGACACGGCTACGGTCCTGATGAGGTCGGCCGCGACCAGGATCTCCAGCCCGAGCAGCAGCGCCCCGCCAAAGCCCTGCCGGACCGCCGTGTAGGCGCGGCTCGCGCTGCCGGTGCGCCGCCACGCGACGACGGCCAGCACGGCTGACCAGAGCACGCCGACCACCAGCACGGCGGTCCCGAGCACCTCGAATGCCTGGGCGACGTGGTCCATCGCGGTCATGAACGTCGTACCCGCCTCGGCAGGCTCGGCCCCCGCGAGCAGCGTCATCCCTGGTCCCCCGCCGGCCGCATGTCCGCCGTTGTACCCGCTGGCGGTCACGGACTAGCGCGTGCGGTGCTCGCGGCCTGCGGTCACACTAGAACGGTGGGCGACCGGGTCAGGACGGCGGTGCGGGTCGAGGGCGTGGTGCAGGGCGTCGGACTCCGGCCGTTCGTCTACGGGCTGGCGACCAGTCTGGGCCTCGCCGGGCTGGTGGGCAACGACGCGGACGGTGTCTTTGCCGAGGTCGAGGGCAGCGCCGGCGCAGTCGCCAGGTTCCTCGCGAGGCTTGAGCGAGAAGCCCCGCCGCTAGCCAGGATCGACCGCGTCAGCACCGTCAGCATGGGGATAACGGGGGCCGCCGGCTTCGTCATCGCTGCCAGCCAGACCGGTGGCCAGCGTCGCACGCTGGTGTCGCCGGACAGCGCGACCTGCGCGGATTGCCTGCGCGAGCTGGCCGACCCGGCTGATCGGCGGCACCGGTACCCGTTCATCAACTGCACCAACTGCGGGCCGAGGTTCACAATCGTGCGGGACGTGCCCTACGACCGGCCGTTCACCACGATGGCGACGTTTCCCATGTGCGCGCTCTGCGCGGCCGAGTATCACGATCCGGCCGACCGTCGCTTCCACGCCCAGCCCGTCTGCTGCCCTGCCTGCGGCCCTAGGGCGCGGCTCGTCGACGCTACCGGCGCGGAACTGCCCGGTGCGGATCCGATCGAGGCCGCCGGGGGGGTGCTGCGGTTCGGCGGCGTGCTCGCCGTGAAGGGACTCGGCGGATATCACCTGTTGGTCGACGCGGGTAACGCCGCCGCCGCAGCCGAGCTGCGGGCGCGAAAGTACCGGGAGGACAAGCCGTTCGCCGTCATGGTTCCCGACCTCGCCGCAGCGCGCACGCTGTGCGTGGTGGACGCCGCCGCCGAGCGGCTCCTGCTCGGGGCGCGGAGGCCCATCGTGCTGCTGCCGCGGCTGCCGGAAGCCGACAGGTTCATCGCGCCCGCGGTCGCGCCCGGCAACCGGCAGCTCGGGCTGATGCTGCCGTACACGCCGCTGCACCACTTGCTTGCCACGGCCGCCGCCGGGCCCGTGGTGGCGACCAGCGGCAATATTTCCGACGAGCCGATCGCGTTCCGCGACGCCGACGCGCTGCAGCGGCTCGCGGGTATCGCAGACGCGTTTCTCGTGCACGACCGGGCCATCCATATCAGGACGGACGACTCGGTTGTCCGGGTCTCTCAGGGCCGCGAGTCCGTCATCCGGCGCTCGCGCGGCTACGCCCCGGAACCCATCCGCCTCGCCCGCCCGCTGCCGCGCCCCGTGCTGGGCTGCGGGGCCGAGCTGAAGAACACGTTCTGCCTCGCCAAGGACCGCCACGCATTCGTCTCCCACCACATCGGCGACCTCGAGAACGCCGAGACGCTGCGATCGTTCACCGAGGGGATCGCCCACTTCCGGCGGCTGTTCGACGTCGAGCCGCAGGTCGTCGCCCACGACCTGCACCCGGACTACCTGTCATCGAAGTACGCGGCCGACCTCGCGGGCGTGGACCTCGTCGGCGTGCAGCATCACCACGCGCACGTCGCGTCCTGCCTCGCCGACAACGGGTGGAACGGGCCGGTCATCGGGGTCGCGTTCGACGGCACCGGCTACGGGACGGACGGCACGATCTGGGGCGGCGAGTTCCTGATCGCCGATGCGGCGGACTTCCAGCGGGCCGGCCTGCTGGCGCCGGTGCCCATGCCGGGCGGGGCCGCCGCCATCAGGCAGCCGTGGCGGATGACGGCGGCCCACCTCACCGCGAGCGTCGCTGACCTGCCCGGCGGCCTCGCGGTGCGCGACCGCAACGCGGCGCAGTGGGACGCGGTGGTGACGATGGCGGTGCGGGGGGTCAACGCGCCGCTCACGTCGAGCGCCGGGCGCCTGTTCGACGCGGTCGCGGCGCTTCTCGGGGTTCGCGACTTGATCAACTACGAGGGCCAGGCCGCCATCGAGCTCGAGCAGCTCGCCGACGTCGGTGAGCAGGGCAGTTATCGTGCGGCGATTACCGAGCGTCCGGCCGCTGCGGTCGCCGGCGGGTTCGCCGCGGCCACCGAGCTCCCGCGCGCCAAAGCGCAGCTGATCGTCGGCGGTAGCGACCTCGTGCACGCGGCCGCTGACGATCTTGCCGCGGGCGTCGAGCCGAGCGTCATCGCGGCCAGGTTCCACAACGGCCTGGCTGCGGCCACTGTCGCGGTGTGTGCCCGGCTGCGTGACCAGACCGGCCTCGGCGTGGCCGCGCTGTCCGGCGGGGTGTTCCAGAATCTGCTGCTGACCGACCGGGTGGTGACCAGGCTGCAGCAGGACGGCTTCCGGGTGCTGCGGCACAGTCAGGTGCCCTGCAACGACGGCGGCATCAGCCTCGGCCAGGTGGCGGTGGCCGGTGCCCGGGACCGGGTCAGCCAGTCGTGATCCGGTGCCGACCGGACACCGGATCACGGTGGCACAGCCAGTCGTACCACTGCTGCAGGCCGTCTCCGGTCGTGGCCGACAGCTGCACCAGCAGCGCATCGGGTGCGGCCCGCCGGACGTCATCGGCGTAGCGCTCGACGTCAAAGTCGAGGTAGGGCAGCAGGTCGGTCTTGTTCAGCAGCACCAGATCCGCGCGGGCGAACATGTGCGGGTACTTCAGCGGCTTGTCCGCACCCTCGGTCACGCTCGCGAGCACCACCCTGGCCACCTCGCCGAGGTCGAACAGGGCCGGGCAGACCACCGCCGCCTCGATCCCGTCGCGATCACGAAGCCGGTCAGCAGATCCGCGGCAGCGGATCGCCGACGAGGAGGTCGACGATCCTGGTGCCGCCGAACGCGGTCCGCAGCGTCACGATGCCAGGCGGCTCGGCGGTGATGACGCCGATGACGGCGGCGTCCGCACCCAGCGGATGAGCCCGCAGCGCGCTGACCGCGCCGTCGGCGTCCGCCGGGCTCACGACCGCGACGAGCCGGCCCTCGCTCGCGACGTACATCGGGTCGATGCCCAGGAGCTCGCAGGCGCCGCGTACCTCCGGCCGGACCGGGATGTCATCCTCGCTCACCACGACGCCGACGCCTGCCGCGGCGGCGATCTCGTTGAGGATCGTGGCAACGCCGCCCCTGGTGGCGTCGCGCATGGCCCGCAGCCCCGGGGCGGCCGCGAGCAGATCGGCGACGAGGCCATTGAGCGGCGCGGTGTCGGACTGGACGTCAGCCTCGAGGTCGAGGCCGCCGCGGGCGAGCATGATGGTGACGCCGTGGTCGCCGATCGGACCCGACACCAGGACGACGTCGCCGGGCCGGGCCGCCGCGACGCCGAGCCGCCGGTCGTCCCGGAGCACGCCGACGCCCGCGGTGGTGATATAGCAGCCGTCGGCCTTGCCTTTCTCCACGACCTTGGTGTCACCAGTGACGACCTGCACGCCTGCTCGCTCCGCCGCCGCCTGCATCGATGCCACGATCCTGGTGAGGTCCGCGACCGGGAAGCCTTCCTCGAGGATGAAGCTCGCGGACAGGTACAGCGGCACCGCCCCGGTCACGGCCAGGTCGTTGACCGTCCCGTTCACCGCGAGGTCGCCGATGTCACCGCCCGGGAAGAACAGCGGCGAGACCACGTAGGAGTCCGTCGTCATGGCGATGCGCGCTCCGTCGGCGAGCAGTTCTGCGGCGTCCTCGAGCGGCTCGAGCAGCGGGTTCCTGAAGGCGTCGAGGAAGATCGCCTGGATCAGCGTGTGCGTCGCCTTGCCGCCCGCGCCGTGCGACATGGTGATGCGGTCTTCCCTGATCCGCGGCCGCGCCCGACGGACGCGGTCGATCCGTTCCAGCACGAGCTCCTCGCGTACCCGTCCGGGCGCGTCCGCCGCGGAGTGCTCGTCTGGCTGCCCGCGCAGCGCCTCCTCCACCCAGCCCGCGGTCATGACCGGCTCGCCTCCTTGACCCGCTGCCGGGTCAGCCGTCCGTAGTTGTAGTAGGCCGCGCACGCTCCTTCCGGCGACACCATGCAGGTACCGATCGGCGTCTCGGGTGTGCAGGCCGTGCCGAACACCTTGCACTCCCAGGGCTTGAGGACGCCCTTGAGGACCTCACCGCACTGGCACGCCTTGGGGTCGGCGACCCGGACGCCGGGAACGGCGAACAGCCGCTCGGCGTCGAACGGCGCGTACTCGTCCCTGACCTTCAGTGCCGAGTGAGAAATGAAGCCCAGGCCACGCCACTCGAAGTACGGTCGCAGTTCCATGGTCTGGCCGATCGCCCGCAGCGCAACGCCGTTCCCCTCCCACGGGACGACCCGGGAATACTGGTTCTCTACGGCTGCCCGGCCCTCGGCGAGCTGGCGCATCAGCAGGTAGATCGACTGCAGGATGTCCAGCGGCTCGAACCCCGCCACGACCACCGGCTTGCCGTAGTCACGGGCGATGAACTCATACGGCCGGCAGCCGATCACCGTCGATACGTGACCAGGCCCGAGGAATCCGTCAAGTCGCAGGTCAGGGGAATCGAGGATGGCCTTGATCGCCGGAATGATGGTCACGTGGTTGCAGAACACCGAGAAGTTCGCCAGGCCTTCTGCGGCCGCTCGCAGCACCGTCATCGCCGTCGACGGCGCGGTGGTCTCAAAGCCGATAGCCATGAACACCACCCGCTTGTCCGGGTTCTGCCGCGCGATCTTCAGCGAGTCCAGCGGCGAGTACACCATCCGGATGTCGGTGCCCCTGGCCTTCGCGTCGAAGAACGAACCGTTGCTGCCGGGTACCCGCATCATGTCGCCAAAGGAGGTCATGATCACGTCCGGCTGGCTGGCCAGCGCCATCGCGTCATCGACCCGGCCCATCGGGATGACGCAGACCGGGCAGCCGGGGCCGTGCACCAAGGTGATCTGCTCTGGCAGGTAGTCCTCGAGCCCGTGCTTATAGATGGTGTGGGTGTGCCCGCCGCACACCTCCATCAGCTTGTACTGGCGGCCTGGCTCGCACAGCGCCGCGATCTTCGCGGCCAGCGCCCGCGCGGTGTCGGCGTCCCGGAACTCGTCGACGAACTTCATCGCGTGGCCTCCTACTCGATCCGGGATTCGGCCAGCGCGGCCAGTTCGTCTGCATAAGCCTGGCCGATGCCTTCCAGGAACTCCAGGGCGGCGGCAGCCTCGGCTTCGTCGATCTTCGACAGCGCGAACCCGACGTGGATCAGCACCCAGTCGCCGGGTGCGAGTGGCTCGCCCGCGAGCAGGCCGACGTTGATGACCCGCCGGACGCCGCTGACGCTGACCCGGGCGAGGTCGGGCTGGTCTGGCAGGAACTCGATTACTTCACCGGGAATCCCGAGGCACATGGGCCCGCTCCTTGGTCGTTAGTCGATGCTCATCGCCGCGGGCTGCGTCGGCCACCAGGTCGAGGACGACGGCGACCGCCTGGTCGACCGCCGCGGCGACTGGTTCGCTCAGCCCGATTCCGTACTCGAGGGTGGCGGGCTCGCACCCTACGACGAGGACCTGCCGGTCCGCGGCGCCCAGCGTGGCCAGCATGCCGAGGCATCACGTAGACGGTGCCCGGCGCGCCGCCGCGGGCCGTCGCGTCGATCAGGATCGCGGCGTCATACCCGCTCGCCAGATCGTAGGCCAGGTGCATACCCCTGATCCCGTAGTCGGCAACGCGCACCCACTCGGGCAGCTCGGCAGCGGCGAGCCGGGCGGCGGCCTCGACGCCGAAGCCGTCGTCGCCGAGGAAGATGTTCCCGACGCCCGCGATCAGCAGTCTCCCGGTCATAGCCCGGCCGGTCCCGCGTTCGTCAGGCCACCTGGCGGGCCAGTGCGGACCGCGTCGATGGCGGCCTGGCACAGCTCCCACAGCACGTGGTACAGCGTGGTCTGGGCCTCCTGGATGCGGTGCACGGACTCCGATCTGGCCACGAACAGGAAGTCGATGCTGTCCAGCTCGGCCATCCGGCCGCCGGCGTAGCCGGCCAGCCCGACCGTCAGCATGCCGCGCCTGCTCGCCTCGTCGAACGCGCGCAGCAGGTTCTCCGAGTTGCCGCTGGTCGACAGCCCGACGGCGATGTCGGCGCGCGCGCCGAGCGCGGCCACCTGCCGGGCGAAAACTACCTCGACCCCGATGTCGTTGCTCAGGGCGGTGAGCACCGACGGGTCGCTCGCCAGGCTCAGGGCCGGCAGCGGCCGGGCCGGCTCGGTCCTGGCCGGCCGCCCGGCCTGACCTCCGCCACCGTCGCCGGGGTGCAGGAACAACGTGGCTAGCTGCTGAGCATCGGTGGCGCTGCCACCGTTGCCGAAGGCCAGCAGCTTGCCGCCGGCGGCGAACCGGCTGGCCATCTCGCCGGCGCAGGCCAGCAGCCGGCCACTCTCGGCGTCGCGCAGCTGGCGCCGGAGCTGGATGATCTCGTGGGTCTTCGCGACCGTGGACGCGCGGACCTGCTCGAGCACGGCCGGCAGATCAGCGGGGCCCGAGTACAGGAACGGATAGAGCGACTCCATCGAGCCCGGCGCGCTGGTCATGGCCGCACCACCGCGATCGCCTCGCCGGCGTGCACCAGAATCGTGTCACCGACTTGCGCGGTCA
>Ga0187784_10002257_pt1 | contig 15437 bp, 8 predicted proteins | sample 1015_SJ02_MP15_2_FD_132964 | JGI IMG/M metagenome (GOLD analysis project Ga0187784, IMG submission 132964) | Tropical peat soil microbial communities from peatlands in Department of Meta, Colombia - 1015_SJ02_MP15_20_MG | ecosystem: Environmental > Terrestrial > Soil > Wetlands > Peat | place...
CAGCATCTGCAACTGGGGCGTGAAAGCGCCGTGGCGTTGGGGAGCGCGTGTGGGCGGTAATTCCTGGCGCACCACCGACGACATCAACGACACCTACGACCGCATGTCGCTCATCGGATTTTCGCAGAGCGGCCTCGCCGAGTTTTCCAGCCCCGGCCACTGGAACGATCCTGACATGCTGGAAGTCGGCAACGGCGGCATGACCCGCGACCAATACCGTACTCACATGGCGCTGTGGGCCATCCTTGCGGCGCCGTTGCTAGCAGGCAACGATCTGCGCTCCATGACTGCCGAAACCAAAGAGCTGCTCACCAACTCCGAGGTCATTGCCATCGACCAGGATCCCAAGGGAAAGCAAGGTCATCGCGTTTGGGAGGAAGGCGGCCTCGAAACCTGGGTGCGGCCGCTGGCGGATGGTGGCTATGCCGTGGGACTTTTCAACCGCTCCGGGCAGGCCATTCAAATGAGCTTCGATCTGAAGAAGATCGGCATCGAACATCCCTCCAAGATCCGTGACCTTTGGGAGCACAAAGATGTCAGTGCAGAGAACGGCGCGTACGCTGCGGACGTGCCGCGATTCGGCGTCAAGTTTGTTCGAGTCTACAAATAGGCGATAACCTACTTCTTCTCTGCGCGGCCTGTTTTTCGCGAGCCGCTCTTTCGCCGCCGCTTTGCTCCTCCCAACACGAGCCCGCAGAGCCGGTCGACGAACTCTGGCGTCAGGCGATCATGGCGAATCAGAAATCGCATGTAAATCGGCCCATACAACGAATCGAGCAGCAAGTCCCGGTCGACATCCTTGCGCAATTCGCCGCGCCGCACTCCACGGCGCAACGTTTCGTAAGCCTCGCGGCGGCGCGGCTTGAGAAAGCGTTCGCGGAACGCCGCAATCACTTCCCGGTCACTTTGTCCTGCAGCCAGAATCGCGGACACAATGCGCCCGCGCGGACTGCGAAAAATCTTGATGACTTGCCGCATTTGCCGGCTCATGTCGGTAAGGATGGAGCCCGTGTCTGGAAAGTGTAGCCGGGGTGTGGTGCTGCTGGCGAAGGCGTCCGCAATCAGGGCGCCTTTGTTGGGCCACCAGCGATACACCGTGGCTTTGCCCACTCGCGCGCGGTCGGCAACTTCTTCAATGGTGAGATCGGAAAAGCCCGTTTCCCCCAGGACCTTGAGCGTGCTGCGCAAAATGGCCTGCCGTGCCTGCTCGCTTCGCGGGCGGCCGGGAGGACGCTTACTCCCGTTCTCTCCGCCGGTTCTGGCGGATGCCCCTTTTTTGCGCATGGCCTCTACCATACCATATAATCATGCAAGTTGTTTGGAATCCGATACGCATAGTATCGAATCTAAGCTGGCATTGGGTTCGGTGTTCTGGGGCGGCATCGCAACCTGCCATGGAGTCGCGCTCGCCGTTGGGTCTGCTCTGAGGAAGCAGGAATAGCTTATGTGGATTGTTGCCCTAGCGCTCAGGCGTCCTTATACGTTCGTGGTGATGGCCCTCGTCATCATTATTCTGTTCGGCGTCACTGTGGTTCGCACTCCCGTCGACATCTTTCCTGAAATCGATATTCCGGTGGTTTCGGTCATCTGGTTTTACACGGGAATGTCGCCGCAAGACATGGCGGACCGCATCATCCTCAACTCCGAGCGCGGCATGACGACCACCGTCAACGACATTGAGCACATCGAATCCCAGTCGGTTTACGGACTCGGCATCATTAAAGTGTTCTTTCGCCCGGGCACCAACCTGCAAGGAGCGATCGCCCAAATCACCGCAATCAGCCAAACTGCCGTGCGAGGCTTGCCTCCCGGCACCACACCTCCGCTGATCATCTCCTACAGCGCCTCGACGACACCGGTCATTCAGCTCGGATTGAGCAGCAAGACTCTTCCCGAGCAGGAATTGTTCGATCTGGGCCAGAACTTCTTACGGAACTATTTGGCTACGGTCCCCGGAGCCGCCACTCCCTATCCGTACGGCGGCAAGATTCGACAGATTCAGGTCGACCTCGATTTGCCCAAATTGCAAGCCTACGGGCTGTCGCCAACCGACATCGTCAACGCCGTCAACGCCCAGAACATCATTCTTCCTACCGGCACCATCAAGATGGGTCCGCTCGAATATGACGTCGAAATGAACGGAACCCCGCAGACCATTGCGGATCTGAACGATCTCCCCGTCAAAACCACCAACGGCTCCACTCTCTACATGCGCGATGTGGCGCACATTCGCGACGGCTTCGCGCCCCAGGCCAACATCGTGCGCCAGGATGGCAATCGCGGGGCCCTGATGTCGATCTACAAAAACGGCAAGGCGTCCACCCTCGAGATCGTGCAGGGCATCAAGAATATCGTGGCGCTGGCGCAGCAGTCGCTGCCGCCCGAGTTGAAGATTTCCTCGTTGTTCGACCAGTCGTTGTTCGTTCGCGCTTCGATCCAGGGCGTGATTCGCGAGGGTCTCATCGCGGCGGCGCTCACGGCGTGCATGATTCTGATTTTTCTCGGCGACTGGCGTCCGACGATTGTCATCTCCATTTCCATCCCCCTTTCGATTTTCTGTTCCATCATCCTGCTGGGGGCGCTCGGCGAAACCATTAACATCATGACCCTGGGCGGGCTGGCGCTCGCCGTGGGCATTCTGGTCGATGACGCCACCGTGGAAATCGAGAACATTGAGCGCAACCTGGCCATGGGCAAAGAGATGCGCCACGCCATTCTCGACGGCGCGCAGCAGATTGCCGTGCCGGCGTTCGTCTCCACACTCAGCATCTGCATCGTGTTTGTGCCCATGTTCCTGTTGACGGGTGTCGCCAGATTCCTTTTCGTGCCGCTGGCCGAGGCTGTCAGCTTTGCCATGCTGGCCAGCTATCTTCTCTCGCGAACGCTCATCCCCACGCTGGTCATGTACATCATGCGCGGCCATGAGCATCGCGCCGCGGCGCCAAAATCCGTGCTCGGGCGCTTCCAGCGCGGCTTTGAGCGCAAGTTTGAAAACTTCCGCCTGGCCTACGAAGCGCTGCTTGAAACCACCATTCAGCACCGCGGCCTGTTCGTGACCGCCTTCCTGATTTTCTGTGTGCTCTCGCTCGGGTGGTACGTTGTCCTCGGGCAGGATTTCTTTCCGCAAGTGGATGCGGGATTGTTGCGTCTGCACGTGCGCGCGCGTCCCGGACTGCGGGTGGAGGAAACCGCGCGTCTCTGCGATCAAATCGAAGGCGCGCTGCGGGAGCAGATCCCCTCGGGCCAGTTGCAAACGGTTCTCGATAATATCGGGCTGCCCAACTCCGGCCTGAATCAGTCCTACAGTTCCAACGGAACCATCGGTTCCAGCGATTCCGAAATTCTGATCGCCCTCGACCCGGAGCATCATCCACCCACTGCCGACCTTACGCGCCAATTGCGCGCATACCTGCCGCAGCGCTTTCCCGGCGTGGAGTTTTTCTTCCAGCCCGCTGATATCGTCACGCAGATTTTGAATTTCGGCCTGCCTGCTCCCATCGACGTGCAGATCGTCGGCACCGATGCGCAATCGAGCTACGCGATCGCTCAGCAGATCGCCAACAAAATGCGCCACATTTCCGGCACGGCTGACGTCCACGTGCAGCAGTTGCTGTCTCTGCCCACGCTGGAGATGAACATCGAACGCACGCGCGTCACGCAGGTCGGGCTTACCGCTCGCGACGTGGCACAGAGTGCGCTGGTTTCACTCAGCGGGAGTTTTCAGACGACGCCCAATTTCTGGCTGAACCCGAAAAACGAAGTCACCTATCAGATCGCCGTGCAGTCTCCGCAATACCGAATGACCAGTCTCGACGACCTGATGAATATTCCCGTGGTCTCGCAGCAGGGCCCGCAACTCATGGGGAATCTGGTGCAATTGAGCCCGGCCGTGCGTCCCGCGACTGTCAACCATTGGAATGTGCAACCGGTCATCGATGTCTACGCCAGCACCCAGGACCGCGATCTCGGCGCCGTGGCGGCCGAAACCGACAAACTGCTCAAGACTTTCGACGGCCACTTGCCGCGCGGAACCCACATCGTCGTGCGCGGTCAGGTCGCGACCATGCGTTCTTCGTTCGTGGGCCTGGGCCTGGGGCTGGCGGGCGCGATTGTGCTGGTCTATTTATTGATCGTCATCAATTTTCAATCCTGGCTCGATCCGTTCATCATTATTGCGGCGCTGCCCGGGGCGCTGGCGGGCATTTGCTGGTTTCTGTTGCTGACTCACACCACGTTGAATGTGCCATCGCTGACCGGCGCAGTCATGTGCATGGGTGTGGCAACTGCGAACTCCATTCTGATGGTCAGCTTCGCCCGCGAGCAGATGGATGAAGGCCTTTCCGCCGTGAGGGCCGCCGTCTCCGCCGGCTACACCCGTATTCGCCCCGTCCTGATGACCGCCCTCGCCATGATCATCGGGATGGTTCCCATGGCGCTGGGGTTTGGGGAGGGTGGAGAACAGAATGCGCCGCTGGGACGCGCGGTGATTGGAGGCTTGCTTTTCGCCACGGTGGCGACGCTGTTTTTTGTGCCGAGCGTGTTCGCGATATTTCACGGCCGGCGCGAGGCGCGGCGCGCACGACAATAAGAGCCGGGTGTAGATTTCTTGGAAGACCGGAGTTTGGGATGAGCGCAGAGAACGAACAGAAACCAATCCCCGCGAACACGCAAGCGAACACTGGTGAACATTCGCCAGCGGAACGATCGGGACCGGCGCAACCGGAACGAACTCAACCGGAAGCGACGCGTCATCTGAGTGCAAAGCAGCAGCGGGATGAAGAGATTGCAGCCATCATGCAGCAGTCCAAGCACCAACAGCCGACCATTCAGCGTCCGCCGGAGCTTCCTCCTGCTTCTCCCGGCAAGGCCTTGCGGATCGTGGGCATAGCTCTGCTGATTCTGCTGGTGGCCGGTGCGGTCACATTGGCCGGCCGCTTGAGCCACGAACGCACGCTCGCCAAGGAAACCGAGCGCGAGACAATTCCGACGGTTGCGGTGGTTCATCCGCTGGCGGAAAAGCCCGACGAAGAATTGGTGCTGCCGGGATCGTTGCTCGCGTACGAAGAATCTCCGATCTATGCGCGCACGAACGGATATTTGGTGCGTTGGTACAAGGACATCGGCAGCCGCGTGAAGGAGGGTGAGCTACTGGCGACGATCGACACACCGGAGGTCGATCAGGAACTCAATCAGACGCGCGCCGCCCGGCAGCAGATCCTGGCGCAGCTCGAGCTGGCGAAAATCAGCGCCGATCGCTGGGAGAACCTGCGCAAGACCGATGCGGTTTCCGCCCAGGAAGCCGACCAGCAGACCAGCGCATACAAACAGGCGCAAGCCAATCTGGCCGCTGCCGACGCCAACGTTCGCCGCCTGGAACAACTCGAGGGCTTCAAGAAAGTGTACGCGCCATTTTCCGGCGTTCTTACACGCCGCAACGTGGACCCGGGCGCGCTTATCAACGCAGGCGCGGGAGCCGCGGGCCGCGAGCTGTTTGACATTGCCCGCGTCGATCCGCTGCGCGTGTACACCAGCGTTCCGCAAGCCTACGCGCCGTACATCAAGGTGGGTGCAAAGACGACGGTAACCTTGCAGGAATTTCCCGGCGAAAAGTTCTCGGCTCAGATTGCACGGACCGCGGAAGCCATCGATCCCAATACCCGCACGCTCCTCACCGAGGTCGACGTGCCCAATCAAGACGGCCGCCTGTTGCCGGGCTCGTTCGGCGAAGTGCACTTTGCTGTCGGCTCCAATGTCGACAAGGTCACCGTGCCAGTGAACGCCATGCTGTTTCGCGCCGAAGGCCCACGCGTTGCGGTGGTGGGCAGCGATTCCAAAGTGCAATTGCGAGCCATCAATATTGGAAGAGACTACGGTACGAGCCTGGAGATTCTCGGCGGAGTCACCGTTGGAGATCGGGTCGTGATCAATCCTCCCGACTCGCTGGAAGAAGGCCAGCAGGTACAGATCGCAGCGGCGAAGGTTCCATCCTCGCCACCGCAAAATTCGCAGACCGGAGGCGGGCGGTGAAACGCCTTTTCCCCAGCCCCGGGGTTGCACTGCTGTTGCTGGCGGCTGCCTGCACGGTGGGTCCGCGCTACAGCCGGCCGGTTGCACCCGCACCTGCGCCGGATGCATGGAAGACGCAACCGCCGTGGCAGCCCGCCGATCCCAAGGATCAAATCCCGAAAGGAGCGTGGTGGCAGGTTTTTCATGATCCAGAGCTCGACGCCTATGAACAGCAACTCTTGCAGGCCAACCAGTCTTTGGTCGCCGCGCGCGATCGTTTGAACCAGGCGCGATCATTGGCGCGGGTCGCCACAGCGGACTACTTTCCCCAACTTTCCGCCGATCCCAACGCGGTGCGCGAGCGCGGATCGGGCAATCGTCCTTTGAATGGATCTGCGCCGCCGGTCGTCAATGGCGTAGTGCAACCGGTTCAGCCCTATACGCAAAGCGTGTATACGATTCCGTTCGCATTGAGCTATGAAGCGGACCTGTTCGGGCGAGTACGGCGCAACGTGGAAGCGGCGAACGCGTCGTTGCAATCCGCGGCTACCGATCTGGCCAATGTGCAACTGGTGCTGACTGCGGAGCTCGCGGCCGACTATTTCACACTGCGTGAACTAGACGCGGAATATCGTGTCGTCGAGGAATCCGTCGATTATCAACGCAAAAGCTTGCAACTCGTCGAGGATCGTCACAACGGCGGTATCGCCAGCGGGCTGGACGTTGCGCAGCAGGCCACCGTGCTCGATTCCACGATCTCGCAGCTTTCTCTGGTGCAGGAATCGCGCGCGCAATATGAACACGCCATCGCGGTTCTGGTCGGCCAACCGGCATCGAATTTCAGCGTGCCGGTCGCGCCCTTGAAAGCCACTCCTCCTCCAGTACCGCTGGGAGTGCCCTCCGACATGCTGGAGCGCAGACCCGACATTGCCACGCTCGAGCGTCAGATGGCATTCGAGAATGCACAAGTTGGAATTGCACGCACGGCGTTCTATCCGCACATCACGCTGAGTGGCGGCGGGGGATGGCAGAGCACCGACATCACAGAATTGCTGAACGCGCCGAGCCTGTTCTGGTCGCTGGGCTTCGATGCCCTGCAGCCGATTATTCAGGGCGGAAGAAATCGCGCCAATCTGGAGGCCGCCCGGGCGGCCTATGACCAATCCGTGGCGAACTATCGCCAGTCCGTGCTCACTGCGTTCCAACAGGTCGAAGACGGCATCAGCAATCTCAGCACACTCTCGCAGGCGCTCACCACGCAAGGCAAGGCGGTGGAAGATGCGCGCAAGGCGCTGCAAATTGCCAATGATCGTTACGTTGGCGGCGTGACCAGCTATCTTGACGTGATCAATGCGCAGACGACTTTGCTCAGCAGCGAACGCCTGCAAACTCAGTTGCTCGGCCAGCAGATGGTCAGCTCTGTCTACCTGGTGAAGGCGCTCGGCGGCGGATGGGATGCGGTCCAGATCAGGGGCGAGCAGGTTCATCCGCAAGCTGGGCAGATTGTGCGGCAGTAGCGCCTGGGCCGCGCTGTGCTTGCGATGAGCAACGAGCTATGAGCAATGAGCAAACCTCGCTGCTCACTGCTGATCGGAATGGCGAGTTCTTTCCGGAAAAGAGAAAGCTTATGCAGAAACCAAGATTTCTTGCCTTTGCGTTTTGCCTTGTCGCCCTTGTCCTCTTTTGCGCTGGCGCGGGGCAGACTTCCGACACGTCTCACTACATCATCTATGTGACGAATGAGCGCTCCGGCGATTTGAGCGAGATTGATTCTTCCACGCTGCAGGTGACCGCTACGATCCCGCTGGGCAAGCGGCCGCGCGGCATTCATGCCAGCCCGGACGGCCAGTTTCTCTACATCGCGCTCAGCGGCTCTCCGATCGCCGGGCCGGGTGTGGACGAGAGCAAGCTGCCTCCTCCCGATCGCAGCGCCGACGGCATTGGCGTTTTCGACGTGCGCCAGAACAAGCTGGTGCGCATGATTCCAAGCGGCGTGGACCCGGAAAATTTCGACATCACGAAAGACGGCAAAACGATCATCGTCTCGAATGAAGATGACGCCAAGGCCAGCTTCGTCGATATCGCTTCCGGCAAGGTGTCGAAATCCTTGCCCGTGGGAGAAGAGCCCGAGGGCGTGACGGTAAGTCCGAATGGGAAGTTCGTTTATGTGACGTCGGAGAACACGGGAACGATTTCCGTATTCGACGTTGCGCGCGCGGTTCCGATCAAGACTTTCAAAGTCGGACGCCGTCCGCGCTCGGTCGTGTTCCTGCCCGCCAAGCCTCGCGCCTACGTCAACGCCGAAAATGACGGGGCCGTTACCTTGGTCGACACGGTGGAGCATGAGGCGATTCAGACGATCTCTCTCGGACAGCCAGGCCTGATTAAGCCGATGTGCGTCTTGCTCTCGCCCGACGGCGCGACTCTCTACGTTAGTACGGGACGCGGGCACAAGCTGTTTGTGATCGACACGGCAACGAACAAGATCACCAATTCGTTTGAGATCGGCGAGCGCCCGTGGGGTATCGCGCTTTCTCCAGATGCGAAAACTCTGTTCAGCGCGAACGGGCCGTCAAACGACGTGTCGGTGGTGAACCTCGCGAATTCAACCGTAACCAGGAAAATCAAAGTTGCCGATGGACCATGGGGAATCGCGATTGTACCGCGATAGGTCTCGTACAGTTGCAGAAGTGGGAATCGCTTGTTCGACGTGGGAACGATGAAGCTGGCAAACTACCTTGCAGGCACTTCCAGCAGCACGATGCCGTTCACCGGTACTTCCAGCTTGATCGCGCCCTGATGCAGTCGAGCCATCCCTGCCGTCGATTCCTCCGCCACGCGATTTAGTTCCTTCACCTGCGCCTGCGTGGGATATCGCGGGCTTCCCATTTTTTGGTATGCAGCCAGGGTATTTCCGTGCTGGGAGTCGGCCCGGCAGATACGCACGCGGGTGTCAGACGGCACGCCAGCGATCTGGAATTCGACCATGCGCGAACTCCCTTTCTGGTCGGGATCCACCAGATTCCACGCGGCGATCACGAGTGATCCGTCCTGCTTTCGCGTGACGATTGCATTTGGTGCATCGCTCGCGATTCTCTCGCTGCCCAGCTTGTGGAGCAGCGCAAACGCCGAATAGCTCGGCTTCTTGATCCCACCCGGCGCGATCAGCCCAAAACCACCATCGAACGGCTCACGCTTGGGTCCGCCCTCTTCGAATACATCGCTGAACGTCCAGAACGACATCATGTCGACCAGCCCGTCGCACTGGCGAATGTCATCTGCCAGCCCCGCGCCGACGTATTCGGTGTCTCTCGCCTGGAGCGGCCCAAACGACGGCACGTTCCACTCCGTCCACAGCAGCGGAAGCTTGGGGAACGCCGAAGCCGCGATCTGGTCGTGCACTTTCTTGATCGAAAGACAAACCCGCTGGTCCATGGGAATGTCGTCGTGCGTGCCGAACAAATCTTCCACCGTATCGTCGCCGTAGCTGTGGCTGGAAATAAAATCGACGGGAACTTTTTCCGCGGCCGCGTGGGCGATGAACGCGTCGACCCAATGCGCTGACGAACTCGCCGGGCCCCCGACTCGCAGTTGTGAGTTCACCGCCTTCAACGCGCGCGCCGTGTGATCGTACAACTCGAAGTAGGTGGCTTGCTTAGGATCGCCGCTCCAGAAATCGATGTTCGGTTCATTCCAGACTTCGAAGTACCACTGCGCCACTTCGTCGAGTCCGTAGCGATCGATCAGATGTTGGGCAAACGCGCGAATCAAATCATCCCACTTTTTGTAGTCCTTCGGCGGCGAAACAATCTGCTTGTACCAGAAGGGATGCACGTCCTGCCGCAGCGCCAGTTTTTTCGGCATGAAGCTGATCTCCACCAAAGGCCGAACGCCGTTGTTCAGCAGGCCGTCATAAATCTGGTCGACGTAGGTAAAGTTGTAGACAGGATGGCCTTGCTCGTCCTCATCGTAGACGCCAACTTCATCATGAAAAATGTTGTGAAAGCGCACATAGCGAAAGTCCGTGATTTTCTTGACCTCGCGCAGATCATCGCGATAACTCTCGCGCAGAGCGAGAATGGCGCGCCCCGATCCGAACATCTGCTCCCAGAAATGAGGAAAGGCGCGGCCGGCTGCGTGAGCATCAACGGTCACTCGCTCTTGCGCCTGAAGAGCGACCGTAACCGCTGCGATTGCCGGCAGCAGCATTCGAGCGAACCGTGAGCTTCGCATGGCGCGAGTCACCGAAGGATCTCAAGATCAGCGGCGGCGCCCGTGGTCGAGTCGGAACTGATCCACACCTTCACCTTGCAGGCTTCTGCGGCGAATTTGTTCTGGTCATTCCACAGCGCGAACGTCGACGGTTTCAGTTCGAACCTCACTTGCCTCGTTTGCCCCGGGGCCAGCGTAATCTTCTGAAATCCCTTCAAAGCCCGGACGGGCTGCGCCGTGCTCGTACCCCGGAGTTGGATATAAAGCTGCACGACTTCTTCGCCTGCCCGCGAACCTTTATTTGTGACCTCCGCCTCGGCGGTCAGAACAGGAGCGGCTTGATCGCCCGAATCGTGGTTCATTTCGGCCGCGCTCAATTGCGTTTTGCTGATTCTTGTGGGCCCGTAGGAGTAGGCGGTGTAGGACAGGCCATATCCGAACGGAAATTGCGGGCTGTTTTGCTCGTCCAGATACCGCGACACGTACTTGCTCTCGGTGCCGAACGGCGGACGTGTCAGGTCCACCTTTCCCGGCGGTCGCCCGGTACTGAGCGCGTTGTAGTAAAGAGGTTCCTGCCCCACGCTGCGCGGCCAACTCACGATAAGCCTACCGCTGGGACTTACTTCGCCCGTGAGAGTTCGTGCCAGAGCCGGACCGCCGGCAAATCCCGGAAACCACGCCGCGATCACCGCCGGCACATGTTCAAACGCCCACGAAACGGTTAACGGCCGTCCACTGAATAGAATGAGGACTACCGGCCTTCCTGTCCCCACGATCGCTTGCAGCAATTCCTGCTGCCGGCCGGGAAGACCAAGGTGTGCGCGCGACGAGGCTTCCCCGCTCATGCCCTCGTCTTCGCCCAGCGCAAGAACAACGAGATCGGCCTTCTTCGCGCCTTCCACCGCCGCGGCAATCTGCTGGTCGGTGCCCTCGAGAATTCCCGTGCCCCGAAATCGCGATACATGCCCTTCCCCGAGCCTTCGGGCAAGAGCCGCGGTGAACGAGACTCGAGGCCCGGCATCAGCCGGTACGCCCTGCGGATACGACGAATCGTCGCCCAGCGGTCCGATCACCGCCACATTTCCCACATTACTCGCCAGAGGCAACAGCGGCTTGCCTGCGGGCCCGTCAGCGTTCTTCAGCAATACAAAAGAACGTTCCGCTGCACTTTGCGCCAGCGCAATGGCATCGGGATGATAGAGTGCCTTCGGCGCTGCCGCCTCTTCCACATACGGATGTTCGAACAGTCCCAAAGCCAGTTTGACCCGCAGCACGTGGCGCACGGCCTCATCCAACTCGGCTTGCGTCGCTTCGCCTGAAGTAACGATCTGCTGCAAATGATCGTGATAGACGCTGCTCGCCATATCCATATCGACGCCCGCAAGAAACGCCTTGCGGGCCGCGGCCGCGCCGTCGATGGCAATGCCATGCGGAACCAGTTCTCCGATCGATTCCCAGTCGCTATCGACCAGCCCGCGAAAATTCCATTCCTCTCGCAGAATCTGCTTCAGCGTAAAGGGATTGGCGGAGGCCGGCACGCCATTCAGCGAGTTAAACGCACTCATCAGGGTTGCCGTTCCCGCTTCCACCGCCGCGTGAAACGGCGGCAGATAAAACTCGCGCAGCGTATGCTCGGAAATCTCGGTGGAGTTGTAGTCGCGTCCGCCTTCCGCCGCGCCGTAGCCGACATAGTGCTTGGCGCACGCCGCCATGCTGTCGGGCGCACTCAGCGAAGAACCCTGATAACCTCGTACGTACGCCGCCGCCATCGCCGCTCCCAGAAAGGGATCTTCTCCGGCCCCTTCGGCGATTCGTCCCCAGCGCGCATCCCGCGCGATATCCACCATCGGGGAAAACGTCCAGCGAATGCCATCCGCCGTCGCCTCCACCGCAGCCGCGCGGGACACGCGTTCGACGATCGCAGGCTCCCACGTTGATGCCAGACCCAGCGGGATTGGAAACTCCGTCTTGAATCCATGAATCACATCGAGTCCAAATAAGAGCGGGATATGAAGCCGCGATTTCTCCACGGCAATGTGCTGGTAAAGATCGATTTGATGCGGTTCGATCACGTTGAGCAGAGCGCCAATCTGCCCGCGCGCAATCATGTCCTCGTAGTCGGTGCGTCCCGTGCCGGGGCCGGTGGGTTGGCCGGCGGAATATTGGGCCAACTGGCCGATTTTTTCCTCCAGGGTCATGGTGCGCAGAATCGACTCGACCCGGTCGTCCAGGCTGGGATCGTTGATCCCTGTCCTTGCGCCTGCAGACGAGGTTGGACTTTGGGCGCCCAGGCGGCCCACGGATACCAGGCAAATTCCGCCGAATAGCAAGATGCGCAGGGTGGCCAGGTCTCGGTGGCGGCATAATGCACGCGGACTGTCCTCTGCGATTCGGTGCCGCGTAGCGGCTGACATGTTTTCTCACCTCCCCGCGTCCAGCGGCGAATGCTTACTAAAACGGGTTAGTAGACACCTGCTGCCATGTATCAATAACGGTCCCGCCGCCGATTGTCAAGAGCGTTCGGGCGCGCCACAGAAACAAAGGCTTGCTCCGCTGCTCCAAATTGTGCGAGACTGCGCTGCGTGACGGCAAAGAAGACAGGAGTCAGTGCCCGGCCGGTCGTGGCGTTCGGTCGAAAACCGATGAGCCTGAAAGACCTGGCGGCACATTTGGACCTCTCTCCCGCCACGGTCTCGCTCGTTCTCAACCGTTCGTCAGTTGCCGACTCAATTCCTGAGGAGACCAAGAACAGAATTTTTGCCGCCGTCCGCAAATTCAAGTATCGTCCCAACTTCTTTGCCCGTTCCTTGCGCGCCCAGCGCAGCTACACCATTGGGGTTATCGTTCCAGAAGTCAGCGACGGATATTCCGCCTCCGTTATGAGCGGTGTGGAAGACCATCTTCTGAACGAGGGCTATTTTTATTTCGTGGCGAGCCACCGCCATAAGCCCGACCTCATCGACGAATACCCGCGCCTGTTCCTGGAGCGCTCAGTGGACGGACTCATCGCCGTTGACACGCCCTGGAGTCTGGCGCTTTCCGTGCCGGTCGTCACGGTCTCGGGCCACAATCAGGTGAAAGGTGTCACCAATGTGGTGCTCGACCACCGCCGGGCTGCCGAGGTCGCTCTCCACCACCTTCAGCAGCTGGGACATCGCCACATTGCTTTCATCAAGGGGCAGGAATTCAGTTCCGACACCGCCGTGCGCTGGGCCAACATCGAGAAAGTCGCCCACGAACTCGGTCTGCCGATTTCGCCCTCGCATGTCATTCAGTTGCAGGGGGACTCGCCCACTCCCGAGCCGGGGTATCAAGCCACGAAAAAGCTGCTGTCGTCCCGCAAGCCCTTCACCGCGCTTTTCGCCTTCAACGATATTTCGGCGATGGGCGCGATTCGCGCCTTGCGGGAAGCCGGGTTGCGCGTTCCCGCCGATGTTTCCGTGGTCGGATTCGACGATATTCAGAGCGCCGCGTATCAAAACCCCGGACTCACCACCGTGCGCCAGCCGTTGCGGGAAATGGGAAGAATCGCAGCGGAAACTCTGCTGCGGCGCATCCAGCACCCGAGCACGGATGGACATCACAGGGAGACCATGGTGGAACCCAAATTGATCATCCGCGAAACCACCAGCCCACCCGCGAACGGTTCCCGCAGTCGCGGCGAAAAGGTCCGGCCGGAGCGAAAAAGTTCCCACCGGAGGTAGCCCACCTTTCGCCAACAAAATCGTTTATCAACTTGACGATTGCATGTCCGCTGCATGGCACCGCTATAGAACAGTTAACCCCGCAAAACAATGTTCTTGACTGTGGAAAATCGCCTGTGCTATACGTGATCCGCGTTTCTACTAAAACGCTTTTGTAGAGTTTTAGTTGTTTCCCCAAGACGGGAAACAACACGGACAGGGGGCGTCCATGAGCCGCTTTGCTTTGACACTTCGCTCGTTGTCATTCGGCGTGATCTGCATCATCTTGTTCGCCGGCTTCGCCCAGGCGCAATACCGGACTTCGATCCAGGGCGTGGTGACCGATCCTACCGGCGCCGTGATTCCCGGCGCCACCCTCACGTTGACTAATCCCGCCACTGGCGAAAAGCAGGTCCGAACCAGCAATGACGCTGGCGTGTTTAACTTCAACGCCCTGCCTGCGGCGGCAACCTTCACCCTGCAGGTCGAAAAGCAGGGTTTCGAGAAACAGGTTCTCGACCATCTCAATCTCATTCCCGACCAGGCCAATGCGCTGACCGTTGAATTGGCAGTGGGCGCCACGGCACAGACAGTCACGGTTGACGCTTCCGCCCAGGCCAGCCTCGACACCGAAACCGCGTCCGTGAATGGCGTCGTGACCGACAACCAGGTCCAGCACATGCCCTCATTTGGGCGTGACGTCATGCAACTGGTTCAGTTGACGCCCGGCGTATTTGGCGACGGGGCACAGGGCGTAAATGGCGGCGAAAATATTCCCGGCATGCAGGGCCCTGGTTCAACCGGTGGCAACCAAGGCATCTTCCAGACGGAAAATGGCGTGGCGGCCCTGGCGGCTGGTCAGCAGTATGAGAACAACAGCATCACCATCGATGGCATCAGTACCACCAGCGCCGTCTGGGGCGGCACAACTATCGTCACGCCCACGGAAGACTCGGTGGAGAGCGTAAAGGTGCTCGCCAACGGCTACGATGCGGAAAACGGCCGTTTCAGTGGCGCCCAGATTCAGGTTACCTCCAAGACAGGCACCAACACCTTCCACGGGAGTGCCTTCTTCACCATGCACCGTCCCGGGTTCAACGCCTATCAGCCATTCAATGGCAACGGTAATCCTGTCAATAAAGACGACAACTTCTTTGATCAGTTCGGCGGAAGTGTCGGCGGGCCGGTCTTGAAGAATAAACTCTTCGGCTTTTTTGCCTGGGAAACGGTTCGCAGCCCCAGTTCGGTGCCCATCGTTGGCAGCGGCTGGTACGACACCGCTGCCTTCGACGCGCTGGCGCCCACCGGGAGCATCTCGTCGACCTACCTCACTTTCCCCGGTTCGGGAGTCGTCAGCAAAGGGATCAGCCCTACTGCCACATGTACAACTGCCGGCCTCATCGAAGGAACGAACTGCGTCACCATTCCAGGACAGGGCCTGAATATCGGAACGCCCCTAACCGCAGGCTTGGGGTCTCAGGATTTGGGATGGGCAAGTTCATCATCTCCCGGAACTGGCGGTGACGGCAGCGGTGG
>Ga0187784_10002258_pt1 | contig 15434 bp, 12 predicted proteins | sample 1015_SJ02_MP15_2_FD_132964 | JGI IMG/M metagenome (GOLD analysis project Ga0187784, IMG submission 132964) | Tropical peat soil microbial communities from peatlands in Department of Meta, Colombia - 1015_SJ02_MP15_20_MG | ecosystem: Environmental > Terrestrial > Soil > Wetlands > Peat | place...
CTCGATCAAAGACGACGTGATTCACGCGGGCGCGGAATACGAAGACGCCGAGGTGGTGATCCACGGAAACCTGGTGACGTCGCGCACGGCGGAGGACCTGCCGGCATTCTGCCGGGCGCTCCTGAGAACGTTTTCCGAGCCGGTGGCGGCCTGATGGGACAGGCCATTCAGGTCCACGCGCTGCACAAATCGTACGGCGATTTCGGGGCCGTGCGCGGAATCGATTTCGAGGTCGCCCCAGGCGAGGTCTTCGGGCTGCTGGGCCCGAACGGCGCGGGAAAAACAACCACGGTGGAGATTCTCGAGGGCCTGCGGCCGCGAACTTCGGGTGACGTTAAGGTGATGGGTTTCGATCCGGCGACCGATGTGCGCGCCATCAAAGATCGGATCGGGGTGTGCCTGCAATCGACCAATCTGCCCGACAAAATCACGGTCAGCGAAGCGCTGGCGCTGTTTGCGGCGTTTTATTCGCGGAATATCGATCGCAACAAATTGATGCAGCGCCTGCAGCTTTGGGAGAAGCGCGATTCGTACTATTCGAAACTGTCGGGCGGGCAGAAGCAAAGAGTGGCGCTGGCGCTCGCTATGGTCAACGATCCGCAGATGATCTTCTTGGACGAACCCACGACCGGCCTCGATCCGCAGGTGCGGCACGAAATTCACGCGCTGATCAGCGAGCTGCGCGCCGGCAAACGCACCATCCTGTTGACCACGCATTACATCGAAGAAGCCGAACGATTATGCGATCGGGTGGCGATCATCGACGAGGGAAAAATTATCGCGCTCGGCACGCCGCGCGAAATTCAGGCGCGGACGCTGGGGCAATCTTTGATCGAGATTCGCACGACCCAGCCGATGCCGGCCGAGGTGCCGCAATTCGAGCACGCGGGGAAATCGTCGCTCAACGCGGATCGAACCGCGTTGGCGGTGTATTCGGCCCGGCCCGCGCGCACATTGCCGGAACTGGTGAAATGGATCGATCAGAACGGGATCGATCTCGAAGATATTCATCTGAAGCGGCCGACGCTTGAAGACGTGTTCATCGAGCTGACGGGGAAAAGATTGAGGGACTGAATGAAGGCTTACGCCGCGCAAATCCGGATGAATCTGCGGCTCATGTTTCGCGACCGCTCGGTGATTTTTTTCAACTATCTGTTCCCCCTGATTTTCTTCTTCATGTTCGGACAGATGATGCATGCCCAGCAGGGCGGCGCGCTGCAAGTGGTCAATATGGTGCTGATCATCGGCATCCTCGGAACGGGATTTTTCGGCGCGGGGATACGGGCGGTGTTGGATCGGGAGCAAAATATTTTGCGCCGGTTCAAGGTCGCGCCGATCAACGCCGGACCCATTCTGGTCGCGTCTTTGGTAAGCGGCCTGGTGAATTATCTTCCGCTGGTGATCCTCATCGTGGCGCTGGCGCATATTCTCTACGCGATGCCGTATCCCGCGCAGCCGGTTTCGTTTCTGGTCTTCGTTTCGCTCGGCGTGGTTGCGTTCCGGGCGCTCGGCGGCATCATCGCGGCGGTGGTGAATTCGATGCAGGAGAGCCAGATCCTGATCCAGATTTTGTATTTTCCGATGCTGTTGCTGAGCGGCGCGACCATTCCTCTGGCGATCATGCCGGTCTGGCTGCAAAGCGTGGCGCAGTTCATCCCGTCGACGTATCTTTCGACGGGCCTCGAAGGAATTTTATTGGGGCAGGAGACGATTTTCGACAATCTCAGTTCGGTGGCGGCATTGGTGACCACAGCCATAGTCGGGACTTTCCTCGGCGTGAAATTGTTCCGCTGGGAAAAAGAGGAAAAAATGCGCGGATCGGCCAAGCTGTGGGTGCTGGCCGTGCTCGCTCCGTTCGTGCTGATGGGGACCTGGCAGGCGCACGCCAAAAGCAATCTTGCGAAGGTGCAGATGCAGGCGCACGATCTCGAACGGCGGCGCTCCTGGCTGATCAAGGACGCGCGATTGTTTCTGGGCGACGGAACGGTGGTGGAGCGCGGAGCGGTGCTGGTGCGCAATGGAAAAATCGAATCGATTTTCACCGGCGATGCGCCGGATGCGAAGGTGCTCAAGGCGGAAGCGATCGAGGCTTCGGGAAAAACGCTGATGCCGGGATTGATCGATGTGCACGTTCATCTGGGCGCTACGGGCGGGATTTATGCTTCGGGGAAGGATTATCAACCGGTCGAAAAATCGATGCCTCGCGAGCTTGCGGCGTATCTATACAGCGGCGTCACGGCGGTAAAAAGCGCCGGCGATTCGACCAGTGACGTCCTCAGGCTTCGCGGCGAGATCGCTTCAGGCGAAAAACTGGGCGCGGAGCTGTTCGTGGTGGGTCCGCTATTCACCACCGAAGGCGGGCACGGCACCGAGTATGCCGCGAGCCTTCCCGCACCGATGCGTCCCGCGTTCAACGCGGAGTTTCTGCGGATGCCGAAAACCGCCGAGGATGCGCAGCAGCAAGTTGCGGAGCTGAAGAAACGCGGAGTGGACGGAATCAAAATTATCCTCGAAGCGGGCGCCGGATCACGCAGGTTCGAACGAATGGAGGTGGCGATGGTGCGCGCGGTCGCCGAAGCAGCGCGCGCCAACGGATTGCCCGTCGTGTGCCATACCGGCGATGCGCGCGACGTCGCCGACGCTCTGGATGCGGGAGTGAACGGCATCGAGCATGGTTCGTTTCGCGACGCGATTCCGGAAAAATTATTCGCGCGCATGAAACAAATGGGTGTCACTTACGATCCGACGCTGACGGTCGGCGAAGCGTTCGAGGATCTGGCCCGCGGTCACGCTGACCCGCTCGAGCGGTCGCTGGTCGAGCAAGTCGGGCCGCCGGCGCTCATCCAATCAACGAAAAGAATCCTGATTTCGGAGCAGGGATCGGCGATCCGGCAAGGCTTCGCGAATTTTCCAATGTCGCTCGAGCAAGGCAAACAAAATCTGCTGGCGGCGTGGCGAGCCGGAGTCGCGCTGGTTGCCGGAACGGACTCGGGAAATCCTCTGCTGATCCACGGCCCGGCCATTCATCGCGAGCTGCAACTCTGGGTGTCGGCGGGCGTGCCTGCCGCTGTCGCGCTCGAGGCCGCAACGCATGGCGCGGCGAAACTGCTGCGCGCCGATCAGCGAATCGGCCTCATGGAAACGGGCTACGAAGCGAGCCTGCTGCTCGCGGACGGCAATCCACTTCAGGACATCGGCTCAACCGAGCACGTTTCGATGGTCCTGTTCAAAGGCCAGCGTGTCGACCGCACGGAGCTGGTCGATCAGCAGTAGCGCGGGACGCGGCCCGTTGCGCTATCGCCCAAAAATTTTGAGACGCCACTCGCGCAATTTTTCGCGCCACGCGGATTCGGGCGGCGCGGCTGAGGGCAGCGGATCGAAATTGCGCACGTCGCGGACTTCCGGCAGCGGCGGCGGCGGCTGATACAGCACTTTCGAAATCATGCGCACGTGATAGCCGGCGAATCCGTAGGTGCGCTTGTACAACTTGCCATTGCTATCTTGAAGCACCAGCGAAAAAGATTTTTCGTCCTGCCCCGGTATCGATTTGGCTTCCACCGGATAAAAGCCCTTCACGTTGCGCTCGATGTAGGCGGTTTCGTAATGATGGTGCCGGACGCTCCACACGAAGACGCGAAAACTATCGAATTCGTAGTTGAACTCGTTGGAGGACGCGGTAGTCCACAGCCAGTTGTGCTTGATCTCGCCGTTCTGCTTGTCTTTCACGTCGCCGAGCGGAAGATACGCGGTGATGCGATGCCCCTCGGCATACTGTGCGACTTCATCGGGGATGGACATGAACAGCATCCTCGACAGGACCCAGCCCACCTTTCCTTCCTGATTGCGCACCAGGCTCCAATCGTCCATCGGTGGGGCGGCGGTTCGCTCCGCGGGGGGCGCATAGCCTGGGAGATCGGAGGCGCGCGGGCGCGAAATGGCCTGCCAGTCCGACGGCGGCGGCGGCGGAAGCGGCATCGGCAGCGCGCCGGCCGATCGCTTGGAATCCTTGCCCTTTTTTTTCGGTGCGGGCGCGTGATGAATCACGGCGGTAGCTCCCGCGGCCGTCCCTGTGCGCGGCGCGACGCGATGGCCGATCACTTCCACCGACCCCGATTCGGGGATCTGGAAAAAACTCGGCGACTGGCGGCTCGGCTCGGCGTGCATGTTGAGCGTATCGTAGACCTTCGCCGCGCCCATCGAGGGAAGTTTGGCGGCGCTTTCGGCCAGGCGGCGCAGATCTTCCATTTGCACCGGCGAGAGCAGCAGGTTGCCATCGGTCCAGCCGACGATGCCGTCGGGCGTTCGGACCTTCACAAAGCGGCGCCGGATTTCGAGCACGTCGAGTTTGTCGCCATGCCTGGCCACGCCCACAACGGGCGCTTTCGACGCGAGATCCTTGCGCAGGTTGAGGCTCGCGGGTCCGGCGTAGGCCACGCCGGCCGAGGGTTGCTGGGGTGCACGGGAAGCGCACGCGCTGACGAGACAGCACGCTAGATACAGGAGCCAGGTCAGCCGATTCCCAGGTCGTCCACGCGCTCGAGCGGAGCGCCGCAGCGGCGGCAGATCAAGGACGCGCAATCGCCGCACACCAGCGGATCGTCTACCGGCTGGCGGCACTGCGGGCAATAAAATTCGGCGGTGGCTTTCTCCCCCATCGACGTCGCTTTTGTCGGCAATTGAATGCAACAACCCCTTGAGCAAGCCCTTCGGCAATGCTATTTCGCCGGCGCCGGAAGCTTGGCGTCCTGCTCGGCGGCGATGACGTCGGCGCGGGCCTTCAGGAACACATCGTATTGGCCCATCAGATCGCGAAACACGGCATCGCCCAGCACTTTGTAACCAGTCCCCGTAAAGTGGACGTGATCGTATTGCGCCATGCCGGCCATCACCCATTGCTGCATCGATCCTTTACCGCCCATTTTCGCGCGTTCATCCCAGAACGCGCATCCGCTGGAGGCCGCGGCCTGCCGCTGCGCCTCGACGATCGTGTCGATCTGATCCATCGCGTGCCAGCCCTTGCGCGTGTGCACCCACCGGTCCGGCGGACCGATGATCAAAATGGTCGCCGTCGGCGCGGCTTCGCGCAACCGCCCGATCAGTGCCGAAAACATGTCGCGATACGTGTCCACCGTCCAATCCTTGCGGCCCGCTTCATTGGTCCCATAGGCGAGCACGATCAGCGACGGATTTCTCCGCTCGATGTTCGAGCGCAGCAGCGGCTCATTCCAATCGAGCATGATCGACGCCGCCGCGCCGTTGATGCCCAGCGTTTCATAGGTCACGCCCGTGGAATTTTCGGCGACCCATCCGAACAATCGCACCGGCGCATGATCGAGCGTCTCCACTTCGAACTTGTGCGTGCCGGCAACGGCGTCGTAATGATAGTAGCCGGGACCTTCCTCGCCGTCGGTCGAAATCTGCTCCACCGGATTTCCGTTGTCGTAAACTTGCAGCGATCCGCCGCCGGGCTGTTGCAGATAAAACAATTCGAATTGCTGGCCGTCGGCGAGCAGGTACACCGCTTCGTGCGGCGAACGCGTGGTCATGCTGACGCCGCCGAGCCCGTACATTCCGTCGCCCGGCCGGCCGACCAGGCCGTCGGTGTGCCAGCCGCGCGTCGATCCGGTGCGCACGTCTTCGCGCCGGTACCCGTTCCACGGCCGCCCCGCGAGCGAATATCCGCTGCCGCCGTCGCCGAATTTTTCCTGGAAGTGACTGCGCAGTGCGCCGGTCCATTCATCCGCCGCCGTGTGCGAATCGCCGTATTGCAGGATGCGGACCGGTCCGGGCATCTCGCCTTTCTGATGGCGATAGAGCAGCTCGAAAAACGGCACCAGCGCCGCCGCGTTTTCCACCGGAAGCTCCTCGCCATTGGCGACCTTGGTGAACACGCCTTCGTGCGCTTCCATGCGCGTCTTCGCGCTGACCGCGGGACCTCTCGGAATCACGCGCCGCCGCACGGCCGCGACTTTTCTGGCCGCGGTCTTCACCGGAGATTTTTTCGCCGCCGCCGCGGAGGGCGCAGCCTTGCCCGCGCTCGACCGGTATCTTCGCCGCTTGGATTTCGCCTTCGCCTTGACCGCGGGCTTGGTCGCGGTTTTGTTCTGATCGACCGGAACGGCGGCCGACGACACCATCGCTCCGGCGAGCACGGCGATCCCGAGTTGGACTCTGAAGCGCGTCATTTCTCCTCGAGGGCGGCCGTGGTGCTGGTCGCCTTCAATTGTCGAAGCTTATATTGGTTATACCCATCCCGCAGGGCATTGTACAAGAGCTCGCCCACGATTTTCGCGCCGGCCGGCATGGGATGAATGAAGTCGGCGCCCACCAGACGAGGCTCGGCCGCGTACCAGCGGCCCATGGTCCCCGCGCCGCCCATCGCCTCGTAAGTATTGAAAAAGGCCGCGCCGGTGTCGTGCGCGACCTGCGATTCGATGTCGACCAGGTGCGGCAGCTCCGGCACCGTCTCGATCTCGCCGCCCGTGGTTCGCTCGCCGCGATCCATCGGGCTCATCAGCAGAATCGACGTTTCCGGAAGCGCGGCGCGGATTCGCCGCACCACTTCCTTCATCTCGGGCGCCCAGGTTTTGTCGACGAATTGGGCGAATCCGCTCTCATTGGTGCCGTAGTTGACGATCACCAGGTCCGGCTTGTAGTGGCGCAACTCCGTGGCCCAGTGCCGTTCATTGAAGGACCTCGACAACAGCGTCACGTTCGCGCCGTTGATGCCGAGGCTGCTGTACATCACGCCCGCGCCTTTCAGAAATTCGGCCCCATACAGACGCACCGTGCCTTGCTTCACGCGAAGCGTGAATTTGGTCGCGCCGCGCGGAATTTTGAAAGACGCATAGCCGGGCGCTTTCGCTGTCGCCGCCGTATCCACCGCGCCGAGTTCCTGCCCATCCGCGTCCATGGTGAACGAGCCTCCGCCGGGTTGGCTCAAATACGCCGCCTCGATGGTATCGGGATGGCTGCTGCGCAATCGCCACTCGGCCGTCGCGCCCGGCGTGCCGAAAAAGCTCACGCCGCCCAGGCCGTGCATCCCGTCTTTCGTCGTGGCGATGCCGGCGATGTCGATCTTCCAACTGGACGCTTCCATCTCGACGCCGCGATGGTTGTACCACGCCCACGGCCGCGCGATCAGCACGAATCCGCTGCCGCCGTCGCCGAATTCTTTTTGCAGCATCGCGCGCGCGTCGGCCGTGATCAGGTCGCCGGTGGTCGGCGAATCGCCGTAATGCAGAATGTGCGTGGTCGCGCCCTTCAGCAGCGATTCGTAAAAATGATCCAGCGCACGCTGCGGATCCGATAGATGCGCCGGCGCGCGGCTCTCCAGCAGGTTGACGCGCGCTTCGGCGAGCCTGGCCGGGTCGTTCTCGCCCTGATCCTTTAATTTCGGAACCGGAAGATCCACCACCGCGCGCACATTCTGCGGATCGAACGATTCGTAATTCCGGAGCGCCGGTGCGACGCGAGGCAGCAGGATGAGCCCTATGAAGGTTAGAATCGCGAGCGTCGTCTTCACCGGCATCCTCCTTTGGACTCCTTTGAGAATCGCTCCCCTCAAAATCGGTTATAGATGAACGGCGTCGCGCCCGTCTGCGCGACATATTGCAGCCCGATCACCATCAGCGCGAGCGCGCCCGCCTGCGCGAAGAACGGCGCCCGCACAAAAATACCTTGGCTGAAATCATACCAACGCTTGGGCACGTAATGCGCCAGCGCGCCCAGAATCAGGACGAACGCGAGCGGCGCCGAGATGTTCGCGACCGACGCGGTCAGCGATCCGATGCGCGCCAGAATCAACATCGCGTTATCGAGCGCCGGCGCGCGGAAAAATATCCACGCGAAGGTCACGAAATGGAATGTGACGAAAATATTCACGTAGCGCCAAAAGCCCATGGCCTTCGCGGTTCCCGTTCGCGTCTGCCAGAACCTCACGATCGCGAGCCCGAGCCCATGCAGCGCGCCCCAGATTGCGAAATTCCAGCTCGCGCCGTGCCACAATCCTCCGAGCACCATGGTGATGATCAGGTTCACGTACACCATCGATTTCACTCGTTTGCCCGGCAGCGAAAAATACAGATAGTCGCGCAGCCAATTGGAAAGAGTGATGTGCCAGCGGCGCCAGAAGTCCGCGACGTTTTCCGCCGCGTAGGGCGCGTTGAAATTCTGCGGCAGCTTGATGCCCAGCAACAGCGCCGATCCCATCGCGATGTCCGTGTAGCCCGAAAAATCGTAGTAAATCTGAATCGCGAACGCGTACGCCGCAATCAGCGTTTCGGTGCCGCTGTACAGATTCGGAAAATCGAACACTCGATTGACCAGATTCACCGCGAGAAAATCCGCGATCAGCAATTTTTTCATCAGTCCCATGCCGATGAGAAACAGCGCGCGCCCGCCGTCGGTGGCCTCGAGCGGTTTGCGTTTTTCGAATTGATCGATGAGCGTCGAAACGCGCGTGATGGGGCCCGCGAGCGTCGTCGGGAAGAACGAGACCGAGGCCAGATACGCCAGATAACTGCGCGTGCCTTTCGCGTCGCGGCGATACAAATCGATGGTGTAGGTCAGCGCCTGAAACACGTAAAACGACAGGCTGACGGGCAGAACCCAGTGCCATTCGGGAACGGGACGTCCGGTGGCCGCCGACCAGTTCTGGAAAATGAACGGCACGTACTTGAACGAGACCAGCAGGCCGACGTTCATCAGGATGCTGGCCGTGACCAGAATCCGCCGGACCAGCGGACGCTTGGAATATTGCAGCCCGAGCCCGAACACGTAGTCGCAGCTCCCCACGGCCGGGATCAGCGCCAGGTAAAACAGGTCCCATCGCGCGTAGAAAAAGTAGTTCGCAAACAGGATGACGCCGAGCGCCAGCAGCCGGACCCGCGAGACCGGCCAGTACAGGAAAAAGATGGCGGCCAGAAAAACGAAATAGGTCGAAGACGACAGCAGCAACTTACAGGATACAGGAGCGGAAATCCTATTTGGCCGGATACGTCTTAGAATATTTGTTGCGCGGGTTAAAAATTTCGAACGACCCGTTCTCCTGCGCCGTCACTTTCAGATAATTCCCTGCACATCGTTCTTCCAGATTCGCGATCATCGGGTCCGGCGCATTGGTGGCTGATCCGCCCGCGATCGCGAAATGCAACTGCCACAAATCCTCGAGACCGGGCGAGCCCTTCACCGTTTTCCATCCCGCGGGATCGCCGCCCTTGCGCGGTCCGTTGTTCATGATCGCCACGCGCGGCGCCATCCCGTAAATCGCCTTCGATCCCTCGCCGCCGTGATGCGAGATCAGGTACAAATCCACCTTGCCCACGCGATTTTCCGGGCATAGCAGCGCAACCTCTTTGTTCCACGTCAGATCGCCGAAATCCGCGAAACGAAATTTTCCCAATTCGACGATCACGCCGGCCGAGCGAGCGTTCTCCGCGTTCTCGTCCTTCTGCGGCTCGATGCCCGCGCAAAACGGATTCGGCTGGCCCGCGCCATTCAGGGGGCGATCGATGTGCCCGCCATTCGCCGTCACCACCGTCACTTCCAGCCCCTTCACCGGAATCGTGTCGCCCGGCTTGACGATCCTCCGGTCGCGATCTTTGACGGTTTCTAGATACGCCTCGTACGTCCGCTGATGCTCGGCGGAAGTCTCGACGCTCGGTCCCGGATCGAAAAATACGCCGACTGGAAGCCGCTCCAGCAGATTCGGCACGCCGCCTTCGTGATCGGAATGATGATGGGTGATGAGCAGATAATCGATGCGCTTCACGTGACCGACCTTGGCCGCGTCCGCGATCCGGTCCGCGTCGCGTCCGCTGTAATCCGAATAGCCGGCGTCGATCAGCAGCGTCTGCCCCGATGGCGAGACGATCAAGGTCGACTGCCCGCCTTCCGTGTCGATGAAGAAAATCTCCAGGTTTCGCGCGAACATGGCCGAACCGGCCAGCGCGACCACCAGGAAAAGGGCGCCCTTCCGCATCACGTTCGATCCTAACGCCGTGGCGGGAACGGATTCAAGTAACGTATCGTACATATATATAAGCGCGTTGCGCGTATATAAGCGCGTTGCGCGGCTCCAAAACATTCAGCATGCCCTATTGCGTTCAATGCGGAAATCAGGTTGCCTCGGCCGATCAATTCTGCGCGAAATGCGGCGCGCGCCAGGACCAATCCTCGGGCGCGCGACCTGCAGGCGGCTCCCCGCCCATTCCCGATCTCACCGGCGGAATCAGCAATCGCAACGCCGCGCTGCTCTGCTACATCCCCATGGTCGGATGGATCGCCTCCATCGTCGTGCTCGCCAGCGAGCGGTTCCGCCGCGAAACGCAAGTGCGCTTTCATGCGTTTCAGGGTCTGTATCTTTTCGTCGCCTGGCTTCTGATCGAATGGGTGATTTCCCCTGCGCTCTACATCACCGATTGGGGCGCGGGATTCCCATTGCATCGCCTGTTCACCAGCGGCCTGCAATTAGTGATCTTCGCGGCCTGGATCGTCATGATCATCAAGGTAAGCCACGACGAAAATTACAAGCTGCCCATCGTCGGCGAACTGGCCGAGCGCTCGGTAAGCGAACAGCGGACTTAGGACACTTGTTGGTACGCCGGAACCGCGGCCCAGCTTCTTTCCACGCGGCGGCCCCAGCGCATCGCGAACCACGCTTCCAGCGCATAATTCACCATCGTCACCGCCGGCACCAGCGCGAATAGCGGAGCCAGCAACATCGCACCCCGATGTTCGCGGACCAGCTCGGTCCCGATCTCGAAAATCGCGCGCGTCAGTTTCCAGTAATCGCCGGACTCGCCGATGGCGATACTTCTTCCCTGCTTCAAGCCGGCCAGAAATTCCTGCCTGTTCCGCGCGCCGGCGACTTCCGTATACGTGCGTGCGACGCTCGCCATGGTGTGCGCGTCGCTTCCGCCCACGGCGATTTTTCCCGCTCTCGCCGCGAATGCCGACGCATGACGGTTCGCCGCTTCGATCATCTGCCCGTTGCGCGTCTCCACCGCCGGAAACCGCGCGGCGAATTCCTCGAAATCGGCGTCGGTTCGCGACCCCGTCAATCCGCTGAACACATGATTGATGCTGAACAGCAATTCCTGATCTTCCAGGTATGCGAGCAGCGAAGGCAGATCGTCGCGGCGGCGCTGCAGCTCCGCGTGATGCCGCTCCTCGATGCCGTACACGCCCATGTGCAGGCGGGTTCCGTTGGTGGTGGTGCAGCTTACTTCCTCGCTCAGGAAGAAATCGGGACGCGAGCGCAACGGCTCCACGGCGTCGATCGAATCGTGATCGGTCACCGTCACCAGATCCATGCCGCGCCGCTTCAAGGTGTCGTACAGCGCGTGCGGATCGTTATAGCTTTCCCGGGCTATCCGGTCGAGCAGAGGTATCGTGCACATGCCCGAATGAATAGTGTGGACGTGCAGGTCGCACTTCATGCGCCCTTTATAGCAATGCTTTGTTACAGTCCGGATGTTTTTGCAACAAACATTTGTTACATTGTCTGTTTTTATCGATGGTGATACGAAATGAAGGCCTCCGCGCCCGTTTTCCCCATGTACCGCTCCAGGAGAGTCCGGCCCATCCTCTGAAGATCGACCACCACCAGCCCGTCCAGCACGTCGGAAAACAGCGGGTCGACGTTGAATGCCAGCACTTCCCCGCCCGCATTCAGATATTGCCGCAGCAGCACCGGAATTCCCTTCCCGTCCGGCTCGATGTCGGCGATGACGTCGGAAAGCTCCTCCACTTTTTCGACCAGCGACCCGAGCAGTTGCACATCGCATCCCTCAAACCGCCGCGCGTGGAACCGTTTTCGCGGCTCGACGAGCGCAGCCAGCGGATGGCTCCCGAGCCGCGCGTTGAGATAGGCAACGATCAGCGTCCGCGAGGCTCCCGTGTAATCCCGGCTGATGCTTACCGGCCCGAACAGCACGCGATATCGCGGATGCCGCGCCACGTACTGCCCGATTCCCTTCCACAGCACCAGCAGCGGCGCGTAGCTTTTCTGATACTCCGGCCGCACAAACGACCGCCCCAGTTCGAGCGCCGGATGCAGCGCCTCCAGCAACCCCGAACGGAACCGGAACAGCGTGTTCGTATACAATCCCCGCGGCGAATCCACCGCGTCCGTTCCGGCGAGCCGGTACGCACCCACCACTTCGCTCGTTTCCGGTTTCCAGATCCACAGGTGCTGGTAATTCGCGTCGAACCGGTCCAGATCGAGCGATCTTCCCGTGCCCTCACCCGCGCCGCGAAACGCGATTTCCCGCAGCCGTCCGATCTCCCGCAGAATATTCGGAATCTCGGACGCGCCGGCGAAATATACCTGATAATCGCTGCTTTCCAGCAGCTTTTGCGATGGCGCGAGCGCAGCCACTTCCGCGCGCATCGCCGCCGCATCGACCGCTCCGGCGATCGGCGCCGGCCCCGCCCCAAACGCGGGCCCAAGCAGGTTCCAGCGCTTTTTCGCCTCCCTCGCTCCCAGCACGTGCGTCCGCGATCGCAAATACGCCGTCGCGTCTCGATCCTCCTTCAGGCGACCGGCGAGAATCGGCCGTCCGATCGACACGCGGATCGTGCGCCCGCGCTTGTTCAGCAACTCGCGAGGCAGAAGCGCGGTGCGCAGCCCGGGATGGATCAATCCCGCGATCTGAAATCCCGCGCCGTTGGCGCCATGGAAATACGCGGGCAGCGCCGCGGCTCCGCTGATCCGAATCAATCGCGCGACGTTCGCGTTCCAGGCCGGGTCCGCGATCTGCATCTTCGGCCATTGGAGCGACGCCACTTCGCCCGCCGGAAACGTCACCAGCACTCCGCCTTGCTTCAACCATTCGAGGCTCGCGCGCAGCGACTTCCAGTTCGCCTTGGCCGCGCCCCCGAACGGGTCCACCGAGATCAGCCAGGAATGGAGCGCCGGCACGCTCGCCAGCAGCGAATTCGCCAGAAATTTGAAATCCGGCCGGACACAGGCGATCCACGCCCCCAAAATCGCGCCCTCCACCAATCCGAACGGATGATTCGCCACCACCACCACCGGACCTTTTTGCGGAAGCCGCCGCAAATCCTCCGCCCGGAACTCGTATTTCACATTCAAATTGCCGAGAAAACGCGCAAACATCGCGGCATCGTCGCCCGAGCGCGCCGCGTTCATCCACTCGCGTTCAATCTCGCCCGGAAACAGGAATTCGTGCAGCAATTTTCCCGCGCCCCCAATCGGAGTCCGCTCCAGCATGCTCCGCGCCGCATCAAACACCCCCTGCGATCTGGTCGCCATAGGTAGACCTCCGGCCATAGCTTAGAGAATGCAGGTTAAAAATCGATGTGCGGCGGGTTACAGAAAAGACGACTGGACGCGCCCAGGCAGAGGCGATTAAGGATTCCAGGCGCGTCCGACCCCCACGATGCGGAAAGGCAACGAGCGCTCCGTTCCCCTGGTGAGAAAAAGAAAGGCTCAAGCCGGCTGTCCCTTTCGCCCCTCAAGAAGAGCGACTTCAACGTGGAAGTTATCCGCTCCACCGCAAACCTGAATGGGATAGAATCAAACACCGCCTATGGCTCTTGCCGCTGGAACTCGCCTCGGTCCCTACGAAATTCTGGCACCAATCGGCGCAGGCGGCATGGGCGAGGTTTATCGCGCGCGGGAACGCGAAGCGCGATCGATCACGGCTCCGAATCATCCCAATATTTGCCATCTCTACGACGTCGGCCCGAACTATCTTGTTATGGAGTTCGTCGAGGGCACGCCGCTCAAAGGTCCGCTGCCGCTAAAAATCGCGATCGACTGCGCCCGCCAGATCGCCGGCGCCCTGGATGTGGAGCTTAAGATTCTGCCGGAGGAAGTCGCGGCAACCCCAATGACAACCCTATTATTGAAGACTGGCTGGTTTTTGGCCGCAGCAGCGCGGCTCTCCGCTCTGTTCGCAATCGTGTGCATGATCGCCCCGGCCCAGACCCCGAACTCGACCGGGATAACGATCACTCTGGCGGGACAGTCGATGATCCGATCAGACATTCGCGAGACCGCACCGGCGGCAGTGCCGGTGATCCAGGGGCTCTTGAAGGGTGATGTGGTGTTCACCAATCTCGAAGCCGCAGTGGCCGAAAAAGGCGAGACGGTCCACGAGGGCAGGGGGTTTCTAGCTCCGCCTGAAGCGCTCGATGCGCTGACAACGTTCGGTTTTAACTTGTTGTCCTTGTCCGACAACCACTCATTCGATCTCCAGGTCACGGGCATTCAGAACACGATCCGGGAAGCGGACAGCCGAAAGATCGTTCATGCCGGGACTGGAAACAACTTGATCGAAGCTTCAGCGCCAGGCTATCTGCATACCCCGAAGGGCACGATAGCCCTGATAGCAAGTGCGTCAGGGCTCATTACGCCCGGAGGATCTGCTGGAGCGGATCGGCCGGGCGTAAATGAGCTTCGCGTCGAGGCTGGTGATCAAGAAAATGAGGCGACGAAGGATCTGCCCGGCGCGCCCGAAAACACGCCGAATCCGGAGGATTCGCAACGCATCCTTCTTAGTATTCGTGACGCCCGTAAGCAGGCGGACCTCGTGATCGTGTATCAACATAACCACGTTTTCGGGAACCACTCGTTCACGACCATCTTCACCGAAGGGATGCAGGAACGCCTCGCCCCGAATGATTGGCTCAAGAAGTGGACGCATGCGGAGGTGGATGCAGGGGCGGACATCGTGGTGATGCATGGTGCACCTCTGTTGCACGGGGTTGAGATTTATCATGGAAAGCCCATCTTTTACGATCTGGGCAATTTCATTTACAACTTGCCGCCGACGCTGGCATACATCCACGAACCGATGAATTGGGAGAGCGTTGTCGCGTACGTACAATTTCGGGGGAAAACCATGCAGTCGATTTCGTTTCGGCCGATCATCTTGAACTACGTCGGTGAGGGCCAGCCCGATATCCACAACGAGTACGCCAACAACCAGTTCCTTGAGACGCGCGGCTTGCCATCGCCGGCGACGGGTGCGCGGGCAGGTTATATTCTTCAACGTCTCGCGGAGCTGTCGAAGCCCTTTGGCACCAAACTTGAAATAAAGCGCGACACGGCGGAGATTAAACTGAAAACCGGAAATTAGCCCTCGAATCTTTGTGCCCCCGCGCAGTTGAGCATAGAGCCCATTGCTGACGCGACCCTGCTCGACTCGATTCCGTCCAATGGGTTGTCAACCCGGAAGGAACCGGGGTGCTCGCGTGACTTCCGAGCAAAGCGCCCTGATCGTCTCCTCCGCGCGTAGCGCAGCTATCGCGACCCCGGGCAGAGCTGCAACAAAGCTCGCGCCAGCTACGCTTGTAGCCTCTATTTGTTGGAGGCGGCATCCGGGATGAGGTGATAGCATTCTCTTTACGAGATCTGCGAAACGAAGGAGGTTCCGGTGTGAAAACCGCTTACACGCGACGAA
>Ga0187784_10002259_pt1 | contig 15431 bp, 14 predicted proteins | sample 1015_SJ02_MP15_2_FD_132964 | JGI IMG/M metagenome (GOLD analysis project Ga0187784, IMG submission 132964) | Tropical peat soil microbial communities from peatlands in Department of Meta, Colombia - 1015_SJ02_MP15_20_MG | ecosystem: Environmental > Terrestrial > Soil > Wetlands > Peat | place...
CGAAGACGTCGCACGGGAGACGATCCGACGCTACAATCTCTTCCTCGAATCGGTCACGGGGTACTCCTCGAAGGAGCGCGCCCGGCGCCTTCGCAAGTCGGCGGGCGAGTCGCGCTCGGGAGGATGACCCGTGGCCGCGGCGCGAGGACCCCTCCCTTCGTCGGCCGGGGGCACCGAGCTCGAGCGGATCCGGACCACGGTGAGCACCTACCTTCCGGTCTACGAGACGCGCGTCGGTCCCCAATCTCTGCTCCTCGCGGTCCACGTCGACCCGAAGACCCTCGAACAGCGGTTCGACGAGCTCCGTCGGGCGCTCTGGACCCAAGGGTACGTTCCGCTCCTTCGTCGCCAGTCCGGTGAGGACTTCGTCGAGGTGATCCGTCGGCCCGCGGTCGGGCGTTCGCGGATCTGGATCAACCTCCTCCTGCTCGCGGGGACGGTCGCGACCACCGCGTTCGCGGGCGCGCTCATCTGGCTCACGTACCGAGGGGGTCTGATGCTCACGCCCGGGGACTTCGCGTACGGGGAGCTTTACTTCGGCGCCCCCGTGATGACGATCCTCGGGCTGCACGAGCTCGCTCACTACCTCATGGCCCGCCGGCGGCACCTCGATGCCTCCCTTCCGTACTTCATCCCCGTCCCTCCGCCGTTCATCCTCGGGACCTTGGGAGCGTTCGTAAGCATCCGCGAGCCGTTCCCCGACAACAAGGCGCTCTTCGACGTCGGGGCCGCCGGTCCTCTCGCCGGCTTCGCGGCGTCCATCCCGATCGCGGTCACGGGGTTGTTCCTCTCGCTCCATTCCCCCGTCCTCCCGGCCACCTACTGCGGCGTCACCGTGCTCGGGCAAAGCTACGGGAACCTGCTCATCGGCCTCCCGCTCTTCTGGACGGTGTTCTCGCTCTTCCTACCGGCCACTCTCGTGAACCTCCACCCTCTCGCGCTCGCCGGATGGGTCGGGATCCTGGTGACGGCGATCAACCTCCTCCCCGCGGGCCAGCTGGACGGGGGGCACGTCTTTCGGGCGCTCTTCGGGGACCGCGCGCGGTTCGTGAGCTATGCCGCGGTCATCTTGCTCTTCGGTCTCGGGTTGTTCTACGTCGGATGGCTCTTTTTCGCGATCCTGATCCTCTTTCTCGGGATGCGCCACCCGCCTCCGCTCAACGACTTGACCCCCATCGGGGCCGGACGTCGTATGGTCGGAGTGCTGGTGATGGCGATCCTCGTCACCGGATTCGTCATCGTCCCGCTCTCCGAGCCCGCGGGCAACGTCTCCCTCGCCGCGGCCCACGCCACCCCCGTGTCCGAGCTCCCACCGGGAGCGGTGATCGGCGCGAACATGACCCTCACGATCGGCAACCAGGACCCCGTCCCGCACGGGTTCGTCTTCGGGGCGTCGATCGTGAACGTGTCGGTCTCCACCAGTAACGGTACGACCAATCTTACGGGCCAGGCTCTTTCGAGCTGGGAGGAGAACGCTACCTGGACGGTCTACCTCCCGAACGGCGAACAGGTCATGCTCCACGGAGGTTCGGTGGCCCTCCCCGAGTCCGATTACATCACCGTGAAAGCGACCGCTCCGCACACGCAGTCGGTGGTCCTCCGTCTCACGAACTCCCTCCCGGCCCAAGGCGTGGGGATCGGCTTCACCACGAACATCTTCTGCGCTCCGTCCGGTGGCGGAAGTGCCTCCGCCGGGCTCAGTCTCGGGTTCGTCTGAGGCTGCCCCGTTCGTAGAGACAGAACTCTCGGGTCAAGCTCCGGTGGACCCGGACCGGTATGCGGTAGCGGAGGGTCCCCGGCACGGCGGGAGGAGCCCGGCCGGACGGGAGGACGAGCGCGAGGCGGCCGTCCGGTACGAGGCGGTCCCACCACCGGGCGACGACCTCATCGACCAGCTCCTCGAGGGAAGACCCGCCGGTGCTCGAGGACCGTCCGTAGGGCGGGTCGGTCACGATCGCGGCGAACTCCCTCCCTCCGGTCCCGAGGTCGACCTGACGGGCGTCCCCGACCACGAGCGCGTCGGCCGCCACCCCGAGGTGGTTAAAGTTCTGGAGCGCCCCGCGGACCATCGCGGGGTCCCGGTCGATCCCAAAGAGGCGGGCTCCGAGCAGGCCTGCCTCGGCGAGCAACGCGCCCGTTCCCAGAAAGGGGTCGAGGACCGCCTCGCCCCGCCTTACCCGTGCGAGGTTGACCGTGGCCAGGGCAAGACGGGGCGGCAGGCTCACCGGCCGCCGGAACGGGAGCAACGGCATCCGACGCCCCGCCGGCGCGGACCGATCGACCGTCGCCACCTCCTCGAGGAGCCGGTCGTCGTCCATCGAACCTCCCAGGATCCAGAAGCGACGCATCGGGCGAATGAGGTCGATCTTTCCTCCGGCGGCCTTGAACGCCCGACCGCACTCGAGCACCGTAGGGTCGGGCCTTCCGCCCGAAGGCTCGCCGATCCGGCGGAAGACCGCGCTTCCCCCACGGCGGCCCTCTTCGAAGGCGGTCGCGCCGAGCGTGCCGAGCATCGGGAGCAGCACAAGGCAGCGACGCGCGAGCGCGAGACGGCCGGCCAGCTCTGCCCACTGTTCGGCATGCGCCACCTCCACCGGTACGAGCGTGGGGGTCGGAGCCGGGCCGCTCCCCGCCCTCCCCCCCACGGCCTCGGCCGCGGACACCGCCTCGGCCGAAGCGAGTTCGATGCTCTCCTGGGAGACCTCCACGAAGCCGGCGATCATGGGGAGGGGGTGACGCTCCAGGCAGCCAGCCTTCGGCGGATGCTCGCGGTGTGCGACCCTTCCCAGTAGTAGTGGTCGCAGTCCGGGCAGCGAAAGAGCGGGAGACCCTTCGCGACCCGATCCCACGGGATCCCTTCGGGCCCGGCGGCCGGGAACGGAGCAACGACGCGGCAGAGCACGCCGTTGCATTCCGTGCATCGCTCGAACCGAACGTCGCTCGGTAGCTCGGGAAAGGCGACCCGAACGGCGCGCCATTGCTCGGAGATGTCGGTGCTCTCGAGCAGCACGGCCGGGTGGGCGCGTTCCGCGAGGCGCCGGTCCCGGGTGACGACGACGCGCTCTTCGGCCTCCGCGATGCGGAGCAATTCCTCGTCCGAGACCCCTCGCACGTAGGCGACGTCACAGCCGACGAACCGAAGATACCGAGCGAGCCGGCCCACCATCTCGTCCGCGAGGATCCGGGGCGGCACGATGGCGGAAGGGCGGCGCCGGAATAACCCTTGCCTCTCATATACGACGTGGGGTCATGGCCGAACTCGAGGCCCCGCGTGAGACTCTTTGGGACGAACGGCATTCGTGAGGTCGTCGGGAAAACGTTCACTCCGGCCTTCGTCGGCCGTGTCGCGGACGCAATCGCTGCGGAGCTCGCGCCGTCCTCGCACGTGATCGTCGGTTGGGACGGGAGGACATCGAGCCCGGAGTTCTCCCGCCTCGTCGGCGCGTCCTTCTCGCTCGCCGGCCACAAGGTGACCGAGCTCGGTGTCCTGCCCACGCCCGCGATCCAGTACAACGTTCCGCGGCTCGGTGGGGACCTCGGGGTCATCGTCACCGCGTCCCACAACCCGCCCGAGTTCAACGGCCTCAAGTGCATCGCGAAGGACGGGCTCGAGGTCCCGCGCGAGTTCGAGGAGCGGATCGAAGCCGGCGTCGAACAGGGCAAGACCTCGCTCGTGGACTACACGCGCATCGGCGAGGTCGCGCACGACCCGAGCGGGGGCCGGCGCTACCTCGAAGGGATCCTCGCCCAGGTCGACCAGCCTCGGATCGTCCGACGTCATTTCTCGGTCGTCCTTGATTGCGGCAACGGCGCCTCCGTGCCGACCAGCCCGGCGCTGCTGCGTCGCCTCGGCGCCCGGGTCGTGACCCTGAACGGACACGTGGACGGGACGTTTCCCGGACACCTCTCCGAGCCGACGGAGGCGAACCTCGGCGACCTGAAGCGATCGGTCCCGGCGGTGGGCGCCGAGTTCGGGGTGGCACACGACGGCGACGCGGACCGGGCCGTGTTCGTGGACGCCTCGGGCCGGTACGTTCCCGGCGAGGAGATGCTCACCTTGCTCGCGCGCGACGCGGTCGAGCGGGCCCCGGGCAGCGTCGTGGTCACTCCGGTCTCGGGTTCCCAGGCAGTCGAAGACGCCGTCCGCCCGTTCGGCGGAACGGTCGTCTACACCCGCATCGGCTCCCCATCGGTCACGCACGAGATGCAAGCCCGCAAGGCGGTCTTCGGCGGCGAGGAGAACGGAGGGCTCATCTTCCCCGGCCTCCACTACGCGCGGGACGGGGCGATGACCCTCGCCGCGGTGCTCGACCTCCTCGCCCGTCGCGATACCGACCTCGCGACGCTCCTCGCGGGGATCCCGCGCTACGCGCTCGTCAAGGAGAAGGTCGGATGCCCCGTCGAGCTTCGCGAACGCGTGGTCCACCGCCTCGTCGAGCGGTACTCGCGAGACAGCGAGAAGGTGGTGACGACCGACGGGGTCAAGGCCTACCGCTCGGGAGGATGGGTGTTGCTGCGCCCGTCCGGTACCGAGCCGCTCTTCCGGGTCTTCGCGGAGTCCAAGGACCCCGCCCGGGCACGTGCGCTGGCCGACGAAGGACTCTCGGCGGTGAAGACGGCGATCGACGAGGTCGGTCGGTCCGGGGCGTGAGCGGGCCGAAGGTCATCGGACCAGGGGGCCGATGACCAGGATCCCGAGGAGCAGGAGCACGAGGACCGTGAACGTGACCGCGGTCATCGTTCGCTCCCCGGCCCGTCGGAAGTAGTAGAGCCCCGTGAGCACTCGAACGATCGGCGTTGCGACGAGGAGGATGAGGCCCAGGGTGAGATACGCCCCGACCGTGCCGGCCGCGAGCCCCGAAACGAATCCGTGGAACGTGAGGAACTCGAGGATCGGGTTTCCCGCGAGGACCGCCGACGACGAGGTCGCCGGGTTCGCGACCAGGAACGCGATGAGCCCCCCGACGAGGACGGCGAGGGCGAGAGCGAGGCCGGCGCGGAGGACGAGCGACATCCGAAGGTACGTCTCCGGCGGGAGAGGGTCGACCTGGGAGGTCCGGTGTTGGGTGTTCATGCGATCCCGAACCCCCGCAGGATAACCTCGATCGCCAGAATCGCGACGACGGGCAGGAACACGAGCCGCACGGTCTGGTTACGAAGACCCGGGAGCACCCGGCTCCCGACGACCGCCCCCAGAGCCGTTCCGAGGGCCACCGGAGCGGCCACGACCGGGTTGACGTACCCTGCGGAAAACATGACTCCGGTACCGGCGGCCGCTGTCACTCCGATCATGAAGTTGCTCGTCGCGGTGGAGACCTTCATCGGAAGGTTCAGGTACCGCTCGAGGGCGAGCACCTTGAACACCCCGGCCCCGATCCCGAACATTCCCGAGACGATCCCGGCGCCGAACATCACTCCGAGCGCGGGGGAAGTGTGAGCCGCCTCGTACGGCACGTCCCGGTCTGTCGCGTTGTCGTGGTACTGGCCCTTCAACCCGAGCCGTCGCGACGTCTCGTCGGGCGGGATCGGGGCGGGGATATCGATGTGGCGACGCGCGACGCTTCCCGGAATGATCGCGAGGAATACGACTCCGAGGGCCACCAATAGGACGGAGGAGAGGTCGGCGTGCGTGAGAAACACGGTCGCGGTCGCTCCGATGAGTGCGCCCGGCACCGTCGCGATCTCAAGGAACATTCCGATCCGAAGGTCGCTGAGGCGGTCCCGGACGTAGGCCGCTCCCGTGGCCGAGGAGGTCGCGAGAATGGTCACGAACCCCGTGCCGATCGCGATCGGGACGGGGGCCGAAAAGAGGACGATGAGGACCGGGATCACGACGACCCCACCGCCGAGGCCGGTGAGCGCACCCACGAGCCCGGCGGCGATCGCGACCAGGACGAGAAGGATGGTGAAGAGGACGAGGTCCACGTCGACCGACAACCGGTGCCTCAGAAAAGGCCGGCGTTCGTTCGAAGGCGTTGGGACCGCCAAGAAACCCTAAACACCTCTCGCCGGTGGGAGACGGAGGGAGCCCGCATGGAGGCACGGGGGAACAAGGTCGCCTTTGGTTCCCCCGGGATCGAGCCCCGATGGTCCCACAGCAACAAGGAGGGCGTCGGGACCGCGTACTCGGCCGACTCCCGTCTGTGGTTCACTCTCTGGCGAGGGATCGTCACGGAGGTCTACTACCACCGGATCGACCGACCCCAGCTCCGGGATCTCGAGTTCCTCCTCACCGACGGCGAGAGCCGCTTTGACGAGGAAAAGCGGGACCTTCGAACCACGACCGAGCAGTCGAGCGACCACGCCCTCGCCTACCGCACTGTCGGTGAGCCGTCGGAAGGAGGGTATCGGCTCCACAAGGAGGTCATTGTCGCGCCTCACCTCCCGTGCCTCCTTCTCAGGACCCGTCTCGAGGTCCAGGACCCGAACCTTGCGGATCGGTTGCGGCTGTTCGTCCTCGCCGCGCCCCACCTTTCGGTCGGAGGATGGAGCAACACCGCGACCGTCTACGACCTCATGGGAAGGACGATCCTGGCCGCGGAGAAGGACGGGGTCGCCCTCGCGCTCGCGGCGTCGGTGCCATTCTCCCGTGCTTCGGTGGGGTTCGTCGGCGCGAGCGACGGGTGGACCGACCTCTCCGCTCATCGAACGCTGGCGTGGGAGTTCGACCGGGCGCCGAACGGCAACGTCGCGCTCACCGGAGAGGTCCCGGCCTCGGCGGCGCGTGATTTCACCCTCGGGCTTGCGTTCGGCGAAACGATCCAATCCGCCGTGGCGCGCTTGTTCCAGGCGCTCAGCCTGCCGTTCGCCGAGCACCATCGCCGATACGTCGAACAGTGGGGACGGGCGAAGGGCCGCGACCCTCGCCTCGCCCGCATGTCCCGGGACGCGGGAAAGCTCTACCGGGCGAGCCACTCGGTGTTGCTCGCCCACGAGGATAAGCTCTATCCGGGCGCGTTCATCGCGTCGCTCTCGATCCCGTGGGGGACTGCTCGCTCGGACCAGGAACGGGGCGGCTACCATCTGGTCTGGACCCGGGACATGGTGCATGCGGCCACCGCTCTCCTCGCCTGTGGGTCGCTCGAGGGTCCGCTGCGGGCGCTCGTGTACCTCGCCACCCGGCAACGGCCCGACGGCGGTTTCCCCCAGAACTTCTGGGTCGACGGAACGCCGTACTATCAGGGATTGCAGCTGGACGAGGTCGCGCTTCCGATCCTGCTCGCCCACCACCTTCGGGAAGCGAACGGGCTCCGGGAGTTCGACCCGACGTCGATGGTGATCGGAGCGGCGAGATTCCTCGTGGAGCACGCGCCGGTCACCCAGCAAGACCGGTGGGAGGAGGTGAGCGGGTTCTCTCCCTCTACCTTGGCGACCACCATTGCCGCCCTGACGCTGGCCGCTCGGTTCTCGCGCGTACGGGGCGACAACGCGACGGCCGATTTCGTCGAAGAGTATGCCGACTATCTCGACGCCCACCTCGAATCGTGGACCGTGACCTCTCGCGGGACGCTGGTGCCGGGAATCTCCCGGCATTACGTGCGGATCCGGCCGGCATCCGTGGCGAACCCGACACCGAACGAACGCGGCGAGATGGACCCCGTGCGCTTACCGAACAACCCCCCCGGGACTCCCGATACATTCCCCGCGAGCGAGGTCGTGGATTCGGGGTTCCTCGACCTCGTTCGCTACGGGGTCCGTCCGGCCGGGGACCCACTCATCGAGGATTCGGTCCGCGTGGTGGACGCCGTGCTTCGGGCCGACACCCCACTCGGGCCGGCCTGGCGTCGGTACAACCACGACGGCTACGGCCAGCGGGACGACGGCGGGCCGTACGTCGACTGGGGAGTGGGCCGAGCGTGGCCGCTCCTCACCGGTGAGCGCGGACACTTCGAGATCGCGAGGGGTCGACCAGCGGGGCCGTACATCGAGGCGATGGAACGGTTCGCGACCTCGACGGGGCTCCTGACGGAGCAGGTCTGGGATGCTCAAGACCTGCCGAACCTCCATCTCTGGCGGGGACGACCGACCGAGGCGGCCATGCCGCTCGTCTGGGCCCACGCGGAGTACTTGACGCTACTTCGCTCGGCCGCCGACGGCCGAGTGTTCGACCTCCTGCCCGCCGTCGCCGAGCGCTATGGCCACGGGAACCACCGGAGGCCCGTGCGAGCGGTCTGGACGTTCTCTCGGAGACCCGCCACGGTCGCGCCCGAAGAACCTCTACGGGTGATCGCCGACCAACCGTTCCGGCTGCGAGCGAGCGACGACGAGTGGCGAACCCACTCGGACCTCGACTCCTCAGAGACCGGTCTCGCGCTCCACTACGTCGACCTTCCCGCGCTCGGCGCAGCGGGCCGGTCCTGGAGCTTCACCTTCTTCTGGCCGATCGCCGACCGCTGGGAAGGGACGAATTACCGCACCTCGGCAGTCGGATGACTTCGGACCGGCTCCGCACTTCCGGTCGCCCCTGGAATTTTTTGCGTATACTTTGGAATCCTGCTCACTTATATGGCTTCAAAACACAGGTTCACGGCACAGTTTAGGTTCGATGACGCGAAATGTGGTGGTGATCCTTCCGGACGCCTCTCCCGCGCTCGAAGAGTTCGCGCGAGCGATACTGGAGGGCGCGGCCGGCCCCCGGGAGCAGAGCGACGGCGGGGTCGAGGTCGCCCGCCCCGACGGAAGCGTGAGCGCGCACTCCGTCGCTCCGCTCGTCTTTCTCGGGCGGTTCCCCGCGGTCGAGAAGTCGCGGACGGCCGCCGAGGCGATCCTTGCGAACCTTCGCGTGCCGGGCCGAGGCATTCAGAAGGTCGCACGCTTCGATGTCATCGTCGCCGGTGACGGAACGTGGGACGATTCCCGGCCGGCCCGGGGCAACGTTATGGACGGCGGAGGCTCACCGTCCTCCAGCGCGCCGGAACGATTCACGATCGAGGCGCGTTCCACGATGTCCAAACCCACTGCGGAAGAGCTGGCCCGCGCCCGACGATGGGGCGCTCGCATCGCGGCCGGGCATCGTCAGAAGCTCGCCGAAGCGACCCGCGACGCGAAGGTTTCGGAAGCGAACGGGACCGCCTCTCGCTCCGTGCCTTGGTGCGGTGCGACGGAGTGACCTCTCTCGAGGGACGGTCGTGATCCCGGACGCGCACGGCGGGCGTCTGGTCGATCGGGTGCTCGGCGACGCGGAGCGCCACCGGCGGGAGGCGGAGCTCGGTGACCTTCCCGCGCTGACTCCGGGGACCGACCAGCTCTACGACCTCGAGAAGATCGGAATCGGCGCTTACTCCCCGCTCGAGGGGTTCATGGACTCCGCGACGCTGAGTTCGGTCGTGGATACCGGTCGCCTTCCGACCGGACTTCCCTGGAGCCTGCCGATTCACTTGCCAGTGGCCAACCGCGACGACCGCGTGGTCGTGGACGCTCTGAGACCGGGGGATGACGTGGCGCTCATCGACCCATCCCGCACTCTCCGGGGGATCCTCCATGTCGAGGAAAAATTCCGGTTCGACCCGAAGAAGGTCGCGCGGTCCGCCTTCGGCACGCTCGACGCGAAGCACCCCAACGTTCCCGAACTCCTATCGTCGGGCGACCTCGCGATTGCGGGGCCGGTCGACGCGGTCGCTCCCCGACCGACGCGGCGGGGCCCGGCCGAGCTGACGCCGCGTGCGAGCCGAGAACTCTTCCGCTCTCGGGGATGGTCGAACGTCGCGGCCTACCAGTGCCGGAACCCGCCGCACACGGCGCACGAGTATCTGCAGCGCCTGACGCTCGAGCGTGAGGACGTCGACGCCCTGTTCATTCACCCGGTCGTGGGCCGGCTGAAAGTCGGCGACTACCGCCCGGAGGTGATCCTCCGCGCGTACGAGGCTCTGGTGCGAACGTACTGCGCCGTCGACCGTGTGGTGCTGAGCCCGCTAACGATCTCGATGCGCTACGCGGGTCCGAAGGCGGCCCTTTTCCTCGCCATCGTCCGAAAGAACTACGGGTGCAGCCGCTACATCGTGGGCCGAGACCAGGCGGGGGTAGGGAGCTTCTACGACCCGTACGCCTGCCACCGCATTTTTGACGAGTTCGATGTCGGGATCCTTCCGTTGCGATACGAGGAGGCGTTCTACTGTCGGGAGTGCCGATCCACCGCGACCTCGAAAACATGTCCCCACCCCGCGTCGGCCCGGGTCGACACGAGCCAGACGCGGATCCGTAAGGCACTCCAAGAGGGCGGGGAGATCCCCGCCGAGCTCCTTCGTCCCGAGGTCGCGGCGATCCTGCGAGAGCCGGATGTGCTGTTGAAGGAAGGAGAGCAATGACCGGGGATTCGTGGAGCCGGTTCGAGTCGCCGATCTCCACGTGCGGCGCTCCGATGTCCAACGAGACAAAGTGGTGCGGCCTTACAATTCGAGGCAGGTCGCCGGGAGGCCCGCCGGACGGAGGACCGGGATGAGTGGGGAGAGAACGTCCCGGACCTCGGGCGGCAACACCGCGCCCTCCGTGGATGGATTCTGTATCTGGCTCACCGGCCTTCCGAGCGCGGGCAAGACCACCATCGCCCGCGAGCTCGTGGGCATCCTGCGGTCGGAGGGCCGGTTCGCGGACCTCCTCGACGGCGACGAGATCCGACGAGGGCTCAGCGCGGACCTCGGTTTCGACCGCCGGTCCCGCGAGACCCACGCCGGTCGCGTGGCGTTCGTCGCGAAGCTCCTCGCGCGCAACGGCGCGGTCCCGATTGTCGCACTGATCTCCCCGTATCGGTCGTCGCGTGCTCGGGCTCGCGCGGAGATCGGTCGGTTCGTCGAATGCTACATCGAGACGCCGATCGAGGAGTGCGAGCGACGCGACGTGAAAGGCCTCTACAAGAAGGCCCGTGCCGGGGAGATCAAGGAGATGACCGGGGTCGATGACCCCTACGAACCACCGGAAGCGGCCGAGATCGTGGTCGACACCATGCGGATGACCCCGGCCGAGTCGGCTCGGTTCATCCGGGCCGAACTGGCTCGGCTCGGTTGGCTGCCCGCGCGCCCGTAAGCGTTCGAAACGAGCCCGGAGCGCGGGTACGTCCGCGCTGCCCAGCGGTCGTTTCCAGCCGGCCATCAACCCTTAGTACGGTCGACCGGATGGCGCGTTGTGTCCGAACCGGCTCCCTCGCTGAGACCCTTAACGCGCGCCGAGCAACGCGTGATTCTCCACAAGGGCACCGAGCCTCCGTTCTCGGGAGAGTACGAGACGAATTTCCGCCCCGGGACGTACGAGTGCAAGCAGTGCGGGGCTCCGCTCTATCGGTCCGACGACAAGTTCGACGCCCATTGCGGATGGCCTGCCTTCGACCAGGAGGTTCCCAGAGCGGTCCGTCGCGTTCCCGATGCGGACGGCGAACGAGTGGAGATCCAGTGCGCGCGATGCGGAGGCCACCTGGGCCATGTGTTCGAGGGGGAGCGATTCACCCCACGGAACACGCGGCACTGCGTGAACTCGATCTCGCTTCGGTTCCAGCCAAAGTGAATCGTCGTCGTCCCGAAGCGGCTCCCGCTCTCTTCGACTGCACTCGCTGACGCGAGAATAAATCCGGGCTTCGAGGAGGAGCGCGTCCATGCGGATGTGGGTCTACATCGTCCGGCGCCTTGCCCTGCTGGTTCCCGTCATCATCGGCGTGATGACCATCACCTTCGTGCTCGTCGCCTCGATCCCGATCCCCCAGCGGATCGGAGCGTACTATCCCGCCAATCCCCGTAGCCAGCCGACCTCGCCGACGGTGCCGTGTCCTACGAACCCCCAACAGCAGTGTACGAACCCCGCGTTCACCCGGGCGGTGGCCGTGCTCGACCTCAATCAGCCCGTTCCGGTTCAGTGGGGTCGGTACATCTACGATGCGCTGACGTTCCAGTGGGGCTACGTGAGCCAGACCAGCACGGTGGGCCGAGGTTTTTCGGGCCTCCCGCCGTTGCGAGGTCTCCCGGTGACGAGCGCGATCGCGATCTTTCTTCCCTACACCGTGGAACTCGCGCTCCTCTCGCTCTTCTTCGTGCTCGTCTTCGCGCTGCCCCTCGGGAACCTCTCCGCCAGCCATCGCAATCGCCCGCTCGACCAGGCGACCCGAGTGCTGTCCTTCTCGGGGTACGCCTTGCCCGGGTTCCTCTTAGGGACCCTCGTTCTCGCAGGGGTGGCCACGCTCGTCGCGGCGGGACACACCACCTCCTCCATCTGTCCCCATTCGACCCCCTTCCTCGACTTCTACGGCTCGTGGCCGCCTCCGTCCTGCGGGATCTACGGCTCGCCGCTGGATTCGTTCGGCTATCCGCCGTGGCTGATCGGCGGTTTCCAATCGACTCCGACCGGATTTCCCACCGTCGATTCGCTCATTCACCGGGATTACTGGCTCGCGCTCGACACCGTCCTGCGGATCTTGCTGCCGGCGCTCGTCATCGCCTACGGGACCGTCGCCATCCTTCTCCGGTACGTGCGGAACAGCATGCTCGAGGTAGCCAACCTCGACTTCGTGCGGACCGCCCGTGCGAAGGGCGTTCCCGAAGCGACGGTGATCACGAAGCATGCCGGTCGCCACGCGCTCAACGTGGTCATCACGGTTCTCGGCCTCACGTTCGCCGGATTCATGGCCGGTTTTCCGGTCATCGAGACGGTGTTCGACCTCGACGGGGTCGGACGTCTCTTCGCCTTCTCGCTCAATCAATCCGGTGGGACCTTCGATTTCGGCCTTATCTTCGGGACGATCATTCTCTTCACGTATTTCGTCGTCATCGCGAACGTGATCGTGGATGTTCTCTACGCCTATCTTGACCCTCGGGTGCGGCTCGGATGACTCCCGCGTTCCTCGAAGGGGACGGGTCGCGGGAGAGGCGAGGGCGGGTTCGGAAGTCGGGCCGAAGAGATCCGGGGGAGCAGGGATCCATGACCCTCTACCCGCGACGGGTCTTTCATCCTCGGCGATGTGATTTACGGGAGGCCTTAGCTCGCGCCGTCCGACGTTTCCATCGCCCTCTCGAAGCGTCACAGCGGGGGCCTGGCGTCTGGGGACCGGCCCGGACGTAGGGGTCGGCGGGTCCAGAGAGCTGTGTCGCACCGGAGCGTGAGCCCGCCGCCATCATCGGTGCGCGACGAGTCACGACCGGCCCTCTTCGAGGAACCGTCAACTCAACATTACTTCAGGTCTAAACCCCGAGGTTTCGCTACGGAGCCGATGATTTCTCGCAAGCCCGGTTCGAACGGCCTCGGTGCAATCAGCCGGCTGATCTTGCTGGCGGTCGTGGTGCTGGTGGCGCTCACCCCGTTAGGCGCGGCCATGGCGGCTTCGCCGACACCGCTCGCGAATACGCTCTCGGACGATTTCGCTCACGATACCAGCTTGAATTCCCAACTGTGGACGATCAACGGGCCGGTCGCGATGAACTTCTCCGGCGACAACTGTCCCTCGTTCGAGGGCATCTCCCTGACCCCCACTTTTTCCTCCGCGGGCATGGAGATTGCCGACGCGGACGGCAATTCTGAGATCGGCGCGATCCAGAGCAATCAGAACTTCACTCCCCCGATCACGGTGACGGCCGTCGTCGAAGGGCTCGTGTCGAACGGTCATCCGTTCGTCTTTGGGATCACTTCGCAAAACGCCTCCTCGGGCGTCCAGGTCACCGGCAACCTCAACCCGGATGACTGTAGCGCAGAGAGCAGCTGCGGAAACCCTTCCACGTGCGGTACTCCGGCCAACTCTTCCATCCAACCGGACCAGTGCTTCTACGGCGTCTACGCGCGGGCGGGATCGAACGGAGGCAACTGGAAGAAGAGCCCGCCGTTGGACCTCACTCCCGCCGTTCAAGTGGTGTACACTCTGACGATCGCGGTGGATGCTTCGGGAAGCGCGCAGTTCAACGTCAGTGCGGGAGGCCAAGTCCTCGGGCAGGCGACGGCCCAGGTCGGAACCGGTCCGTTCTACGTCATTATGGCGCAGTCGGAGGGAGTGCCCGTCCCCGGTCCCGGACCTAACAGCGCGCTGTGGATGTCCATGACCGTGACTCCGTCGGCGACCCTCTCGCCGCTCCCTTCCAGTTCTCCGTCGGGGGTCTCCTCGTGGGAGTGGCTCCTCATCATTATCGTGGTGATCGTGGTTCTTCTTGTCCTCGTCGTCGCGCGGCGACGACGCCGACGCGAGTTGACCGTCACCGTACTGGATTCCGGTACGCTCTCCCCCATTCCCGGGGCGAGCGTTTCGGCGGACGGTCCGAAGAGTTTCTCCGGCAGCACGGGAGCGAGCGGAAGGGTGGCCTTTGGCGGCGTGGAGATGGGGGATTACGCGGTCAAAGCCGGTGCCCCCGGATACTCTTCGCCTCCCCCCATCACGATCCCCGTCCGGGGGACCGCGGCGCATACCGTGAGACTTGAATCGATGACACCGCCTCCCCCGGTGGCGGTGGTCTCTCCGACTCCTCTCGCGGGACCGACCCGCCCAACCGAGGAGGCTGTTCGGGGCCTGGCCCCACCGCTCGTGGCAACGCCCGGCCCGGCGGCCGCGCCACCGATGCCCTCACCTCCGCTCGCCCCTCCTCCGACGCCCGAAGAAGAGGAGGGATTTGGCGGAGAGAGGATCCGCGCGATCATTCAGAATTTCCGAGCGAAAGGAGCCCTGAGTCCGGAAACGGCCCTCACAGCTCAAGAGCTGGGCTTGTCTCGAATCTTCGTACGGATCATGAAGCGACGCAGAGGAAGGACGCGTATCTTCATGGAAGTCAACGGAAGATACTACCTCGACGAGAAGGCACTCCAGGAGATGAAGTAACTCGGCGTCTCGCTTCTCGAATCGAGAAGCCACCGAGGAACGACCTCACTGGGACGAGGTGGACTCGCCCAGGGCCAGAGTACGGTCTGCCGCCGTTGCGTGGGGGCGCGGCTAGCCGTTCATCGCCAACCGACAAACGACCCGGACGCCTACCTCAACGGCGTCCCATCTGTCTCGGTGTACGAAAACTCGACGACTCTGCATGCACTGCAACGCCACGCCGGAAACCTAGGGCTCTTCTCGAACGACAATCCGATGCGTCCCACTTGTTTCAAATCTTTCGCATCCGGTTCCCGCCAGTAGCCCCCCTCCTGTCGCGGAGTCCACGCAATCGTGCCGGCCAGGGAGGAACCCGTACTCCACCAGATCGAGTGGCCGAAGACGTAACCGGCTTCCATCTGCGCTCCGCACTTGGAGCAGGTCCGGAGGGACGCGGCGGAAGCCGACATCGAGGTCCGTAGAGGTCAGGGGAGACTTCCCTCTTGCTATTGCGAGACAGCCGAGCGCGCGCCGAGTCGAAGGGCGAGGTCGGAAAGTGTCGATTCACGGCCGGATCGAACGGCTCCGGCCCTGATTTCGGGTTTTGAGGGGCCGGGCCCTGACGTAACGGGCGCGGAGGGATTTGAACCCTCGACCGCCGGGTTAGGAACCCGGTGCC
>Ga0187784_10002261_pt1 | contig 15423 bp, 8 predicted proteins | sample 1015_SJ02_MP15_2_FD_132964 | JGI IMG/M metagenome (GOLD analysis project Ga0187784, IMG submission 132964) | Tropical peat soil microbial communities from peatlands in Department of Meta, Colombia - 1015_SJ02_MP15_20_MG | ecosystem: Environmental > Terrestrial > Soil > Wetlands > Peat | place...
CCAAGGCACGTTCCCGGTCATCGGGGTGAAGATGGTCAGCCCAGAAGTTCGGTGTCTGAAGCCATTGCCGGGGCGAAAAGCCCAAAATCCTCTCCGCTCCCTGGCTCACAAAGGTGAGGCGCAGCGTCGCCGCATCCGCCTCCCAGACGATCGCGTCAACGCTTTCTACCAACTCCCTGAAACGTTCCTCAGACACCTCCACATGCCGCTTGAGATCCAATAAAGCTTGCTGCTGTTTCAACTTCTCCTGGAGGTCTCGCATCGCCGCGTAGCGCTGCTGGAAGGCGATCACAAACCCTAACAGAAGGATGGCCAGAGCTCCCGCCAGCCACTCCAATCGCGCCCTGGCGCGGAACGCCATCAGCGCTGCATCCCTGTCCACCTTCCGGGCCACGCTGGCGCCAGTTGGCCCGATGAGCCGGGCGACGCCGAGCACTTGGTCTCCCCGAGCATCGGTGAACTCGCCAAACTCCACCCTGCCTTTACGGGCCACGCGCGCCTCGAAGGTTTGCCCGCTTAGCGGCAGCAGCATCACCGATTCCACTCCTTTATTGCTCAGGCGCGGCGAGAAGCTAACCGCCTTACCTTCGTGACTCCAGACCAGCAAGGTCTCGGCGGGCCGGTTGGGCCCGGTCCCTTCCAAGAAGAAGCGGAACACACTTTTCCAGGGCTCCGCGAGCATGACGACAACACCCAGGACGCCGCGGGAATCTTGACCTGAGCGAGCGGTTTGCTTGGCGGCAAACACCGGAAAAGCAAGGTTGAGCCAGACATGAGGCGATTGCAAGCCGGCGGCACGGAGCGTGAAATCTTCAGATGCCCTGGCCTCACGGCAGGCCTCCTCGATACCCGCCTTTGCCTCCTCGGGGACGCCGCTTTGTGCCGCGATTCGACACTCCTTATCCGCTATGGCGCCCCCAATGAACCCGTTAATGCTAGCCATCCGTGCAATCGAATATTCTGCCTTTTGTCGAATCTGTGTGAGGTTGCCCCCGTTCGCCAGGGTCGAGAGCAAGCGAACAGTAAGGATATCGCTGGCAACACCCTCCGTGTCCGTTCGGCGCTCCGTCAGCCAAAGGTTCGCAATACTTGCCTGCTCCTCGGCGGAAATCGACAAGTTCGAATTCCAGTAGGCCAGGCTGTCCCGGTAGGCGGCGCGCAGGTCGTACCAGATGGCCCCAACGACGGCCGCAGCCAGGACGAGGAAGGTCCAGACGTTGAGCGGTAGACGCCTCCGGCGCGAGCCGGGCACAGGACGATGGCTCTCACGAGAACCAGGCATTTGGGTCGATTGACGCCTTTCCTGAGCGGACTCCATAGGCACCACCAGTACTTCAGGAAGAATTCATGGCGATCTTCTGCCTTCGCGCCGAGTCACACCCTTGTTTATAAATTGTACGCGTCCCGGACTGTTTTTCAAGTTCCGTTTCGCAGGCAGCGACAATTGGGCCGGCCAGGACCGTGATGGCGCGATAAGCGCGGCGGGCCTTCGAGGGCAGGTCCGTGCTACTTCGCTCTCCAGCGCTCTTTGTCTGTGGCACCCGATTTCCAGTCTGCGGCAGGCGCGCGCTCGGCTGCTGAGCCTCGGGTTCTTCCTCGAGCGCCGGCGGCCTGGGCGCGACGGGTCGCACGTCAGCACGCATGAAACAGGCCGCGGATAAACCTCTCCACACTGTCATTCTGATCCCGCCCTGCGGGAGAAGAATCTCGGCAGTTGTGAAGTCAAGCAACTGCACGGATCCTTCGTCGTCCGCCAATGAGAATGGCGGACTCCTCACGATGACAACGTCAAGGGTTTTTCCGCAGGCTGTGAAAGCCCTCCGACGGTCAGTTCCGACATAGTGTCGCCGGATGTCCCGTGCCGAAAAAATAATGCGTTCGGCGACATTGTCTCTTGACGGCGTGGGTTTCGTGGTGTAAGCATTGTGACAATTCCCGTTAAGGAGATAATTCGACAAGCACTCTGACGCAACAAGTATTAGTCAGTTGTATCCCCGGCTCTATTCCCCTTTGATGAGGTGACGCCATGCTCAGGAACGCCGATCAGCCACCGACCGGACCACAGTTTGCAGCGCCCTCCTTTTTCCGACGCGCCTCAGCGCGGTTGCGTCGGCATGCCGGGGGCGGTGCGTCTGCCATGGACGCCAGGGTCCGCGCCACGCTGGACACTGTCGCAGGTGAACTGGAAAAGCCACAGTTGGTGAAACGCTTGGCCGCGCGGTTCCACCTCAGCCCGTCCCGCTTCGAGCATATTTTCAAGAGGCAGACGGGCGAGGGGTTCAAGCCTTTCCTTCGCACGGCCCGCATAGCTAGGGCAAAAGACCTGCTTCAAGACCCTGCCCTCCGGATCAAGGAAGTGGCTGCTGCGGTCGGGTATACCGATGCCTCTGACTTTACCCGCGACTTTAGGAAGCAGTACGGCGAGTCCCCCTCGCATTCACGAACCTGCCCTCCTGAGCAGGGACGGGCCGCGCGGACCGAGGGTCCGCGCGCTGGAGTGCGGTAGCGCAGCTACCGCCTTCCCATCGGCATCGGATGCCCCGATCAAAGGCGGCAGCTCCCCCGCGCACTCCAACGCAGGCTCGGTCCTCAAATGCGCGGTCCCGAGCCCCTCCTGCCGAGTGGGGGCTAAACAGGCTGCGGAAAAACTGCTCGACTAGGGAGTAGCGGCGACTTTACGTCGCCATAAGTTCAATAATTCCAACACGCACCTGGCGGCATAAAGCCGCCGCTACCCCTTTTCCCGCAGCCTGTAAAGGCCCAGCAGGTTTGACCAACAGATAGCAGGTCTTACCAAGTGATTATTGTTGACTTGCATACTATCCCGCCGTATTTAAGATGACAAACCTCTCAGACCGAAACAAGGAGGCACCCTATGGTCCGTCCTATTCTATTGGTGCTTTTCCTGACGGCTTTGGTCTCAAGCCCTATCAAGGCCCAGACCACGGCTCCCACGCGTGACCCGCAGGCGCTCACATTGATTGCCTCGTCGCTCAAAGCCCTTACGGGCGGCGTGGCCGTCAACGACGTCATCCTGCAGGCCAGCGCGAACTACGTCGCCGGCTCCGATGAGGAAAACGGCACCGCCACGCTCACCGCCAGCGGCAACCAAGAAAGCCTAGTGCAGCTCAATTTGAGCGGCGGCTCGCGCCAGGAGATTCGTAACGGGCCTGCTGGCGCCTGGAGCGGGCCGGACGGCACGCCCCACTCCATGGCCACGCACAACTGCTGGACCGACGCAAGCTGGTTCTTCCCCGCGCCGACGCTCGAGGCCGTCGCCAATAACCCGCAGACAAGCGTTTCCTACCTGGGCACCGACGCAAGCAAGGGCAGGCCCCTGCTGCATGTGCAGGTGACGCGAGCCCCGTCCGGGCAAGATCCGGGTGTCGCAGCACTGATTTTAACCCTCAGCACAATGAACATCTACTTCGACCCGCAGTCACTGCTGCCTGTGGTTCTCGACTTCAACGTCCACCCCGACACGGACGCGAGCACGAACCTTCCCACCGAAATCCAGTTCGCCGACTATCGAACCGTCAGCGGTGTTCTGGTTCCGTTCCGCATTGAGAAGTTCTTGCAAGGGACGCCCACGCTTGACCTGGCCGTCACGCAAGCCGTGATTAATTCCGGCGTGCCTTCCAGCACATTCATCATCCCCGAGCCGTCCACAGGAGGTGCCCAGTGAACAAGAGCCGAAATTCGAAACTCGAAATTGGAAACTCGAAATTCGAAACTGGAAAATGGAAAATTGAGGACTGCTCGATGGGTGATTGGCGTGCGGTGGCACGTCATTCCCGCGAAGAGCCGGCCCTGAGCCTGTCGAAGGGAGGGAATGCATTGTGGCCTGCGTTCCTCCTCGTGGGCATCTTGCTTGCGGCATCGTCAGCTTCCGGCCAAGTTGCCACCGGCCTATCCCCCTTCGGCAGTTTCAGCGGTGGCCCAGACGTCGTGAACAATGCCAACAATAACGTCTACTGGAGCTTCCCAGTGCTGAGCAAGCCGGGTCGCGGAATCAACTTCTACTACCTCCTTACGTACGACAGTTCCATCTGGTCTCCGAACAACGCCAGCGGGCAAGCGGTCTGGACGCCAGTGCCGAGCTGGGGTTGGGCTACCGCCACCAACGGGGCCACCGGCTACATCACCTACACTCTGACGACCAACAAGTGTCCCTATGGAAGTCCCCCTTTCAGTTGGTATTACTGGAACGTTTACGGGGGCTTTGCTTACGTTGACCCTGGAGGAACGTCGCATCCTTTCAGCAGTGCCCTCGCGGTTTCCACTTGGACGAGCGGCGCTCCCTGCGGGAGCGGCGCACCGGCCCAGCTTAGCGGTCAGACTGCGGACCTCTCCGGGTTCTATCTGACGGTCACGGCGGGAAGTAACGCGCCCTCGGGGACGCTGGCCGCCCTAGCGGATGCCCCCTCGAAGCATTTCGGGCGAACGAAGCCGCCCGCCTTGTATTTCGCACCGGGTGTCACCATCAACGCGCCCTTTTTCCCCTCGGGCCAACCGCCCACGCCGAGCAGCGCGTCCATGGTAGACGTCAATAGCAACACCGTATCGACGAACGGAACCAGTTATGTCGACACCCTGGGCACGACGGTGCTGAGTATCTCGGGCAGCGGGACGCCCAGCAGCCCGATGGAGTACACTTACACGGCACAGACCGGTTCCCCCAGCGTTACGGTAAATTATCAAGCCTACACCGTGCAGACCAACTTCGGTTGCAGCGGCGTCACGGAGTTCGGAGCCACGTCCGAGAACCTGGTGAGCAGCATCGGTCTCCCGGACGGCACTTCCTACACCTTTACCTACGAGACCACACCCAGCCACTCGCCCAACGTCACCGGCCGGGTCGCCAAGGTCACCCTGCCCACCGGTGGCTACATCACGTATTCCTATTCAGCCGGATCGAACGGCGTCACATGCTATGATGGAAGCGCGGCCACGCTCACCCGCACCATATACGACAACGAAGGCCATTCCGCAGCATGGGGCTACGCCCACAGCGAAAGCGGGTCAGCCTGGACGACTACGCTCACCGATCCCCAAAGCAACGTGACCACATTCAATTTCCAGGAGGTCATGCTGGGTGGCATCCCCTACCCTTATGAAACCGAGCGTCAGGTGGCGGGCCTGGAAACTCTCTACACTTGTTACAACGGGGCCACGTACAACTGCAATACCACCACCATTGGCCTGCCCATCACGCGCCGCACCGTGTGGACCGAGCTGGGCAGCCAAACTTCGGAGGTAGACACGGACTATGATACCGTCGGTTACGGCTTGCCCACGCAAGTCAATGAGTATGACTGGGGCGGCACCACACCTGTGCGCACGACGATCACCGCCTACGACTACAACACCTCCTGCGGCGTGACCAACGCTAACGTGGTGGACCTGCCGTGCAGCGTCAAAATTGAGAACTCATCCGGCGGCACGCTGGCGAGCACCACTTATACTTACAACAGCAACGGCAACATGCTCGGCGAGACTCCCCTGGTCGGGCCAGCGTTGACCTTCACCTACAACTCGAACGGCACCATGAAGACCAGCGCCGATCCCAGCGGAACCACCACCTACAGCTACGGCTCGAACTCCTGCAACGCTTTTCCGGACACTGTCACACCCCCAATTTCCTCTCTCGCCAGCACTGCCGTCTGGTCCTGCAACCCTGCCCTCATGACGTCCTGGACCGACGCTAACGGCAAGACGACTTCGTACGCCTACGATGACCCTTTCAATCGCCTGACGAGCACCAGCTATCCCGATGGCGGCTCGGTGACGATCGCTTATACGAGCGAAACTCAGACTACAACGACCACGAAGATTACCTCCTCGGTCTCGCGCACCGATACGGCCAACCTCGACGGTCTAGGCCGGGTCTTGACTCAAACCGTGGAGGGGGTCACCACCAGCCTCAGTTACGATTCGTTGGGCCGCGTGTACACGGTGGGCATCACGAACAGCGGCGCCCAGGACACTTACATCTATGACGTGCTGAACCGCGTGAAGGATGTGACCCACGCCGACAGCACGTCGGCCCAAACATCCTACACTAACAATTGCGCAACGACGACCGACGAGGCCAGCAAGGTCCGTGTAATCTGCACAGATGGCCTGGGCCGGACGAGCGCAGTGACCGAAGATCCGAAAGGCTTGGGTTACACGACGAGCTATTCCTACGATGTTCTGAATGATCTCACAGCAGTCAGCCAAGGTAGCGAGTCTCGGAGCTACGCATACGACGGCTTAGGCCGCGTCACCCAGTCCACAACGCCGGAGGCCGGGACGGTAAACTACACCTACGACTCCGACTCTACCTGCGGCATCACTTCGGCGGGCGACTTGGTGAAGCGCGTGGACGCGCGCAGCATCCGCACCTGCTACGCTTACGACAGCGTGCATCGGCTAACCCAGAAAAACTATTCGGATGGCACCGCGACCGCCAATTATTATTATGACCAATCCAGCTATAATGGGCTTACAATAACCAATGGCCTGGGCCGGAACACGGGGATGAGCGACGGGTCGGGCGAGACTGCCTGGAGTTACGATGCAATGGGTCGCGCTCTGAAAGAGGAAAAGACCATCGCCAGCGTCACGGAGACTTTAGGCTACACGTACAACTACGACGGCTCGCTGGCCTCGCTCACTTATCCCAGCGCGCGCACGATCACGTACTTAGTCGATTCGCTGGGGCGCCCGAAGTCGGCGCAGGACACAACAAACGGCATCAACTATGCGGGCAGCGCCACCTACGCGCCACAAGGCGCTTTGGCCAGCGTGCTGAACGGGCAGACGAGCAGCTTCGGCGGCGTCACCTACAGCATTGGGTACAACAACCGCCTGTGGCCATCGAGCATCTCGGCCTCGTCGTCGAACGGCACGGCGCTGAGCCTTGCGTATAGTTACTACAACAATGGCAACGTGGACGTGGAGACGAACAACCGCAGCGGCATGAGTGGCCGCAGCGTGACCTACGGCTACGACTCGCTGAACCGCATCAACAGCGCTTCCTCGCAGGCGACCTCCGGGGCTGATTGCTGGGGGCAGGCCATACCGTCGACCGGCTACGACCGCTACGGGAACTTGCTCACCATCGACTCCACTCAGGGCGGAAGCGGGTGCAGCGCGCCCACGCTGAGCGTCAGCGTGAACGGCAACAACCAAGTGAGCGGCTTTTCCTACGACGCGGCGGGGGACGTGACCAGCGACGGGGCTTACACTTATGCCTGGGACGCGGAGGGGCGGCTTAAGTCCGCGGCCGGCGTCACGTATACCTACGACGGCGCTGGCCAGCGGGTGGACAAATCGAGCGGCACGCTTTACTGGCTGGGGATCGGCGCCTCCGTGCTGGCCGAGACGGACACCTCCGGGAACACCCTCAACGAGTACATTTTCTTCGCCGGGGCGCGCATCGCTCGCCGCGACGGCTCTGGAAACATCTACTACTATCTCCAGGACCGCTTGGGAACGAATCGCACGATTGCTTACGGCAGCGGCTCCAGTCCGGGGGCGTTGTGCTACGACGCGGATTTCTATCCCTTCGGGGGCGAGCTGGCGTTCACGAACAATTGCGCCCAAAACTACAAATTCGCGGGCATGGAGCGCGACGCTGAAACAGGCAACGATCACACACTGTTCCGCTCCTACCGATCAAACTATGGCCGCTGGCTGAGCCCCGACCCGGCCGATTCGGCGGCGGCTGATCCAACCAATCCCCAGAGCTGGAACCGCTACACGTATGCGCTGAACAATCCCGTGAACATCACCGATCCCTTGGGCTTAGGTTGCAGCCAGAACTGGATGGTCTCAATCGGCGAGGATGGCACGATCACGCTCTTGTTTCCTACCGGCGGCATCATCTGCAGTGGGGGTCCCACTGCCAACGGCCAGGGCGGCGGGCAGGGTGCCGGAGCGCAGCAGGGGCAGCAGAACCCCTGCACGCAACCCGTCCTGATGGCTCTCAATCAGACCTTCGGAAATCTAGGCTCTGTGCAGGTGGACGACGGATACGCGAACCCAGACGTCGATGGTGGTACCTGGAACGTCGTCGGGCAATTCAGCAACCTATCCCCCGCACAATTCAACGCGATGCAGACGGGGAGGTACCCGCTCCACTGGTACAGTTATGTGATCGGTTACGGGCCCACTCTCCACGTTACCGGTCCAACATGGCTCAACCAGGACGCGCAATACCAGAATATTAACGACCAGGGCGTGACCTCGGTAACGTTGACGGCCCACCTCGACTCCGCCTATGCCTACAACCCGATTGGCGCGCTGATCCACTTGCTTAGAGACGTGCTCGGAATAGGCGGCCGCAATCCGTGCCCACACTGAGGCGGTGGCATGCAGAAAGATGACTTCAGCGCAGGATCCCTCTTCGCGGCGCCGTTGCTCCTCTTGAGCGTCGTGTTCGCGAATGTCGCCGGGCCCTCGCTCCTGGCACAGGAAATCCATATCAAGGTCCTGAACGCCCGCAACGGGAAACCTGTGGCCCGGGCGTGCCTGAGTGTGTACTTCGGAACGTGGCACGCTCGAACGGATATCTGGGCGGCAACGAATCAAGATGGTATCGCAGTAATCCACCTCGCGAACGGCGCAATGGTGGCCGAGGCCGGCTGCCGCGCGCTCAAGAGAGCGTCCTACTTCCCAACCGGTGTGGACACGATCGCCATCCGAAACGATTACCATGTCGACTGTCAGGAGCTCGGGCCGGGTTTCGATGGGCCCGGAAAGTACGTCCCCATAGCGGCTCGGCACCCGACATACTCAATCAGGCGAATCCTCGAGTCGGGCATTACCGCTTCCAACATATGCGGGAAGGCGAGGGCACAGGCCAAACCGGGAGAGTTGGTCGTATTCGCGAGATCAGCCAGTCTGCTGGAGAAGCTTCGGGAGTGATGCCACCTCGTACGCCCGAATGTCGTCGACATCGCCGTCTATATCGGCGACCCCTCCCGGGGTAGCTCAACGGCTCCGACGGCGCGGCCGCCGCCTCGGTGCGCTTCGTAGCCGACTCGGCGGGGAAACGGGGGCGAGAAACGGTGTCAGGCACCCTTTTCGGGAGAGTAGGTATGGTGTAGTGTTGCGTCATTGGAAGGGTTGCGCGGGCCGGTGTCACCGGTAGGGTTTTCTACGACCTGAACCGGGCGAATTCTCACTCTCCTCTTTTCAAGAGGGTGGAAGTGGTGCCTGACACCGTTTTCCCTCAAAATGAAACCCCAGGCTGCAACTCGGCGGGGCAAGCGCGCTGTTCGTGTTGAGAAGGTGTCGCAAGGACCTGGGGAAAGAGTGGCAGGCCTTGCTGCCCAGTTCGCAGGGGTGGCGTTTGCAGCCCTGCTCGCGGCACCGGCCGGGGGCCTGTACTGGAAGCCGGAGAGTGCAGGCATCTGGCTCGTCGGGCTATCCTTCGCCGGAATCTATTTCCTCGCGACAAACAGGATGCGGATGCGTGGCATTGATCTCTGCCTGGGGCTGATCCTGGTTTATGAATTTGGGTCGCTCGAGTTTTCCCAGTATGCCGCAAATGGCGTTTTCGCCTCACGCAGCCTTGCCGTCGCTGTGGCCGTGTTCTTCACCGTTCGGCTGACTCTGCGCGCTCCCCTTGAGGTGGCATACCTCAGCGGCGTTTTGGGGCTTGGCGGCGCAGCATTGTCCCTGGCCGGAATGCGACAGTTTGGGGCGAACGTGGAGCGACTGGAGCAGGTAGGCTTGACCGACCTAGTGGCCTTCCGCTCACGCCTGCTAATTCCTCCGGCACAATGGGTGCCGGGAGAATGGTTCACAGTGCTGTTGCTTGCGCTGCCGTTTGCTTTTGCTGCCCCCGCCTATCTCTGGTGGACGAACCGGAGATGGGGCGCGTTGTTCGCCCTGCTAGCGCCGGCGCTGATTCTTGCGACTTTGACCCTCTCCTTATCGCGAGCGGTGTTCTGGAGCGTAATCTTGTTCCTGCTCGTAGGCTGCGCGCTTTTGATTTGGACTCGCATTGTGACTGTTCGAAAAGGAGCAGCGCCGCTTGCCTCTACCCTGGGAGCACTGGCGCTGGTTCTCGCCGTGGAATCCGCATTCTATCCTGGCCTCGCGAAGGCATACATTGGCCGGCAAACGTCGCAGTCTCGAAGCACCGAGGGGCGGATTGCCACGTGGCAACGGTCCCTCGGAGTGGTCCGGGCTCATCCGCTCTGGGGAGTTGGGTCGTCGAACGCGCCCCTGGCTCTCCTCTCCTCTGCGGACGAGAATGAAACAACCGGTTTCGCCAGCCGCACGTTCAGTCTGCCGGTTCAAGTGGTCGTGGAAAAGGGGATCGTGGGTTTGCTTCTAAACAGCGCCTTCTTGCTTCTTTTAGCCCGGGAAATCTTGTTGGCGATGGCGTATCCGTGGCGCGAGGCGGCGCAAGCGGGCTCGGGCGACTCAAAGACCGATGCCCAAAGACGGCGCCCGGAGCTTCCTGGCGTTCGGACGGCCGAACGATGCGCACGCAATGCCATGAATTGTTGCTTTGCAGCCGGTTTGGTGGCCGTCCTGGCGCGGGAACTCGTGTATTCCTCTCTTTTTGAACACGCGCTTACGCTGGCCCTCGTGGCGATGCTGGCGGCGCTTTTGGTTCGGCCGGACGTAGTGTCCCGTCCCGCACGATTCTTTACAACGGGCAACCCGGCAGGAACCCCCTCACCCGGCCCGCCCCGGCTGAAGAAAACGCCGGGGCGGCCCACCCTCTCCCCCGAGGGGGAGAGGGGAAAGGAGGTCAGGGAGGGTTGTCAAGAATTTGGCAGGACAGGTAGTGTCCTAGTTTGAATACTGTAGCGGCGGTCTCTGACCGCCGTGCCCGAATTCTCAGGGAGCTGCGGCGCTCAGAGAGCGCCGCTACAGCAAACTAGGACACTACCGCGGGACAGGACAGTAGGTTGACCTGATGAAACTGAAGCCTATGGCGCTCGCCCTCGGTTCTCTCTCCCTGATTGTCTGCTTGCTCGAGAGAGGCTACGACCGGGCCGATTCCGATCTTTCAGCGTTTTATTCGCAGATGCTTTCGGCGGATTTTGCCGGCGCGCGCGCTAGTATTGACGACGCTATCCGCCGCTGGCCGAGCAATGCGCGTTACTATGGGTGGCGAGCTTACGTCATGAGCCAGAATCTTCCGCCCACCTGCCCGAGAGGGTGGCACGGAAAAGGGCCGGAGTTGAAGGGCGAAGATCGAGTTGCGGCGCGACAGGCAGTTGATGACTATCGTCGCGCGCTCGAACTGAACGGGCGCGACGCGACGGCCCACCACAATCTGGCCTGGCTGGAACATCTGCTGGGTGAGGATGAGATTGCGGCAGAGAACTGGCAGGCCGCGGTAGCGATCGATCCGGCAAACGCCGTTTTCCACCTCAGCAGTGGGATGTTTCTGGAAGAAAGGGGAGACCAGCAAGAGGCGAAGAAGGAATATGGAGCCGCGATCGAATTGTCGCCTTCGATCCTGGACTCACCCTTCTTCTCAAGATATAAGGCGCGGTCCAAAGACGCGGCCGACCTGCTGTTGAGGGAATTGATGGAGAAGCTCGAGAAGAAGCTCCAGCAGGGGCCGGACCCCATCGTGCAAGCGAGGCTGGGGAAGCTCTGTTTGTTTTGCGGAGATCTCGCGCGAGCTTCGAAGCTTTTGCAAGATGCGTCTCGGCAGCTTCCGAATCTGCCCCTAGTGTGGCTGAACCTGGCCGAAGTCTATGAGAGGCAGGGCCGGTTGAGCGAAGCGACGGATTGCTATGAGAAGGCCAACGTAATCGATAGCTTCCTGCCAGGACCCTATCTTCGCATGGGAGAAATCGAATTGCTTAACGGCGAAAAGACCGCGGCGCGGGAAAGCTTCATGCAGGCCATTCAGAGGTGGGAGCGCGTTACACCGATTACCGCCGCACACAACAGTCGTCTCTACGTCGGGCCACGGCAGAGAATCGACGATCTGCTGCCAACAACGCTCGTTTGGTATACGACGCCTTGCGATGCTTCGGAGGCTTGGAGGGCGCTGTCGCGGCTATACCCTGCGAAGCGCGAGTACGCCGAGAGAGCTCACGTGTGCGAGGAATTGCCTTCCCCGCACGGGGACTAGTGTCCTGCCCCGCGTAATTCTTTATAACGGGCAACCTGGCAGGAACCCCCTCACCCGGCCCGCCCCGGCTGAAGAAAACGCCGGGGCGGCCCACCCTCTCCCCCAAGGGGGAGAGGGGAAAGGAGGTCAGGGAGCGTTGCCAAGAATTAGGTGGGACAGGACACTAGGATCGAATTGGATCAGGTGCTGCGATGACAGATTGGCGTGTGAAACAAACACTGATGTTGAGACCGATCCTGGCGGCGGGATTGCTGCTTTGCTGGTGGGGTTCCGTCCCCATGGCTTCCGGGCAGGTGCCGAGCGTCCAAGCGGACTTCCCGCGAGCCGATGCCGAACTGCCGATAACGAAGTGGCAGATAGTGGGCCCCTTTCGATTTCAGCAGAAGGACATTCAGGGGCCGGACGTGGAGCGGCTTCCTGTGGGATTGAACCGGGACTACCTTGCAGACTTCGGGCAGGACGAGGCTGCGGTAGATGCCGCCACATTTGCCAGTTTGCGGACACCGCGACCGGGAGTCGAACTCGACCGGGAATTCCGCAATGATGTGGTTTCGGCCGGAGCGCGAACTCACATGCTGCAACTCGCCACGGTCTCGCAGCCGTTTGATTTTGCCGTTGCCTACGTGGCGACAACGATTGAGAGTCCCACCGAGCGCGAAATTGTGATTGCCACAGGGGTGGACGACAACATGAAATTGTGGCTCAACCACGAACTCCTGGCCGCAGATCCCAATACTCAGGGTCACAGTTTCACTAAATACCAGCGCTTGATCGGAGCAAGGCTCAATAGAGGAAGCAATTTCCTGCTGCTAAAAATCGGCAACCTGACAGGCGACTGGCGGCTTATTGTCAATCTGTACCCGCTCGAGAGTGCCCTCAGATTAGCGCGTGAGAATGCGGTGAACCCCATATTGGTTAGCAGTTTTGTGCCTGCCGGCCAGCCCTTGCAATTGCGCGGTGACCTCCTTAAATCCGCCGCAGGCGTTGAGTTGACGATTTACGAATCCCAGCATGACTTCTTGGCTTCTGGACCGTTAACGCTCCAAAGGTTGATGAGCAAGGAACTGGGGAAGTTGGGAGAGGGGAACGTCTTTTTTTGCCGCATTGCGGCCGGAAACGAAGTTGTCGAGGAGCCTTTCGTATACGGCGACCTGGAAGTGGGCTACGAACGCCTATTGAAGCGGATCGAAGAGTACGCGAGGACGGACGATTCAGTGGGGGTGGATCTGGAAGCGCAACTGGAAAGACTGAAGCACTTGCTCGATGCGGAAAGCCGGAAAAGCGAGTTTTGGGACCAGAAGGTAGCGTGGTCTTTTGCCGAACTGGAAGCCAATCTCAGAGAGCTGCAACAGGGACCCGAAGCCTTTCGGCACGCTCCCGGCACCCACTTGCGGGGCTATCGATCATCGGTGGACGGCCAGATCCAACACTATTGGGTTCATGTGCCCGAAGCTGCCCTAAAATTACGAAGACCTATCCCAATCGTCGTCGCGCTGCCATTCACCACTGGGCAAAACCTTCCATTTCTGAAGAGTTACTTCCTCGCCGCGTTTGATGAAACGCAGCGATACAGAATCCTTGGGGACGAGTTCGGCTTTGCCGTTCTCCAAGTGTGGGGAAGGGGCAACTACTTGGGGGGTACGGCCATCGGGACCACCGATGTTTTCGAGGCATTGGCGGCCGTGCAGAGAGATTACCCGATCGATCCCGACCGCATTTACCTCCTGGGATATTGTGAGGGGGGGAGACTGGCCCTGTTGCTGGGAGAGCGGTGTCCACAGCGTTTCGCTGCGATCGCGACGGTGGCCCCGATAACAATCGTGCACAATTCAAACCCTGTCGTCGCCAAGTGGGTGGATTATTCCTCGCCCATCGCGGGAGTGAAGAGCCTCCTCCCCACCTCCGTTCTCATCAGGCATGACGAGGCCGACCTCGATCCGCCGATTCAGGAATCGGCGTACTTTGCCGCGCGGGCGCGCGAAGCGGGCGTCGACGTCTCGCTGGTGCGCGTGGAAGGTGGCTTCCATGGCTTCTACCAAGATCCGATGGGAGAGAAGCGCGCGCTGTTCGCGTTTTTTAGCGGAAAACAGCGCAAGTCGAGGCCGGTCCCTGCGCAGGCAGAGGTCGCGCCCGCGGGGTTCGGCAATGGCCAAGGCCCGATCGAAGACGCCTTCGGCGGACCGATAATCATTGTGGAAGGAACTACTGGAAGCCCAGCGGAGCGCCAAGCGATCCACAGCCTGGTGCTGGAGCTCCAGAGGGAATGGAGAGAAGCCTATTTTGTGGACTGCCCCGTCAAGCAAGACAGGGATGTGAATGGTTCGGATATCGACGAGAGGAATTTGATCCTTGTGGGCGACAAGCAGACCAATTCCCTCCTGGCTAGAATGGCCGAGCAACTTCCCTTGGGTGTAACGCCTCAACAATTATCCCTTGCCGGCAAATCGTTTTCCGGCAGCTCGTTGGGTTACGAGTTCATAGCTCCAAACCCGTTGAACACGAAAAGGTATGTCGTTGTGATTGCATTGAATCACTGGTCGGAGGTGAAGAACTGGAAACTGCATCCTTCCCGCGACGGCGTCACCGATTACGTTGTCTATAACTTGCAGGGAGTTGCGCCACGAGTGATAGGAGCCGGATACTTTGGCGCAGATGTGTGGAAGGGGCCCGAACGGGATTCAGAAGCCGCCGGTCCACTGCCCCAGGCTAAGCGGTAATCTCCATGGCTGGTGGCCTTCGATCCGCAAAGCTGAAGATTTCTATGCGTAGCGCGTGCCTCATTCGAAAGACTTCAGTCCAGACGTTCCGTTGGGCATGTGCATCACTAGGCGTCGAGAAGCAGGCATTCCGCCTTGGCTTCGCCTCACGCCCCCTGAACTTGGCCACAGGCTGAGGGCCTTATGCAGAGCATATCAGTCGTTCGTCTCATGCGCCGGCACGACAACGCAAGTGCAACGTGCCCCAAGGGTTTCTCGCTGCTCGAGATGATGATGGTGGTGACGCTGATCTTGATCGTGGCTTCCATCGCCACCCCCATCTACCAGACCTGCGTGCTGCGAGCGCATGAGGCCGTGCTGCGCGACCATCTCTTCACCCTGCGCGCCTTGATTGACCGCTTCACCCTCGATAATGGCCGCACCCCCACCCGGCTCGAAGAGTTGGTCGAGAAAGGCTATCTGGGAAGACTCCCCACCGACCCCTTTACGGGCTCGAACGAAACCTGGCACGAAGTCAAAGAAGACGCGCCGCTCTCCCCCACGCAACCCTCATTGGGGATTCAGGACGTGCATAGCGGCTCGGATGCGCTCTCCCTCGAAGGCACC
>Ga0187784_10002262_pt1 | contig 15423 bp, 14 predicted proteins | sample 1015_SJ02_MP15_2_FD_132964 | JGI IMG/M metagenome (GOLD analysis project Ga0187784, IMG submission 132964) | Tropical peat soil microbial communities from peatlands in Department of Meta, Colombia - 1015_SJ02_MP15_20_MG | ecosystem: Environmental > Terrestrial > Soil > Wetlands > Peat | place...
AATCAGGAATGAGAGTGTACTCTTTGATTATTCCTTCCCTTTCCAGCTTGGTTCTAACTCTCGTTACGGTAGGCTGAGAAACGCCTATTATTTTGGCGAGTTCTCTGTCGCTCTTATGACTATCCCTCATCAACTCGGCGAGCACTTTGAGTTCGATATCTCTGATTTGAGCCTTCTCGTTTTCACTCAATTCGCTAATCAACCACAATTCGTTTTCTTACAATTCATTCTTATATGTTCTTGCGTCACAGCAGGGTTAACGGCATAATAGAGATCCTGAAAAACATGAGAAGTGGCTCGACCGCCAAATCTTAAGCTAAACAGCTACGAGTCTAGGCGTCCATGACTGTTTTTCGTTTCGCAAATATTGAGTTAGAAAGGCTTAAGCCTGACGAGAGAAAAGCAGAACTTGAGGCAGGGATCATTCGATATATTCATGTTGGCTACGTTCTGATTTTGTTCGCGCCATTAGTATCCGTGTTCTCTACCTTCTGGTTTTTCGGCATTTCTTTCTTCTTAGCCATCGCATCACCGCCCGTGCTAAATTATAGTCTGTTCTATACGATGTTCTATGGGCTGAACGTTTCTATAATGGCTCTCTTGATAATTGGCATAACCATGTACGTCTATGGGCATCAGAGACGAGAGGCACAACCCTCTAGAGCAGAAGTGATCTCTCTAAGCCTCCTTGTCATTCTGTGGGGAGCGTTTACGTGTCTTGTTGCTACGGCGCTCCTGAGGCATGCAATTGATCAAAGCATTATGCCGGGGGCGAGGGCACTCACGATCTGGGACTTCGTGGCGTTTGGGATGTGGGACGCTAAGGGAACCTTCGGGATAGGCACAGGCGTTCTGCTAATCAGAACTTCACCACTGAAGACGCGTGCGCTCTTCTCATTTCAGAGAGCAAGAAAGGAAGTTACACAACATTCAGCAGGCACACAAAATCCTCAATTGTCACTTCTGCACAGCGCGCGCGAAGCAGTTATGGATTCCGAGAATTGTGGATGTGACGTAAAATGACCGATATTCGTAAGATACTTGTTGTAATCATAGCCTTGTTGATCCTGCTTCTCGTAGGATATGCAGGGTACGCTATTTTTGCCATCGTGTCACTACCGTTAGCCGTTCTTTTCGTTCTCTGTGTTGTAATAGTCGCTTTTGTACTACTGTTTTCGGTCTTGGAGCAAGTGCTTGATCGTTGGCTCAGTATTTAGCGCGCGTGTCCCGTTGACTACAAGAAATTGGTTCATTCTATCTTCGCGCGGGAATATGAAATACACCCCTGGCATCAAATGGAAGATGGTCCGAAACAAGAATCAGCTCGTTTTCACCCCCGAATACAAGTTAAAGAGCATAAAGAACATTCATTATACCTTCCCACTCCCTGTGGGCGTCTGGATGCATAAAACTGTCTTGTGGGAAAATGGAAGGAAGGAACACATTAAGATAAGCATGTTAACAAGGCCTTTTGATATGGCAAAAGATTTTCTCAAATGCAAGGAAAAGTACGGCCAAGTAGCATGATTAGCATGTGCCACGATAGCGCGCTGCTATAAGGGGGTAAGTTTTTGTCCACTTTTGACTCTCTTGTACTACTAGCTATCCTGCCTTCACTCTGTTCCAGTAGCATCCAGATGTGTATTCGATCGAGTATACCGTAGATTGAAGTTACGACTATTTTTACACCATCCGTCCGTCGTGATCGTCCGTCGTCGTGGTCGGTGGTCGTAGTCGTGGTTAGTCGTCGTCCTGTGTGGTCGTCCGTTGTGGTCGTCCGTTGTGGTCGTCCGTTGTTTTTGTTGGATAAAACTTTACCCCCCAAACCCAAACCCAAAAAAAGCCCACGCTATGAGAACCTATGATAGAACCGAATGAAATCAGGATATGGAGAAGAGGGGGTAACAAAGCCTAATAACCTCATTATAAACGAGCGTTTCATTGAGAGTGCCTGCCGTAGACAGGCTAATTTAGGAATAAAGTAATAATGAAATCTGCAATGCTTGAGGCAACAGTACTTCGCGCGCGTTCGAGAACGAGCAAAATAAAGATTGCCGCAGTCTTTCTTGTGACCTTCCTCCTTATTGGGCTATTCCAATTCTCCATTCCGAAAGCGCTAGCAAGTCCAATAACTGTCCATGTGTATTCAACACGGTCTGAAGAAGGATTAATTTCAAACGCGAGCTCGGGTAATCCCATCACATCTTGGGTCAAATGCCGTAACGGATCTAATTTGCAGATTGGAGACAAAAATCTGGTTTCTGAATCATTTTCATTCACAGGCTTTACTTATACCATTAGTAGAGTCTTTGAATACTTTAATACCTCTTCAATACCGCAGAATGCAATAATGAGTTCAGTCACGCTTAATCTGTACGCTGCACCATATTCTGGCGATGTAAACGTATCCGCACAGAGAGGAACGCAAGCAACGCCGTTAACCACAAGTGACTGGAACAGTTTTTCAGGAAATCCTTACGGAGTAGTAGAAATAAGAGGCGACCTGCGTGAAAACTATACGATGGCTTTCAACTCTCAAGGAATCGGCGACATTAGTAAAGGTGGAATAACCGAAATATGCCTCAGAGAATATGTCCACGATTACTTGAACGAGACAAGCCCTTTAAGCGATGGAGCCGAATGGTCCGCTGAACCATACTTGGAAATTACATATTCGCTACCAACGCCTTCAGTCGGCGGAGCCGCAGCACCAACACCCATGTTCAGCCTTCTAGCACCTTGGCTGAGCATGACTTCGCTACTGGCTGCTGCAATACTGCTGAAAGGAATTATTACTAAGAAAAGAAAGAAAGACTAAGATTCGCTTTTGCCCGCGCTAAATACGTGCTTACAACGTCGTTCCGATTCTTGACGCGCGCTGCTCTAGAATTGTATCGCCATGTGATTGATGATCTTCTGATTGAACGCTGAACGATTTTGTTCTCGTAACTGATTTTTTGATGAAGCTGAGGATGTTTAAGAGGGTTCATTTAGTTGAGTATGAGACTAACGATTTGGCTGAGAGGTTGAACAGTCTCTTTGAAAGTGTTGTTAAGATTCCTAGAATGCGTTATGGCAGTAAGCAGACTCTTGACACCTTGATTAATGAAGAGGCCTATTTGTTAGCTCAGTATTTGAGGAACGAGAAACAGTCATGGACGCCTAGACTCGTAAGCATTTAGTTTTTTGGCACGCTTCTTGAAGGCTATGGCTCCAAGTAGCGTTACTATCATAAACAAAGGCAGCAGCATGAAGGGTTGAAATTCTGGGACTGCGTTTGTGCTTTGGATCTGGACTGTTTTCGTGCTCTGCATGTACTTGAAGTAGACGTACGTGTAGTTCGAATCGTATAGTGTGCTATAGGAGATTGGCGTACCGTTCACTGTAACAGTCCATTCTCCCGACATGAGCGACAAGGGTATAGCAACTCTGCAGAAGCCCACTGTCCCACTCGTGCCTGTCACGTTGAAGGTGAGTGTTTTGGCGGTTGCGCTGAAGTTGAAGTTGCTAAGCGTGGAGTTGCTGACAGTTTCGATAGGGTATGTCTGATTGTTCCAAGTCACGTTGAAGCTGTCGAACGGCGCCATAAGCGGATATCTGTCAATGTTATTACTAGCGACATCATAAGGCGTGTTCCATATTGCCGAACTGTCATTCGCGATAGCACTAGGATACCTTGTCTGATAATTGCTCCAGTAATTACCGCCACTAGGATAACCGTCATCCCAAGCATTGCTAGAGTTCGAACTCGCTTGCGCTTGTGGTACGTTATTCCAGAAGTCATTATGAAAGATGCTATTGCCTGAAGAGGAGAAGAGGACAACGCCACCGCCGTTGTTTGCTGTGAAGCTGTTGCCAGACACGACATCGCCAGATGAAGAGTCGAGCGCAATGCCGCCGCCATAGTCTGCCGTGGCGTTGTTACCGGAGAGGGTACTGTTGTTAAGACAGGAGGCAAAAATGCCGTACGCATCGTTTGCTATTATGTCGTTGCCAGACGCGACATCGCCAGATGAATAGCAAAGTAGCATGCCATAATTGCTGCTTGCCGTGACGTTGTTGTCAGCGATTCTTGAGTCGTTAGTATTTGCTATCAGAAGCCCAGGAAAGTTTTTGTCGAGTGTCAGTCCTTGCACCGTCATATTCTTGCAGTTGACTAGACCCAGATATCCAGCGCCCTTGGGACAGGTTTGGGGGCTTATCAGGACGTTCGACTGACCTATCAAGTAATAGACGGGCTTGCCATTCACAAGGTTTGAAACATCGATAGAATTCACGAAATCGCTCAAAACGAAGCCATAGACGGCAAGGTTGTAAGTATTATTTGCCATCACGTTGCCAGACAAAGTGTTGTCAGAAGAAGAATAAAGGTCAATGCCAAAAAGGCGGTTCGCCGTGATATTGTTGTCAGACAAAACGTTGCTAGAAGAATTGTCAAGATAAATGCCATATACGCTATTGGCCCTGACGTTGTTTCCGGACAAAGTATTATCGTTAGATGAAGCGAAGAGGTAAAAGCCAATGCCATTTGCCGTGGCGTTGTTATCGGACAAAGTGTTGCTAGAGGAAGAGTTTAGAAAAATGCCATAATAGCTTTTTGTTATGGTAGTGTTTTTTATTGTTACGCTGCTCATGTCCGTTAGAGAGAACCCGAATCCTCCGGAGGCTTGGAGTGTGTTGCCATTTCCGTTTATGATTATGTTACTCCTCTCCACGACTATGGGCAGATAGTTGTTGCCCGTGAAAGTGTACGTGATCTCATCGGAAGTGGTGATATTTGCAGTTACAGGGCTGCTTATGCTTCCGTCAGGATTGATGATGATTGCTCCTCCTGATTGTGCTCTGGCTGGCTTAACATTAAAAGCAAGTATGGATAAACTCAAAACCAACAACGCTACGATTAGGCTCGAAGCAATCCTCCTCAACTCTCGCTTCTCCTGCTGTATAGTTGAGGCTTCATTGGCAAATAAGGATTTTGAAACGTTCTGTCTGTACGCATTTCTGTTTTTTCGTTATTCTGTTTAATTAGTTGATTGTTTATTCTTGTTTGTTTATTTTTGTTTGTTTGTTTTTGTTTGTTTGTATGTGTGTAGAGAGAGAGTGAGAGAGTAGTAGAGAGAATCGTAGTTAGAAGAAGAAAAAGGGTAAAGTTTTATCCCAACCCAATGCGAGTAATATATTAAACAAACGCAAGACAAAAATAACGTGTGACAAAAACAAACAACAAACACACACAACAGACAGACAAAGACAAACAAAGATGATCCCCATTGAGGAAAGGCCGCTATAGCCAGTCTACTACAGCTTTTTGAGACCTCACATGGCATTGAACGGAGAAACGCCAGCACAGAAAGCCAAAATAGATGCTGGATCAAGCGAGAGGGAATGGCTGTCTCTAATCAAGAAAGCTTCCAAACAGCAAGTCCACGCTTAATGTGAGAAAGCCCAAGTTTTAACGAAAAGGTTTGAGTGCAGAGAGGAGAGGAGGAGGAGATAATATAACTCTCCGCACTCTTACCTATTTCTAAACATCATGCGATTTTATATACGCATTTCGGAATATTTGCGAACTTGGAGAGTGTATGCAGATAGTGAAGACGCTTACCTGCATACCTATGGTTAAGGACGGTTAAAGCGAACCCGTCCTTACGCCATACTCTCTTCTTTTCTGAGCTACCCAACGAGGTCTATGGTTGAATCGATTGAATTAGAGAATTGATTGAAGGTATTAGATTTTTGTTTCTAGGATATAGATTCATGGTCAGTCTGCAGAAAAAACAAATATACCTAATCACTAGTACCTAGGTAAAGATGATGGGAGGAAATGTAGGGAACTGATTTTCTGAGAACTCTCCTTCTCTATTCAGCCTCTACCTTTCTCTTCCTGAACTAGAAGGAAACAATCTTATAGAGCATTAGAAAAGCGCCGACGGTTAACAGACTTCGCCAAGCGCCTAAGAGTTAACAGAACCTTAATCCGAAATGCGTATAGCAAACTTGCACAACGTTAATACTTGGGCGAGAGTGCTGAGGGAGGGCTTAAGTTCTAGCGCGCCCGCGCTATTCTTCTTCCTTCTTTCCTCTGCACTCAAACCTTTTTCGACAAAGGTCTCGCTCTTGTCCTAACCGTTGCACAAGCACGCGTACACACACTTAGCGCGCGCGAGCGAAAGACCACTAGAGTATCTATTTAAGAGCGCTTTGACTCGAGTTCATCAGATGAGATGAAAACATGGCTTCAACCTCAAAGGCGTCAGGGTTAGATTTCAACAAGATCCTGAGCAATTCGCTGAGAGTGTTCTTCAAAGATGCCTTGAGAAGCGCGTTGAGCGATCCGGCGCAGGCAGTTTTCTTTCTCAAGACTCTCAATTGGCAGAGACGTGCTGCGAGGATAAGGCAGAGCTGGGAGAAGCAGGGAATTCATGTTCCGCCTATTCTTGTCTTCAGCGTGACGAGCAGATGCAACCTTCACTGCAAGGGCTGTTATCATCAAACTCTTCGCCCGACCGCTGACGCCGACCTAAGCGATGAAAGACTCAAGAGAGCCATCGCGGAAGCAAAGGAACTCGGCATCTCGTTTATCGTGCTGGGCGGGGGAGAGCCTCTAATGCGCGAGGGACTACTAGACGTTCCAGCAGAATATCCGGAGATCATGTTTCTCATGTTTACCAACGGTCTGTTAATCAACGATGACGTCCTCAAGAAAATAATTGAGAAAAGAAATGTTGTACCCTTGCTCAGCCTCGAAGGGTATCAGACTGACACCGACGAACGCAGGGGAAAAGGAGTGTACGAAATGCTTCAGAATTCAATTGGCATGCTTAAACGGGAAGAGATTTTCTGGGGCACCTCACTTACGATTACAAGGAACAACTTCGACGAAGTAACGGAAGACGAGTTTGTCGAAAAACTCGTCAACGCCGGGTGCAAGCTCTTCATGCTCGTGGAGTATACTCCCGTCAAAGAAGGAACTGAAAACTGGGTCCTGACTGAAGCGCAAAGGTTGGAACTTGTTAAGAGAAGAGATGCTTTCCGCGCTAAATACAGAGCGGTGTTCGTTGCGCTTCCGTGGGATGAGGAAGAAATCGGCGGTTGCCTTTCAGCGGGACGCGGATTTGTTCACATAAGCGCTGAAGGCAACGTGGAGCCATGCCCGTTCATTCCCTACTCAGACATAAACATCAAGAACTGTTCACTCAAAGAAGCACTGCAGTCAAAGATGCTCAAGACAATTAGAGAAAACCACGCCAAACTCGAAGAAACACACGGATGCGCACTATGGGAACAAAGAAAATGGGTACAAAGCCTCGCGCAATCAAAAGAATAGCCCCATGCGCACGACGCGTGCCATGAGCTTGGCTAGCCAGCTAGCCAGAATCCCCCAACCGAGTCGGAACAACCAAGCGAGCCACTCTCGGCACACAGACTTTTGCTCGTTGCTCTTAGTCACCATTGCTAAATAAGGGGCTCGAAATTACCAGGTCCGCTGTGGCTCTGTTGCAAGCGTTTGGAACGTTGTATAAGACGGCTACTCTGAGAAGAGCCGCACGAGCCAAACTGGAATGCTTTATCCTATCAGGCTTAAACCTTTCTTGGCAAGGCGCTCCAAGAGCGCTTTAATCGGCTTTGCGCAGGTTAGGTTCTAAAGTTATTACGACTTTTCCCCGGGCGTGTCCTTCTTCAAGATAACGGAGAGCTTCGGGGACCTCAATTAAGGGGTAGCTTCTATCTATGACCGGCTTTATTCTGCCAGCTTCAAGAAGGTCTTTCAGAAAAACTAGATCCTTTTTGTTCCGTTTCGCTATCATGGACGTCATTTTCTTGTTTCCGGTCATTGAAATCAACGGTCCAAGGAGCATGGCTTGGAGGAGAGAGCGCATTAGGCGTGAACCTCCGATAAAGACGTAGATTCCTTTGGGGCTTAACGCGCGGCTGTAATCGAAGATCGAATGATATCCCGCAGTGGCAAGAATCAGGTCGTAACGTTGTTCCTTCTTTGTGAAATCCTCTTGGGTGTAATCAATTACATGGTCAGCGCCGATAGATCGCACCATGTCCAGATTTCTCGTGCTGCACACGCCGGTTACTTCGGCGCCGAATGATTTGGCAATCTGCACTGCAAACGTTCCGACACCTCCAGATGCCCCGTCAATCAGGACCTTCTGTCCGGCCTGAACCTGTCCCTTATCGCGAAGACCTTGCAATGCCGTGAATGCCGCAGTGGGCACCGCGGCTGCCTCCTCGAACGATACGTCGGCCGGCTTCAACACCAACGAATCTTCACGAGTACACACATACTCGGCGAAACCGCCTCGACCAGATCCGAACACTTCACCACCTGGCTGAAACTCCTTCACGTTCATGCCAACCGCTTCAACTTTGCCGGCTATGTCAACTCCAAGTCTCGTGTTTTTTGGTTTGAGAAGACCGCCAGTCATCGGTCGAGCTATGAACGGTTTACCTTCAAGGAGATGCCAGTCCATTGGATTTACTGATGCCGCATGAACTTTCACCAATATTTCATTATCTGTGGGAGTAGGCTTCTCTACATCTTTGAGCTCAAGAGCATCAGGTGATCCGTATCTTTCGGCTACGATCGCTTTCATTTTCATGTTCAAAACAAGGATATTCGTGGCGGCCAAAAAAACCTTTGTATCGGGATGCTGAAAAACGACCATGAACTGCCTTCACGCTGGACTTGCCGAACCAGTCACTCTAACCACTTCTAATGTTGAATTGCATCCCTTATTTTTTCTGATACGATGAAAATAGTGATATAATGCGCGCGCTTTATCAGAAAAAAGGGGAGTTGCAGAAGATGCAATTTCTGCTTCGATGTCTCCAGGTGAACATGGCTTCAAGTCCACCGCTGTATCAGAAATTCGAGCTCAGTCGGACTCGTCTCGGCTGGAGAAGCCTTACTTGAAGCGTCGTAGGAGAGGGTAAAAGCTGAACACGCATTTACAAGTAGAGCATGCTTTTTCAAGAATAATGCCCATCCCGAGATTATTCTTGGGAAGTTTGTTCAGTCTTTTTGTCAGCGGTTGGTCTGACGAGTTTCTTGTGGTATAATCTGGCGGCGACGCAGAGTCCAGCAACAATGACGGCAAGCCAGAAGGTCCACTCGATCTCGGCAGAGATTGCGATGCCGAGTAAGGTGCCTTGGGCCATGGAGGAGGGCAAATGTAATGTTTTCGCGCCAGTCCACGGAACATTGAGGTCTGCTCCCGACAGGCTAGGCCCTGACATCATTCCAAATACTGTCCCCGCATTCGTTAGGAGTAGCATCAGCACGACAAACGCTATCAGCGTTCCTAGCGGCTTCTTGTAGGCGAAGCCAAGCAGGCGTTCCGAGTAAGGTTTCGTGGGCACAATGGAGTAGATGATGAGAATTATGCCTGCGGAGATGAGCAACACCATGAACATCCAACTAACAGCGGCGATAATAGGGAGAGCTACGATGAAGCCCACGATGTTTGTTGACAGACTAACTGGAGAGAGACCTATTATCGCAAGTGTCCGGCCGACAGTGATCTGCCACCAAGGAACAAACATGGAGGCCACGGTCAACACGAGAGTGAGGGCTCCCCCGACGAGCCCGAACCAGTTCCAGCTCTTCACGTTGAAGCTTCTAAAATTCAAGCCTAAGTTCTTCACACTGTCAACTCCATATTGATACATCGTTAACTGTGCTCGTTCCGTTCAAATGCAGCATTAATCCTGCATAGTTTAGATTCTCTCTGGAAAGATCGACCTCAAAACTGCTCGTGCCAGCATAAGCTGTTGCGATATGCCCGGCTGCTTCTTCTCCAAGCATGGTAGTCATTTGGAACGTCACGGTTTCATTAGCGGCGGCTGTAACGGGATTAGCGAGCCTTACCCACCCTAGGGGATAACCATCACTATGATCCGTCAAGTTTGCCGAATAAGCAATGAGCGTCAAGTTGGTCGCTGTTGGGTTGCTGAAGTTAAACAGTAAACAGAGCTCTCGCGAGGTGAGGTTGTACCATGCGCTCGTTATATTGGGCATCCCGATTCCGCCCTGACTAAAGAGCGTGTTAGTGATCTTGTTAGTGTTAGAAGGGGTAAGCACTCCGCTCAGGTTGCCCCTGTAAGCGAGCAACGTTGCGCCAAGAGGGCCTACGATGATGAATATGCTAACCAATGCAAGGAACAGCCGAGGCTTCTTAACGCTCGGTGGAATCTTTCCCTTCCTTACAGCTAGCCCCAGAGGAACCAAGTAGCCTACGAAGCAGCACGCTATCGCCACCATCCCAGGAACAAGGATGAACAAGGAGGGGATGTTGAAGCTGAGACCGTGGCCTGGTCCAGAGTTGCCCTGACTGCTAGTGAACACTGGCTGGAGAGTGTGGTCCTGCGTCATTTGCAAAGTAACAGGGTTCTCTTTTTCTGTTTGACCGTCGAGGAGCCAATAGTCAAAGGATTGACCACTTTCCGGTGTGGCCGTAACAGTCACGTTCGCTCCATAGTTGTACGTATAAGTTCCAGACGCCGGATTGGTCGTCCCTCCATCTGCTGCGTTGATTGCAAGCATGTAGCTGGCGGAGTGCGAATTCGAAGCGAAGACGGGTCTCACCGTGTGATTCCCGTTCAGGTTGAACTCGATCGTTGTTGAGTTTCCAGACTTGTTTCCGTCAAGCAGCCAGTAGCTAAGCCACCAGCCGGAATTCGGAATTGCAGTGACTCTTGCTTGGTTTCCAGCAGGATAGGTGTACGTGCCTGGTGCTGGGTTCGTCGTTCCTCCTGTGGCGGGACTTATAGTCACTTGCACGGTGGAGGGCGGTTTTGGAGTAAAGTTGGCCATCAACGTGTGACTACTGTCCATGGTTATAGTGATCGGGTTGCTCATGCCGGCGCTTGCTTGGTCCAAGAACCAGCCGCCGAAGTAGGCTCCGTTCTGAGGAATTGCGGTTATGGAGACGTTTTCTCCATAGCTGTAATTGTAGGTTCCAGGTGTCGGGCTTGTGGTGCCGTTGCTTGGACTGAATATCGTAAGTGTTCGCGGACCAGAGGTGGCGTTTTCAAAAATGGGCTGAATCGTAGTATTCCAGTTAATCGTGAACTGCGTGGGATTTTGGTTACCAGAGTTGCCTCCAGAATTCATCACCCAGTGGTCGAACACGTACCCGGAATTGGGAATAGCCGTGATCGCCAAGTTTGTCATGTATGGGTAAGTGTAGTTCCCCGGAGGAGGGCTGGTTGTGCCCCCACTGGACGCGTTTATCGTTAGTGTTCTTGTAGCGGTTGACGCATTCTCAAAGACAGGCTGAAGCGTCGCGTTGTAGTCAATGTTTATCATCATGGGGTTTGCGTATCCCATGAAGTTGCCATTCTGACCCACCCAGAAGTCAAAGATGTAGCCTGAGTTAGGAGTCGCGGTGATCGTGACGTTTGCTCCGTAGGAATAGGTGTAGTTCCCAGCTGAAGGGTTCGTACTGCCGTTGGCCGCGGCTCTTATCGTGAGTACCCTTTTGGCCGTGCTCATGTTCTCAAAAAAAGGCTGAAGCGTCACGTTTGAGTACAGAGTCTGCATTATCGGGTTTGCGCCTTCCGTGAAGTGCCCAGAACCGTCCGTCCAGTAATCGAAAATGTGGCCCGAGGCTGGCATCGCGTCTATAGTTACATTTGCGCCGTAGGCGTACGTGTAAATTCTTGGAGGCGGGACAGTCGTGCCTCCTATGGCTGAATTTATCGTCAGCTGGCATTGGCTGCTGGTGGCAAAGCTCACCATTAACGGCGCAAGTAGAAGAAGCAGACCAGCGACGAAAAAAAGAACGATCGAGCCCCGCTCTCGCATTTCAAGTCATGACAGTTGGAAACTTTTTTTCCTAAAAGGTTTAGGAACTTGCAATATTGTTTCAAAATCTTGATAGTCCATGATTGGGCGCGTTAAGTTTGCGGAAACGCGCGTTGCTGTCGTTTGTTCATTATACAAAGCGAGCCTCTTTTGAAGGAGCCGGCACGAGTGAAGGCAGCCGAAGAATTGAAAAGCAGAGATCTGTATAATGAATCGCCGTGGTATTCATCGTGAAGGAACTAACAGTCAAAAGTTCTGCATTCCCCAACAACGGCCCTGTCCCGCCTAAATACACCTGCGACGGAGAAGACATAAACCCACCTCTGAGCATCGAAGGAATCCCCCAAGGAACACAAAGCCTCGCGCTAACTGTTGACGATCCAGACGCGCCAATGGGAACATGGGACCACTGGGTAGTTTGGAACATAACGCCCTCAAACGAAATAAAAGAAAACACCGTCCCTGGCGTCGAGGGTATGAACGACTTCAGAAAACACTCCTATGGTGGACCCTGCCCGCCCTCAGGCACACACAGATACTTCTTCAAAGTATACGCGCTAGACACAAAACTAAACCTCAGCCCCAATTCGAGAAAGAAGGACCTTGAAAAATCAATGCAAGGCCACATACTCGCAAAGGGAGAAACTGTGGGACGCTACAGCAGAAGATAAATGCGAACACAAATTCTAGAAGTGACGATCTAACTCAGGCCAACGCGTTCTAATCTTTCGAGCTTGACAGGACTAGACGCGTCGAATTCACGTCAACTTCGACTATCTTGCATTTTTCAAATTTCCTAGTCTCGCCAATCACATTCTTAACGGTCACATCGTTTCTTTCCATCTTCGCATAAACCGCATCTTTGAACGCGACTCTGCCGTTGACGATTACATCAAATTCACACATTGCTATTCCACGAGTAGTTAACAGAGCTAAAACTAATATAAACTTCTTCTGGAGAGTCCAGATAATCTCAAGTTCAGCCCTCTATCTCACTATTGCGCATTTAAGATAGGTAGTTATAATCCACGAAGGCTATACGACCTTAATGACGTAATAGGCCAAAAAGATGAAGTGGATGCCCAAGAAACCCAAAACAGCCTCTAGCGCAGACATATTCGAACTCCTAACAGAAACTACAGAAAAACAGAAAAAGAAGAAAAAATCCGAGCTCGTAGCACCACCGAAACCACGGGAGTTCTTTGCTGAGGGAAGTATAACAATCAACAAAAAAACCTGCCAAGGCGTCCAGTGCAAGCTCTGCATAAAAGCTTGCCCAACCAATGCGCTGTTCTGGAAGGCAGGAGAAGTGGGCATCATAGAAGAACTCTGCATCTACTGCGGAGCATGCGTCTTAAGCTGCATCGTAGACGATTGCATCAAAATAGTAAGAAAAAGAACGCACGGAGAAGTCGAAAGCTTCAGCAGATCGACAGATTTCGCAGCACTTCAGCAACGCATCAACGCGGATAGGCGTCACGAAAGAACCCGCAACATCTTCCCCAAACAAGAAGATTACCTCAACCGATACTCAACGAAAAAAGAACACTAAGGATCTGTACCTGGACTCGAAGCTGAAAGATAGCGATCAGGTGGGCTTTGACCATTTTTCTTGCAGTAACTTTGGAATGTCTGACGAATCTCTCGGACCGACTAGCACCTGCCAGCCGCTCAGTTCCTCAATTTCGCCGCTTAAGCGCGCTGCCTTGCCTGGGATTATAAGTTTTTTGTGGTTGACCTTGTTTTCAACTCCAGAATTCTTCAAGGCCTCGGCAACTTTTTCCGCGGTTAGTTTTCTTCCGGCGACCGCGCTGTCCACAGCTATTCCTTCGGTGTCGACAACCAGCAGATAGACGTTTGCCTTCGCAGATTCGATGTCAGAAGCCACGGTGTAGTACGTGAGCGCAAAGTTTGTCGTAAACATCACGGGCGAGTTTTCATCCGGAGCCCCAAATACCTTCAAGCCTGGCTCGACAGCCACGGGCTTTCTGGGGTCCGTGTAGATGTTCTGGCGCAAGACAGTTACTGGAAGAAGCGCCCATCCATCAACATCATGAACGATCATGACATCTGCGAAGCGAACCAGCAGCAGAGCTGCCAAGTAGGCTTCTTTCCATTTGGCAATTTCAACCGGGACTCCGCTATTCTCTATCCACGCGATCATCGGTACAGCGAGCAAAGGAAGCCCGAAGAGGCTGTCGCCTTCTCTACACGCGGCCCTTCGAATCATCGTAAAATTGTTCAGCGAACCCGCTAAACCCTCGCTCGACAGAGTACCTGGATCCAGTACGATATCCTCAACGCCACAATCGAGCAACGTCTTCGCTAGGGACCTGAGCATTTTCAGATCGTTCGGCGCAAAAATCGCTAAAGGACACTTGTACTTGACGGCGAGTTCAGCCATGTCTTTCCAGTTGTCGCTTGTTGCCGCGTACAGAAGCGGTCTAGAGGCCTGTGCCGCAGTTAAGCCAGCTTCCAGAACGGTCGGGTTTAGGGAGCACAAAATCAGAGGGAGATCCGTTTTTTCAACCACTTTCTTGACGGTTGCCCCGAACTTGTCTGGCTCATTTGATGTGGAGCGGATGGCAATCATATCGAGCTTTAGCGTTTGCCCAATGTATTCAAAACAGAACTGCTCTGTCTTCGCTATTCTGTCTAGCACTTCTTTTTCAGGCATTTCATCCGTTATGTCGATGGCAATGGCGGTGGGGTTAAAGTAGGCGAATTCATGGCGGTACAGCACGATTTTTCCGCCGATTTTGACGACTTTGGCACCCGTTCCTATGACTATCTCTTTGACGGCGGGTTTAAGCATCTCTTTTAACTGCTTGTACGCTTTCTCATTCCCTTTGGCAAGAAGAGGAGCACACTTTTCGATCGTCACCTCTCGGTTAACGAGCTTGGTTGCAAAAGCCATGCAGTTCTCTTCGCCGCACTCCTTGCAGTTGGTTCGGGGAAGAAGCTTGTAAACGTCGATCGGGCTTAGCTCTTTTATGCCGGCTTTTGGTTTAGCTTCAGTTTCGGTCACAACCGCACACTCCAAGGTTTAGATCTTGGCGGAAACCCAATCGGCAAATCTGTCTCCGTTGCCTGAACCGCAGCTTAGCAACTGACGGCTTACGTCCTTGAGCGTTTTCACAGCGGCGGGATGCATCATCATGAACAAGTCTACGCCCGCCAGCAAAAGCGTCAAAGCGGTAGTGACCTCCCATAATGGACCTCTAAGTTCGCGCGGTTCCCATTCAGGAGTCATCTTTAACCATGCTTCCCTCGCAGCCCAAGCGTTAGTAGTTCCGGAAGACATAGGCTGTGCCAATTCTGGATCGCCCATCAAGGCTGCAAGTCTGGCTCTTTCCATATTTGTAAAAGCGTAGTCAAGACCGTAACCCAAAGCGGCAGTCGTCAAGTCCATGATTATGTCGCTTTGAGGCAGGAACTCAAACAATCTACGGTTAAGCTCTCTAGCCAAGTTCAAGTCCATTGGAGTAAAGGACAACGCCACATGCCCGTTCTTCTTGACATATTTGGCGCATCGTTCCACGTCCATGTCCCTCGTTATCGAATTTATCAGAAATCGCTCGCCGGCAAACGTTTCGGAGATCTCA
>Ga0187784_10002263_pt1 | contig 15422 bp, 11 predicted proteins | sample 1015_SJ02_MP15_2_FD_132964 | JGI IMG/M metagenome (GOLD analysis project Ga0187784, IMG submission 132964) | Tropical peat soil microbial communities from peatlands in Department of Meta, Colombia - 1015_SJ02_MP15_20_MG | ecosystem: Environmental > Terrestrial > Soil > Wetlands > Peat | place...
CTCTGACCTGTTGTTGCTGGATAGAATTGCTGCAATTGTGAGATGATTGTCTCAAACCCTAATCTCTTGTAATCATCGAGCGTTGGACCGACATCGAACCAAACACAGAAATGAGTGAATCCCACATGTGTCTCATAACTCCAATCAAGGAGTCCCTTGTAGGTTTCAAATCTACAGCATTTGTTATTTTGTTCCCACACTCCCGCGAGTATGCCCTGTGCTTTTCCTGCATCGTATGACTGAATAGCCCCCTGCTGAATATAGGGTATCTCTTCTTGGTAAAAAGTCTCCCACGATACTTCAGTAGTGAATGGTTCAACATGAAAATCATCCCATATCCCGCACTTATCGCAATTATAAAAGGTAAATTTAGTAAAATAGTCCTTTAAACAATCGAGGTCTCCTTTTCTCCCTCCTTCTGAGGCTACATGGGTCCATCCAGCCTTTTTCCATATGTCAAAAGCGTAACGAAAATTATTGATTGGAACAGATGCCAGTCGGCCTTGCCCCCATATAAGGGGAGAAATGTCAAGTATCGGATACATTCCCATTTGTTTTATTTTTAGCAACTCTTTGTCATAAGGTGAGTCACTGTTAGCAATGAGAACTACTGTCGTGAAACCCTTGTCTCTAAAGTATTCTACTGTGCCGTCCCAAATCGACTGAGGTGGAAGCCCGACTCGATATTCGATAGGTCGTGGGTAGGCAGTCGCTGCTGCTGTTTTTGAAGCCATTCCGACTGAGGCACTTATTACAAGTGACGCTATTAATGTTGCTGCAAGAAGCTTTCTCTTCATTACCTATCTCTTCAATTTTGTAAGATGTCACAGTGGGGATCTAGAATTTGTAAACATAGGTCTGTGACATGCAAAGTTACATCATAGCACTTTAACTCATCTTTTCTGATCGAACATATATCATAAATATTTTTTGGCTTTGTCCGTACTTAATGATAAAAATAGAAAGTGATCCTTACTTTCATTGAACTTCATTATTTAGAATTTTTAATTTCCTTAAAAATTCGAATTCGAAATATTAACATCACTAGTATCTAGCCATCTAGTTCGGCTAGGTTTTTTAGAAAAGATTTATAAGCTAGCTCATCTAACAAGCATAGTTGTTTAGGTGGCAGCGGATTTGGAAGATTGTTGCATGATTAAACTTAGACAGCTCAAAGAAGAAAGAGCCCAACAAACTACAATAGGTCAAACGTATTTAATTTTAAGGAGGCTAGATTCTGAACAGCCTTTTTAGTAAGCGCATTGTTGAATCAGAACTTCTTAGTCCTACGGATAATTTTAATTTAGAAAAACAAAAAATAGAATATCGAAAAGAGCTTTTGACAGGTCGCCGATGTAGGATTAATGTAAAGCGCTCAGAGCGAAAAAAACAAGTACAAACAGGGCGTGGATACTCTGACCTTATAGAAGTTACTGCAAAGAATTGCTATTTTTGTCCAAACAATATTAAAACAACTACGCCTATGTTCCCCCCAAATCTTGTGCCTGAAGGACGGATAAAACTTGGCGAGACGACTGTATTTCCGAACCTTTTTCCTTTTGCTAAATACCATGCTGTAGCAACGGTAACGAAAGAGCATTTTTTAAACTTGGATGAGTTCACACTTAGACAACTTTCTGATACTTTCCATGCGAGTGTTAAGTACTTTAACGCAGTAAAGTCTGCTGATGAGGGCGCAATTTACCCGATTCTTAGCTGGAATTTTTTGCCTCCAGCAGGTGCAAGCGTCATTCACCCCCATGTACAGCTTACTGTTGATTCAGAGCCTACAAATTTAACATGGATATACTACATGATGAGCAAAAATTATTACAAGAAGCACAAAAAAAACTATTGGCTCACATTATTAGAATATGAACAGCGGGAAGACGAACGTTTTCTTGGTAAGATAGGAAAGGTTTCGTGGATCACAAGTTATGTTCCATTAGGAAATGATGAAATCTGCGCTATTTTCGACGAGCCTTCATCACTTTTTGACCTCGATGATGAATTAATAGTGGACTTTAGTAAAGGACTCAAACGGGTCTTCACTGCTTATTCGCAATATGGAGTACATAGCTTCAACCTCAGCACCTTCTCCGCACCAAGTCATGATGAGAGCTTTAATCTTGTTGTGAGGATTATTGCAAGGCCATATCCACAGAACTATTACAATAATGATGCTGGTTATATGGAGAGGTTGCATGAAGAGGTGATAATTGAGTCTATGCCGGAGAAAGTAGCGTCCGATATGAAACAATATTTTGGATGATATCATCATTTATTGCATAATTTTCATATCATCCAGGGACTGTAAACCAAGTTTCTGCGATGATTTGATGATTCCTACTTCACCCTCAATGAAAAATGCAGGGATTTCTTTTATTCCTTGTTTATAAGCAAGATACGCTCTGTGATGACCATCAATGATATATACTCGTTTGCCTCTTTTTGCAACGACAATGGAATAAATAACGCCCCGCTTGAACTCATCGTTTCGCCGCTGCAGTTCTGATGCTTCTAACAGTTTTTGTGTGGGGATGAGTTGCGAAACCAACACCCGCGTGTGACCGACTTTTACATTCGGATGCAGCCGCTGAAAAAAGGTGAATATTTTCTCTACATTTTCAGATATGATGTTTTCAACGATAGCCTGTAACATATCAGTTCCCGTGACTATACCAACTACTTTGCCTTCCCTCACAATGGGCATGTGATGTATGTGGTTGTAGGCCATTACGCCGGCTACACTCACGATGTCATCATCTGGGGATGCTGACAATGGATTTTTTGTCATTATGTTGTCCAATCTCTCAGTTAGTTTTACATCAATGAGATCTGCTGTAGTAACTATCCCAACAAGTGTATCGTTTTCTAATATAGGAAAGCCAGTATGTCCCGTCTCTTTTAGGATAGTTAGTGCACTTTCAACAGTATTTTCCTGTTCTAAAAAAATTACAGGACTAGACATATACTCTTTTACGTATACCACGTGTAACACCACAGTATTAGAGGGTCTAACGAAAGTTGATGAGGCCGGATACATTAAAAATTGTTTTAAACAGCATTTGATAACGCAAATTTGTTGTCAAATAGTCATCGTCGTTTTTGCCTTAACCCCATAATGTACTCTATCTATCGCATTTTCGTAAACTAGCGTGTGCTTTTTTGCAATATTCTCCCATACGATGTAATTAGCCACGTAGCCCTTTGCGTGCTCTCTATAAGTCTCCAAAATCAAGTCGCTGGTAAGAAGAATCGTTATTGACTTCCGTAGCTCATCAAGATTGTCTACGGGAACAGCAATTCCGGCCCCACTAGCCTCAATTTCAGCTTTTAGTCCTTCCAACGACGATACGACTGCTGGCTTATTCAACGCAAAGGCATGAGCTAAGTTGCCACTCTGCGAAGCGTGTTTATATGGTAATACAACAAAATCAGCCGCTGATACAATGGCATCATAAGTATCAGGATCAAATGCGCCGATTATTACTTTAATGTTATCTTTTACTGGTGAGTTATTTATTTCCTTTATGAGCTTTTCTTTATATCTAATGCCCGATGAGGACCCCGGTCGTGCATCACCAGCTATCACAAGCACAGCATCTTTGCCCGCCTCTTTAATCACATCCGGCCATATTTTTACGACGTCTTCAAACCTCTTGTTCGGTTCGAACCAGCCTATACAGAGCGCAACTTTTTTATTAATCAGACCAAATCGTTCTTTCGCATTAGGTATGGGAATCACATCTTTTGCGCCATGTGAAATCACGTGAACATTGTCCGGAACCCAGTCAAGATTGTAAGGAAGGAACAATTTTTGTACCTCAGCATGGACTATAGCAGAATCGAGAAGACGTAGGCTAACATCGGTAAAAATAGCTTCAGGCCGATCGAGAGTGGTATATATCGAGTGATAAGTCATTGCAGATGGAATTCTGTCTAATTTTAGCCTGTATAGCAAGGTTAAAATCCGACCACTAAAGTCTCCATTAGTTAGATAGAGTCCATATTCGTGTTGTATATGGACTACATCTGGATTAATGCGTTTTACTGTTTCATATATTTTTATGTCCCAGCCTGGGTCACGATTATCGATGACAGGATAGACATCTGTCTCCTTATGGCCCCCGTATTCCTCATCCTTATGACATATAACGTGTACTGTGTGACCTGCCTTCCTTAACGCGCCGACGAGTTCCGAACTATACGTTGCTATTCCACAGTGTCGCGGCGACCAGCTCGTCACCATAACTATATCCATGAGATTCTCTCCAAAACTATTAAAGTTAGAACGTTTGCACTATATAATACCAACAATTAGTTAATTAACGTTATCCTTGGCGATAAAAATTGAATCAACTTTTTCCAGTGTTGCGCAATGCATATTTGCTGAAACTAGCTGACAAAGTTATTAAAAAGAGTCATATATCTGTAGCGCAATAAATTAAACGAGTTTTATGCAGAGTTTGATATTTTGCGACGGTTATGGACAAAATCGTAACGTGTTTGAGGATCAAGCTAATGCACTTATAGAATTAAAACCAGGGCTAACTGTTATAGACAAACTGCTGCTTGATGTCGTGAGCAGTGGCATCAATAAAGCAGTACTTATGACGGATTTCAAATCTGAGTACTTGGAAAAGGAGCTAGGATCTGAGTTCAAAGGAATAGAATTAGCTTACAAGAAGGCGCCAAGAACCTTTGAGTGTACAATTGAAGTAATCGAACAAATCGATGATGATGTCTTAGTCATTGACGCTGGTGTGGTAACTGATTTAAACTTGAAAAAGATGATAATAAAATTCGACCAAGCGCAGATCCCGATTATGATTTATACGACTTTGTCAACAAGATCTGGTAATCTCATTAACGTGAATGCAGGCAGATTTACGAATGCTGAAGCATACGATGTGTTTGGAGGAATATTTTGCATACGAAACGGCTATCAACTTCGAGCTTTTAAACTTGGCGATGAGCTTGATGAACTCTTTCCGACGCTTGCCGATATAGGTGATCTTGGTATTTACAGTGAATATAACTTTTGGGATACTTTTTACACTGAAAATGGGAAAGCCCGCATATTTAACGAGTTTAAGAATAAAACCCCGAAGCCGTGGGGGTATGAGAAGGTACTCATATACACCGAACTCTATCTCTTAAAGGAGTTGTTTTTAAAAGAAGGGTACCAGTCTTCTTATCATTATCATATGCGAAAAGATGAAACAATGCTCATCATGCAGGGAACGGGGTACATTCAATTTGAAGATCGAAGAGAGTACTTTGTCGCGGGGGACACCGTCCATATAAAGCCCAACGAAAGGCATACAATAGTTGCAAGCACTAATACAGTGCTTTACGAAGTATCCACGCCATTTTTAGAAGATACAACTCGCGTCAAGGACTATTACCCTGTAAGATAGTTCTACGCTTTTATTTGCTTGCTCGCAATCTCAGTTTTAATTTCAGCGAGTTTGCTTTTGACCACTGAGACTTTTTCACTAATGTAGCTATTTGGCTGAGCTTTAATAAGTCCTTCCACTATCCTCAGTTCTCGATAATAGGGTCCAAGCCTTCTTCCGATTTTCGTGATTTCTTCTGCTGTAGGGTGGTGACTTTCCTTGAGCGCTTGTCCTATCTTATCAACTCTCTGGACGATGTTATCGATCTTTAGATACAGATATGACAGATCTTCGTGATCTGACCGGTTTTTAGCTCCTAGGGTTTTCGTCAGATGTTTCAGGGAGCTCTCTATACTCCTTCCATAGTCAGTTAGTTCTACATATTTTACTCTGCCAAGCTTTTCTGATTTTACAAGGCCGAATTGTTCCATTTCTTGGAGAATCTTCACTGCGTGTGGATAAGTGCAGTCGCATTCCTTTGCAATGACAGATACATATGTGCGACTGTGCCCTCCAACTGCAAGTAACAAATGGGTCGGCATTTTGTGCAAAAAAACGTCATTTATATCTGTCGCCATTTATGTTTTTGATGAACATAATGATATAAAAAGTCTTGTTATAGTAATTAAATCCACGCGCACTAGATTAATTCACTGAAATTTCGTCCTCTCTTAAGCCCTTCTTCGATCATCTTTTCTTTCTTTAAGACAATATCAACTTTTAAGGCTACTTCATTAACGTTTTGCGAAGGCACAAAAACTACTCCTACAGCGTCAGCTCTTATTATATCGTTGGGTTCTACGGTGGATTCACCTATAGTAATTGGAATATTTATTTGGCCTTCATTTAAAGGTTTTCCGGCACGGGGGGTTACAGATTTTGCCCAGACTGGAAATTTAAGTTCCTTTATAACGTCAGTATCCCTGCATGCACCATAAATGATAGATCCTACCACTCCCCTATTTTGTGCTGCTAGAGATGCTAGTCCCCCCCATACCGCGGTGTTGGAGCCTGCACTTTCGATTAAGATGACATCGCCAACGCGTGCCGATTCTATAGCGGTAATAACGGTTCCCCAGTCCCATGGTTTAGTCTTGACTGTAAGTGCGGGCCCCGTGACGTTCCCTCCTTGCAAAACAGGACATAGCGCTTCAATTACGTTTTTTCCATCCATCGCGTCAGCGATAATTGGTGTGGAAACTAAAGAGAGGAATTTGATTGCATCCCAGTTTTGCAGCCGATTAGCGTTAATTCTTGTGCGTTCTGTCAGTAACTTTTTCCAAAATGTAATTTCGAAGTTATTTGTTCTGTCATCGGGCAAATTCAACTAACCCCATCAAAGCAGCCGCAGGATCAGATGCTTTAATTACACCAGATGCTAAAAGTACCCCTTCCGTACCTAGTTCAATAGCAGCTTTTACGTCGTCTCCTTTTGAAATTCCGGCACCGCACAAAACTCTTACTCCTTTCGCTGATTTCACGGCCCCGATAACAATGTCGGGATTTGCCTTAGACACTGGAATCCCCGAACCTATCAATTCTGGCGGTTCTATAGCTACGAAGTCGGGGGAAAGTGCTGCGGCGGCGGCTGTTGTTGCTAGATTGTTCGTGCAGACGACCGTTGTTAAGCCAACCCTTTGCGCAGCTTGAATTGATGCATCAATCTCAGCGAGTTCCAGTCTTCGTTCGGAGTGATTGATTAACGTCCCAGAAGCGCCTGCTTGTGCTACAGATTCAGCGAGTATATGTCCGGTATATCCACCAAAGGTTATTCCATCAATGTGTTGCGCGTAAACAGGTATATTAACTTCTGTTGATACACGATAGATGTCAGCAAGTTGCGGCACTACGATCACTAAGACGCCAGTTTCGATTGCTACCTTTTGACATAGTTTTGCGAGCTCCACAGCATTAGCGCCTGTGCTTTCGCCATAAGTTTTAAAATTCAAAATAATGATCGGTTCCACCGTTCGCACCTCGTAGTATACTAAATTTTGTAAATATAGCCTCTCTTACTTTATAAAATATAGCTCAACGTTAGTGTTTGTTATCCTTTGAAGTTGTAAAGGACAAAAGTGTCCGAAAATAACTCAAGGAGGAAGAGCAATCTTAACGTTTAACAGTGCATTATGTTACTTTATTATTTGTTGTGTCCTTATGAACGTTTATGAATCTCTGTACAACAGCTACGTTGAATATAAAAAACAGCAGAATTCAGTTGTGATGAGATACTAGCTGAGTAGAATAATGTTATCAAATAAAAGAGATTAAACTGTAGAGACAACTAAAATTCAGCATTTAACGCTAGATTAAATACTTTCAAATTTCGCAAATATTCCCTAGCGCCACAAAATTGACGCGACCTATAGTAACACTACAAGTAGCTCGATAACAATGCAAATTTGCTCGTAGTTTTCTTGCGCCATAACGTATGCCTTGGCGTTAAAGAAGTCCTACCGTAACTATAAACAGAAATATTATGTCTTAATTTGCTGTTTTTTCACGTGTAGTATGCAGATATTAATATATTTCGGACTGCTGCATTTGTGTGTGCTTTAAAAAAGTTTGCCAATGTACGCTTGAGGTCAAACAATACGTTTGTGAACTCAATAATTATTCTTGCAATTAAGCGATTGAACTCAGCATTTAAATAATACACTATACTATACTGTCCTGTTATTTATCCGTTAGCAGTCAAAGAACTAAGTGGCCCACTCTTAAATGTTAATTTTAAATTGGCACGGCAAGGACATTAGCACAACTATCTTTACTATCGTATGTAAGAACTTCTTGTAAACATTCACAACAAATTGACCCTTTTTCAAAATATCTATTTCCGTTGATGTCTCTAAAAAATAAAACGTCCACAAATTTGTGCTTGCATCCTTCTTTACAGTACATATTATTACAACACCTCCAATTCATTCTCTACACCTCTTAAGGGCACAACGGCCAAACAGCAAAACGACACTAAAGACATCACTTGCAATGTGGGTAATATCGTCTCTCTAACACGATACAATTTTGATCCCTTATCATAGCTTGCTTACAGAGAGCTACTATCGTTAACTGGTACAGTTTCGATTTGAGTACCCGACAGAGATAGAAGTTGTTGGTTACAATTAATATTAAACGCTTCTTAATCAACGAGAATAGAAATTATAAAATACCGGTTATTTCCAGTGAAGGGTTAGTTGCTGGTGAAACTTTTAAATAGACGAGTTAGATAGAAAATAAAAATTTCAAACAACAATTGAAAGGGAAATAGTAAGCACTAACTGAGTTCTAACTTAGAATTCTGAGATAGTATCCGCACTTGTAGTTCTGAGATAGTATCCGCACTTGTCCTTGATTAAACCAGAATAATTATAAGGAGATGATTTCCATTGGAAAAGAAATAAACTCATGGAGGAATATACAAAAAAGTACTTCTACTTCTTTAATGAACGTAAAGAAAAAAACGGAATTCTTTGAAGAGTCATCATCAGAAAGATTGTTATTCATGAAGACAAATAATTTATAACTTTTGTTGCTTCAGATGCTCAATCCGATGCGACGAATTGACAAACGCTGTAGTGCTGCCCAATATTCCAAGGACACAGTTGTAAATCAAAGTGACTATAAATGCCTGCTCATAGTACGATACTGTACTAGTTTTGATTGTTTCTTGCTGATTTGCACATTAATTCTTGTTTGTTTATGTAATCGGAATCAGACCCCTCATGTGAACTCATCTCTTTAAAATTGATTTGCTGTAATTGCAAAATGATCTATGCTGTTGTAATGAACGACGAGATGCGTTGATATATAGAGCGCTAAAAGTCCGTCTTAATTCTGAATTGGTCTATATCAGTTTGCTTGAGACCTTCGAGAAATATTCTTGCTGCACCTTCAACGTCTTTAGCAGCTGTTATCGCTCGCCCTACAACGAGAATATCTGCTCCTGCTGTAAGAGCCTCACCTATGTTATCCTCTCGTATGCCTCCTGCAACAGCAACAAGCTTACAATACTTCTTTATGTTGGTAATATTACCCCAAGCATGAGAAGTATGTTCGACGTCAATTGCTCTATGCAATTCGACAACGTCAGGTTTGTTCTTAAGCGATTTCAGAACAACTTCTGGTTTATCGACGTTCAACATATCAATAATAACATAAATGCCAGTTTTATTTGCCTCTTCAATTGCTTTGTCAATCGTTGTTGTTGATGCCAGACCTGAGACCACTACTGCATCAGACGTTTCGTCAGCTGCCATCCTCGCCTCTAAATTGCCAGTATCAAGAATTTTGAGATCCGCTACGATAAACGAACTTGGACGGACTTTTCTCATCTCTCGGATAACCCCTAACCCGTATCGCTTGATAAGTGGAGTCCCTGCCTCTAGCACGAGATGATCATTTATCGGCAACTTATCCATAACGCTTAATACAGCGCTTAAGTCTGTGAGATCAAAAGCAACCTGTAGATAGGGTGGGTTCCACAATTTTGTAACTTTAAATCCCATCACAGGGTGCATTGCACGATCTTTTTCGTATAAAACTGTTTCAATTGATGGAAAATCACTAAGAGCACGCTTAATCGCTAATTTTGTAGCACCGTAATTGTATCGGTAAATTTTGTCATAATCCTTTGCATCAGGATGTAAAAAAACAGATATTATGAGAACGTAGTCTTCAACTAATTCTTGTGGTATCACACCATCTTCTACAGCATCCGCTACCGCCTTCGCAACGGCAGCTTGAGCGGGTCCAAACATTTTAGCAGCCTGCTCCAGGTTTTGTATTGTAACCTTTGGCACGATGAGCGTTGCTGGCTTTGTCGGAAGGTTTGGTCTAATTACAGCAAGCAGTGGCGTATGCCCCTTTGAAAGATGTGATAAACCGCTTGCAAATGCCGTCCCTACCGGACCCTTTTTATCTCCTATAAGCAAATCAATATGGGCAAGTTCAGGCTCATTACCTATTAAAGCTTCACCGATGCGCACTTTAATTCCCTCTTATTTTAATGGTTGTTGTAATGGATATTAGCGCTATATAGTTTTTCTTTTAAGTTACTTCGCTTTTGATTTCAGTTCCCTGCACAAACGAAATCAATACGGAGTAAAGAAAATCAAGTTCCACTAGAATAAACATCCAAGAGTTTCCTGCTTACTACACGAAGATCGTGCTTTTCGATCGCCAGTCGCGCCTTACGGCCCAACAGCTCAGCCTTTGGCTTATCTACTATCAATTTTTCCACAGCTAAGGAGAATTCATCAATTGTTTGAAATTTCAAGCAGTTTACATCTTCTTCATAATCTACATACACTGGAAGAGCCCTTAGTACTATAGGCAGACCACAAGCTGCTGCTTCGAGCACAGCGATACCTTGATTTTCTTCGTACGAAGGAAAAACGAACACATCCGCAGCGCTTAGTGCCTCATGTATGTTTTTAATCTTTCCTGTAAAGATGACGTTTGAAGGGGCATTTTTAATAATATCCTGCGTTCCTTCGGGTAAAAACAGATGATCGAGAATTCTTCCAGCCCACACAAACTTGTATTGCGGTAGGCGTTTTGCCACTTCAATGAAATCGGTAATCCCTTTTCGTATAAAGGCGAAACCAATTGAAAGAATAACAGGATCATCGTGGAGTGCCCATGTCTCTCTAAAAAGAGTTGCAAGAGCAGGATCATCGCTGAAAGCTGACAAATCTATTCCATTGCTTAATACAACGACACGTGTTTTAAGGTTAAGAGTCTTCAACAGTACGTTTTTTGTGTACTCGGAGGGCGCAATGCAAACATCGGACAGATTATAATAGACTTTAAGATACCCTTTTAAACACCTGCTTAAAAAATTAGATCCCCTATAACTATCTTTTATATCATCAGGCGTAGTGTGTGCAGTAATTATCACTCTTTTATGACGAAGCTTGTATGCCAACGCCATTGCAAAAGCTATGGGGCCAAAAGTCTGGGCGTGCATAATGTCACAGATTCTGAAGGAATTCTCGTAAAATTTAACTCCTTCAGATTCGAGTAATTTAAGCATTTTCTTAGTATTACAAATACTCGTTAAAATTCCGCTCTCTCCGTACGTCCCATAAATGAGATTTACACTCAGTCTGGGTCTATCAATATTTTTTGACTTCATTGAAGCTATTGACACATTGCAATTTCTAAACTTTATCTCATAACTGCGGTAAGGCTGTTGAACGCATTTTTAAGCTCATATGCTGAAAGTTTCAACTCTTGTAATCCGGTATTAATAATTAATTTTGTACCGGTGACTTCTCCGACTATCGCATATTCCACCTGAGCGTCTTTAAGAATTCGTTCAACTTTATCCAAGTTATGACGCTGAACCGTTATTATAGCTCGGCCACAACTCTCAGCAAAGAGTTCAACATCACGCTTTAGATAATTCGAGACATCTATACGAGCCCCGAGCGTGCCGCACATTTCAGCCAATGATGCGATTAAGCCACCGTTCGATACGTCATTGGCAGCTGTGACAAGCTCAGTTTCAATGAGATGTACAATCGCATCTACCGTTCTTTTTACATTTTGCGGAGGTTTAGGCGCCGTATCAAAGATATTCAGCGTATTATAATATTCTGAACCACCGAATTCACTCCTCGTTTCACCAACTATAATAACAGCGTCTCCCTCGTTAGAAAAGCCAACATGTGGCGCTCTTGAGATATCTCTTACGGTTCCTACCATCCCTATTGACGGTGTTGGGATTATAGCGGTATGAAACTCCTCGCTCTCATTGTAAAGTGAAACATTGCCGCCTACCACAGGAACGTTAAGAATTTGCGCAGCATATGAGAGTCCTTCGACAGAACGTTTAAGCTGCCAATAAACTTCTTGATTTTCGGGATTTCCAAAGTTAAGGCAATTCACAAACGCCATTGGTTGTGCGCCTTTGACTGCAAGATTCATTGCATTTTCAAAAACCGCTAATGCGGCACCCTTATATGGATCAACTGCGCTATGCTTGGGATTACAGCCAGAAGAAACTGCTATGCCGAACATTCCATCGATTGCAAGCACAGCTGCTCCATTTCCTGGTTTGACAATCGTTCTTGTCTGGACTTCATGGTCAAACTGCCGGTACACCCATTCTCTTGATGCGATGTTCAGCGAAGAGAGAATCTTCAGTGCCAATTCTTTAAGCTCGAAGGTCTTCCTGTCTCCGCTCACCTGTGGTGGCATTACTTCTACTGCCTCACGTTGGCAGATTGGCGCCTCCTCGGTTAGAAATTTTATTGGTATATCGGCCACTATCTCTCCACGATACTCAATGATATACCTCGGTTCGTCAATGACCTCTCCGATGACCGACGCTTGCAAGTCATACTTATCAGCAATCTGAAGTATCGTGTTGATGTGTTCTGTCGGCACCTCAAGTACCATCCTTTCTTGAGATTCTGATACCAAAATCTCCATGGGAGTCATTCCGGTTTCGCGAAGTGGCATATTGTCAAGCACGAGCTTTGCACCGAAAGTTGCACACATTTCCGACGAGGCACCTGCGAGTCCCGCCGCCCCAAGATCGCGGCAAGAAAGAACATGGCCTGTTTGTATGGCTTCGAGAGTTGCATCAATGAGCAACTTTTCCGTAAAAGGGTCTCCGATCTGAACTGATGGCCTATCTTCAGCCTCAGAGTCTTCGCTAAGATCTCGAGACGCAAAAGAGGCACCTCCAAGACCATCACGACCTGTCATTGCACCCATTAATATGATCCGGTTGCCAGGTTTTTTGACTCTGCCAGTAATTATATCTTTTTTTCTTGCCATGCCAATACAAACGACGTTGACTAAAGGATTTCCGTCATAGCTTGAATCAAACACAACCTCACCATTCACCACCGGAACTCCGATACAATTACCGTAATCAGCTATTCCTTCAACGACATGTTCAAACAGGTAGCGATTTTTCTCCTTGTCAGGATACCCAAAATAAAGGTCATCCATTAATGCGATGGGCTTAGCACCCATCGATATAACATCCCGCACAATGCCCCCGACTCCTGTTGCGGCACCATCATACGGGTCCACGTATGAAGGGTGGTTGTGGCTTTCCATGGCAATAGCAAGGACAAAGTCATCTTTAAGTAGGATGACAGCAGCGTCATCTCCAGGTCCGACCAGCACGATGTCACCGGTCGTGGGCAAGGTTTTAAGAAGCGGTTTACTCGACCTGTATGCGCAATGTTCCGACCAAAGGTTTTCAAAAATTGCACTTTCAACATTGTTGGGTGGCCTTCCCAGTTCGTTTTCTATGAGTGTTAAATCGACGGCATTTAATGTCATGAACACAAGATACAAGGAGGTCTTGTTAGTTAAATCTTAGCTAACTTTTAACATTTGTGTGCTTACAGCTCTCACGAGCAAATTATAGTGAATATTGAACCTCACGTTAGATTAATGATGCACAACAAAGATGTACATCGATGGGAGAAATACGGCTTGGATGCAGTGGATGGAGTTATGATCATTGGAAAGGCCTTTTTTATGAAGATGTTGACCCTCGACATTACTTAGAACAGTACGCCAAGGTTTTTGATTGTGTCGAGGTAAACATGACATTCTATAGATTTCCGAGTGTAAAAGTACTCTCGAGTTGGTATGAAAGAACACCGGGTGCTTTTCTTTTTGCTGTAAAAATGAACAGAAGTGTAACCCATAGAAGAAAGTTACAGGGATTAAGCAGTTTACTTATAAACTTTATGGACGTTTGTTATAGTCTGCGTGACAAGCGAGGGCCATTACTCGTTCAGTTCCCGCCTATCTTGTCTAAGGATACTGAAAGACTAGAGATGTTCCTTTCTTTGCTTTCTGATACTCGAGTAGCGTTTGAGTTTCGAAATAAGTCTTGGTTCGATGGAGACGTCTTTAGACTTCTGAAGAGTTATAATGCAGCGCTTGTCATGATCGGATCGCAGTTTGAAAAAAATTATACGATATACACTGATTTTGCGTATATAAGGTGGCACGGGCGGGGAGGTCGGATGGACAATTACACGTCAGATGAAATTGACTACTGGGCAGATAGAATTCGAACAATTTCAAAGAATGCTGACGTTTATGGGTTTTGGAATAATGATAGTTGCGCGTACGCCCCAAAAAATTGTCTCGAGCTGCTGCAGAAACTTAATTTAAAGTAATTATTGTGCAAACTGTTCTCCGGTGCAGGACATCTCATCAGAAAGAACAAATTTATGTTGTGCATAAGCACCGTTTAGAATCGACAAAATGTGTTAAGTACACTATCTCTTGAATAAAAACCAGTCTTTTATTATTTGTGAAAAAGTAGTGATTTAACTATAAGGAAAAATAATAATGATGATAGAAACCTAATGTTGTAAGAAAGAGTAATGCGGGAGCAACTAAGTGACATACTCGACAAAGATCATATCGATTGAACAAAAGGAGAAATATACGGAACGCTACAAAGGAAAAGTTCCTTATGAGGTTAAGTCTGATATCTACGGGTGTTGTATAAAACTCCTTACAGGACTACGTCAAGTCGTAGAACGATGGGGAGAGAGTTTTTATTTCATCTCACAAAACATCCGCTCTCACGGACGCCTCTATGTTCTTGACGACCCATCTGAAGCACCGAACACAGTACTATATGATCCTCAATCAAAGACAGCTTTTCTTTTAAACTTCACGTACTATGGTTGGATCAAATCCTTAGCATTGAGTGTTGCAGGTGATGTCCTTGAAGATGAGCACGATATCTACTCTGTTCATGGAGCGTGCCTCGATTTCAATGGTTTGGGACTATGCATTGTCGGAGAATCGGGAGCCGGAAAGACCACACATACATATGGGCTGTTGCGACGCCAGGACGTGCGTGTAGTCTCCGATGATTGGTTCTACGCGCGAGTGTACGGAGAAGATATCCTCACTTACAGTTCCGAGAAGAATTTCTATATACGCGCGGACCTAGCCAAGATCTGGAGCGAATTTGCTTGGCTTGCTGACCGTTCCATGTTCGACAAAGAAGGTCGAGCAGTTGTC
>Ga0187784_10002264_pt1 | contig 15419 bp, 12 predicted proteins | sample 1015_SJ02_MP15_2_FD_132964 | JGI IMG/M metagenome (GOLD analysis project Ga0187784, IMG submission 132964) | Tropical peat soil microbial communities from peatlands in Department of Meta, Colombia - 1015_SJ02_MP15_20_MG | ecosystem: Environmental > Terrestrial > Soil > Wetlands > Peat | place...
ACGCTGTTGTGAGTATCGTCGCCTCCCGTGCCGCGCGCGGGGCGACCCTGATCCTTCAATTCGCGAAGCCGCACGTGTAACCGATCATCATCCGTGGCAATCAAGCCACCCTGTCCAGTGGTGATCGTCTTGTTGGGCGAAAGAGAGAAACACCCCGCACTGCCAAAAGTTCCCAGACACTTGCCGCGGTGCTTTGACAAGAAAGCCTCGGCTGCGTCTTCGATCACCAGCAAGCCGTAGCGTTTCGCTATTTCCGAAATGGCGGCGATATCAGCGGCACGGCCGCTCACATGTACGGGAACGAGGGCTTTTGTGCGAGGGGTTATGGCGCGTTCAGCGGCCGCGGGATCCAGGTTCAAGTTCTGCGGGTCGACGTCCACCAGCACAGGCTTTGCGCCGGTCAGCGAGACCGCGTTGGCGGTGGCGATGAAAGTGACATCCGGGACGAGCACTTCGTCGCCCGCTTGTATTCCGACCCCGGCGAGCGCCAAAAAGATAGCAGAGGTACCGTTGGTCGTTGCGACCACATGTTTACAGCCCAGGAGTTCAGCGACTTCCCGCTCAAACTGCGTCGTCACGTCCCCATCGTTTAGAAAACCACTGTCAATTACGTCCGCGACGCGCACCTTTTCCTCCGGGCCGAACTGTGGTACCCAGAAGTCGATTTTTCGGTCCAAGGTGAGGGTACTCCTCTTGATTCTAAACGGAGCCGACCGAGGAGTGGGTCTGCCCGGACAGATTCCCCATTCCCCAGAAGTTCCAGATATCAACCACGACCTTATGCTCCAAGTTCAAACCGCGATACGCGTTGTGCGGAACACAAAGGATCAATACGTCGCTCCGGCGGATCACTTCGTCAAGCCCCAGAAGCGCCGGATCGTTTTTCACGTACGGGTCCGTGGTCAAGACGGCTTTCGCCCGAAACATCAGAATCTTTTTCAGCTTGTAGCTGAGCGAAAAGCGCGGATCGTCGCTTTCCGCCTTGAACGCCATGCCCAGCAATCCTACGGTCATCTGATCGAGGGGGTTAGTTGCATCCAGGCGGTCGACGATGAACTGCGGCATACCCTCGTTGACCAGCATGGCCTGAAAGCCTAAACCGAACTGGTTCCGGTAAAAACTGGCCAGTTGCATGGTGTCTTTGAACAAGCAGGGGCCCGCCGCGAAGCCTGCCAGAGGAAAGTCCTTCGATCGCGGATAATTGCGCTTCATGCCATCCAGAATCCGGTAATAGTCCAATTTCGCGGCGCTGGCGATCATGTAGAACTGATTCGTGACAGCGAATTGGATATAGCGGTAGGCGTTGGTAAAAACCTTGGCCAGTTCCGCTTCGATAGGAGCCAGCCGCACGACCTCCGGAGCGATAAGGCGAAAGAGCGCGGCCGCCTCGTCTTCTGCTTCGGCCGTCGTACCGCTGACAATCTGCGGCAGCGTCTGAAGCTCTTCAATCGCGTGGCCTTCCACGATGCGTTCCGGGCAGAACGCCAGCCGCAGCCGCTTGCCTTTTGACAGCGCGTACTTGGCCATCGATTCCGTGACGCCTGGATACACCGTTGAACGGATCACCACCAGTTGGTCCTCAGAAAGGAAGGGCAGGAGTTCATCAAGGCACCGCGTCATCACGCGCAGCGACGGGTTCAGGAACTCATCGACGGGGGTCCCTATCGTAATGATGATAACTCTGGCGTTGGCAATGTCTTCGGCTTGGTTCGTGAAAGCCAGCAGTCCCTTCGCAAGCACACTCTGCAGCAGGGATTCTGCTCCCAGTTCCATGAACGGCATCTGCCCGCCGCGGATTGCGTCCATGGCCTCCAGGTTCAGGTCGCAGATGAGCACTCGCTGGTTTTTGCTGGCGAACACGATGGAGAGCGGCAAGCCCACGTGACCCGCTCCGCCCACAACGCATATGTCAGCTGGGGGTCGTTTCGCAGTCGAATTCAATCGGGAACCCTCGGTCATCGCTATCACTAGAGTATTTCGAGCTCCGGCGCCAGTCGCCGAGAGCTTCAACTGGGCAAAATTGAACAACCCGAATAATATCATGCCATACGCGGAACGATAGGAATGGCCTAGTTAGTACCGCTGTGCCAAGACTGTGCTTGGATTCGCGCACTTCCAAAAAGCATTTGTGAAACAGCCGCTTTCTACTTCTGGGGCTGGGTGTTTAGGGCCCGCAGGAGGGCCCTACCTTTGCGAGTAAGAGAAGTCAAATCCCATACCCATGAAAACCACAAGCCTGCGCCACCCGTTGCGTAGTTTTATATACGGGACTTGACATAATGGTTACTCTACACGTAGGCTCGGGGCGTGGAGCTTGAAGCTTCCCTCTCGTGGCTGGCGTTGACGCTGACCCCGGGCATCGCGGCCCGGCTGTCTGCGCGATTGTTGCGCGAATACGGCTCGCCGGAAGGCGTATTTCGCGCGCCCTTGACAGGCATTGAAGCGTGCAACGTGCCGGCCCCCGCCGCGCAGGTCATCTTCAAGAAGCAGATGTTTTGGCGCGCAGAGAAAGAGGTGGACGCGCTGCGCAAGGTCGGCGGGAAGCTGGTGACCTGGAAAGAGCCTGAGTACCCACAAGCGCTGCTGCAGATTTACGACCCGCCGGTGATGTTATATGTGCGCGGGGACACACAAGTCCTGAACTCGCCGAGCTTGAGCATCGTGGGCACGCGGCGGCCCACAGTCTATGGCTCGCAGATGGCAGAGCGAATAGGGAGGGACCTGGCAGTGCGCGGGTTGACTATCATAAGCGGCTTGGCGCGCGGGATTGACGCCATCGTGCACCAGGGGGCGACCGCGGTGGGTGGACGGGCGATCGGGGTGCTGGGGACGGGGATCGATGTCTGCTACCCGAAGGAAAACAAGAAGCTCTACGAGAAAGTGCTGGAGCGCGGAGCAATCGTGAGCGAATTCCCGACCGGCAGCCATCCAGCGCCGGAGAATTTCCCAGTGAGGAACCGCATCATCGCGGGGATGCCCCTGGGGGTCGTGATTGTGGAGGGTAGGCAATACAGCGGATCGTTGATTACGGCACGCCTGGCCATGGAATTCGGAAGAGAAGTCTTCGGCGTGCCAGGGAATGTGACGCAAGAAGTGAGTTTCGCACCTAACCTCCTGATCAAGCAGGGGGCCAAGCTGGTGACAAACGCCGAAGACGTGATAGAGGAGTTGCCAACGCCGGTGCGGGCGGCTTTAGTGAAGGCCGAGGCAGTGGAAGCAGAGCAGAGGAATTTGCTCCTTGTTGACAGCCTAAGTGCTGTGCAGAGAAAGCTTTACGAGCTCTTGAGCGCCGAAGAATCGCGCCACATTGATGACATTGTGGATGCCAGCGGGTTGAATTCTAGCGAAGTTCTAGCTACCCTCTTTGACTTGGAGATGAAGGGGATCGTCCGGCAACTACCGGGCAAGCAGTTCAGTAAAGTACTGTTGTAGTGGAGCCAGAAGCTAAGCGTTCTGGAGGCCGGTCACCTAAGCACAGATGGGACCCTCCGCCCTCACCGGGACAAGCTGAAAGAGACCCTTCCAATCAGAGCGATCTCGTCCAGTTGTAAGCCGCCTTTTTTGAGATAGAAAGACGGGCGATGCATCCGAACTGAAGCCGGAGGCATCTGGAAACAGGCAAGAGAGCCTACGAGAGACAATAGCTTTAAGGTAGCGAGAAGGACACACACCGCTCACCTGGCCCTCCCTGGGGGTAGAAGCGGGGTTAAAACAGCAACATGGCAAGATCACTGGTAATCGTCGAGTCGCCGGCAAAGGCGAAGACTATCAACAAGTACTTGGGGAAGAACTACGTGGTGAAAGCGTCCATCGGGCACGTGATGGACCTGCCGACGAAGACCATAGGCATTCGTCTGCCCATCGAGGATGAAAAGCCAAAAAAGAAGAAAAGGGGGAGGAAGAGCGCGAAAGCAGCACCGCCCAAGCCACCGCGGAAACCCGTAACCCTGGATGATCCGAAGATCTTCGAGCCCGCCTTGCAGGTGATCCCGGGCAAGGGAAAGGTTGTCAATGGCCTGCGGAAAGCGGCGCAGAAAGCGGATGCGGTGTACCTGGCGGGCGACCCGGACCGGGAAGGAGAGGCGATCTCTGCCCATCTGGCGATGGTGCTCTCCAAGCCGGCGAAGTTTCTCATTGATGAGGCAGACGAGGAAAACGGGAAGAAGAACGGCAACGGCGCGAAAGAGGACAAAGCCGAAGCGGAAAAGGCCGCTGCGGCGCCGCCCAAGGGCAAGGGCAAAGCAAAGTTTGGGTACAAAACGAAAGAAAAAGACGTCATTGTTATTGAGCCCATCGATCCCAAGAAGATCTTCCGGGTGACGTTCAACGAAATCACGCCTAAGGCGATCCGCGCGGCTTTTGAAAAGCCCCGACAGGTAGACACGCAACTCGTGGACGCACAGCAAGCGCGGCGCGTCCTGGACCGCATCGTGGGATACAAGATTTCCCCCCTGCTGTGGGACAAGGTGCGGCGGGGCTTGAGCGCGGGACGCGTGCAGACGGTGGCTCTGCGGTTGATTGTGCAGCGCGAGCAGGAGATTCGGGCGTTCGTGCCGCAGGAGTATTGGACCATCCACGCGATGTTGGATGCCGGGGAGCCTCCAGTTTTCGAGGCGCGGCTGACGAAGAAGAAGGGCGAAGACGTCGAGGTCAAGAACCAGGAGACAGCGGACGCGATTGTCGCCGCGGTCAGCAAGGCGAAATGGCAGGTGGCCAGCGTCGCCCTGAAGGAAAAGAGGGGCAACGCGCCGCCGCCATTTACGACGTCGAAGCTGCAACAGGCGGCGTATAACCGGCTGCGCTACACAGCGAAGCGCACGATGGCGTTGGCGCAGCGGCTATATGAGGGCGTGGAGCTGGGAGCAGAAGGCTCGGTGGCGCTGATCACGTACATGCGGACCGATTCGGTGCAGGTGTCGAATGATGCTTTGGCGCAAGTTCGCGAACTGATACCGGAGCGCTTTGGAAGCGCGTACCTACCGGAGAAGCCGAATTTTTACAGATCGAAGAAGGATGCGCAGGGAGCGCACGAAGCGATCCGCCCGACGGAAGTCTCGCGGACGCCAGAGGACGTGCGGAAATACCTGCCGGACGACCAGTTCAAGCTGTACCAGCTCATCTGGCAGAGATTTGTGGCCTCGCAGATGCTGCCCGCAGTCTTTGATCAGACGACCATTGATATTGAGGCTGCCGACTATACCTTCCGGGCAACGGGATCGATTTTGAAGTTCGACGGCTATTTGAAGGTGTACCAGATTCCCGCGGCGAATACGGACCGCGAAGAAGATGAAAAGGGTGAAGAGGGCGAGGGCAAGGCGCTGCCGCGCGTGAGCGAGGGGCAGGTGCTGAAGCTGGAGTCAATCCGGCCGGAACAGCATTTCACGGAGCCGCCGCCGCGGTATACGGAAGCGACGCTGGTCAAGGAACTCGAAGAAGACGGAATCGGCAGGCCATCCACGTACGCGTCCATCATCTCCACGATTGTGGAACGCGAGTATGTGAAAAAAGATCAGGGACGCTTCACGCCGACGATGCTCGGCGAGCGCGTGTGCGTGCTGCTGATCAAGAGTTTCGAGGACGTGTTTGACGTGAAGTTCACCGCGCGGCTCGAAGAGGAGCTGGACGAAATCGAAGAAGGCAAGATGCCCTGGCGGGAATCGGTCAAGGAATTTTGGGAGAAGTTCATCGTCGATCTGGATAAGGCCGGCGACGAAATGGTGTCGTACAAAGCCGGCATTCCCACGGGGAAAAAGTGCGAAAAGTGCGGCCAGGGAGAGCTCCTGGAACGCATCAGCCGGCATGGCTTCTTTCTGGGCTGCTCGCGTTACCCGGAATGCGATTTCATCCAGGACCTTTCCGAGGAGATTCCGGAAGACGCGGAAAACAAGATTGAATATTGCGAGAACTGCGGAAAAGAGATGGCGCTGAAACGCGGGCGCTTTGGAGCGTTTCTGGCTTGCACCGGCTACCCGGATTGCAAAACGACGCGGCGGTTGGTGGCAGGAACGCGCATTGCGCACCAACCGGACGAGCCGTTGGACGAGAAGTGCCCCGACTGCGGGAATGGCCTCGTGAAAAAGCACGGCCGGTTCGGCGGGTTCATTGGTTGCTTCGGGTATCCGAAGTGCAAGTATACGCGGCCAATCACCCTGGGAATCAAGTGCCCGAAGTGCAAGGAAGGCGAATTTGTGAAGCGCGCCACCATGGGCAAGGGCGGGCGCGGACGGATGCGCGTGTTCTACGGCTGTTCGCGGTATCCGGACTGCGATTTCACTACTCCCAACAAGCCGATTGCCGAGCCCTGCCCGAAGTGCGGCGCCCCGTTCATCGTGGAAAAGAAGAGCAAGATCGGGTTGGTACGCGCCTGCGTCAAAGAAGGGTGCGACTGGGAAAAGCTGGCCCCCGAGGAGAAGCGAGCGCCCGAGGCGGAAGAAGCGCCGGTCGCGTTGAAAGCCTAGAAGCCTGCGGCGACTGGGCGGAGACGTCAGTCGTGCCGGGAAAACCGGCATAAGCCGGAGCGGCGGCCCGGCAGGCAAGGCTCTGCTGGAGTAAGACCCCCGGTTGAGTGCGATAATTCCCAAAGGCCACCTGCAGGCAGGGGTGTTTCTGGAACGGAAGCGCAGGCCAGAATGAAGAAGACCGTCGAGAAATATCTGGAGTACCTGCGGTCGGTGAGGAACGCCTCGCCACACACGTTGATCAATTACGGCAAGGACCTGGAACAATTCCAAACTTTCCTGACGCCGCCCGGCGTGGACACTCCCGGCGTGACGAAGATCGACCACCAGATGGTCCGGGAGTTCATGGGACACCTGCACGAACTGCGGTTGGAGAAGAGCTCGATCGCCAGGAAGCTGGCGGCGCTGCGGTCATTTTTCAAGTACTGCGTCCGGGAAGGACTTCTGAAGGACAATCCGGCCCGTCTCGTGCCTACTCCAAAGTTGCCGAAGCGCATCCCTGCGGTGCTTTCCGCGGAAGAAATGAGCGGATTTCTCGACCAACTGGCGGGGGCACGGTTTTCTGCGGCGGGCCGCAGAAACACAAAAGCGAAGCGCGGGGCTGGGAAGTCAGCGCCGGAGACGGGAATCGTCAAGTTCGAGGATGCGCTGCTGTTGCGAAGAGACCGCGCTCTTCTGGAGCTGCTGTATGCGGCCGGGCTTCGGGTTAGCGAGTTGACAGGGCTGAACCTCGCCGATATGGAGCAGAAGGAGCAGATGTTGCGCGTGCGCGGCAAGGGCAACAAGGAGCGCATCGTGCCGTATGGGGCGAAGGCGGCGGAAGCTCTGAAGAGCTACTGGCCGGTGCGGGACAAACTCTTGTACGAAAATACGGCCATCCGGCAAAAGACACATCCGGAAGCGGTGTTTTTGAATTACACGGGAAGACGGCTGACGCAACGCAGCGTGGGAAGGATTTTGAAGAAATACGCACGGCTGGTGAACATCAATTGGGATTTGCATCCTCATTCCCTGAGGCACGCGTTCGCCACACACCTGCTGGCGGATGGCGCGGATTTGCGCGCAATTCAGGAATTGCTGGGGCACCAGTCGCTTTCGACGACGCAGAAGTACACGCATGCCTCCATTCGGCAGTTGATGGATATCTACGACAAGTCACACCCCCACGCCTGAACGGACACAGATGCCCGAAAAACGGCAGCAGCAGATTTTTCCGGCGATTGACCTGAATCCCTCCCCCAAGTGGGAAGTGAATTTTGGCCTGGGAGTCCGTATCACGCGCTCGACAGACCATCTGATTGGGAAGATGATTCTGGGATACCGTTTCGGTTTTTAGCGAGCCACACATGAGAGACCGGCAGGTGCCCCCGGCCAGCGTCTTGCGAGCAAAGGGCCAGCCTGCGAAGGGTGGGCCAAGCGTTGAGTTACCGGTCATTACATTTAGCGCATAAGTGGCGAGTGGGCCCGCTCCGAAACCTCCCTGAACCGTGTTTCCGGATAGCTTCCGAATTGCCGACAACCCGCCCAGAACCTGTATTGACACAACAACATCCCCTGAAAGTGCGTGTGCGCCAGCCAAATGTACAGCGGCTTGCAACAGTGTTAGGGGACCATCCCCGGTACCCAGTACGCTTGAGCAAGAGCGACAAGGCCGAGCATTGCAGCAAGAAGGATGCTGTGCCAGAAGGTGGCGCGCAGGATTTTACCTTCTTGGCCGATCAGACCGACTGTCGTGACCCCGATCGCAATGTTCTGAGGGGAGATCATTTTCCCGGTCACCGCTCCCGAAGAATTGGTAGCAGCCAACAGCACCGGACTGAGATGAAGTTGTTGGGCCGCTGTAGCTTGCAGATTGCCGAACAGGAGGTTACTGGCGGTATCACTGCCACTGAGGAAACACGCAACCCAACCCAGATAGCTGCTCATCAAAGGAAAGGCCGGGCCGACCCGAGCCACTGCCGCCCCCAGCGTGTAGGCCATTCCCGAATAGTTGTAGAGGTAAGCTAGGCCGACAATCACGATGACGGTCAGGCCGGGAAGTCGCAACTGACGCAGCGTTTTCGACCCAGACCTTAAGAAGACCTGGCCCCGCACTCCAAAGCAGAGCGCGGTAAGCACGGTCGCAACAAGGACCGCGGTCCCTGCTCCAAGAGGCTGAAAGGAATAAAGAGCCGAGTAGGGCTTTTGGTAGAGAGTAATAAAAACACCGTTGTGCAGGCTGGGAATTGGAATTGCGACCTGGCCCTTCGGCAAGAGCTTGAGATAGGACCACAAAATCATCACCGCGGACAGCATGACCCACGGCAGCCAAGCCGCGAAGGCCTGCCTTGAGGAGAGTGCGCCAGGCCTCGGATCGGGCGCAGCAACCGATACGGGAGATCCATCGCCCAACCGTCTTCGCTCTGCAGGTCGGTCTGCACCACCTGGAGTCCAAACGCGAAGGAAAGCTGCCAACGCAGCGATAGAAGCCGATGCGGCGATCACGTCTGTTGCGTACGGCCCCCACAGGTTCGACACGAGGAACTGAGCAAGAGCGAACGTGCTGCCGGCGACTAGCGCTGCCGGCCAGGTTCGTCGCAAGCCCTTCCCCCGTGCGACCACCCACACGAGGTAAGCTGGAAGGATGAAGGAGAGAAAAGGAACTTGTCTCCCCACCATGGCAGAGAGTTGGGACAGGTCGAGCCCCGTGACTCCAGCCAGCGCAACAATGGGGATGCCCAACCCACCGAAAGCTACAGGGGCTGTGTTGGCAATCAGCGCGACAACGACCGCTTGGCGAAATTCAAAACCGAGACCAGCCAGCAGACAGGCGGTCACCGCGACCGGCGCTCCGAAGCCCGCGCTGCCTTCCAGGAGCGCTCCGAAACAGAAAGCCACCAGAATTGCCTGGATGCAGGCGTCCCCCGAAGCGTTCTCTTCCATCCAGCGGCGAAGCAACTCAAATTTGCCCGTGTCTTGCGTGAGGTTGTAGAGCCAGAGGCCTCCGAAGACAATCAACAGGACCGACCAGAGCGCATAGATGAACCCATAGGCGGTGCTCCACAGCAGAAGCGCGACTGGCATATTCCAAATGAACACCGCGAGCAATCCAGCCGTGCCCAGACCACAAGCCGAGGCAAACAGCCCACTCTTGCGAAGGCCTCCCATCAAAACGAGTATGAGGATCAGAGGAAGCGCAGCCACGAGTGCGGAGAGCACCGTGGAGTGAAGAGGATCCAGCGGCTGCGGCCAGATCACAGTAATCGCTAGGGTCATTTGCCTGCCCTCGGAACGGTGCGGCGGCTAGTTTCAAGTGTCGATTTTTCCTTGAGCGTCGTATTGCTGGCGTGAGTGCTTACGGGACGCTTTGGCCGCTCGTCCACATGCAGTTGGAAAATGTCGGGTCGCGCATAATGGCCTACCACATCGAGATCATACTTGCCGCGGATGATCTGCTCGCGATCAATCTCAGCGGTCAGGATCACCTCGTCTTCCATGTTAGGCCCCGCAAGAAAATTGCCGAACGGATCGACGATGCAGCTGCCACCGCGCGTAACCACCGCCTCGGGATCTGTGCCATAAACGGAATCGTAATCACTCGGAAAATCACGCCGCCGGTTGAACTGGTTGCAGGAAAGCACGAAGCAGCGTCCCTCCACAGCGATGTGCCGCATCGATGCGGTCCAGGAGTCTCGGCTGTCTGCGGTGGGCGCACAATAAATCTCGATGCCCTTCGCGTACATCGCCGCTCTCATCAAAGGCAGGTAGTTCTCCCAGCAGATCACTGCACCTACCTTTCCCAGGGGAGTGTCGAACACCGGAATCGTGGATCCGTCGCCGAAACCCCATACCAGGCCTTCCGATCCAGTTGGCATGATCTTCCGGTGCTTGCCCAGAAAGCTGCCGTTTGGAGCAAAGAACAACACGGAGCAGTAGAGAGTGCCGCCGTCCCGTTCGACTACACCGATGACGAGATAAATGTTGTTGCTGCGCGCAGTCCGGCCAAGCTCCTCGACTGCAGGACCAGGTATGTCCACGCTGCTATCCCAATATCGACGGAAGTCTTCGCGGCCTTTCTCCGACCGCGAACCAACCACCGCGCCGAAGTCGGGTCCCCGCGGATAGGCGGAGATAAACGCCTCGGGGAAGAGCACCAACTGGGCACCCTGACGGGCTGCCTCGCGGGCAAGAGCGTGCACTTTCTCCAGGGTGCGCTTACGATTGAAAACGACGGGGGCTGCTTGGACAACAGCCACTTTGACACGCTGAGTGCCTGATGCTGCTTTCTTTTCTTTGCGGGCTGCTCGCTTCATAGCTCAAAAGACACCGGGCAGGAGCTTTGATTGAGGGAATATATACCAATCCAAGTTTTTCTTGTGCTCGAGTTTCCACAATGGCAAAGGGTGACGGGGCGGATTACGTCCTCGGTTTGCCGAATACACAGCAGCTAAACCCCGGCGACATTCCCTCTGCCGGGAATCACCAAAAGAAGGCAAGCCCGTGTACAATGCCCATTATCTGGTGGACGAGAATGCTCGCTGCTTGCAAGAGACAATGTTCCGCGATCATGGTACGCAACGCAATTCGATTGTCCCTGGCTGCTGTCACTGCGGTCTTCGTATTAGCCGATCAAGCAACAGGCGGTCAGACCCCACCGTCTGCTCCCCCTCGCGCACAACCGCCGCTCTCCGTCAGACTATACGTGATTGATTGCGGCACTCTCCACATCACTGATATGGGACGCTTCCAGCTGAAAAAGGAAGAGGTCGCTACCACGGACCTGTCCGTGGCATGCTTTCTGGTGGTGCATCCCAAGGGAAAGTTGATCTGGGACACCGGTACCGTGCCCGACGCTGCCTGGAAGCCCACTGGTAGTCCTGTTACGCAGCATGTTGTACTGCCGGACTCGCAGCAACGAGAGATAACCTTGGTCAAGTCCCTGAAGGGGCACAGGTGCTCGAGAAACGGCAGCAGCAGATTTTCCCGGCAATTGACCTGAATCTCTCTCCGAAGTGGGAAGTGAATTTCGCGGTGGGAGTCGGCGTGACCCGCTCGACTGACCATCTGATCGCAAAAATGATTCTTGGCTACCGCTTCAATTTTTGATAGCAGCGGCGCCGGACTGCTCCTGCGCGCGAATCCCTTGACCGCGCCAGGGGGATACGATGTGACAGGGCTCTTCCATCGAAATTGACGCGTTGACGGTAGTAGAAAGCGACCCGTATAATAAGCGATTGTCTATGGCCTTTGGAGGGCAGATGTACGCCGTGATACAGACCGGGGGAAAGCAATATCGTGTCGCACCCGGTGACACCATCCGCATCGAACGGGTCAGCGGTGAAGTGGGCGAGAAGGTGAAATTTGGCACCGTACTGGCGGTTCATACCGACGACAAGAAGGTCCTGGCGGGGTCGGATGCGTCGAAAGCCTCGGTGACTGGGAAAATCGTGTCGCAGGGCCGCGCCAAGAAGCTCACCGTGCTGAAGTACAAGAAGACCAACCAGTACAAGATTCAGCGCGGTCACCGGCAGAATTACACGGCCGTTGAGGTCAGCGAGATCAAGCTGTAAACCGAGCGGTGCCGCACTGGCGGGGCCGGCAAGTTTAGAGGGAAAGGGATTGCGTTATGGCACATAAGAAGGGCGGCGGATCATCCACAAACGGCCGCGATTCGCACGGGCAGAGGCTGGGCGTGAAGCGCTTCGGCGGGCAACTGGTGAACGCGGGCACGATACTGGTGCGGCAGCGCGGCACCAAGCACCAGCCCGGCGAGAACGTGATGAAGGGCAAGGACGACACGCTGTTCGCGTTGGTGACGGGGTACGTGAAGTTCGAGGACAAGGGCAACCGGGGCCGCTTTATCAGCGTGACGCCTGCGGAAGCCGCCAAGGCCGCGAATTAGCTTCGCACAGTTCCGGGCGGCCCCGACACTCGTCGGGGCCGTTTTTGTTTTGGGGCTGCCGAGGCGTTATGCTCACCGAGATGAAAGTTTATGTTTGTAGATGAAGCCAAAATTTATGTGAAGGCCGGCGACGGCGGGAACGGTTGCATGGCGTTCCGCAGGGAGAAGTACGTGCCCCGCGGAGGGCCTTCGGGCGGCGACGGCGGGAACGGCGGCAGCATCTACGTGGAAGCGAACCCCAACGACAATACGCTGCTGCGCTACCGCTACAACCGCGAATTCAAAGGCGAGCGCGGGCGGCACGGCGAGGGTTCCAACTGCACAGGGCAATCGGGCAGGGACACCATCCTGAAAGTGCCTGTGGGCACGCTGGTCTTTGACGAAGAAGGTGAGGGGCTGCTCGCGGATTTGAAGACGCCCGGTCAGCGAATCCTGGTGGCCCAGGGTGGAAAGGGCGGGCGCGGCAATCAGCACTTTGCGAAGCCGTGGCATCAGGCGCCCAGGGAGAAAGAGGAAGGCCAACCGGGCGAGGAGCGCCGGCTGCGGCTGGAGCTGAAGCTGCTGGCCGATGTAGGCCTGGTGGGCTTCCCGAATGCGGGCAAGTCCACGTTGATTTCGGTGATCAGTGCGGCCCGGCCGAAAATTGCGAACTATCCTTTCACGACGCTGCAGCCCAACCTGGGCGTGGTGAACGCGGATGGGGGAACGGGCGGCCACGGCAGCGAGCTTGGGCGGACGTTCGTTGTCGCTGATCTGCCGGGGTTGATCGAAGGGGCGAGCGAGGGAGCCGGGCTGGGAATTCGTTTCCTGCGCCATGTGGAGCGTACGCGGCTGCTGGCCCACCTGATTGACACGAGCGACACCGCGGATCTGGACCCGATCAAGGCATACGAAATCATTGAAGGCGAACTGGCGGCGTTCAGCGGCACCATGCTGGAAAAGCCCATGATTGTGGTCGCCACGAAGCTGGACGCGACGACGGACCGCACAAAGTTGGAAGAGCTGAAGAAGTTTTGCGAGGAAAAGGGCCTGGAATTCCATGCGATTTCCGCGCCGACGGGCGAAGGCGTGAAAGCACTGGTACGGGCGATGGCGGATGCTCTCGATCGCATTCCGAAACAAGAATTGACTGAAGATGAGGCCATCGAAGCAGCGGACGAGAATATAGATGCAGCAGCCTACGAAGATCCCGATGACCCGGAACTGCATGACGGCGCCCCACCCATGGGGAAGATTTCGTGAGAGAATCGTGGGACTCTGGGACGCTTGGCAGAACGGTACGCCAGATGGCTCAGGCTGCGGTTACCCGGTGAACAGGGGGTTGGCGTGGGGGATGGCGGAGAGCACGGTTTGACGACAGCGCAAGCGCACCGCACAGCGGCAAAATATCACCCACGGCGCATCGCTCTTTTTGGTGGCTCCTTTGACCCCATTCATGCAGGCCATCTGGTGGTGGCGCGAGCAGCGGACCGGCGCTTCAATTTCGACGAGATGCACTTCATCCCGGCGAGCCGCCCGCCGCACAAGCTGAAGCAGCCCTTGGCGCCGTTTCCCCATCGGTTTGCGATGGTCGCGCTGGCGTGCACGGAGCACCCTCATTTCGTTCCATCGCTGGCGGAGGCCGGGGAGGACTTCAGCGGGACGCAGTTGCACTACTCGGTGGATACGGTGCGCTATTTCCGGCATGCGTACCACGGGCAGGGAGACCGAATTTTCTTCATCATCGGGGCGGACGCATTTCTGGATATACCGATGTGGAAGGAATATGAGACCCTGCTGGGACTGTGCGATTTCGTGATCGCCAACCGCCCGGGCATCCGTCTGGAGGCGCTCAGGCTGGTGATTCCGCCGGACTTGCACGGGCGGCCGGATGCTGAGCGGGAAAAAGAGGACGAAGTGGCGGCTCATGGGTCACCCGTCGTGGCGCAATTGGAGCGGACCACCGTCTATCTATTGGAGAATGTGTCCAACGACGTCAGTGCCACGGATATCCGGCGGAAGGTGAGCCGGGGGCAGTCGATTCATGGGCTTGTCTCGGGGCGAGTGGAGGAATACATTTTGAAGCAGGGTTTGTACCGGTGAAACTGGAATCGTTACCCCAGGGTGTGCGCAAGGCCGTTGAGGCGGCGCAAGAGAAGAAGGCGGGCGGGATCACCGTGTTGGACCTGCACGGTGTGGGGGCATTCACGCGGTACTTTGTGATTTGTACGGGGTACAGCCGGCCGCAATTGCAGGCTATTTGCACCGGGATTGAAGAGGCGCTGTACAAGGATTTGAAGCGCTCGCCGGAGCACCGCGAAGGCCAGCGGTCGTCGGAATGGGCGCTCTTGGATTTTGGAAGCTTCATCGTTCACGTCTTCGGAGAGCAAGCACGGCGTTACTACGATCTGGAACGATTGTGGCGGTCGGCGCCGATGCTGTCCATCCCGGACGAGCCGGAGACAGGGCGAAAAAAGCTCTCAAAGCGAGTGGGCTGAAACCAGGTCAGAATGTCGCCTGCAGCTAACGCGGGCGGCTGGAGAAGCCCATTGGTTATGGCAAGCGAGCGATTGCCCTGGATCTGCCAGGATCCGGCCTCGCAACGTCTCCTCGAGCTCGCGGAGCGCGTTGCTCCCGTTCCCACCACGGTCCTGATCACCGGAGAGAGCGGCACCGGAAAAGATTATCTGGCGCGCTTGATCCACGAACTTGGACCCCGGCGCGACACTCCTTACATAAAAATCGAGTGCGAAAGTTTGCCGCCTCCGCTGTTGGAGAGCGAACTCTTCGGGCACGAGCGTGGCGCATTTCCCGGTGCGGCGGAGCGGAAGCCTGGGCGCTTCGAGCTGGACGCCAAAAGCACCATTGTCCTCGACGAAGTGGCGGCGCTGACGGCCGGCATACAGGCGCGGCTCTTGCGCGTGATGGAGGAGCGAGTGTTCGAGCGCCTGGGCGGCAAGGAGCACCTCCGTTTTGAAGCGCGCATCATCGCGTTGACGAACGCGGATTTAGCCGCGGCGGTAAAACAGGGGCGTTTCCGCGAAGATCTGTATTACCGGCTGGACCTGGTCAAGATCTGGATGCCGCCGTTGCGGGAACGC
>Ga0187784_10002265_pt1 | contig 15419 bp, 5 predicted proteins | sample 1015_SJ02_MP15_2_FD_132964 | JGI IMG/M metagenome (GOLD analysis project Ga0187784, IMG submission 132964) | Tropical peat soil microbial communities from peatlands in Department of Meta, Colombia - 1015_SJ02_MP15_20_MG | ecosystem: Environmental > Terrestrial > Soil > Wetlands > Peat | place...
GAGAATTCCCGCGACCGGCTGGTCGACGACGTGCTGTCGTTGACCGACCTGAAGCACAAGATCGACGCCCCGGTCGACGGACTGTCGCGCGGGATGAAGCAGCGGCTGGGGCTCGCCCGCGTTCTGCTTCACGACCCGGAGCTGTTGCTGCTCGATGAGCCGGCCAGCGGGCTCGACCCGCGCGCTCGGATTGAAGTTCGCGAGATCCTCAAGGAACTCTCGCGAATGGGCAAGACGATTCTGATTTCCAGCCACATCCTGCACGAGCTTTCGCAGTTCTGCACGCGGATCGGCATCCTCGAGGCTGGAAGGCTGATGACCGAGGGCTCGCTCGACGAGATCTACCATCGGCTGGGGTTGATGCAGCTCGTGCACGTGCAGGTGCTCGGCGACCCTGAACAGCTGGCGACACACGTCCGCAGAATCAACGGCGTGGAGACGGTCGAAGTCCAGTCGGATCGGCTCTCGATTCGCGCGCGGGCCGAGTCGCTCCCGCCCGAAGATCTGCTCGATCACATTCGCGCGTTCGGGGCGCGGGTGCGGATGTTTCAGCCCGAAGCGATGGAGCTGGAGACGGCCTTCATGAAGTTGACCGAGGGGACGACTGCCTGAGACGCGCGCCGGAACCGTGGGATGATCCGCCGACTGAAAATGATGCGGCTGCCGATCCTGACCAAGGATCTGCTCGCGCGGGCCTCGCGAAAGCGGACCTACGTCGTCCGGTTCGTCTATGGGCTGTTGTTGTTCGCTTCCGCTTGCACTCTGTTTTATGGAAATATCGGCGTCTCGGCAGAGGCGGGGCAGGCGCTTGGACGCGGAGCCGATCACTTTGCGTGGTTGATGCGCATTCAACTGGCCGTCCTCTACGCGCTGGTGCCGATCCTCACGGCGGAAGCCGTCGCGGGCGAAAAGCAACGGGACACACTCGCGCTCTTGCTGGTCACCACGCTGACGCCGCGGCAGATCATCCTGCAGAAGTTTGCGGCGCGGACGGCTTCGATTTTGAGCTTTGTCTGCCTGTCGTTCCCACTGTTGGCGATCACGTACACGTTTGGCGGCGTGACGCCGGAGGAACTCGTGCTGGGCATGGTTGGGCTGATCTTTGCCTGCCTGCAATTGGGGGCATTGGCCATTTTCTGTTCCGCTTATTTCCAAACGACGGCCCAAGCCCTCGTCGTGACCTACCTGGTCTTCCTGGGACTGAAGCTCGTCGTATTTGGAGCCAGTGACTCAGCCACGCTCTTGACGCCGCCCTCGATTCCCGGAATTGTCTTCGATGCGATCACCACTTGCCTCTGCCTGGCTTTCGCGACGGGCGCCCTGGTCGACCGGGCCTTCGTCCAGTCGCGGAACTATCTGCTGGAGTTTTTTCACTGGCTCGACGGAGTCTTTGAGAGAATGAACACGGTGACGGGCGGGATCGTGCTGGTGCGCGATGGAGGATTCTTGCCAAAGCGTGCCCCAATCCGCTGGCGGGAGACGCGAAAGAAGTCGCTCGGCACATTTCGCTACTTGTTTCGCGTCCTCGTCGTGCTCGAAGGTCCGATCCTGTTCTGCATCCAATGGACCCGTTTCTCGCCTTCGACAATGGCAGGCGAGGACGGAGGAATTACTTTCCTGTTGGATCTGCTCTGGATCGCGTCGGCGGCGCTCGTGGCCGTTCACGCCGCCAGCTTGATCTCGGAAGAGCGATCGCACCAGACCTTGAGCGTGCTGATGACGACTCCTCTGCGTTCGCAGCGGATTCTTTCAGAAAAGCTGTCGGGCGTCCGCCGGCTGACTGCCGTTCTGCTGGTCCCCTTCGCGACCATTTTTCTGTTTGAAAGGTGGTGGTACTCGGGAAGCTCGTGGGGCCCGGTCGTCCTGGGTGCTCTGACGGTTGTTACCTATCTCACCGTGATTCGCTGGGTCGCTCTGGCGATTGGATTGCGTTTTCCCAATCAACTGACGGCGATCGTTGCGTCGGTGTCGCTTGTCGCCGTGTGGACGGGTGGGTTGGCGCTGGCTGTGCCGATCTTGCGATATTTGAATATCGAGGGAGGCGTCGTCGCGAACGTCATCCTTTGGCTGAGTCCGGTTGATATGATCGTCGCCATCCAGAACGCGGCAATGCGCGTGATGCCGGGTATTGGTGGTCCTCCTCTCTGGGAGACATTACCGATCGCAGCGGTCGCCCATTTTTCCTTCTATTGGGCCGTGGGGATCGCCGTGCAATGGTGGTGCCGTCGCGCTGCCGACGACTACCTGGGGCGCATTTCACAGCCGCAGCCGGGCGCCCTCCGCGAATTCGAGGCGGCATCGACGGACGCGGCGCCGTGGTTGTCTACCAATCCGATCACGGATGTGACTTAACGGCGGTGCCCGCGCGAGACTTTTCCCGGGCACCAGGGAGTTGTCACGTCTCGCTCTCTTGTTCGCCGCCCGCCGACGGACGCTGCACTCCCACCAGGAGCAGGACGACCATCAGGAACCCAAACACGATCACCGAGAGGACGCCGAAGTTGAAGTACGGCTCCGGCTCGCCCCCCGTCGTCGCCTTTCGGCTGAAATCGACCCATTTTTTGATCGTTTCGAAAAACGGAAGTTCGAGGAAAGCAATGAGCACGCCCGCCAAGGTGCCTCCGGCAATGTACCCCGACGCCAGAAGCACTCCGGGCCCGGTCTCCGACTCGGCGATGGCGGCGGCTTCGTCTTGCGTCGGCGAGGCAGGTCTCGCGGTAAGCCGTTCCACGATGTATCGGATGATGCCGCCCAGGAAGATCGGCGTGGTGTACTGCATCGGGATGTAGACGCCGACGGCAAAGGCGAGCGAGCCGACGCCGCAGAGCTCGAGGCCGATCGAGAGCATGGCACCGATGAGGATCAGCCCCCAGTTGAGTTTTTGCTGCAGCACGCCGTTGATAATGATGCCGATGACTTGCGTCTTCGGGGCGGCGAATTTCATCTTCACTTCGGTGCCGTCGTCTCGCTGTTTGAGCCGACCGGTGATGGCTGGATCCTCGAGCACGGCCGGCTTCCGGTTCTCGTCGATCAGGTATTTGCCCGGCAGCACATCTTTGACGTCCTGCGGTCTCCAGACGCGGTATTCCTTTCCGTCAAAGATCTGCCGCTCGGTAAGCGCGTCGTAGTCCTTCGCGGAAAGAACGATGTCGGGCAGATCCTTACGGCTGTAGACCGTGCCCGCCTGGTTGAAGACGAGCAGGATGTACCCGATGACGCAGGCCGACGAGATCGCACCGATCAGGATCGCCCATTGTTGATAGATGGGAGTGGCGCCGACGAGGAATCCGGTTTTCAAGTCCTGAGACGTCGTGCCGCCGTTGGACGCCGCGATGCACACGACTCCGCCGATCGACAGCGCCACGACGCTTTCGATCGGGCTCGTCATGTGCAGCGTGAGGAAGATCAAGCACGTCAGCGCGAGCGTGGCCACAGTCATGCCCGAGATCGGATTCGAGGACGAACCGATCTCGCCGGTCAACCGCGACGAAACCGTGACGAACAGGAATCCGAAGATCAGCACCAGCCCGGCCCCCAGAATTCCCTTGATCACCGCAGCACTGACGCCCGCCGCATCGAGTTGCTGGGTCAAGAATACGGCCAAGAGCGCGAGCAGCCCGGCCGACCCGAACAGGACAGCCTTGCCCGAGAGATCGCGATCGGTCCGCGAGATGCGAGTCGCTCCGCCTGCGCCGCGCAGGCTGCCGAGGCTCGAGCCGAACGAGCGCAGCACGAGCGGCAGCGTGCGAATCATGCTGATGATGCCGGCGGCCGTGACGCAGCCGGCTCCGATGAAGCGGAGATAATTCTTCTGAATGTCACCCAGGTCCATTGCGCTGATCGGCTTTGTGCCTGGCGAAATTGCAGTCGTTACCTGGTCGCCGAACGTGGCGATGGCCGGCACGATCACGAGGTTCCCGATGACGGCGCCGGCCATCATGATCGACGCGATCCGCACGCCGATCACATAGCCCACGCCAAGCAGCTCGGGGGCCATGTCGGTGGCGATCACGGCGACGCGATTGAAGAACGCGAGCGGGATGTTCACGGTGAGTCGCAGGAGCGTCATCCCCTCGATGATGAACTTCACGAGGAAAGCGATCCCGAAACCGACAAACACCGTCAGGCCGCTCGTGCCCCCTTTCTCGCCGGAAATCAGCACTTCCGCGCAAGCGGTGCCTTCGGGATAGAGCAGCGTATTGGGTTCGCCCGGCCGGCCGTGCATGTTGACGATGAAGGCCCGCCTGAGCGGGATCATCATCAGAATGCCGAGCAGACCGCCAAGGACCGACACGACCATCACGCGAACCACGTCCATCTCGAACCCCAGCAGCATCAACGCGGGCATGGTGACGCCGACACCGAAGGCAATCGACTCGCCGGCCGATCCGGCCGTTTGAGTGATGTTGTTTTCGAGGATGGTGGCCGGACGGAAACCGAAAATCTTGCTGAAAGCCCGGAACAGCGTGATCGACAGGACGGCCACCGGAATCGAAGCCGAAACTGTCAGACCGACGCGAAGCACGAGATACAGCGACGACGCCCCGAAGATGATTCCCAGAAGCGCCCCGGCAAGCACTGCCTGCAAGGTGAATTCAGGGACCGTCGCCTTGTCGGGGACGTAAGGCTGGTGAGCGGAAGCCATGCGCGTGCCTGCAATGCTTTCGTGGACGTGGCTGTCGGCATCGCCCTCGGGCGATGCAAATTCTCGGAGTGCGTCGATCGACTCGGCCATCGGGTGAGTCTCCAGCGTGATCGTCCGGCCAATCTGGTTAGATTGGGCATTCCGCCCGCAGAGTTCAAGTCGCTACTTGATCTCTGTCGCTCGGCAGATGCGGCAGCCCGAGACGGCACACCATAGGACGCAATGAAGCGCAAAAAAAGCCGCAAGCTCCAATTGAAAGGAACTTGTGGCTTGTGTTTGAGCGAGGCCGACGGGATTCGAACCCGCAACCCCCGGATCGACAGTCAGCGGCCTTCAATTCCATTGATCGTAAAGTCAACGGCGAAAAAGCGTTTAACGCAATTATGCCCGCAGAGGACCGCGAATTGACCCCAGCTCTACGTTTCGGGGCAGAAATGCTTTCGGCCCATCAGTCGGAGTGCCCGGGCGCACGTCGGCGGTCTCAAGGTGGTCGTCAACCATAAAACTCCGATCTCGCGGCAAAGCGGTGTTTTGTTTTCCGAGATGAGTTCTTGTCGGCCGATTCACAGTGGCAAAAGGGATTCCGCTGCAACTCGCGGCGCGTTCGAGAAATGGAACGTTTTTCGAGACAAGCGTGCGCCAGCATGAATTTTCGGAATCTTTTACGCATCGGTATACAATGGCAGCCGGGTCGCGCGGAACGGGATTGCTCCCGTTCTCGCGACGCCTGCCTTGACTATTCGCCGTGGGCACGAGCAAGCGGACACCGCGGATTCGACATGCCGACGTCCGACGACGATCTGCCGAGTTCGATCGGCACCCAAGCCTCGCTGATCCAACGGGTGCGCGATTTGACGGATGCAGCGAGCTGGGCCGAGTTCGATCGGTTGTACCGTCCCTTTCTTCTCAAAATCGCGCGGCGCAGCGGACTTTCTCCAGACGATGCCGACGAGATCGTCCAGGAAGTTTTTGCCAAGGTTGCGCAAGCGATCGTCGAATTCCGGCTCGACAAGGAGCGCGGCCGATTCCGAGGTTGGCTCAAGGCGATCACTGTCAGAAAACTCATCGACCGTCATCGCGCGCAGAACCGATCCGTGGTGGCAATTGCTATCTCCAGTGAGCCCCTCGTTTTCGATTCACTCGAGGAGGAATGGGATCGGGAATATCGCCGCCACTTGCTTGAGCACGCGATGCATGAAGTCCACTCGCGTGTCGAGTGGAAAACCTGGACCTGCTTCGAGGAGCACACGCTGAGGCATCGCACCGCCGAGGAGATCGCCGCCGAGCTCGGGATGAGCGTCACCGCGGTTTACCAGAACGCGTTTCGCACGATCAAACGAATTCGAGAGCGATGCCGGGACTATGAGGAAGAGCAAGCCTGCAATGTGTGACTGTAAGTCTCCGCGGCGCAAAAAAAGTGCGTTCCGCTTTCATTGTCAACGGTAGGTCCTGGCCGGACGGAAACCGATTTCGGAGCCATCGTAGTTCGGGACGTTGTTGAAGCGGTTGAAGGAATGCACGAGCGACGGACGGGTGACGAAGTCTCCGCCGCGCTGCACAAGCCTGTCTGTGGCTGCGATCGGGTGCGTCGGCGGCGTATCTTCGAAAGCTCGGTCCCCCTGCTGCGGGTACCGGTGGATTCGGTCGAAGCACCACTCCGAGGCGTTCCCGAGCATATCGAACAATCCCATATCATTGGGTTTCAATCGGGCGGTCGGCCACGTCTGGTCTTCGCCGTTGGCCAGGTACCACGCGTATTGGGGTAGGAGCCGCTCGCAAGTCCCGTAGTAACGACTGGTCACCGTTCCGGCTCGACAGGCGTATTCCCATTCCGCCTCCGTGGGCAACCGGTATCCGCTTAGTTCCCAGAACTTCTCCTTGGCTTGCATTCCCGGTCCATAGGTGCCGCGTGCGGGGTCATAGCACCACTGGGCCCTCGGGATTTTCTCCTGCTCGCTCAGCCAGTCGCAGTAATGCGCAGCCTCGTACCACGTCATCTGCGTCTGCGGACGCTCGTGAGCCCCTGCGAATTCTTCAGGCCTCTCACTTGCTAAATTGGCACCTTTAGCAGTCCGGGCAAACGCCTCGAATTGTGCCTTGGTGAGTTCATGAGCCGAGATTGCAAAACGGCGTCCAATGCGGCGGCGGTGCACGGGCGACTTTGACGATGGCTCCGGATCGGTTGCAAGCGTCCCCATCTGGAACTCGCCGGCGTCGATGATCACGAATGTCTGCTTCTGCGTGTTGACGAACCACTGCCGCTTGTCGCTCGGTCCTCTGCTCCGCAGCGCATGTTCGTCAGTCCTTAGCTTTTCGACAACTTCTTCGACGCGCTTCCCCTGGCCCCATTTCCGGAGCACCCATTCGGCCGCACCGTGCAGCCCCGCGTCGGGCTCGTTCTCGTAAATGGCCTGCAACTTATCGAGTAGATCTCGTCGTCGAGCGACCGAAAGTTGCGACTCTGTGAACTCGCCGAGCAGCAGCACGAGGGCGCGGCGAACCGTCACGTCGCGTTCGTCGTCGAGCCGGCTGACGACCGGATGGACGTCGACCCCAAGTGGGCTGAGCCAATGGATGATGTAGCTGCGAACCCGGGGGTCGGGAGTAAACTTGAGAGTCGGCCAAACGTCCTCCGGGCTCCCGAGCCGAAACAGAGCGACCGCGACGTTCGCCTGCCGCCTGGCCATCGATTCTTTCTGAGCATCGGATGCGCTGGGCGACGGCCGTTTGGCAAGCTCGTTGCGCGCCAAAGCGATAGCCTGGACTTTGTACCTGGCCAACGCGTCGAAGAGCGCTGGGAACTGATAGAGCTCGCCGTCCGCCAGGAGCTCGAATAACTGGTCGGGTTGATCGGCGGCATAATCGGCCAGGGTCTCCGTGGCGTAGATGCGTGCTTGTTCCTTTTGAGTCGTATCTCGAAAGATCGAAGCGAGTGGATCGATCAGTCGAGCCTTGGCGGGACGCAGCATGTCCCGCCACGCCACCAGCGTCGAGGCTTCCAGAGAAACCAGTTGGGCGGCGATCAATTTGTTGACTCGAGTCCAACGCGGGTCGTCGGGAGCATAAGCTGCCAGCGCGCACGCAGCTTGAAAACGCTTCTGCGAAATGGCCTCGGGATCGAGAGCAACGTCCCACAGTGATTCAGCCACTCGCTCCTGGTACGGCAAGAGGGCGTCCCGCACGACGACAAATTCAGTTGGCGGCACGCGCAGCAATTCGTCCCGCAAATCGCCAATCGTGGTTTGATCCACAGGCAAGAGTGCCAGATCCAGACGCAGCTTCGGGCTCGAGCCTTTTGTTCTTTGGGGATCTTGCGTGCGGAGAATTGGGTCAGCCCAGCGACGGTAGGCGCTCAATTCCTGCACAATGCCCGGCACTTCAGCAATGTTCGCTGCGGCGAGCCGTTTGGCGAGCGCTGCTGCCTGAAAGCGGCCGTGGATCTCCCAGACAAAGAAGAGCGCCGCAATCGCCACGACCGTGGCCACGCCGGACCGGAAGCCGTGCAAGCGTCCGGCTCGCTTCATCAACTCCTGCTGTGGTTCGCTCCATTTCCGGTGGTCCGTCAGCAGCTGGATATTGAGAAACTCCCATGGCGAGGGGAGATAGCGGTTCTCTCGCTTCGCCTTCCACAAAGCAGCGCGATCGGCGAGGCGCAGCTCGGCTCGGCCGCGACGAGTCTCTTTTTGCTTGCGAGTGAGCCACTCCCGTAAGGAAGGCACCAGGTAGTCGTGGGTGAGTTGGTAGTGCTGATGACCGACCGACTCGGCGCTGGAAGGGGCCGGAGCCGAGTCGCTTCCGTCAGGGTCGGTCGGAGTGATGAGCCGTACTTCGGCGTCGAGGACGCGGATGAGATCGTCGAAGTCATGCTGGCGATCGCCGTAGCCCGATGCTTGCAGCAGCTCGGATCGGGAACGCATGTTTCCCTTGATGTCTGTTCCTTGTTCGGGGAGCAACGCCCTGAGCACGCCACGAGCAGCCTGCTGATGACGTCGGTGATCGGGTGGGGCAGTGGTCGCAGCGAAGGTTTCTTCGAGGAAGGCCACGCCGATGCCCTCCGTTCCACCAACTTCTCTCAATTTCGCAGGAGTCCAGGGCTTGCCCTTCATCATCTCAGCAAACAGGGCAAGACGAACACAGACGATCTTGTCTTCTTGAGCCAGGCCCCGAAGGGCTTGTTGGATAAAGTGCCTTTGTTCGTCCGTGGATTCGCTCGTACGCTCGGGCAAAACGCCAAATGCCCGGCCACAAGCCCGCAACACCTTTTCGGCGTGCCGAAGATCGAAGAGATCGACAGCTGCAGAGTTTTGACCCTCGAGGAGAGGAATCTCCAATTCTCGCAGAAACCGAGTCGCCGCCATCCAGAAATCGTCTCGGACCATCACAAGACACTGCGCCCGCACGCCGTCGCACTGGCGCAACGCCTGAACTAACTCGGTGCGCCCTTCGTGACCCTTGCCATGAAGCCACTGCTCGAATTGGTCCAGGACGATCAGCACCTTCTTGCCCGGCTGAGCGACTTCTCCCCGTCGCAATTGAGCCAGTGTTTCTTTGAGGTCCAAGTTATCCCGCAAAACCGGGCAGCGTTTGTGGAGCCCGTGCAACAGCCGTGCTTCCGTTTCGTCGCAAGCGGCTTCGACATAGACAGGGAGGACATGTTCGGCCAGTCGAGGAAGCAAACCGGCCTTTACGAGCGAAGTTTTTCCACATCCGGAGGGACCGTAGAGCAAACCCACCGCGAACGTCATTTCTGGGTCGGTCTCCTCAATCCGGGCCTTCCAAAATCGAATGCTATCGGGCAGTCCGTGCCGATCTCTTGGGCCGGGCAGCAATTCCAGAAAGAAGTCGGCATCCTGCGCGTCGAACGAGCGCAGTCCTTTGGGGACGATCTTGATCGTCCGGCCGCCGGAGGAAGGCGCAGTGCTGTTTGACGCGGTCAAGCGATCCGACAACGAAGGAACCGTCGCTTGAACCGCGTCTTGCGACTGGGCGAGAAAATACCGCAGGTCGTCGGTCAGATCCTGCGCGGTCGCGTAGCGGTCACTCGCGCGTTTCGACAAAGCCTTCAGGCAAATGCGTTCGAGTTCCTTCGGAATCGTTTCGTCGATCCGCCGCGGCGGACGGGGTTCTTCGGAAGCGATTTGTTCGAGCAACTGCATTGCCGAGGCGCCTCGAAACGGCGGACGGCCGACGAGCAGCTCGTAGAGGACAACACCGAGGCTGAAAATGTCGCTGCGGCCATCGACTCGATGCCCCTCGCCGCACGCCTGCTCAGGACTCATGTAAGCAGGGGTCCCTGCGTATTGTGGTCCCTGCCCGAGATCTTCTTCCCGCAAAGCGAGGCCGAAGTCCACGACATAGGGCGTGCCGTTGCCGTCAATTAATATGTTGCCGGGCTTCACGTCGCGATGGACCAGCCCTTGCTTGTGGGCGTATTCGAGCACTTCGGCGATCACGGCTACGAGCTCCGCTGCCTCGCGATGGGACAGGCGAGAACGCTTGAGCCTGGTCGCCAAATCCATGCCGTCGACGAACTTGGAGACCACAAAGAACGGGAATTCGGCGGAGCTTCCGACGTCGTAAACCGGAACGATGTGCGGGTGTTCGAGACTGGCGACGTTGCGCGCCTCAGTCAAGTACAGGTCTGCGTCTTCGCGGACAGCAATGCGATCGGCGTGAGGCACCTTAACGGCAACGGGGCGTTTTAATTGTTCGTCCCGCGCCAGGAAAACGACCCCAAAGCCCCCCTGCCCCAGCACCCTTTCAACTCGATATCGCCCGATGCGCTCCGGCAAGAGAACCGATTGGACAGAGTGGGGTTGACGCGGCGGGTCATCGATCGCCATTCCGCGTTCAGGTGATGAGTCGCAGGGTGTCGGTCTGACGCCGGATTTTGGATCCGCGGAGTTGCAATCTTCGAGCAGCGGGCGAAGCCCCTCGGCCAGCTGCGGGAATCGCTGCAGGTATTCGTCAACAGTCGGCGAGTCGCCGAGATCCCGACGGAGACAGAACTCCGCGCAGACGAAATCGATAAGCGCCTTCCCGTCGGAAAAGAGGGCCGATTGGCGCGTCACCAACGAGTCAGCGGGGACCCGATCGCCCGGCTCCGAACGCCCGCTCTGCTCCCGGCGCAGTTCGGCGAGTGGATCGCGGGTCGGCTGACATTCGCTCATCGAACCGGTGCCCCTTGACGCGATCCCTGCGCCGGTCGGAAGGTCGCACCCCGAAATACGTTAGCATCCCGCGATTGTCACCTCCAGACTCTTCTTAAAACCGTGGCAAGTGTCGGGTCATAAGCGGATGGCGACGGGGGCCATCGGCCGAATCCGGGATACACCGTCGATTCGCCGACCGCGACATCGTTCTCGCAGAACAGCATCTTAGGAATAACCCGCGCCGGCCGGAAACGCTCGCGTCAACTGCGGGAAAATGCTGAGGGCCGGTTATCGCTAGCTACTTCGACCGGGCTTGTTGCCGGCAGTATTCCAGATTGTTCTTGAGCACCGAATTCGTCGGAAATCGCTTCAGGCCTTGTTCGTAGACGCGAATGGCCGCCGGCCAATCCTTCGCTTCGCTCAAGCCGTTGGCCCACTGATACCAGGTGGCCACCGCGTTTTGTTCCAAGCGAGCGGCGCCCGGAAAGCGTTTGAGTCCCTTGTCGTAGACATCGACGGCCCCTTGCCAGTCCTTTTTAGCGGAGAGGCGCTGCGCCCAACGGGAGTAGAGGATATCGGCCAGCTCGGCCGCATGCTGCGTGTCGCCGAGGAGCTCTCCGGCTCCTTCGATTGTCGAAAGGGCATCGTCGTATTTTTCATGCGACGCCAAATCATCGACGACACGGCGAACGTGATTTTCCGCGACAGTGTGCAACGCTTGGATGCTCTTGAAGCGGGCGAGCTGTTTTTTCAAAAAGGCCTTTGATTCGGTGGACCCTTTGCGCGAAGCGGCCTGGGCGCCTTCCTGGACGCAATACGCGATGTTCTGCTCGATCCGTTGCTTGTCCCCCAGCACTTTCCACGCCCGCTCGTAAACGTCGAGCGTTCCGTCCCAATCGTTTGACCGCATATTCGAATCGGCCCAGCTATCCCAGGTTGCGGCCTGGTTGTTCTTCAAGTAAGCATCGTTAGGAAATTGCGCCAAAGCCTGCGCGTAGACGTCGGCTGCCCCTTTCCAATCCCGGCCCTTCCGCCGCGCGCTTGCCCACTTGTCGTAAATGACGTGCACGAGATCGGCGGAAGCTTGGGAATCGTGGAGCCATTCCCGAACCCGGCCTGCTGCGGCCAACGCTTCCTCGTAGCGTTCTTTATCGGCCAGATCGCGCAGCGACCTCTGCAGGTGGGACTTCGCGACGCTGCCGATTTCCTCCGAATTCGGATAGCGCTTCACCATCGACTCCACAACCAATTCGGATTTGGCAATGCCCTGCTTGTTGTAGACGTCGGCCGCCCATTCCTGAATGGAATAGGCGAGATTCTGCGTGAGCTTTGGATCGGCGGGCCTGGCGGCCAACCCCTTTTCCAACGCGCCGACCGCCTTGTCGAAATCCTTTTTGGAGATTGCTGCGTTGGCCCAGCGGTGATAAACGCCTTGGCCCCACTCGTCGAGCTCCTTTTGCGGTTCGCCCTCGAGCTGCTTGAGGCCCTGCTCAGCGACCGCGAGCGCTTCCTCCCACCGTTCGGCCTTCACGAATTCCTCGCCAGGCTGAATAAAGACCCAAGCCCGCATGCGTTGAAACGGCCCCTTGGGGACGGCCTTGGCGGCCCTGTCGAGCACGCTGAGTGCTTCGGTTGTTTTATGCGTCCGGATTAAAGAGTCGGCCCATTCGCTCCAGACTGCTTGATGGTTATTGACCAGAGTGGCGTCCTGAGGTGCAAGGTCGAGTCCGGTCGAGAGGACCTGAATCGCCTCGTCAAATTTCTTTTGCCGCGAGAGCTCTACGCTCCAGTTCGCCAGCACCGAAAGAGCGTTCTTGACGGCCGAATCGAACTCGGAATCGAGGCTCATCGAGCGGAAATACGCCAGCAGCGCCTCGTGATACCGCTTCTTGTCCGTCAGCTCGACGCCGTGGTTGTAGTAAGTGATGGCGATCAGACCAACTTCGTTCACTTCTCTGCGCTGATCGCGGTTGCTGTCGGGGATGTAGGCGAAACCGGTGAGCTTAGTGAACTGCTCTTGCGCCGCCTGATCGCGGGCCGGATTGAATCCGCCGCCTGTCGTGGTTTCGACGTCGGCGTGATCCGTTCCGTCGTAGACGATCGAAAAGGCGTGGTTCGGAACCTCGACCCCCCGCGCATCGAGGCCCAGTTGGCGGGCGATGACGTTGTAAAGCGTCGCGGACGAAACGCAATTAAACGTACCCGAGTCGAGGATGGCGGCCACATCGGTCTGGCGGGAGACGTAGCCCTTTTTCATCGGCCCCGCATGCAGATAGCGCAGTAAAGCTTCGCCCTTTTCGAATGGGGATTTGGCCGCCTCGACTTTTGCGCGGGCTTCCTTTTCGATCCCGGCCAATTGATCCAAATAACGCCGGCGCTCGTCGGCGCGCGTGACGCCCGAGGCCAGCAGCGCGGCTTCGCCGAACGTCCACTTGTGGAGCTTCCCGTCGCGGGCATCGGAAAACAGGGACGCTTCGTCCTCGCCGATCGACACGTTTAGGGTCGTCAATTTCTCGAGCCGGCGCAGCACGTCGAAAGCTTTGGCGGGCGATTCCTTGAAATGGTAATGGGTGACGGGCGGCCCTTCATGGCCACGCAACCCAATCTCGGCAACCACGATCTGCTTTTGCCCCTTCGCGGGCGTTAGCCGCAGCATGATCCAACGGGCGGCGACCGGCGGAAATGAAAACGTTTGCTCGGCGTCCGAAGGTTTCAGGAGATCCGACCGGACCGATTGAAAGCCGGCGTGCGCCGAGAGCGTCGAGACGAGCAGATCGACCTTCGTCGCCGAAGCGGACTTCCCGGCGGCGGGCAAAAACACGCTCAGCTGGTCCGGCGACACCGTCGACCCGCCGAATCCGTAGACAACGCTGAACGGAGCGGCTTCCGACGCCGTCAGCGAGGCCACGGTCGACCGATTTCCATCGGTTAGCCGTGGCAGATCGGAAGCTTCACTGGGTCCAAGACTGGAGTCCTCGACTTTGACGCTCGGCAGACTGAGAAGGTTGACTGCAGGGGCATCGGCCGCAAACAGATTGAGCGAAGCGGCGATGATCGTGAGCGAACCCAGAGAGAGCCATCGTGCGATGCGACTCATGTTCGTTTCCTCATCGCGTTTGTTGGGCCGAACCGCGGTAGCCGGATCGGTGCTCTGCGTCGGTTCGTTGCATCACCGACGACTTCCCAGCTTGACCCGCTTAATTTCGGCGGACGCCCGCTCCGGATGATTTCGGTTTCGGCGCTGGATCGACTGGGAAACCGGTCCAGGGGACTTCACAAACCTTGCCCGCCTCCACTTTCAACTTGGCGAGGTACTCATGCCACGAGTCATAATACCCCGGCTTGCGAATCTCGATGCGGTAATCCGCGGGCGGGAGAATCTGTACTGCTTGCGGAGTATCTCCCCATTGAACCTGTTGCTTCGTCTTCAAATCGACGAACCGAAAGGCGAACTCAGCCTTTTTGTCCGTCGGCACGATGAACCGGATGCCGCTATCCAGCTTGGCCGGGATTTCCCTTGCCGTTGCAACCGTGAATTCGCTTGGCCAGACAAGCTTCTGGCTGTTGTTGTCCCAAGCAGTGGGATGAATGGCGATCCGATAGCGGCCGGGGGGCAGCCACATCGACGTGAGATCGCCCGATTGCCACTGCACGGATCGATCGCTCGCGTCCGCCGCCAGCGCCTCCCAACTCGAAATCGGGCCTGAGCCCTCTGCAAGGGCCAATCGGAGGCCACTGTCAATGTGCACGACTGCCCGCTGGTTCTCTTTGAGTTGGAACGGCCGCGACCAGACGAGCGTCCCGCTGTGCTGATTCCAGGCTGTCGGATGAAGGACGACGCGATAGCTGTCACCGGGAGGCAGCAACATGTTCAGGCGATTGCCCGACTGCCATTGCACGGTCTTCTTCGGATCGCGCGTGTCGACGATTTCCCAATTGTTGAGTGGATGCCGGACATCGACTCGCGCATCCAGTTCGACGCCCGTATTGAGCACCACCCGCGTCAACCGGCCCGCCGCCACCTCTACCACTTGAGGCCAAATCAGGGTTTGGCTGTTCTGGTTCCATGCCGTGGGCAAAATGGCGACCCGATATCTGCCCGGCGGAAGCAGCATCGTTCGTAAGTCGCCTCGATTCCACTGCACAAGTGGCTGTGCCCCGTCGGCGCTCGTCGCTTCCCACTTCCAGAGCGGCTCGTACCGATCGCCAATTGCCAATTCAAGGGCCGAGTTGAGTCGCAAGATCATGCGCTGGTTCGGCTCCAGATGAACTGTCTCCGGCCAAACCAGTTTGCCGCTCGAGCTGTCAAACGCCGAAGGATGAATGGCCACGCGATAGTCCCCCGGAGGAAGCAGCATGACCGTGTGTCGCCCGGATTGGCTTTGGATGACATGGTCGGGGTGTTCGACAAGAGCGGCCTCCCACGAGGAGACAGGCGCGTAACCATCGTCATTTGCCAGAACGATTGCCGTCGACAGCAAAACTTCCTGGTGCTGCCCTCGTTCATGCTGAATCGGCGTTGGATAAGCGACTTCGTTTCCCTCGTATTGAAAATGCCGCAGCGCCAGCCGATAGCTTCCCGTGGGGATCGATCCCGTTAATCGTCCGTCGATGATCCGCGC
>Ga0187784_10002266_pt1 | contig 15411 bp, 17 predicted proteins | sample 1015_SJ02_MP15_2_FD_132964 | JGI IMG/M metagenome (GOLD analysis project Ga0187784, IMG submission 132964) | Tropical peat soil microbial communities from peatlands in Department of Meta, Colombia - 1015_SJ02_MP15_20_MG | ecosystem: Environmental > Terrestrial > Soil > Wetlands > Peat | place...
CACCGCAAAAGTCGGGCGCGGTCGTGGCTTTCGCCCGTCACGATGCAGCGGCGCTGCGGGCCGGTTTCCTCCGGATCGGCCCCTGGCGGCGCCAGCGTCGCGGCGGCGCTCGTCGCCTCTACTCCTGCTCCGCGGGCGGTTCGGCCACTTCGTCGCCGAACCAGCCGAGATGCTGCCGCGTTGCCATGATCATGTCGTTCGCGGTGTCGAGTTCGAGCTCGACCCCGCCTTTGTCCGAGGCGGCCAGCATCTCGATCAGCTCGTCGCCCGCCAGATCGGCGAAGTCGTCGAGCGTCTTCACGCCCTTCTCGCCGAGGGTGACCAGCATCCCGGGGGTGAGGCCCTCGAGCGAGGCCAACTCGTCGCTGACACCGAGCTCGTGGTAGCGCGCCGCGTATTCCTCGTCGCGCCGTTCGAGCGCGGTGCGGGCTCGCGCTTGCAGTTCCGCGGCGATGTCCTCGTCGAAGCCCTCGATCCCGGCGAGGTCGGCGGTCGCGACGTAAGCAACTTCTTCCAGCGTGCTGAAGCCCTCGGTCACCAGCAAATGGGCGATGACGTCATCGATGTCCAGCGCGTCGATGAAGAGCTGGCTGCGGACACGGAACTCTTCGGTGCGTCGCTCACTTTCCTCGGCCTCGGTCAGAATGTCGATGTCCCAGCCGGTGAGCTGCGACGCGAGCCGCACATTCTGACCGCGTCGGCCGATCGCAAGGCTCAACTGGTCGTCGGGAACGACCACCTCGATGCGCTGCTGTTCCTCGTCCATCACCACTTTAGTGACCTCGGCGGGGGCGAGCGCGTTGACGACAAAAGTCGCCGGATCCTGCGACCATGGGATGATGTCGATCTTTTCGCCTTGCAGCTCGCCGACAACGGCCTGAACGCGACTGCCGCGCATGCCGACGCAGGCGCCGACCGGGTCGATGCCGCTGTCGCGCGAGATGACCGCGATTTTGGCGCGGCTGCCGGGGTCACGCGCCACCGCGCGGATTTCGATGATGCCGTCGTAGATTTCCGGCACTTCCTGGGCGAACAGCTTCGCCATGTATTGCGGATGGGTGCGTGACAGGAAGATCTGCGGACCGCGCGGTTCCTGTCGCACGTCGTAGATATAGGCACGCACCCGCTCGCCCTGGCGAAAACTCTCGCGCGGCAAGAGCTCGTCGCGGCGCAGCATCGCCTCGGCGCGGCCGAGATCGACGACGACATTGCCGAACTCGACGCGCTTGACGAGCCCGTTGACGATCTCGCCGACGCGGTCCTTGAACTCGTTGTATTGGCGCTGCCGCTCGGCGTCGCGCACCTTCTGAACGATGACCTGTTTCGCGGTTTGCGCGGCGATGCGGCCAAAATCGATCGGCGGCAGCGGATCGGTGATGAAATCGCCGATCTCGGCCTCGGCGTTCAGCCGCTTGGCCGCGGCGAGCGGAATGTGCGTCGCCTCGTTTTCGACCGTGTCGACCACCTCGCGAAAGCGCAACAGGCGGATTTCGCCGGTACGCCGGTCGATCTCGGCGCGGATGTCGTATTCCTGGCCGTATTTTGAGCGGCCGGCCTTCTGAATCGCCTGCTCCATCGCTTCGAGAACTTCGTCCTTGTCGATGCCCTTATCGCGCGCGACCGTGTCGGCGACCTGTAAGAGTTCGGGGCGAGCGTAGGTGAGGGTGCTTTCCATCGCTTTTCGATGCCTCAGTGAAGCGGGGTGGCGCGGGCCTTCAACAAATCGTCGGTGATGACCAGCTTGGCCTTGGCGATGTCGCCGAGCGGCAGCGAAACTTGCCCTGCCTCGCCGTGCAGGCGGACATGCTCGCCGGCGCGGCCGAGGATACGGCCCTTAAAGCGCTTGCGGCCGTCGAGCGGCTGCGCCAGCTCGATCTTGGCCTCGAACCCGGCGAAACGATCGTAATCCTCGGGCCGGGTCAGCGGCCGGTCGAGACCGGGCGAGCTCACTTCAAGCATATAGGCGCTATCGATCGGGTCGGCGACATCGAGCAGCGCCGATACCGACCGGCTGATCTCGGTGCAGTCGTCGACGGTCATCGGCGCGTCGTCGAGCCGCTCCGCCATGATCTGCAACGTCGCGCGCCGGGCGCCGAGAAACGCAATCCGCACCAGCCGGTAGCCCATCGCTTGGAGCGAGGGTTCGATGACCGGCGCGATGTCGCCAGCGGTTTTCGGCGCGATGCCTGTCAAGCGTTCGTCCTATCTAGATGCGCAAATAAAAAGTGGGCCGCCGGCCCACTCAGCAAACATCGGTTATGGGACTTTGTTACTGCGTCCTATATAGGCAAACCTCCCTCTGAGGCAAGGGTATTGGCCGTCAAGGGCGGATGTCGATCGGCGTCCCGTCGGGCACCGCGTCCCAGATTTTGACGATCGCGGCGTTGCCGACCGCGATGCATCCTTCGGTCCAGTCCTTGACCCAGAGCGGCGGATCATAAGGGCCGTAATCGGGCGGCATGCCGTGGATGAAGATCCCGCCGCCCGGGTCGACATGTGTCGCCGCCGCGTGGGCGCGGTCATTGGCATTGGGATAGGAGATGTGCAGCTCGCGTGACCATCTCGTGTGCGTCGTCCGCTTGTCGATGGTGTAAACGCCCTCCGGCGTGCGCCCGTCGCCGAGCTGATGCTTGGTGCCGGTAGAGTGTCCGCTCAACGCGATCGGGAATGTCTCGAAGGCCTTGCCGGCATGCATCAATTGCAAGACGCGCTGACCTTTCAGCACGACGACCTCGTCGGCGAATTTGGGAGGGGATGGGGGCACGGGAACGGGCGGTGGCGCCGGCGGCGGTGTGGGTGCTTGGCAGCCACTGAGCGCGCCGATCGCAATGGCCAGGGCGAGTAATGGTGAGCGAAGGGTCGGCTGATGCATCGGCGCTGCTTTTATCGGGATAAAAGTGCCAGAGGTTAAGCAATTCGCCACGCCCGCCGCGTGAAGCGGAGAAAGGCGGGTTTCCGGCCGGCCTTGCGCGCTTTTTCCTCATAGCGGGTCGCCGGCCAATCGGCCGGGCGCTCGCGCCAATCGGCTGGGCGATGCGCGGTCCACAAAAATGCCGGATGGGTGGTCGCGTGCTCGAGCATCCAGCCGAGATAGCCGGGTTCGTCGGTGGCGAGGCGCAGTTCGGCGCCACTGGCCATGATCTTGGCGAGGCGGTCGAGCGTTGCCGGCGCGACAAGGCGGCGCTTGTGGTGCCGTGCCTTTGGCCACGGGTCGGGGAACAGGATGAAGACCCGGCCGATCGAGTGCGGCGTGAGCGCCGCCAGCAGCAGCCGAACGTCGTTTGGATAGACGCGGACATTGGCCAGGCGGCGGTGCTCGATCTCGCCGAGCAGCTTGGCGACACCGTTCTCGAACACCTCAGAGCCGATAAAGCCGATATCGGGGTGGCGCTCGGCTTGTTCGGCGAGATGTTCGCCACTGCCAAAGCCGATCTCGAGCCAAATCTCGCGCGGTGGTGTGGCAAAGAGGTGGGCCGGATCGAGGCGGCCGCACTCCGGCACGGCGAAAGACAATTGCGGCAGCAGCGTTGATTGCCGCTCGCGCTGTCCGGCGCGCAGCGGCCGGCCGCGGCGCCGGCCGTAGAACAGCTCGCGGTGCGGCGATGCCTTGGCCAAACCCTCAGAACGCGCGGCGCAGTTCGTCGGCGAGGTCGGTGCGCTCCCAGGAAAAACCACCATCGGGTTCGGGCGGTCGGCCGAAGTGACCATAGGCCGAAGTACGGGCATAGATCGGCTTATTGAGCCCCAAATGTGTGCGGATGCCGCGCGGCGACAAATCCATCAGCTCCTGCAGCACATTCGAGAGCTTGCCCTCATTCACAGACGAGGTGCCGTGGGTTTCGACATAGACCGATAGCGGCTTGGCCACACCGATCGCATAGGCGACTTGGATCGTGCAGCGCTCGGCAAGCCCGGCGGCAACGACGTTTTTAGCCAGATATCGTGCGGCATAGGCGGCCGATCGGTCGACCTTGGTCGGGTCCTTGCCGGAAAAAGCGCCGCCGCCATGCGGCGCTGCGCCGCCATAGGTATCGACGATGATCTTCCGTCCGGTCAGCCCGCAATCGCCATCGGGACCGCCTTTCACGAACTTGCCAGTCGGATTGATATAGAAGTGCTCTTCGTCGCACATCCAGCCTTGGGGCAGCACGTTGACGACGTGCGGCCGGACGATCTCACGCACTTCCTCGGGGCCAATGCTCTCGGCATGTTGGGTCGAGACCAAGACCGCGGCGGCACGCACCGGCCGGCCGGCAATGTATTGCAGCGTTACCTGGCTCTTGGCATCGGGGCCGAGCAGCGGAGCGGCGCCCGAATGCCGCGCCTCCGCGAGCGAGCGAAGGATCGCATGTGCGTAATAGATCGGCGCGGGCATGAATTCGGGCGTCTCGTCGCAGGCATAACCGAACATCATGCCCTGATCGCCGGCGCCTTCGGGCTTGTTGCCACGCTCGTCGACGCCCTGCGCGATGTCAGCCGACTGGCTGTGGATTAGACATTCGACCTGGGCGCGCTGCCAATGAAACCCGTCCTGCTCGTAACCGATTTCGCGCACCGCATGCCGCGCCACGTCGATCAGCATGTCCTTGGCGTGGCGCGTCAGCTCATCGTCGTTGTGCCATGACGTCGGCCCCCTGCATTCGCCGGCGAGAACGATCCGATTGGTCGTCGCCAGCGTCTCGAGCCCGCAGCGCGCCTGGGGTTCGGCGGCAAGGAAGGTATCAACGAGCGCGTCGGAGATGCGATCGCAGATCTTGTCCGGGTGGCCTTCGGACACGGATTCGCTGGTGAACACATAATCGCGCTTCAGCAAGATATTACCCCATCGTCAGCTGGTCGCGGCACTTGGACGCGAGCGCGTGGTTGTCGAATCTCGTGTCGCGGCCGTCAAGCCTGAACTTGGGACAGGCGGAGCGATGCGGCCGCTTCTAGGGGCGTTCGTTAGCGGCGACCAGAGCCTTTGCGAGGTCGAACAGGCGGCGGCGAGTCGCGGCGTCTTCGATCTCGTAATAGGCGTCGACCAATTCTAGCGTCTCGCGCTTGCGCAGCGGATCGTTGTCAAAGCCTTCCTGCGGCGCTTCCTCGAACCCGACCGGAACCGCCGGCGCGTGCACCGGGTCGGTCTCATCGTAAAAGAACGACACCGGCACGCCCAGCACCCGGCTCAGCTCCAGTAGCCGGCTGGCCCCGATGCGGTTGGCGCCGCGCTCGTATTTCTGCACCTGCTGAAAAGTGAGGCCGATCGCCTCGCCAAGCTTCTCCTGGCTCAGTCCCAGCATGTTGCGGCGCAGCCGCACGCGCGAACCGACATGGATATCGATCGGGTTCGGTCGATCCGATTTGCGCCGTCCCGGTCGCCTCGGTGCCCGCGAAACTGCCATTTAGATACGCCCGCCTGACATAAGGACGGGCTTGATAGAGCCTACGATTGTATGCGGTCAATCCTGTGTTTCGTACAACCGTATGTAGAGCGTGCCGCTAGCGGATAGAACGCGGCAGCGCCGGCGCCAGGGCGACGATCGCGGCGATCAACAGCATTCCGGCGAAAATCCAGTCGCCGAGGTAAAAGTATGGCGTCGCGGTCCTCGCGACGGGCAGTCTCACGTCGTCATAGCCGATCGCATCGAGGCTGGTATGCGCCAGCACGCGACCTTCGGCATCCACAACGCCGCTAAGGCCGTTGTTGGCGACACGGACCAGCGGCAGGCCTTCCTCGACCGCGCGGGCGCGCGCCATCGCGAAATGCTGATAGGGCCCCGCCGAGCGGCCGTACCACGCGTCGTTGGAGACGTTGAGCAGCCAGTCCGGGCGGTCGTCCTTGTCAAGCACCGCGCCTGGAAAAATCGCCTCATAGCAGATCAGCGGCGAGAACGGCGGCAGCCGGTCGAGTGTTAGGGTTTGCGGCCCCGGCCCGGCGCTGAGATCGATGCTGCCGGGGGTGAACTTCTTGAGCGGCAGCACATCACTGAACGGCATGTATTCGCCGAACGGCACGAGATGCGCCTTGTCGTATTGAGCGGTGATGCTGGCCGCCGCGTTGATCACCTCGACGCTGTTCCACACCTGGTTGACTGGGCCGCTACGCGGCTCGCCGCGCAATGCACCGGTGATCACGTACCCGCCTCGAGGCGCGACGGCGGCAATTGCCTTCCGGTGAGAGTCGTCGCGTTCGAGGAAGAACGTCGCCGCCGCCTCGGGCCAGATGACCGCCGCCAGTTGACGTTCTGACGGCGCGGAACTCAGCTCGATCAGGCGATGAAAATTCGCCTCCGCCGCTGCCGGGTCCCATTTCGCCGTCTGGGCGATCGACGGTTGCACCAGGCGCAGCCAGACCCCGCTCTCCACGGTGGGCGCCAGATGCAGCCGGAGCGCGCCGCCACCCGCCGGAACGAGGATCAGGATTGCGGCGGCGATCGCCGGGAGCGCCCGGCGCCAGGGTCCGACCGGCGCGAGCGACGGCGCGCCGAGCAGCGACAGCAGCGCCGCCGCCAGCATGGTCACAAAGCCAAGCCCGTAAACGCCAAACCAACTCGCGCTCTGCAACACCGCCAGCGCGCCGGGAAAACCGCCCGACCAGACATAGCCCACAAGGTTCCACGGAAAACCGGTGAAGAGATGGCCGCGCAGCCATTCGGATGCGCTCCAGGCGACCGTAAACAGACAAACCCAGGCGAGCCCGGTCAGCTTGAGCTTATGCCGCGCCAGCCCCGCCACATAGAGACAGACCCCGACAAAGGTCGCGAGCACCACCGGCATGCCGAACAGCCCCAGCGGTAGCACCGGCCAGTACCGGCCGATATCGACAAAGAGCGCGGCCGCGATCCAATACAAGCCGGCGACAAAATGGCCGAGCGCGAAGACATAGGCGAGCCGGCCCGAGGCTCCCGGCGTCGGGCTGCCGTCATCGAGCCAGAGGTAGAGTGGGATCGCCGCGAAGACGACCGGCGTCAGGTCGACCGGCGGCATTGCGGCGGCCATCAGCGTGCCGAGTAGGAAGGCGACGCCGTAACGTCGCCAGCCTTGCAGGCCCGCCAACTCCTGCGCGATCCGGCACAGCGGCGTTGTCGTGCGGGCGCCGGGCTGTGCGCGCAGCAGCGTCGTTTCAGGCACTGGCAAGACCACGGCTCTCGCCGCCGGCGAGCGGCAGACCGCGCACGCGCAGTCGCTTGATGCGCCGCGGATCGGCATCAAGAACCTCGAATTCAAGACCGCTGGGATGGGGGATCACCTCGCCGCGTCGCGGTATTCGTCCGGCCAGGGCGAACACCAGCCCGCCCAGCGTATCGACCTCTTCATGGTCGCCGTTGTGGCGCAGCGGCGTGCCGTGCTGCTCCTCGAATGTGTCGATCGGCAGCCGCGCGTCGGCGATGATGCTGCCGTCTGCTCGCTCGATCAGGGTCGGCGTCTCGTCGACATCATGCTCGTCCTCGATGTCGCCGACGATCTCCTCGATGACATCCTCGATCGTGACCAGCCCATCGATGCCGCCGAATTCGTCGATCACCATGGCGATATGGGTGCGCGACTGGCGCATCTGCACGAGCAGATCGAACACCGGCAGCGACGGCGCCACTACGAGGACCTTGCGGATCATCGAGGCGAGCTTGGCCGAGCGGCGATCGGCGACCGGCGCGAGCACGTCCTTGACATGGACAAAGCCGACCACGTCGTCGAGCGTCTCGCGATAAACGGGCACACGCGAATGACCGTTCTCGATCAGCAGCTTGATGAGTTCACTGAACGGCTGCTCGATGTCGAACGCGACGATGTCGACGCGCGGCACCATGATGTCGGCGGCGGTGCGGTCATGCACCTTCAACACATTGCCGATCAGCACGCGCTCCTGCGGCGTGATCGGGCTTTCTTCGTCCTCGTCGCTCGGCGCGGTGATCAGTTCGTCGATCGCCTCGCGCGTCTCCGGAGCCCGTCGGAACAGACGCAGGAGCTGGCGCAGCCGATTGATCGACCCGAGATGCTCGGGTTGGCCGTCAGTACTTGGCGGCTCGGTTTCGCTCATCAGGTCAACAATCCGGGTTTTATCTCACATAGTGTCGCGGTAGGGGTTCGGCACCCCCAATTCGGCCAATATCGCGATTTCCTTTGCCTCCATCGCCGCGGCGTCGCGCTCACTGTTATGGTCCTCGCCGAGTAGGTGCAGGACGCCATGCACGACCAAATGGCGCAGATGGTCGGCGAGCGGCTTCCGCTGTTCCGCCGCTTCCCGGCTCACCGTCTCGAACGCCAATACCACATCGCCCAGCAGCAGGGGCGCGCCGGGCGGCGCCGGGCTTCCTGGGTCGGCGGCGGGGAACGCGAGCACGTTGGTCGAGGAATCCCTGCCGCGCCAGGTGCGGTTGAGCGCGCGCTGCGCGGCGTCGTCGGCCAAAGTGATGTCGACCACTGAGCCATCCGGTGCCCTTTCGCGCCGCAGCGCCAGCAGCGCCGCCCGCTCGGCGAGCATCGCCACCTCGCTGCACTCACGTAACCAGGCCGGGCAGGGCGCCGACACCTCGACTGTCAGTTCGCTGGCCTTGATCATCGTTTGGCTTTCTTCTCACGCGCCTCATAGGCGCCGACGATCTTCGCGACGAGCGGATGCCGGACCACGTCCTTGTCGCTGAAGCGCACCACCGTGACGCCATCGACCCGCGACACGGCGTCGAGCGCGTCGGCGAGCCCCGATTTGGTCTGCGGCGGCAGATCGATCTGGCTCGGGTCGCCGGTCACCACCATGCGCGAGCCTTCGCCGAGCCGGGTCAGAAACATCTTCATTTGCATCGGCGTCGTATTTTGCGCCTCGTCGAGGATCACGAACGCTCGCGCCAAGGTGCGGCCGCGCATAAAGGCGAGCGGCGCGACCTCGATCTCGCCGGTGCCCATCCGCTTGGCGATCTGCTCGGCCGGCAGCATGTCGTTGAGCGCGTCGAAGAGCGGCCGCAAATAGGGATCGACCTTCTCGCGCAGATCGCCGGGCAGAAAACCGAGCCGTTCGCCGGCCTCGACCGCCGGCCGCGACAAGATGATGCGCTCGACGCGACCCGTCATCAAATGATCGACCGCGGCGGCGACCGCCAGATAGGTCTTGCCGGTGCCGGCGGGGCCGAGCCCGAACACCAGTTCGTGCTCGCGCATCGCCCTGACGTAGAGCGCTTGCGCCGCCGAGCGCGCGGCGATCCGCCGCTTGCGGGTGCGGAAGCCGACATCCTCGCGCCACAGGCTCAAATTCTTGTCGTCGCGCTCCGTCTGCGCGAAGCGCAGCGCGGCGTCGACTGCGGCGACATCGACCTCGTAGCCGAGCTTCAGCCGCTCATAGAGGTTGGTAAGCGCCAGATGCGCGATCTCGGTCGCGGATGCCGAGCCGGAAATCGCCAGGCGATTGCCGCGCGGCACCAACGCGACCCCGAGCTGGCGCTCGATCTGGTCCAGATGCGCGTCGCGCTCGCCGTAAAGCAGCGGCAACAGCAAATTGTCGTCGAATTCGATCTGGCTGCGCCGATCGCCGGGCAGATCGGCGAGCATCTCGGTCGGGGACGCGCTCATTGCGCCGCCTCGTCGAGATCGCCGGCGATGACTCCGGAGAGGCTGTTCGCATGGCTGCTGATGATGCGCACGGGCATGATCTTCCCGATCGTCTCGGGCGCCGCTTCGGCGTGAACAGGCTGAAGGTAGGGGCTGCGCCCGACCAGCTGCCCATCATGCCGACCTGGTTTTTCGAACAGCACAGCCATCACCCTGCCGACAGACGCGGCGTTGAACGCGCGTTGCTGCTTTTGTAGTAGCGCCTGAAGCTCGGCGAGGCGCTCGGCCTTTACCTCCTCCGGCAGCTGCTTTTCGCCCGCCGCCGGGGTGCCGGGCCGAGGTGAATACTTGAACGAGAACGACTGGGCGAACCCGATCTCGGCGATGAAATCGAGCGTGGCGCGGAAATCCAATTCGCTTTCTCCCGGGTAGCCAACGATAAAATCCGACGACAGGGCGAGGTCTGCTCGGGCCTGCCGCAATTTCTGGACCGTGCGGCGATAATCGTCCGCGGTGTGGCGGCGGTTCATCGCCGCGAGCACGCGGTCGGAGCCGCTTTGCACCGGCAAGTGCAGAAACGGCATCACTTGCTCGACATCGCGATGCGCGGCGATGAGCGCGTCATCGACATCGCGCGGGTGCGAGGTCGTGTACCGGAGCCGCTCCAACGCCGGCACGCGAGCCACCGCGCACAGCAGCTCGCCGAGGCCCCATTCGCTGCCGCCGTTAGATCCACTTGGCGGCGCCGCGCCGTGATAGGCGTTGACGTTCTGACCCAAGAGCGTGATCTCGCGCGCGCCCGCGGCGACGAGCCGTTCGGCCTCAGCGATCACCTGTGCCGTTGGCCTTGAGAACTCGGCGCCGCGCGTGTACGGCACGACACAGAACGTGCAGAACTTGTCGCAACCTTCCTGGATCGACAGAAACGCGCTGACACCCTGTTCGCTGCGCGTGGCCGGCAGATGATCGAATTTCGGTTGGGCGGGGAAGCTCGTATCGAGCACGCTGCCGCCCTCGCGCGTCGCCCGCGCGATCATCTCCGGCAGACGGTGATAGGTCTGAGGCCCGAACACCATGTCGACAAACGGCGCGCGCCGCATGATCTCCTCGCCCTCGGCCTGCGCGACGCAACCCGCGACGGCGACCAGCATCCGCTCGCCTTGGCGCTCCTTGGCGCGCTTGAACCGAAGGATGCCGCCCAGCTCGGAGAAGACCTTTTCCGCGGCCTTTTCGCGGATATGGCAGGTGTTCAGGATCACCAGATCGGCGCCGTCGGGCGTCTCTACCGGGGCATAGTCAAGCGGCGCCACGAGCTCGGCCATGCGCGCCGAGTCGTAGACATTCATCTGGCAGCCGTAAGTCTTGATGAAAAGACGCTTCTTCATCAGCCGACCGCCGCCGCGGAAAGCTCGGCCGGATTCGGCTCGGACTGCGGCGCCGCGAGCAAGGTTTCCGGCTCGTCGTGCCGGCCGGTCAGCGAGCGGCTGACACCTCGGCTCACCCGCTGATGGCAGAAATCGGCGAGCGCCTTGCGGGACGCAAAATCGGTAACCATGACCGGCGGATGAAACTGGACCACGGCCTCGATCGTGCCGAGGCCGAGAAGTCGCCACAGGTGCGGTGCCAAATCCATGCCGCCATACCACGCGAAGTACGGTCGCAGCGTCCGGCCGATCGGTAGTCCGTCAAGCCGGGTATAGGCAAGCGACACCGGTTGGACCGCGATTGCTTGCTCCTTGTTGAACACGACGCTGAACAGCGCGCTCTTGAAGGGCAGCACGAAGTTGCCGTCGTGGCTGGTGCCTTCCGGAAACAGGATCAGCGCGTCGCCCGCTGTTAGCCGCTCGGCGATCGCGTCGCGCTGTTGCGCGGTGCTGCGCACCTGGCGATCGACAAAGACCGAGCGCTGCAGCTTCGCCAGCCAGCCGAAAAAAGGCCAGCCGCCGATCTCGCTTTTTGCGACAAACGAGCCGGGGATCAGCGATCCCAGGACCGTGATATCGGTGTAGGAGACATGGTTCGCCGCGAACAGCACGGGGTGCGCGGCGATCGGCTCGCCGATCCGGCGGACATCAAAGCCCAGAATACGGCAGCAAACGCGATGATAGAAACGCGGCAGCCGCGCTACCCAGGATCGCCTCAGGATCAGTCCTATCGCCTGCACCGGCATCAGCGCGAGGGTCCAGACGAGGTAAATGGCCGCCCGCCGCACGCGCAATACTGTCGAACCCGTATGCGCTAACGTATCCAACTGGCCTTGGTCCTCACGCCCACCCCTCTTTCGCCCACTGGTCTTTCGACTGACGCACATAATGGCGCGAATATTTCTCGGCGACGAGGTCGGTCTTGACCACGACGCAGACATCGGTGGTGTTGAATTGGTAGTCGATGACCGCGCCGTCGCCGACAAACCCTCCCAATCGCAGATAGCCCTTGATCAGCGGCGGCAATTGGCTGCGCGTGCGCTCTGCGTCGAGGCTGTCGGGCGCAAGCCGGCGCATGTCGACATAGCGCTCGGGCAGCGCTCGCGCCCGTAACTCGAGCGGCGCGAGATGGTGGTGGAACAGGTATGAGAGCGGGGCCGCCAATTGCTCGGGATCGATCCCAGGGAGGCTCGCGCAGCCGAACATCAGCTCGATGTCGTAATGAAAGACATAGGCGGCGATGCCGCTCCACAAGAGCGGCATGACTGCCCGCGCGCGGTAAGCCGGGTCGACGCAGGAGCGGCCCAGTTCGAGGATGGGGCCGGGATAGGCCGCGAGCCGCGATATGTCGTATTCGCCCGCCGAATAGAACCGGCCGCACCTCACTGCCGCCTCGCGCCGGATCAGCCGGTAGGTGCCGACGACCGCGTCCGCGCCTTCCCCGCGCGCATGGTCGAGCACCATTAGGTGATCGCAGATCTCGTCGAACGGATCGCCGTCGCGCTTCAAGCGCGCCATGCCGGGCGACGGCCGCGCGCCCATCGTCTCGTAAAAGATCCGATAGCGCAGCGCCTGCACGGCGTCGATGTCCTCGGGCGACATCGCGAGCCGCACCTCCAGCGGGCCGCTGACGATATCGAGAATCGGGCCGGCTCGCTGTTTCACGGAACGGTCGAGCGCCGTCACCGGGTCGAGCGAGAGGGCGGTCCGGTCGGCTGCGGTGCCGACGATCACGCTGCGAAACCTCGGCGGTTGCGCCAGGCGGTCACGTAGATTTGCGTCATCCAGGGCGTTACTCAGGCTTTCGTTGGTTACCGCGTTTGATCGCGTAGAGCTCCAACCGATGCCCGACCAAGTCGTAGCCGAGCTGTTCGGCGACGAAATGCTGCAGCTTTTCTATTTCATCATTGCGAAACTCGATGACATGCCCCGATTGCAGGTCGATCAGGTGGTCGTGATGCGCGCTTGGCATTTCTTCATAGCGCGCGCGGCCGTCGCCAAACTCGTGGCGGGCCAATATGTTAGCCTCTTCGAACAGGCGCACCGTGCGATAGACCGTGGCGATCGAGATGCGCGGATCGATCTCGGTCGCGCGGCGATAAACCTGCTCGACGTCCGGATGATCGGCCGAATCTGACAGCACCCGAGCGATGATTCGGCGCTGCTCGGTCATCTTGAGACCCTTATCGAGGCAGAGCTGCTCGAGGCGGGATGTCATAGAAATGCTGTCCCGGCAGATGGCGCCGGGACATTATAACCAAATCCGTCGGATGAGCCTATGTCCGAGACGGCGACCTCCCGGGCGCTGTTGCGCCGGGACTGCGGCTCGATCGGCCGCGCTTTAGCCGCGCCCTCTGCGCGCCCTCGTGCCGAGGCCGATCTCCTTGGCGAGCCGGCTGCGCTGCCGCGCGTAGTTGGGCGCCACCATCGGATAGTCGTTCGGCAAGCCCCAGCGCTCGCGATAGGCCTCGGGGCTCATATTGTAGGCCGTCTTCAAATGCCGCTTCAGCATTTTGAGCTTCTTGCCGTCCTCCAGGCAGACCAGATAGTCGGGCTGGATCGATTTTTTGACGCTGACCGCCGGTTGCGGCCGAGCCACCGGTGTGACGGCGGCGGCGCCGCCGATATTAGCGAGCGATTGATAAACCTGGTTGATCAGCTGGCCGAGATCGCCGACCGCCACGGTGTTGTTGGAAACATGCGCCGCCACAATTTCCGTTGTTAGAGCCAGCAAATCGCCCGCCTGATCCGTCTCGTCCATGTCTGCCTTCCTACCACCGACCGCGCCGGAGCATAAGTAATGGGCCAAAGCTGTGCAATCGGCTATTTGCGGAATCTTGGGCGACTTTGCGGAAGATTCAATTCCCGCGCAGAACAGCGACGGAACTCGGCCAGTAACCGGCAAGCGTCATATTAAGTCGTGGGCGCTGAGCGCGGAAGCGCTAGCCGCAGGATCAGTGCGTCGACCCGGCCGTCGGGACGCTTGTAGTAGCGGGCGCGCCGGCCGACCGCGGTGAACCCGGCGCCGGCGTAAAGATCGTTCGCGGCGCCGTTGTCTACGGCGACTTCGAGCACGACCGACCGCAGATCGCGCCGGGTCGCCTCGGCCGTCGCCGTCTGCAGCAAGTCCTGGGCGATGCCGCGCCGGCGCCAGCGCGGGGCCACGCCGAGCGACAGCACCTCGCATTCATTGCCCAGATCGCGCACGAGGATGAACCCGGCCGGCTCGTCGTCCTCGAAAGCGAGCCAGCCGAAACCGCCCGACAGCGCCATGATCCGCGCCAGCGCGCCGGCTTCCCAGGGATCGTCCGGAAAGCACGCGCGATGGAGGGCCGCCAGCGCCTCGATCGCGGTCGAGGGGATCGGCTCGATACGCCGGCTCACGGCATCTTGCCCTGGTCGCGCCGGGCCTTCGGGAAGCTCACATCGGGCGGGTGCAGATAGAGAGGGCGCGCCGCCGGGTCCGCGCGCTCCGGCCAGCGGCGAAGCGCGCCGAGCACGCCCAGCGCGTCGGGCGCCGAGTTCGACACGGGCCGTACCCCTTCCCGGTTTGCCAACGCGGCCATGGCCCCCTCGGCGGCGTCGCCGGCGATCGCGATTTCGCCGTGGCCGACCCAGGCGGAAAGGTCGTCCGGCGCGATCGCCGCGGGATCGCCGATAGGTGCAAGGCCTTTGTCAAACAGCTGCGCATAAAAATCTTCACGGCGGCTGTCGAGCGCCACCAGCAACGGCAGCCCGTCCGGCGCGATCAATCCGGCCACCGCCGCAAAGCCGCTGACCCCGGCGAGCCGCGCGCCCGTCGCCAACGCCAGCCCATGCGCCGCCGCGAGCCCCGCGCGGATGCCGGTAAACCCGCCCGGCCCGATCGTCACCGCGATCGTGCCGATGTCCCGAGGCACACAACCCGCCGCTGCCATGACCCGGTCGATCATTGGCAACAGTGCTTCGGCATGGCCGTGCCGCATCTCGCGCCGCTCATGCGTCAGCACAACGTCACCGCGTCCGACCGCGACCGAGCAGGCCGAGCCGGCGGTGTCGAACGCCAGAATGACCGGCGCTCGCGTTTCGGACATTCGTGAGGAGGAGGGCGCTGCCCTAGACGGCGCGCACCTCGACGACTTCGGGGATGTAGTGGCGCAGCATGTTCTCGATGCCAGCCTTCAGCGTCGCGGTCGAACTCGGGCAGCCCGAGCACGAACCCTGCATGTGCAGGTAGACGATGCCGTCCTCGAAATCCTCGAAGATAATGTCGCCGCCATCCTGCGCGACCGCCGGGCGCACGCGCGTCTCGAGCAGTTCCTTGATCGCCGCGACGACCTCGTCATCCTCGCCCTCGGCTACCGCCGCCTCGGCCGCACTCGTCACGACCGGCAGACCGGCGGTGAAGTGCTCCATGATCGCCGCCAGCACCGCCGGCTTCAGCTGAAACCAGTCGCTGTCGCCCGATTTTGTCACGGTGATGAAGTCG
>Ga0187784_10002268_pt1 | contig 15407 bp, 13 predicted proteins | sample 1015_SJ02_MP15_2_FD_132964 | JGI IMG/M metagenome (GOLD analysis project Ga0187784, IMG submission 132964) | Tropical peat soil microbial communities from peatlands in Department of Meta, Colombia - 1015_SJ02_MP15_20_MG | ecosystem: Environmental > Terrestrial > Soil > Wetlands > Peat | place...
AATACCGAGGTCGATCGCTATATCGCGTGGCCCGCCCAGGCGCTGTCCTACAAAATGGGACAAATGAAAATCCTTGAGCTGCGAGCGCGGGCGCAGAAAGAACTCGGTTCGAAGTTCGATCTTAAGGCGTTTCACGACGCGGTTCTCGATTCCGGTCCGCTTCCTCTCGACGTGCTGGAAAGCAAGATTGACGACTGGATCAAGGCAAGGAAGTAGCCGGATTCAGCCCCGCGACCGGAAATCCGTGCCATGCCGGCCATGAAAAACCTTTGAAATTTTTCATTCACCTGGGGTAATCTTGCTTCCTCCAACCTGACGTCATATTTGTGCATCCCTCATGTCTGCTCCGGAAATCGGCACCGCGATCCCCGCGCCAAACCCTATAGAAATATTCTTTTCCTACTCCCATAAGGACCAGGCGCTAAGGGAGGAACTGGAGAGCCATCTTCGGCCTCTGCAGGACCGCGGACTGATCAATTCCTGGTATGACCACGCGATTCCCGCAGGCGAGGATTGGGAAAGCCATATTGACGAGCGTCTGGCCTCGGCGCAGATCGTTTTGCTGCTGATCAGCGCGGACTTCATGTCCTCCAGGCATTGCCAAATCGAGACGGCTCGCGCTTTGGAACGCCGTAAAGCGGGGCTCGCCAAGGTCGTCCCGGTCATGCTGCGCCACGTCGACTGGCATGATTCTCCCCTGGCGAAGCTGCAGGCTTTGCCGAAGGATGGACGGCCAGTCACGAATTGGCCGGACCGCGACCACGCCTTCAAAGAGATCGCCATAGGGGTCAAGAAGCTTGCCGAAGCGCTGCAAAAGAAGCAGCAGGGAGCAGCGGAAATATCAGGAGCGCGCGTCCACAAAGTAGAGCAGTACGTAAAGGGACACCGGCGGTTCCTGACGGAAATTGCCCTGCTTGCCTGCCTCGCGCTAGCCGCGGCCGGATACTTTGGGTTCCGCAGTCTCGCCCAGAAGAACCTCGCCAGGAGAAACTGGGCGCGTGCCCACTTCGACGATAAAGCGTTTTCCAACTGCCGTGGCGTTCAGGCCTGCATGGAGATGGCTCGGCTGGCGCAAGAACTCACCGAGATCGATTGGCGCAATGTGAATTATGACTTCCCCCTGCTCGCCACTTGCATGGGGTTTGAGCCCTGCCTGCAGCGGGCAAATCAAGCCAATCAGCTCAAAACAGCAAACTGGTCAAACGTGAAGGACGATTCGCCTCTGCTCCGCGATTGCATGGACTATCCCGAATGTCTCGAGCGTGCCAGCCGCAGTGTCCTCGCCGTGGGGAGTTCGTCTCGCGGCCAGACGCAGTATTACGCCGCCATCGACCTCGGCTCGAAAGGAACAAAGGCAACCCTGTTTTCCCTGCACAAGAACACGTGTCCAAGGGAGTTTTTAGACACGAAATCCGATCTGGATGTCTGCCAGATCTATAAGAAAACAGTCAATACCAAACTTGTCAGTTCCATGAAGGATGGGCAGTTCACCGATGCCGGCATCCAGGACGCAACCAATGCCGTCGAGCGCGAAGTCAGCGGGATGCGTGCCGCGGCGCAGAAAAACCGGCTCGACCAGGTGAAGTACTTCATCGTGGGCAGCAGCGGGGTTGCCAAGGCAAGAAACAAGGATGCGCTCAGAATTTCGGTCATGCTCGCGGCTGGCGTCGATATGAGCTTCATGGATTGGAAACGAGAGGGGTACTACGGGCTGATTTCATCGATTACTCGGGACGACGACCGCGCCAGGTCCCTGCATGTCAACATCGGAAGCGGAAATACTGAATTGGGATGCCTGGTCGGCGGTTCCGAACTCGACGACTATCGCGGCACAGAGATCGAGTACGGTTCAGTGTCGGGACGCAATCGGGCAGAACAGAGCAATCCCAACGACATTGCCGCTGGCATTCACCGCGTAATGCACGAAGAAGTCGGCCCGGCTTATAACCGCGCCAGCCTGGACACACCCTGCCTGCGCAACCGCCACCTGATTTACTGGACCGGCGGGGCAGCATGGGCCACGGCCACCTTGATGCATCCCGAGCACGCACTCGACAACGCTGTCCCGATCACGCCCCATGACCTGGATACATTCCTAGCCAGGTTGGCCAATGGAACCTGGAAGGAAGAAAATCTTCCCCGCGCTTCCGGAAAGGACGCTGGCAAGCGAGATCCGGCCGCCGTGGCCGCGGAAAAGGACAGAAATGATGTCATCGACGTATTCAGCGGCGAGGATTTAATGTCGGGCGTGGAAATCATGAAGACCGTTTTCGAATTCAGTAATCGTTCCGCCACCCTGGTCTTCGTCCGTGACAGCAATTTCTTGTTCAGCTACGTGAAAGAGCGGTATCCGGAACCGCATCCATCGGAACCTTCGTATTCTGGCACCGGTCACTAAGCATCGAATTATCGAGTCGACGCGGTCTACGTGGCCAAACCGCACGCCCAGGAATCGGCCGTGCTTATGGAGGAGGAAATTCCAGCGGATGCTCCCGATGCAGTAGCACCCAGTCTCCATTTTCGGAAAGCGCCTCCCGGCCAAGTTTCCGAAAACATTCCCGAACTGCATCAAGATTTTCCGCATCCAGCCCCTTGTCGATCACTCCGCTGCCTTTGCGGAATACAGTCTCCATCCTCTTGAACTGTTTGACGTGTTCCGGATACGCCTTCTGTCGGCTGTAGTGGTGCAGGAGTGCGGCGCTGACCAGCAGGATATCCGCCAGGATGACCAGCGACTCGAAAAGTGTCAAACGCGGATGGTTCAGCCGGTATCCGACATTCTGCGCAAACATCATGAGCGGAGCCGCCAGAACAAAGAGCGCAACGCAAACCTGAATGATGGTCTCGATCCTGGCATGTTTCTTTTCCCTTGACTCGACCGCATCCCCGAAGTACTCGACTTGCGCCTCGATCCACAACTGCTTCACACGCTCCAGGCGTTCCTTGGCGGGCAGTGGACCGGCCTTCGCCATGTGGGTTTCTAATTCCCACCCGCGCAGTCCGTTGCGAATCCAGTCCAACTCGGTGCGCTGCTTCCCCAGGTAGTTCTCGGCCACGGACTCTCGTATGCCCGCCATATGCCAGAAGAGCCTTACCCGCGAGCCTTCGGCGATTGCCCGGTAGTCTTCACTCTTGGTGGCAAAATCCTGCCCTTTCCCAGCAAGCCATCGGCGCCCGGCGTACTTCAAGAAAAAGTAAGCAAGTCCTACCAAGGCCACCAAGCCCCCCAGAAACCGCTTCTCGGGCGCAAACGCAGGCGTTAGAAATCCCAGAATGACGAGCGCGATAAAGACAAGCGAGCTGAAGGCGGCCTTGCTCTTTCGACTCTCATGCTGCCGGCTGCGCGTGTGGTATTCAAAAAAAAGAACGGCACCCCCTAGCACTGCCAGCGAAACCAGCAGCAACGATTGGGGATGCTCGTATTGGTGAGTGAATAATACGAAACAGACGAACCCGATAAAAACCAGCCAGTGCAGCACTGCCTCGGTCCATGCCCTTCTACTCTGGCAGATCTGCGCCAGCGCATCGGTGACTGCATAGCGCTCAAGATCAAGCGATTCCGTCTGCGAGAAGCCTGCTTCGTCAACCGAGCCCAGCAGAGTCTTCTTGCTTTGCCGCGCATTCTTAACCAGTGCTTTGCCGCCTCGACAAATATCCTTGTTGAATTCCTCCAGGTTTCCAAAGAGCTGGCGATAGTATTCTTCCGCCGACTCTTCATCCTGGAACCATTGCGGATACCTCTTTTCAACGGTAAATGGAACGCCCACTGGAACCGGGTTGCTGAGGCGCGGCGTCACGATCCGGTAAACCGGAAAAAGCTCCGGCAGCTGAAGATCATGTTCATCCTTGCCTGGCACCCCCTGAAGCTGAATCCTTACAACCTTTGCCGTCCCGCCGACTTTGTCGGACTCGACGCCATCCCACAACGCAACTAGAATCTGGCTTTCCCGCGCAACGAACATGCCCACGGCTTCATACGGCCGGTCACGCATCGCTCCGCTCTTGCCGGGATCTCCATCCGGCGGCTCCGGCATGGAAATACAATGCTCCGCTCGTGCCAGTAAGCGCCGGAATTGCGCTAACGATTCCGGGGACTGGAAGTCCTTTTCATACATTTCCTGCGGCATCGGAAGCGGAACTACCAGCCGCGCTCCCATCTCCAAAGCCACTTCTGCCACCAGCCGGTCCGCGCCCTCCGCTAAAGGGGAAAGCATAACCATCGGAGTAGATGGATATTCTGCCTTGAGTTCGCCGAGAACTCCTCTCACGACGCCTTTCAGCCGTTCCACATCGTCAGGCCGCAGGTCGCGATGCCCCGTCACCCCGATCACCAGTGGCGCAGTCAGATCCTCGAGTTGATGGACTTTTCCTTCCATTCAAGCGCTCGCGGAAAAATGTCGCCCCATCTTAAGTGAGGAGCAATTACCAAACAAGCCGTTCTCGGCTTGCTCAGCGCTCGCCACCGGAGTGAGTTCGTGGCGCGGAAGACCGAGTCAAATGCTGTGCCGCAAAAGCGCGCCATGAAATTCAAAAACTGAGAAAACGAGACCTTGGGTCACGCAAGCGAGCTGGTCTAAAGAAACGAAAGGGTCATGTCCAGAAGCGAACCTGGGCGTGTTTCGTAATGGCACCTTTGCGTCACGGAACAAGACCTTTGGAAACCTGTTCCCGAAACGGGCGGCGTTTCAGAATGGGACTTCACATTTCCTGACACGAGGTCCCATGCCAGCTGCTTCCCTGTTCGCCTGGTTCGCCGCACCTGTCAGCGGCGCAAGAAATTTGGTTCTGCGTTCCTCAGCAGTTCCTGAAGCCAAGCTTCTGTTCTTACTTGGCGGCGGGCTGCTCCTGCTGGCAGCCCTGGTTCGGCGTCACTACCCATTCGGCAATGCCACCGTCCCCAAGGACCTTCAGGTGGTTCTTTGGATGTCTCCGAAAGGGACGACGGAACCGACGCCCACAAACGAACACAAGTGAGAATTGTCCAATTCTGGAACGCGGAGTTGGCGACGCTGGATCTGCGCCCCTTAGAACTCCAGATAGGATCCGGTCCGCGAAGGCAAGTCCCGTCCTTCCGTCCCGGTTGCGGATAATAGAGTCGCGTCCACGCCGTGCAGTTCTTCCCAGGCGGCCTCGGTCAAAGCCGGATCCGCCGCCACCAGGTCGCGGATCATCTGCCACGCCGCCAGATTGAGCGCCCCTTCCGGCGCCGGCCCCATTGCCAGCGACACTGCGCACTGCGGACAAAAGCAAATTCGCCGCGCCGACGACTTCTGCCGCGGACGCACTCCCACTGTCTGCGCGAACAGATACACTGCGACCGCCTTTTCGCCGGTTTCCAGTTCCCGATTACAGCGCAGACAATATGAGTGTTCCAAGTCTCCCTGTCCATATCTGCCCGGCAATTGCCAGAGCGGCAGCGTGAAAACACAACCTTGACCCATACCCGCGGTGTCGATTTGCGCCCGCGTTTTCGATCAATCCAGGCTGTTAGCTACTCTCTCTAATCCGCAAGCGAGCAAACAAGTACGTAGAAAGATTCCGGCAGCTGCCGCGAAACGGCTTCCATCCGCCTTGTTTCTTGTTCCGTCGGAACCAAGTTTTGATCTAGTCAAAACCCGCGTCGATCCAGCACTCTACTCCGGTGGGATCCATCGCTTCTCCCCGGGTGAAGGAAGAACCGCGTTCCGCCGCGAAGTCTTCGCGCGGTCGCCAGGTAGCGGCCGTTTGTTATCGCATCGGTCCCCGCGGCTTGGAGTTTCTCCTGGTGCAAACCCGGCGCGGCCGCTGGACCTTCCCGAAAGGTGGCCTTGAACCTGGCCTCACCGGAGCTCAGTCGGCCGCACTCGAGGCCTTTGAGGAAGCCGGCGCCCATGGCCGCATCGAGCAGATGCCCTTCGCCCGTTATCATCTGCCCCACTCCGCTTCCATGCCTGCGGGCAAATCCCGCAAAACATCTCGCACCGCTGACTTCGGCAAGACCGTCGCGGCCCATCTGTGTCTCGTTTCTCGCCTCGAACCACCGCAGGAATCAGATCGCAAACCCACCTGGTTCTCGCCCGAAAAAGCAAAGCGTCGTTTGCGCCAGGACCGCGCGGCCGAAACCGGTGCACAATTGGCCGACGTAATCGAGCGTGCGGTTACCAGAATCCCCCGGCTCGAATCCGCCTTCCTTCACGAATTCCATGCCGACGGATTGCGGAAGGTCCGTTTCGAAGCCTTTGATTTTATGGACTTTGGTGGCAGGGCAACTGCTTCCGCCCGACTTCGCCACTTCTTGTTCGAACGCCGCATCCTGCCGCAGATCATGACCGTAGAGTTTCAAGAAGCGGTCAATCCCGAGGAAGACGCGCGCGCAGACTCCTGTTCTGAATCAAGTTCACGCAAAATTCTTCAGATCGCCCCAAACCGCCAGTTGCCGGCAGGTGCGCGCGAATCCAGTCCGGGTCCGCGCGGCAAGAATGCGGGGCGAAAAACCCAACTAGAGAGCAAAGCCGTTCCGCGATACCATCTGGGGTGATGCTTCGCGAAGCGACCGTTGAACCACGCCAGGAGATTCTCCGCACCGCTGCCCGCCTTTTTCAGCAGCGTGGCTATGATGCCACTTCGATGAACGACGTGGCCGCCGCCCTCAAGTTCTCCAAAGGCGGCCTCTATCATCATTTCCAGTCCAAGGACGAAATCCTCTTTCACATCATGTCGCACGCGCTCGACATCACCGAAAAGCGGGTCATCAATGCCTCTCGCCGCATCGCCGATCCCCACGAGCGGCTGCGCACCCTCATCCGTCTGCACATTGGCGTCGTGCTTAGCGAAGAAGATCGCGAAATCACCGTGATGTTGCACGAAAACCATCCTCTGCCGCCCCCGTTTCGCCGCAGAATCAACGCCCGCAAAAAAGATTACGTCCATTTTGTCGAAAACGTCATCACAGACGTGCAGAGGGACGTTCAGCGCCAGCGCAATTCCGCTTCACCCGTTACCCCGCGTGCGGCCGCTTTCGCTTTAGTTGGCATGATCAACTGGATCTATCAGTGGTATAAGCCTGGAGGCGAGCTCACCGGTGACCTCATCGCCAGCCAGTTCACGGAGGTCTTTCTTCACGGCGCCGTGGGGTAGAGATAGGTTCAAATTTCCGTGCCCAAGAAGAACAGCCCGCAAGCTGTTTGCCTGCGGGCTGCCCGGTGGACTGTTTGGGATTGACTGAGGTGGTCACTCACGGGGTTCCGAGCATGCCAGCTTTCAGCATGACCGGACTGCGTGTGGCCCCTCGCTCGGTTACCCCACCAAGCCAAACTCGGCCTCGTTAGGGTTCCGTTCACTCCGGTTCCCAGCAACGCTGCGCCGGGAGGGCGGGGTCCCCGGCAAGCCCGATTCTGGCTTGCTGGGGTGTCCATCAGTCCCATACTCACGGATGGTTTGCGAGAGAATGTCCCTGCTTTCCCCGACCAAGGGTCTACAGGAACTCCCCTTAGAGCGACCGCTCTAAGTCTCAGCCACCTCACCTGGTCTAGTACTACTGTGACTTTCAGAACTTGTCATCCGACCACCTCCTTTCCGGTGTAAGCCGAGAGTAGTACGGAATATCGGCTGCGTCAAATTCCTTTGGGGACGGGATCGAATCAGTAACGCCGAAGGCTGCTGGACGCCTTCCGCTAACACCACCGTCACTTGCCACACTGCTCGCAAGTCTTTAATCTCGCGGCAGATACGACCTCATGAGCTTTCCCACTTCAGCCGGCGCAACCTCGGACTCCACGAGCCGTTTGACTGCATCTTCCCGGTCGTTTTTCGAACGGCCGTGGGCCTTCGAATTCCTCGCCTGCGGAGTCACCGCGCTCGCCTACATTGCGACTCTCTCTTACGGCTTTGTCTACGACGACAATCTCCAGATTCTCCAAAGCCCGGCTCTTCACGACTGGCATTACCTGCCGCAGTATTTCACTGCGCACGTGCTGGCCGCCCTCAACCCCAATCTTGTCGGCAACTACTATCGCCCGTTGCTCATGCTCTGGCTGCGGCTAAACTACGTTTTCTTTGGCCAGGATCCATTTGGCTGGCATGCCACCACGGTGCTTTGTCATGTGCTGGCAACCTTTCTCGCCTTTCGTGTCACGCAGGAAATCGCTGGCGATCGCAGAACCGCTTTCGCTGCCGCGCTTCTTTTTGGCCTGCACCCGTCCCATATCGAAAATGTGGCCTGGATTTCTGGCGTGTCGGATCCGCTGATGGCTTGTTTCTTCCTGGGGAGTTTTCTCATTTTCCTGCAGGCGCACTCGCTGCGACTGCACGGAAATGGATTGGGGAGGGAAGTACTGCAAGGAAAATTCTCGGCAATCTGTTCTGCGCTCCTCTTCGGCGCGGCGCTGCTAACGAAGGAAACAGCCGTTGTCTTCCCGCTGCTCATCTTTCTCTGGACACTCGTCGCCCCGGAAGCGGCGACGATTTCACAACAACGTTCGCACAGAATCTGGCGCGCTATCCGCGTGTCCGCGCCTTACTGGTTGATTGCTTTCGCCTATCTTGGCGTGCGCTTCTGGGCGCTGCACGGATTCTCGCATCCCCCGATCGCGCTCTCTGCCAAACAACTCTTTCTGACCTGGCCAGCCGTGCTGTGGTTCTACGCTCGGCATCTTCTTCTGCCCGTCAACCTGCGCGAGTTCTATTCGCTCGCCTATCTCGATCACGCGAGCTTGCGCCATTTCTGGCTGCCTCTGGCTCTGCTTGTGAGCGTCCTCGCACTCAGCGTGCTCTGGATTCGCCAGCTCTCACAACGCAGAGTGGCCTGGTTTGCCGTGGCGATGCTCATCTTGCCGCTGCTGCCGGTACTCGATCTGCGCTCGCTCACCGTGGGAGATATCGTCCACGACCGGTATCTTTACTTGCCGTCCTTGGGATTCGCGCTTCTGATTGCTCTTTCCCTCCGCGAAATCGAACAGGCCGTGTCTTCTTTCCGCGCCGTTTCGCTGACTCTGGCAGGCGCGGTGATCGTCTCTGTGTTGTTCGCGACGTTAACACTTGCCCAGCAAGGCCAGTGGAAAAACGATATCGCCCTCTACACCCGCGGCCTGGAATCCGCTCCCGATAATTTGACCGTCCGCGACAATCTGGCCAATGCTCTGCTGGCGGCCAATGAGCCGGAACGCGCCATTGTGCTTTACCGTCAGGTGCTTGACCGCAATCCTCGATTCTGGCGCTCGAATTACAACCTAGGATTTGCCTGTTACAAGACCGGTGACTTCGACGCCGCCGAAGATTACCTCCAGCGCGCCATCCAGATCGATTCGAGCGATCCGGACCAATTCATCTACCTAGCGCTGACTGAATTTCAACGGAAAAAGTTCCCCCAGGCGGAGGCCAGTGCGCGACAAGCCATCGCGCGCAACTCGCAAACTCGCGGCTACCACTTCATTTTCGGCCTGATTACGGAGGCCGAAGGTGATCGGAAGGAAGCGATCGCAGCGTTCAGGACCGAGCTCGCAATTTACCCCCAGAACAGCAGCGCGCAAACAGAGCTTAAGAAGCTAGTAGACACCGCATCCGCCCCAGGCCGGTAACCCATTATCCGGACAAGAGATAGGCGACCTCGACCTGAGCGCTATCTCGCCTCAGCCTCCGGGTACATGCCCGCCAGATACCTACCTTCGTGAGCAACCCGCCCGTAGACTGAATCCACGGCAAGCGATTGCCGGGTTAGCGGTCCTACAGAACGCGTTTTGATTCTCCCCAGGCCTGAAGAATTCCCCATCGACGGGTCAATTTCACGAACCGCTATTCACGATTTGGCGCCACCGAGCCCCCACTGATAGGCGTTGGATTGCGGCAGACCGATATGGGCGAGCACGCGGTTGGCAAACTCCTGCGCCATGGCTTCAACACTGGACGGATGGTTATAGAACGCAGGAATCAGCGGAAAGATTGTGGCCCCCGCCTCGGCGGCAAGCGCCATGTTGCGGATGTGAATCCGGTTGAGTGGCGTCTCGCGCACGCACAGCACCAGTGGCCGCCGCTCCTTGAGCGTCACATCGGCGGCGCGTTCGATCAGGTGCGCGGCGTTGCCATTGGCGATCCGCGCCAGTGTGCCCACGCTGCACGGAATCACGACCATGGCGTCGGAGGGATACGACCCGCTGGCCACGTTGGCGGCGATGTCAGCATTCGACTGTTGCTGAATTTTCGCCGATCGCCTGCCGATGATCTGACGTATGAGCTCGGACCGGCCTTTGATGGCCAGCTCTTCCGCCATCACGCGCAAGCCGCTGTCGGAAGCAATGAAGTTGACGGTCTTGACCCGCTGATCGCGTTCGACGGCGATCAGAAAGTGCTTCAGGAACAACGATCCGCTGGCGCCGGTGGTGGCGATGGTGAGGTTCTCCGGCGGAAATACAGTCAAAGTTATTTCTCCCTCAGGTAAGAACGCGCTGGTTGAGTCGAAACGTTTTGAGCATAGGCACGCATCCAATGCAAGTCAAGCCGTGTGGGCAGGATGTGCGCCATGAGTCGCGGAAGGCAGTAATGGCTCGGCAAAGCTGAACTCGCATGGCAACGACCGGCATCCTACGATTGCGGCGCAGCGCCGCCCAGCTTCACGCCCTCGGCAGCGTGGAGCGCGAGATTCGCGCGAACGATCCTTCGTATGGATGCAAATACATTCGCAACTTCCGCGACGCATTCCAGTCCTACAGTCGGGTCCTCACGGCCGCCGAAGTTCACGAGCAGATTGCCCGCGCCGGAATCGTTCTGGTCGGCGATTATCACGCTCTGCCGAATTCGCAGCGTTACCTCGCGTCCTTGCTGCGCCACCCAGCCCTTGCTCATCGTCCTCTCGTGCTCGGGTTGGAACCAATTTTCGCTCGCGATCAGCACATCCTTGACGAATGGCAGCGTCGCGAAATCGATGAACGTGAACTCCGGCAACGCATCCGTTACGATCTCGAGTGGGGCTACGACTGGGAGCCGCTCGCCGAGCTTCTGTGTGCCGCTCGCGATCGCGGCGCTCGCATTTATGGGCTTGACTGCATGCCTCGCGAGGATCTTCGCAAGATCGGCGCGCGCGATCGTCATGCCGCCGCCAAGATTGCCGAGATTCGCCAGCGTCATCCCAAAGCGCTCATCCTCGTGCTTTTCGGCGAATCGCACCTCGCCCCACAGCATCTGCCGGCCCGCATCACGTCGAGTCTTCGCGAATCAGACTCCGTTCCCGGCCGGCGCCGCATGCTCACCGTCCTGCAAAATGTCGACGCCTTGTACTGGCGCGCCGCAGGAGAGGCGAGCGACCATGTCGATGCTGTCGAAGTCAGCCAGCGCGTAGTTTGCGTTTTCAACTCCACCCCTTTGGAGAAATACGAGAATTACCGCCTCCGCCTCAACCGCTGGAAATGTGCTGATGCCACCGGCCCCGATCACACCCCGACCTTTTACAACCTGATCGACGGACTGGTGCGTTTCCTCGGCATCGACCAATACTCGCCCCACAATTCCAGCCAGCCGCGGCTTCTGGTTGACCTGATGCCCGAGGTGTACTCCCGCAGTTCAGACGCGCTGCTGCGCCGTCTCTTACAGCGGAAAGGCATCACGGCCACGTCGCGCCGTTCTTTGCTCCGTCGGGTGCGCGAGCGCGGAAGCGGTTATCTTGCCGAACTCAATGCGATTTATGTTCGCCAGTTTCGCATGATCTCGGCCTCCGAAGACGCCTCTCGTTTCCTTCATCATGCGTGTCTGGGTTTGCCAAATCGATGCTTGCCGAAGCGGTACTTGCCGAATCGAGTTTCGCCGGACCCTCAAGGCCTCGAGCCGGTCGACGTCTTCTACAGGACCGTGGTCGAACATGCGCTTGCCTTCTTCGGATCGCGCATCCTCCACCCTGCCCGTCCCGCCTTCCGCGACTCCGATCTGGCGGATCGTTACGAACTGACCAGCGAGGATCTCGAATTGCAAACCGGCTTGCCCTTTGCCGACGCTCTTGCCGTCCTCGATCTCGTCACGGCCCTGCGCCAGCGCGATGCGCGGGACCGCCGCCCTCATGTGCCGCGAAAACGTACTTCGCCGCTCAGTCTCCTCTCGCAGGCTCTCGCCTGGACCGGCCGAAAGTATGATCTTCTGACCGAACAGCTCGGATTCCTCGCCGGAAATGATCTTTACGACGCCTACGTGCAAGGCCATGCCTCTGCCCGCACCCTGCGCAAACTCTTTCTCGCTCATATCGATCAGCCCGGCATCGCCCGGGACGCGTACTTCCAATTAGTGGCACGCTCGCACTAGCCGATTTCAAGCTTCTGCTTCACCCGCAACCCTCGTTCGCGCCATTCGTCTAACCCTCTGACTCCGCGAACCCGGAACCTTCCCAACCTCGCTTCCGTGCGCTATCCTCAGCTTTCCAATGTCCAACGACTCTCCCCTCGAGCTGCAAACGCCCGATGCCTTGATGCTCTTTGGCTTCTGGTACCGCGCCTTGCCCGCCGAGAAAGTAAAGCCCGGCGAGACCTGCTCGACTATGCTCCTCGAACAACCTCTCGTCATCGGACGCGATCGCCAGGGCCGCGCCTTCGCCTTGCGCGACGCCTGCCCGCATCGCGGTATGCCGCTTTCCTGCGGACGCTTCGACCAGGGCCAGATCGAGTGCTGCTATCACGGCTGGCGATTCGATGCTCGCACCGGCCAGTGCATGCACATTCCTTCGCTGGTCGCCGATCAGAAACTCAAAATCGATCGCATCTACGCTGGCAGCTATCCCTGCGAAGAACGCGACGGTTTCCTCTGGGTCTTCGTTCCCGATCCCGGCCCAACTGGCGCCGGGTTCACCAAGGCAGCACAGGCTCCCGCGCCTCCGCCCGAGATTCCAAAGTTCAGTGACGGTTACCGGCTCGCCTATCTCACGGCTAATCTTCCCTGCTCCGTCGACCATGGCATCATCGGCCTCATGGATCCCGCGCACGGTCCCTTCGTTCACCAGGCCTGGTGGTGGCGCACCCGCCATTCGATCCATGAAAAGCAGAAAAACTTCGAGCCCATCCCCTACGGCTTTCGCATGAGCGCCCACACGCCCAGCTCCAACAGCGCGCCCTACAAGCTTCTGCGCTTGTGCGCCAAGGCCGACTCCATCACCACGACCATCGATTTTGTTCTGCCCAATCTGCGCTCGGAAATCATCCGCGCAGGCAAATACTGGTTTTCCAGCCTGACCACCGTGACCCCGATCACGCGCAGCCAGTGCCGCATCGACGTGGTCGCCGCGTGGAATCTATTTCGCTGGCTTCCCTTCGGCGCCGATCTCCTGAAATTCGTCTTCGCCAAGTTTGTCGAGCAGGACCGCCGCACCATGGAACTGCAATCCGAAGGCCTGAAGCACAATCCCCACCTCATGCTCATCGACGACGCCGATCGCCCCGCCAAGTGGTATTTCGCGCTCAAAAGCACCATGCTCGAAATGAAGAAAAATGGCGGCGAATTCCGCCATCCGATAGATGGACCGGTGACGTTGAGGTGGCGAAGCTGAAACTACCAGACCAGTCTCAGGTCCCGGTAAAGCCTGAATTTCTCGTCTGGCGTGACGATAGGGATCTCCTCACACAAAGCCTGTGCGATGAGTTGGCGATCGAACGGGTCGCGGTGGAAAACCGGGAGCTCGAATACTTTGAATGCGTGATCGGCGCTGAACGGCAGCACGTGCAGGTCCATGTCCTCGATGGCCCGATGCACCATAGCAGCGGGAACGTCGAGCTTACCGAGCGCGTTCTTGATTGCAATCTCCGCGAGCGAAACCGAACTCAATTCCCGGACGGTCCTCGCGCTCCCTAAAACCCCGGCAGCACGCTTACTGAGCCGCTCCGGAGTCGCGACGGCAAAGATCAAAACCGCCGTGTCCAGCAACACGCGCATTTCACTCGCCCCCGCCGAACAGGTCCTCCACTTGCTTGTCGGTCATGGGTTTCCACCAACTGGGATCGATGATGCGGATTTTTCCGCGTAAGGTGCCGAATTTAGGTTCCGCGCGCTTTCGCTGCTTCGTGCGCACTAGATCGGCTACGGGCACGCCGCGCCGGCAGATCGTCACCCTGTCGCCGTCTTCCACAGCCTTAATCAGTTCGGGCAGCTTGTTTTTAGCGTCCGCCACGCTGTATTGCATGGCTCAATGATAGCCATCTAAAATAGCCTTGTCAATCTGGCCATCTGCGATAGCCATTTCGCCGCTCGGCCTACAGCATCCGCCCAAAATCCAGGATCGAAGACTTGAGACCCAAACGCCCGGTCTATTCCTTCACTAGCCACTCCAGCGCCTCTTCGCGCGTCTTGAAGGTCACAATGGCGCGCTGCGAAAAGGTCTGGAAGTTTTCCATGAAGGCATGCGGAATCTTTTCCGCGCCCACCCACGCCGCTTTCTTCACAAACGGCCGGTCCAGCGTGAGCACTTCTTTGATCTTCATCGCAATCGCGTGGTCAACCTCTGCGCCCTCATAATCGGCCAGAATGAGCACCGAGTCACGCCTCTGCTTCGCCACCAGGACCCGCACGTATTCCAGCAGAAGCTGCATTTGCGACGCGGTGGTATGAGACAAATCCACCAGCAGAATCTGCTTGCCTTTGTGCTCCATGAAATGAATGCGGTCGTCCATAAAATCATCCGGGATTGGCCATCGCGTGATCGGGTCATCGGGGCATTCCTCGACCGGTCAGGTGACTCGCACGTGACGGCTTGGCTGTTGACCGAGATCGAGTTGACGCGCGATTTTCAGATCACCCAATAACCCGATCCCTCGATAACCTCAGCTCAGCAGCGATTCTACGACCTTATACACCTCGGCAAGCGCCGAGTCTAACGCGGCCGCATCTTTGCCGCCCGCCTCGGCCAGATCCGGCCGGCCTCCGCCCTTGCCGCCGACTTTCTCCGCTACCTTGCCCACAATTTTTCCCGCCTGCACGCGCCCAGTCAGGTCTTTGGTCACGCCCGCAATCAGCGAAACATTCCCATTCGTCGCCGATCCAATCACCACCACGCCCGACCCCAGCTTCTCCCGCAGTTGATCGACCAGCGTCCGCATCTGCGGCCGCTCCAGATGATCCACGCGGTGCGCCAGCACTTTGATCCCGCGCACTTCTTTAATCTTGTCGCCCAGATTCGCCGCGCTCGACGATGCCGACTTCATTCGCACCTGATCCAGTTCTTTTTGCAGCCGCTTGATCTCGGAGTCTTTTCGTTCCAGCTCGGCTTTCAATATTTCCGCAGGCGCGGCGTCGGCCTCGCGGCTCGCCAGTCCTGCCACCACTTCTTCCAGTTCATGGTCTTTCCGAAAATGCCGCAGCGATCCTTCGCCGGTCACCGCCTCAATCCTCCGCACGCCCGATGACACGCTGCCCTCTTTCAAAATCTTGATCAGACCGATCTCGCCCGTCTGTGCCGTGTGCGTGCCGCC
>Ga0187784_10002269_pt1 | contig 15403 bp, 7 predicted proteins | sample 1015_SJ02_MP15_2_FD_132964 | JGI IMG/M metagenome (GOLD analysis project Ga0187784, IMG submission 132964) | Tropical peat soil microbial communities from peatlands in Department of Meta, Colombia - 1015_SJ02_MP15_20_MG | ecosystem: Environmental > Terrestrial > Soil > Wetlands > Peat | place...
CACATCACCGACCCGGCCTTGCCTTCGGTTACGGCGGCGCGAAATGCCGGCTCGTAGGTGTCGAGCTCGTCGTGTCTGCTCACGTCCACGTCGGCGAAGTGGCGCGTCGGCTCCGGCCCGCTGTGTACGGCATAATGCTTGGGAGTGGCGATCGCGCGGTAATAGTGCGGATCGTCGCCTTGCATCCCCGTCACAAAGGCCACGCCCATGCGCGCGGTGAGGAACGGATCTTCGCCGTAGGTCTCCTGCCCCCGGCCCCAGCGCGGGTCGCGAAATATGTTGAGATTCGGAGCCCAGAAATCGAGGCCTCCCATGATGCCGTCGTGTCCGGCGGCAACATCCTGAACATGCTTGATGCGCCCTTCGATGCCGATATCGGCCGCCATGGCATGAACCGCTGGAACGTCGAAACTCGCGGCCAGGCCGATCGGCGAAGGAAACTCCGTTACCCCGCTGTCCACCACGCCGTGCAGCGCCTCGCTCCACCAGTTGTATGCCGCAACGTTCAGCCGCGGAATAGCGCGGGCATCGTTCACCAGTTGCGACGCTTTTTCCTCGAGCGTCATGCGCTGCACCAGGTCCGCCGCGCGCTCCTCGGGCGAGAGCTTGGGATTCATGTAAGGCAGCGAGGATGTGTCTTGCGCAATCGAGCAGCGGCCCAGCATGGCGACGCCCACCGCAAGCGCCGCAACCACGATTCTTAGGAAACGATTCATCTCTTCTCCTGTTGGCTCGAGAAAACCTCCGAGCGAAACGAATTCTTGCAGTAACGTGCGGGAACGGGGCGGCGTTCGAAAGAACTCCTGACATCTCCTAGGACTTTGAGAGCGGCTGCTGGAATCGAAATACTCGACAGAGAATTCTAGCCGACGACCCGGCCATAACGGTTTAGCGAATGGTGTATCGGGAGAGCGCCCGCCCAGAGTCGCCGCGGGCATCTGAGAGTGCGAACCTGCTCGGCCAAGCGCCGACTTCAGGCGCTGGCGATCCACCTCATTGCGCGTAACCGGCCAGCTTCAGCACATAAGCATAGTTCCCTGGCAGATGCTCAGGCAGTGTTACCTGCAAATCGCTGCCGGCAGCCTTCGTCCCCAGCGGCGCGCCATCGCCCAGCATTGTCACCTGCATCCCGGGCGTCGCAGCCACGCCCTCAATCGTCGCCGTCCGCATCTTCGGAGTCCCCAATATCGTCGCGTACAGATCGCTGCCCTTGCGCGTGAAGCGCAGATTGTCGCCTTCGGCAGTCTTGCCCACGGCGCGCTCCCACGGCACGGTGTCGTAGATCGCCTCGCCGTTCTGCTTGAGCCAAGCCCCCAGCGCCTGCAACCGCTCCATCTGCACCGGAGGAATGGTTCCATCGTCTTCCGGCCCCAAGTCCAGCAGCAGGTTGCCGTTCTTACTTACAATGTCCACCAACAGCACAATCAGATCGGCGGGAGCGATGGTCTCCGCTTCGCCCTCGGCGCGGTTATAGCCAAACGACCGCCCCAGACCGCGGCACTCCTCCCACTTCTTGGCGCTGATCTTCTCCAGGTTCTGATACTCCGGTGAACCGAAATCCGAGTGCTTGATTCCGAATCGATCGTCGACGACTCCATCCGGCACAGCGTTATAGTAGTCCGCCTCAACCTGCATGGCCCGGCCCGTCTTCGGCCAGTCGATGTCGTTCCAAAGAACCGCCGGATGATACCGATCGATCAGCTCATGAATCTGCGCGAAGGCGTAGTCCCCGTAGGCCTGTGTTTCCGGCTTTGCGCTTCCGTAGTCCGCGGCCGCCTCGATGGGACCGGAGTTGAACGTCCAATCGTACCCGCCGGAATAATACAGCCCCATCTTCATTCCTTCTTTTTGTACCGCCGCGGTCAACTCGCCCACAATGTCACGCTCCGCGTGCCGCTCGTTCTGCGGAATCGAAGGATTCGGATTCACCGTCGTGCTCGGCCAGAGCGTGAACCCATCGTGGTGCTTCGTCGTCAGCACCACGTAGCGCGCCCCCGCGTCGCGGAAAATCTTTGCCCACTCGCCGGGATTCCACTTCTTCGACTCGCGGTTGAAGATGGGAGCAAAGCCGTAATAGCTGAAATCCGCCCCGTAGTGTTCGCGGTGATACGCCTGGGTCGGCGAGCCCGGAATCCGCATGACGTTTAGATACCACTCCGCGTAGGGGTTGTTCTTGATGTAATCCACGTTCGTAAAGTCGTGCTCGGGATGCGACAAAGGCGCCCAGCCCGGCACCGAGTACAGTCCCCAGTGGATGAAAATTCCCAGCTTCGCCCCCGCATACCACTGCGGCAGCGGGTGACTGTCCAACGACGCCAGCGTCGGCTCATACTGCGTGTCCCCTTGCGCCGTACTCACTCCGCTTGCCAGTTCCAAAAACACTGCCAGGACCAAAATGGGTCCAACCCGACGGATCATTGCAAATTCTCCCTCTGCGCTCCGCCAAGCGGCGGCGTGCCTCATGCATAATAACTAGCCGTGGCGCTCCTGCCAAATTGATTGATGACGATACACACCGTAGCCGAAAATGAATTGCCCATCGGGCGGTTTGTCGGGCTGCTTCGCCATCGACTGGAATTCGGGCAAACTTTCCGCTCGCTGAGTTGCGGCTTGCGGTAACAATTCGGCGCTCATCTGCGCGGCGAGGACTGCGACACCCATAACAACCCCGACACCCATAACGACCCTTCGCATGCCGTCGCTCAGCAGGAGCATCAATGAGAGGGTTCGCAGGGCTTTTCGCCGCCCACTGCGCCGGAAATGTCTCTGCGTTTGTAGACTGCGTCAATGCGGAGCACTGCGAGATACCTTCGTGGCTGGCCGAACCACCTCCGCATGCGGGGGCAGCTCGCGTTCAACTCCGCCTCCGTTTCCTTTCGAAACACGCGGATTCAATCGATTTACTAAAGGGATTTTTCAGACAGGCCGAAGGATGACCACCGGCATTTTAACCCACATCGAATCAACAATATGCTCCGCCAGAGTATCGCCTGCAGCCATTGATCGCCAACGACCGGCTGTTGAGAAAAAGCCCTTGACACGCAGCCAATCAATGGCTAATATTCCGCTCCGTAAACGTTTACGTAATCGTTTCGATGGATATCGTGCTCAACCCTAAGTTGGAAGTCGCGCCAATTGTCTTCAGACCACGGGTCATGAGCGCGCCATCGTCTTTCTGACGCACAAACCTACCTAAGGAGGCAGTATGAATTCGCTAGCCGGAAAGCAGAGGAGCAGTCACTGGTACCGCGTGCTGCTCGTGATGCTTTTGAGCTTTGCAGTGTGGATGCCCCGGGCCGCCATGGCCCAAACGGCAACCGCGGATGTGAACGGCGTCGTTAAGGACCAAACCGGCGCTGCAATTCCAAAGGCGCTGGTTCAACTCAAGAACGTCGATACCGGAGTCGTGAGAACAACAACCACCAATGGCGACGGAGTCTACGACTTTCCGACCGTCGTGCCCGGCGTTTACTCGATGCAGGCGACCGCAACCGGCTTTACCGGGGTATCGCAGCCGCCGGTAACCCTTCAAGTCGGCCAGACCGCGACGTTCGACTTTCAACTGAAAGTCGGCACTGCGCAGAGCACCATTACCGTCACCGCCGTCGCGCCTGCGCTCGAGACTGCGACCTCGGAATTGGGCACAGTAGTTACGCCGACTCAAATGAGCGACCTGCCGTTGAACGGCCGCAACTTCACCCAGTTGTTGACCATCACACCGGGTGTGGCAAACCTCAATACCGATCAGAACAACGGCGGCGGCGGGTGGAACGGCGAGTCGATCGGAACCTTCAGCTTCCCGGCGGTGAACGGCGCCCGCAACCGCAGCAACTTGTTCATTCTGGATGGGGCGAACGACCTGAATACGCTGGCCTTGATGTACAACTATGCGCCCATCATGGACGACATTCAGGAACTGAAGGTCGATGCCCACGACGACCTTGCCGAGAATGGCGGGGCTGCTGGAGCCGTCATGACCGTGGTCTCGAAATCCGGAACCAACCAATACCACGGCGACCTTTGGGAGTTCGTGCGCAACTCGGCAATGAACGCCATCGGCTACTTCAATACGGTTGTTCCTCCCTTGCGCACGAACCAGTTTGGCGCCGCGGGCGGCGGTCCCCTCTCCATTCCCAAGTTGTATAACGGGAAGAACCGCACCTTCTTCTACGCCGCCTTCGAGGCCTACAAGTCCAGCAACGCAAACGAGGGCAAATTCCTGGGACCGACGGCCGCGCAGCGTGAGGGCGACTTCAGCGCCGATGCCAATCCCATCTACGATCCGGCGACGACGACTTACAATGCGTCGACCCAAAGCTACTCGCGCGAAACCTTCACCGAGGAGTACAGCGAAGGGCCGGGCAACACGGCTTTGTGCAGCGGCCACGTCAACTGTATCCCGGGCTATGGCTCATCCGCCCCGTACAGCGCAGCCGCGGGCGCAGCCAACCGGCTCAATCCGATCTCCGTGCTCTACCAGTCGATCATGCCGACGGCCGGCGCCTTCAACAGCAACGGGACTGCAAATGTCTATCTCCCAGAACGCTTCTCCGAGGACCAGTATTCCGGAACGATGCGCGTCGACCAGAACTTCGGCAACAACAACCAGGTCTATTTTCGTTACAGCCAGTTCGATCTGACGGAAGCGAATCCACAGGGCAACATCAGCATCGCGGGCGTCCATGTGCTTGGCCATAACTACATCGGGCACTGGACGCACACCTTCAGTCCGACGGCCTTCTCCGACGTGTACTTCGGCAGGAACTACGGGTACACCACCACCGGCGCCACGAATGCCGCCTGGGATGCGTCGTCGTTCACGTCGCAGCTAAAGACACTCGGGATGGGCTCGTTCTTCGAGACCCTGGGGATCTTGGGGCTGACTGCTCCGCAGTATGGGGCGGACGGTTATGGCGAGGGCTTCTGCTGCTCGCAGTTGCAGGCCTCCGGGCTGGCGGACGACTGGCAGTGGGGCGGCTCGTTCACCAAGATTCTGGGCCGGCACACCATCAAAGCCGGCGGCGACTTCCAAACCAACAACTTCACCTCGCCGATCTATTACTCCAGCGAGCAATACGGCGTCGGTCAGTCCCAGGGCTGGGTGACGAACTCCAGCGGGGAGATTGTGACCAATGGCGGAGATAGCTGGGCATCTCTGCTGCTCGGCGATCCGGAAAGCGCCAGCTATCGCAGCATCGACGAGGTGGTTCACGGCGGCTGGATCGACGGGGTCTACGTCCAGGATCAGTGGAAGGCGACGAGCCGCCTGACCGTCAATCTCGGCTTCCGCAACGACTTCATCCTCACGCCGATTTATGGCACCGGCAACGGCTTGAACTACTACACGGGCGAGGCCGATCCCATCACCGGCAAGTACATCCTCAACGCGCTTCCGCCCAACTGCTCGGCGACGCAGTTCGCGCCCTGCATTCCCACCGGCATTTACACAGCGTCGAGCACGCCGGCGCCGGGAGGGCTTCCCGCCAACGCCTACGTTAGCCCGACGACTCGCATGATCAAGAACTCCCTGGCCGACTGGGGCTTGCGGGTCGGCCTGGCCTACCGCCTCAATGACAAGACCGTCCTCCGCGGCGGCTATAGCCGGGTCTACGATGCCTGGGCCACCATCGTGCAGCTCTCGCAGAACTTCGGCGGGAACTGGCCGTCGATCAACACCCTCGACAACAGTGGCCTGAACGTGGATACGATATCGGTGAATTCGACCGATCCGTTGCAACTGGGCAGCAGCGGAGTGTATCCCATCAACGACTTCAGCCAGGTCAGCCAGTGGATGGTCGATCCCAATTTCAGGACTCCCTATTTCGATCAGTGGAACGGGGGCATCGAGCGGGAGTTACCGGCCAATATCACGATCGATGCAAACTATGTGGGTTCGAACGGCCGTCATGAGGACTGGGGTCCGACACTGAACACGCCGCCGCCGGGAGCAGGCAACGTTGCCTCCCGCCGGCCCTACCCCTATATGCAGCAGCAATGGTTCGACCAGAGCGTGGGCGACAGCCGTTACAACGCCCTGCAGGTCACCGTCAACGAACGTCCCACTCATGGAGTCAACTTCCTGGTTTCGTACAGCATGGCGCAGGCCAACGCCGACGGCTGCAACCTGGGCGCAAGCTGCGACTCGTCGAACCCATATGACCGTGCAATGGACTACGGCACCGCCGACCTCAACCAGAAGAACGTGTTTTCGGCAGCATTTACGGCCCAGTCCCCATACAGCAGGTCTGCCAATAAGCTGGTCGCCAATTTGGTTGGCGGATGGGCGGTGAACGGCATTGTGCAAATCACTTCGGGACAGCCTTACACGGTGACCTTGGGCGGCGACCCCGAGAATGTGGGCTGCTGCCTCCAGGAACGGCCCAACGTGACGGGCAACCCGAACAGTGGCCCTCACACTACGTCGGAGTGGTTCAACACCAGCGCCTTCGCAGTGACCACGGGGTACACGTACGGCAACGAAAAAGTAAACCTGATGACAGGGCAACATTGGAACGATGTCGACATGTCCCTGTTCCGCCAGTTCCACATCGGGCTCGGAGAAGAGAGATACTTCGAATTCCGCGCCGAATCGTTCAACCTCTTCAACAACGTCGTTTTCGGTGCTCCGGACTCGGGCAATACCGACGCGAACTACGGGAAGATTACGTACCAGTGGAACCCGGCTCGTCAGTTGCAGATGAGTCTGAAGTTCTACTTCTAGGTCTCTGGCGCATGATTCTGCGCGAATGAACGTGCCCCGGGTCCCGCTCTTGGGACCCGGGAAAGCACCAACTCGAAGAACCGAATTCATCCTGTGACACTAAGCGCGTGTTGCAGCTCCAACGGCGTCACTGCCGCAATTCTCAGCGGCAGTGACGCCGCTTTGCATAAGGAACGTCTGTTCCTGCATTCTATAGACTCAAGAGCCGAGGGGAATGCCCTCTGGGTCGACTCTAGGTCCTTGCTCGCATGAAGAAGTACCGGTTGCCAGCACCCGTCCCGGAGGGACGGACGAGAATAGCCCAGGGTGAAACCCTGGGATGAGGTTCGCCTCTAAGAACTTGTTGAAAAACTCCGGCGGAAGGCGGAAACGTGTCAGGGCACGACTTTAGAGCCTGCCCTGAGCAAAGCCGAAGGGTGCCGCAAATGCCGCAAAATGAACCTGGGGCTTTAGCCCCTGGGGAACTTGAGCACGAGTTTTTCAACAGGTTCTAACAACGCAAGCCCCGGAGGGGCGACCGAAACAGTGATGCAAATCCACGCGGTCATAGACCTAGTGCTTCCCGTTTCGGTGCTCGCTCTTTTTGCAAGTGCATTCGGCGAGGACCGGACGATGCGGCGAAGAACCTTTCTCGGCGCCCTGGCGGCTGCCATCCTGGCCGACAAACTGGAATGGGCAACTCCCGCCTCAGGTCAGCGGCCGGCCGCCGCCGCGCGCGCCCAAGCGGACCGGGGTGCGGCGGTGCAGCCGATCCGCTTTGAGGACATCGCTCAAAAAGCCGGCGTACATTTTGTGATGGAGAACTGCCCCACTCCGGAGAAGCACCAGCCGGAGACCATGCCCGCCGGCGTTGCGCTTTTCGACTACGACGGCGACGGCCTGCTCGACATTTATCTCGTCAACGGTGCCGAGATGCCCTCGCTCGTGAAAACTGGCCCGAAATACTGGAATCGCCTCTACCACAACAACGGCGACGGCATGTTTACCGACGTCACCGAGCGCGCCGGGGTCGCCGGAGCGGGCTACGGAATGGGCGTTGCCGCCGGCGACTATGACAACGACGGCCGGCCCGACCTGTTTCTCGCCAACGTCAACGGAAACCAGCTCTTTCACAATAATGGCGACGGCACGTTCACCGACGTCACTGCCAAAGCCGGATTGAGCGGCGCGACGTACAAGGGCCGCAAGATGTGGTCCATCGCCGCCGGCTGGTTCGACTACAACAACGACGGGCTGCTCGACCTGTTCGTCGTGAATTACATCCAATGGGATCCGCGCTACGAGCCGGAGTGTACGGGCCTGACCGGCGGCCGCGGATACTGTCACCCCAACAGCTTCGCTCCGCTTCCCAATACCCTCTACCGCAACAACGGCGACGGCACGTTTACCGACGTCTCGGCCGAAACCGGAATCTCCGCCGTGCTTGGCAAAGGGATGGGAGTGGTATTCGCCGATTACGACGGCGACGGTTTTCTCGATGTGTTCGTGGCCAACGACAACAGCCCGAACCTCCTGTTCCACAACCTGGGAGGCAAGCGATTTGAAGAGGTGGGCCTTCAGGCAGGCGTCGCCTACAACGAAGAAGGGGCTGCCCTCGCCGGTATGGGCGCCGACTTCCGCGACGTGAACAACGATGGGCTGCCGGACATCTGGCACACCGCCATCGAAAACGAAACCTTCCCCTTGTTCCTCAACCAGGGGAACGGGAACTTTGTCAACGCAACCGAGCCAAGCCGGCTTGCGAACCTGACCCGCCTGATGTCGGGCTGGTCGAATGGCGTAGTGGATCTCGACAACGACGGCTGGAAGGACCTGGTTGTCGCCCGCGGTAACGTGATGGACAACATCGAGCAAATCTCCCGGCACTTTCACTACGCCGAACCCAACTCCGTCTTTCGCAATCTCGGCAACGGGCAGTTCGAGGATGTGAGCGCCACCGCAGGAGCGGACTTTACGCGGCCGGCGCCCCACCGCGGGCTCGCTTATGGAGACCTTTTCAACGACGGAAGAATGGATCTGGTGGTGACGGCTCTGGGCGGGCCGGTTCGCATCTTCCGCAATGTCACCCAAACCGGCAATCACTGGATCCTGCTGAAGCCGGTCGGAACCAAAAGCAACCGCATGGGGATCGGCGCGCAGATTCGCGTCACCACCGACGACGGCAGAAAGCTCTATAACGAGGCGACCACCAGCACCGGCTATGCCGCATCCAGCGATCCGCGAGTTCATTTCGGTCTGGGCAAATCGCGCGTGATGAGGGAAATCGAGATTCGCTGGCCGTCGGGTGCGCGCCAGTTGTTGCACGACGTGACTGCGGATCGCGTGCTCGAAGTGACCGAGCCGCGCATTGGCAGTCAGTAATGCACGTAGTTAAGTTCGAATTTATACTCAGTGCGGATCGATCATGAACCGATCGCTCATTTGCTGTAGCGCGTTTTTGCTATTTGCCGGCGTACCGGCCGCAGCGCAACTGCCGGAAACCTGCAAACCGCCGGCATCGGCGGCCCATCCGCCGGCCGGCACACCGCCGGCAAAAGTCAATGACGCCGTGGGCGCCTGGTTCGCCGGGAAAGGCGATCTGAAGTGCGCCGCCGCGGCCTTTCAAGAGGCCATTCGTCTGGAACCGCGGTCGGCGGAGGCGCACTTCGACCTTGGGCTCGTCCGGCAACGTCAGCATCTGCAGGCCGCCGCGGTTAGCGAATTCCGCCTGGCCCTGCAATACGATCCCGCGTTGCTGCAAGCGCATTGTGCGCTGGGTTCGGTGCTTTCGAAACCGGCCGAGGCGGAAGCCGAATTCCGCAAGGCGCTGGAGAGCGATCCGAATCTGGTCTGTGCATTGGATGGCCTGGCCCAGGTCCTGCTCAACAGCGGCCGATACGATGCCGCCATGGATTATTGGCGGAAGGCCGTCCAGATTCAACCGGACGCGCCGGATCTGCAATTCAGCCTGGCGACCGCTACATATAAAGCTGCAAAGGCCCGGCACGACGCGGGGCTGCCCGATGTCAATGGCGCTCGCGTAGCGGATGCCGTTCAGCTCTTCACGGAGTTGCTCAAGAGCCATCCGGATCTGACCGCTGCACACTTCACCCTCGGCAACATCTATGCCAATGAAAAGCGCTTTCGCGAGGCTGCGGATGAGTATGGGGAGGTGACCCGCCAAGACCCGGCCAATTTGGATGCGTTGGGAGCGGAGGTGGAAGCCCTTCTGGATGTAAATGCATACACTGAAGCGCTGGCGCCGGCCAAGAATTACGCGTCCCGCAAACCCAACGATGCCTCGGCGCACGTGATGCTTGGCATGGTGTACCGCGGGTTGGGCGACTACGCGAAGGCAGAACCGGAGCTGGAGATCGGAGCAGCCAAGAAGCCAGACGATTTCGAGGCGCAATATCAACTCGGGTCCGTCTTGGCTCATCTCGGAAAGCCGGCAGAGGCGCTGCCCAGACTGAGGAAAGCCGTTCAACTGAATCCGGGAGAGAAGTCGGCGCAGTTCCAACTGGCGGCTGTACTGCGGCAGCTTGGCAAAAAGGAAGAGGCGGACCAGGTCTTGAAGCAGTTTCAAAGCGCAACAGACAAAGCGTTCCTGAAAAGTCAGCTCACCTCCGAAGGCATCAAGGCCAACGATCTGCTGCAAGCGGGCAAGCCGGCGGAGGCGGCCGAGATCTATCGCCACATGCTCGAAGAGGACCCGAACAACGCCTGGACAGCTTACAACCTCGCGCTGGCTCTGGAAGCCACAAACGATTCGAAGGGCGCCGAGGACGCGCTGCGCAAGGGTATCGACATCGACCCGAAGCTGGCCAAAATTCGCGCCGAATTGGGTCAGCTCGAGTTGACAGACGGCGACCTCCAATCCGCCCAAAAGTCGTTCCAGTCGGCGCTCGATCTCGACCCGCAACTCGTCGAAGCGCGCGGCAACCTGGCCATGGTTCGCGCTAAGCAGGGCGATCTGGCCGCGGCCGCAAAGCTCCTTCGTCAGGCGCTGGAAGACGATCCCAGCTACAAGGAGGGCCATCTCAACCTTGGGCTGATTCTTGCCCAGCAAGGCAACGTACCGGATGCCGAGCAGGAATTGGACAAAGCCGTCGCGCTCGCCGCCGAGGATCCCGCCACCTTGTCGACGGTTGGAAAAGCCAAGGTGCGAATGGGCAAATCGAGCGAAGGGATCGCACTGCTTCAGAAGGTGGTGCAACTGGCGCCGGATTTGGCCGCGGCTCATCTGGACCTGGCGATTGCCCTCGCCGACAGCTACGACCTGCCCGGCGCGCTCAACGAGACCAGCGAGGCGGTCCGTCTTGCCCCGCAGTCCGGCGTCGCGCATTTTAATCGCGGCCGAGTGCTCTTCGACATGGGACGCAGCACCGAAGCGCGGCCCGAACTCGAAACCGCTTGCCGGCTGGTTCCGCAGATGGCGGAGCCGCGATATTTCCTTGCGCTGATCCACAAACAGGCTGGCGATTTGCCCGCTGCGACCAGTCTGCTCGAAGAGACCGTAAAGCTCGATTCCCGCAACATGATGGCCTTGTATTTGCTTGGCCAATGCCTTGAGCAACAGCAGGAAACTGCCAAAGCGGTCGCCGTCTGGCGCCAAGCCATCGCACTCGATCCCAAATTCACCCAGGCCCTTTTCGGCTTGGCGCGCGCGCTGCGATCGACCGACCCGGCCGAGTCCGCGCGGTTCATGGCGCGCTACACCGCAATCCAGAAGGAGCGGCGGATCCTGGACCAGGCAAACACACTGGCCAACAACGGTGTTGTTGCGGCGTCGGCACACGATTGGCCCGAAGCCATCCGGCAATTGAAGGCGGCAATTGCGGAATGCAATGACTGCGCGGCGAAAGCCGACCTGCACAAGACACTGGGCATGATCGACTGCCGGGCCGGCGACCTCGACAACGGCGAAAAAGAACTGCTTGCCGCCAATGCGCTCAAGCCCGCCGATCCCGAAATCCAGCGCGCCCTTGAGTTGATCGCCCGGACTCGAAATCAGCAATCCAAATCTGCCGCCGGGAGCCCACATTAGAACCCACCGATCAGATCGCTCTGTAAAAGGGCACGACTTTAGTCGGGCCGAAAGCAGGCTCAGAGACTGCCGGGCTTTAGCCCCTGAGGGATGTTTTTGCCGGTCCCGCGCATCGAACGGAAAGGTTCTCGTGCTGGTCGTCCGGAGGCTAGTTCCCCTTGCCGTCGCGCTCTCGCTGATCGCTACGTTGCTGACCGTCGGACCGAGGCTGCTTTCCCAAATGATTTCCGGGAATGTCACGGATCAGCCTGTTCGGCCCCTTCCGCCGGGCATGAAGCCCCCGGTCGTGGATTTCCGCGACGTCGCGGCGCAGGCTGGCCTCACCGCCGAAGTCATCTCCGGCGATATCGATCAGACTTACATCGTCGAAAACACCGGCACCGGCGTGGCCATCTTCGACTACGACAACGACGGCCTCCCGGATATTTTTCTTCTGCAAGGCGACCGACTGCACCCTACGGACCCTCCTCTCACGCCACATCTTTATCACAATCTCGGCGGACTCCGCTTTGAGGATGTAACGGCTAAAGCCGGCATTGGACACCTCGGCTGGTCGCAGGGAGTGTGCGCCGGCGATCCCTTCAACGAAGGCCGCGTTTCTCTCTTCGTCACCCAATGGGGGCATAACGTGTTCCTGCACAACATGGGAGACGGCACCTTTCGCGACGAGACCAAGGAGCGCGGGCTCTATCGGCCGGAATCGCGATGGAGCACGGGATGCGCGTTTATCGATTACGACCGCGATGGCTATCTCGATCTCGTGGTCGCCAACTATGTCGACTTCCGGGCTCAGGACTCGCCGCCGCCGCGCACGCAAAGCGGCTGCAACTGGAAAGGCATGCCAGTGCCCTGCGGTCCGCGCGGCCTCAAAGGCGAGACCATGACGCTCTACCATAACGATGGGCACGGACATTTCACCGACGTCACCAAACAGGCCGGCGTCGAGACGCCGCGCGAGTATTACGGGTTTACGGTCCTCACCGGCGACTTCGATAATGACGGCTGGCCCGATTTTTACGTCACCTGCGACTCCACCCCGAGTCTCTACTTTCGCAACAAACACGACGGGACATTCGAGGAGATGGGCCTGGCCAGCGGACTCGCCGTAAACGAGGACGGACGCGAGCAGGCCGGCATGGGCGCCACCGCTGCCGACTACGACGGCGCCGGCCGCCTCGACATCTTCAAAACCAATTTCGCCAACGACACCAACACGCTCTATCGAAATCTCGGCAATAACAACTTCGACGACGTCACCAGCGCCGCCGGTCTTGCGGTTCATACCCAATATGTGAAATGGGGCGCCGCCTTCATCGATTTCGACAACGACGGATGGCCCGACCTGTTTATCGCCGACGGCCATGTGTACCCGTTCGTCGAGAAGTACCACCTGGGAGAAGAGTTCAAGCAGCCCCGCCAGTTGTTCTGGAATCGGGGCGACGGGCAGTTCTTCGATATGTCCTCGACGGCCGGGCCGGGCATTACCGCCAAACATTCGTCGCGCGGAGTCGCCGTCGGCGACCTTGACAACGACGGCTCCCAGGAGATTGTTGTCGTCAATCTCTTCGAGCCGCCCTCCCTGCTCAAGAACTTCGGGCCCAAGGGGAACGCGCTGCTCGTCCGCGCCGTCACCGCCTCCGGCCGCGACGCCATCGGTGCGCGGTTGACGCTGACGGTGAATGGACGAAAGGAAATCGACGAAGTTCGCAGCGGCGGATTCCATATCTCCCAGGGAGACTTCCGTGTGCACTTCGGCATGGGGAAAGCCACCAAGGCCGACCTGACCATCCGCTGGCCCGACGGCCCGGTGACCAACGTGGAAACCATCCCGAACATCGACGCCAACCAGTGGATCGTGGTCCGTGAAGGGCGCGGAATCGTCGAACGCCATCCCTTCACGCATGACTCCCCCTGATAGGTTTTGCGCAGCGGCAATACGAGGTTGAGCTTGTGGGTTTCTCCTCCCCAAAAGGGAAAAAGCGACGCCCTGAACGACCCGAACTCGGCTTCGCAAATCGGTCCAATTGTTTTGTTTCGTAACAGCCCGCTCTGCCGGGAGACGTTTACCAAAGTGTTCGGCGAATACAGAACTGGATGGAGTAAACTGAGAGTATGCCCATACGATTGAAGGACTTGGCTGAGGACCTCAACCTTTCGGCCGTGACCATATCGAAGGTGCTCCGCAACGCACCTGACATTGGTCAGGAAACGCGAAATCGTGTGCTTCGGCGCATGAAGGAGTTGAACTACCATCCTAACCTCGCTGCGCGCTCCCTCATCACCGGGCGAACTTCCACGGTGGGTCTGGTTGTTCCCGACCTTCTCCATCCATTTTTCGCGCGCATCGCCAGGGAGATTTCTGCAACCATCCGGCCTCACGGCTACAGCTTGTTCATCTCGTCGTCCGATGAGGACCCCGAGCTTGAGTGCCAGGAAATCCGGCAACTCCTTGCCAGAAGAGTCGATGTGCTAATCATTGCCTCTGCACAAAGGTCACTTGAGAGTTTCCGCGAAATCGAAGCCCTGAAAATCCCGTATATCCTGATCGACCGCCGGCTCGACGGACTGGTGACAAATTTTATTGGGGTAGACGACAAAGCCGTTGGCACGATCGCAACGCACCATTTAATTGAACAGGGCTGCAGACGAATTGCACACATTCGAGGCCCGGATGTCAGCACCGCACTCGGCCGCCTGGAGGGATACCGTCGTGCCCTCTCCATGCACAATATGGAACCTTCCCCTGACCAGGTCGTGACCATCGGACTACCCGGAGCTCCCCGGGGGCGGCAGGCGGGATATGACGCTGCCAAGGAGCTGATTTCCAGCAGAAACCGGCCTGACGGGATCTTCTGCTTCAATGATCCGGCTGCGATCGGCGCCATGCGCGCGATTCTCGAAGCCGGTCTGCGGATTCCGGAGGACGTTGCCATTGTGGGGTGCGGGAATCTCGAGAACTCCGACATTCTGCGTATTCCGCTGACGTCTGTCGATCAGAGAAAGGAGATCATCGGGAAAAAGACGGCCACGCTGGCTCTCGATTTGGCGCAGTCCAAAGGCGAAATTCGTGCCAAGACGCAGTTGGTCAAACCCCAACTGGTTATCAGAGAGTCGAGCCTACGGATTCGCACCTGATCGGCGGATAGGGCGAAGAAAGGGCTGTCTTTCGCTTCCGTTCAGACAGGCGCCCACTTCGCTGATGACGGTTGCCTGGTCCAAGTGAGTCTCAATCGAAAGAAGCTCCTCCCCTGCATATCGGTTGTTGATCATAACGATAGTAAGCGAGGCTGAATCCTTCCCGTGTATTTTCCTGCTTGACACCGATCGCATATACGTAGTACTGATCTTACTTAATCGAGAACGTTAACGATTGCGCTCCGTTGATGGTCGCGGGCCATCGCCTGAGCAGCTTTGCTTCTAACCCCCAATGGAGGCCAGAAGCAAAACAACCTCAACCCGACAGCCTTCCTGAGTTTCAAGGAAGATCGAAAGTGCGAAAGAAACTGGATATTACCATGTCATTATCTTATGCAATTCCCGAAGTCCATGCGCCGGTTCCGGTCAAGGACGGCGAAGTGTTGTTGGTGGCCAATGGGGATCTGCGCCAGTCGGCCAACAAGGTATGCTGGGCGGCGCAGGCGCAGTTGGAGAAGATG
>Ga0187784_10002270_pt1 | contig 15396 bp, 9 predicted proteins | sample 1015_SJ02_MP15_2_FD_132964 | JGI IMG/M metagenome (GOLD analysis project Ga0187784, IMG submission 132964) | Tropical peat soil microbial communities from peatlands in Department of Meta, Colombia - 1015_SJ02_MP15_20_MG | ecosystem: Environmental > Terrestrial > Soil > Wetlands > Peat | place...
CCCCACACCGAGGCGACCAGCCCGCCCAGCGCGGACCCGATCACGATGCCGCCGACCACCCCGGTGAGGTAGACGCTGCCGACGCGGCCCTGGAAGTGGGCGGGCACGGCTCGCTGCCGCACGCTCGTCGAGGTCGTTCCCCAGATGAAAGCGTGCGCACCGAAGATCACGAAGACGATCAGCGCGAACCAGGCCGAGCGGGTCAGCGCGAGCGCCAGGTGGGTCAGGGTCTCGATGATCAGGCCGCCGCGCATGATGACGCCGAGTCGCAGGTGCCGCTCCAGCCAGCCGTAGGACCCGCCGCCCAGCAGGCCGCCCGCCGCCATCGCCGTGGTGATCAGTCCGAAGCCGAGGGCGCCCAGGCCCAGCCGCTCGCGCGCGTACAGAACCAGCACGGACCAGGCGGCGCCGAAGGTGACGTTGAACGTGAAGATCGTGATCGCCAGCGTCCGCACCGCGGCGTGCTGCCACAGCCAGTGCCACCCCTCGCGGATGTCGTCCCGCACCCGAGCGCGCTCGGCGCGCCCCCCGTGCGGCGGCAGCCGCACCTTCGTGATCAGGAGCACGCCCGCGAGCACGCACACGCTCTCGCTGATGAACGGCAGCGCCATCCCGGCCGCGAACAGCGCGGCGCCGACCGGCGGACCGGCGAGCTGGTTCCACACGACTACGCCCGTCATGGCGCGGGAGTTCGCGATGCCCAGGTCCGGCTTGCCGACGAGCATGGGCAGCAGGGTGGTGGTCGTGGTGTCGCCGAAGGCCTCGATCACGCCGAACATGAAGAGCGCGGCCAGCACCACCGCGATGTCGACGCGGCGCGTGAGGATCGACGCCACCAGGACCAGCAGGATGGCCACCCGCAGCAGCCCGGTGACGATGACGATCACGCGCCGGTTGAGCCGGTCGGCGACCACGCCGGCATACAGGCCGAAGAGCAGCCACGGCAGCCGCAGCAGGAACGCGGCCATCGCCACCGTCAGCGGGTTGTGCGTCTGCGACGCCACCAGCAGGGGGCCGGCCGCGAGCGTGATCCCGTCGCCGAGATTGGTCACCCACGACGACGCCAGCAGCCAGCGGAAGCTGCGGCCAAGCCGCTCCGGCGCGATGAGCTCGGCAACCCGGTGCACTAGTGCCTATCCGCCTCGACCAGGCACGTCATCGTGCCCCTGCCCCGCGATCCCGCCGCCCGGCCCAGCCGACGGACGTGCGTCAGCACCGGGCGGTCGGCAGTCATGGCGGGCTTCAGCATATGCGCGCACGCGCTGGCCGGTGCTGGCCAGACCTGCTCTCCTGGCACGGCGACATCGTGGCCGTCGAGGACCCGCCTGCCACTCGTCAGCCGCGGTCATGGCTTCCGGGACGCGTCGACGACGTCGCGTCGCGCCGGCACTCGGACACCCGATCCGGATCAAGGATCAGTACGGGCGCGGCTGTGCCAGCTCTCCGGTGCTGCCGTCGGTCGGGAAGTCCAGCCACTCCGGGCGGAGACCCTGCTGGAGGCCGTGCTCGATCGCCGGCGTCCAGGTAGCCCGGTCATCGCGGACCAACTCGAAGCGCGCGTCGTCATAGACCACGAGGAGCCGGCTGCCGCGCCAGAAGTGGGCGTACCACTCGTGCAGCGTGCCGCTCTGGAGCAGGTCGATCTGGCTCGGCGTGACGTCGACCCAGTACAGGTGCCAGCGACCCAGCGTGCCGTGGTCGTCGACGGGCTGGTCATCGGCGCTGATCCGGGCCCCGACGACACGAAGGTCGTTGATGAGCGTCGGGTCGCGCAGCCCTTCGGAGATCACGACACCGTGCCACACGTCGGCTGGCTCCGCCACGGTCTCGGCGCCGTCGTCGGGTTCGGCCGCCACGGTCAGTCCAGGTTTGGCCAGGCAAGCAGCTGCGGAACGAGGTCGGCATCGCCCTCGATCTGCAGCGGGTGCCCGATGTCGCGGCGATAGAACGCGAGGACCATGTCGCTGGGCGCGGCGGTGACCGTCGCAGTCCGCTTCACGTGTCCGTGCGTGCCGCCCTCGAGGACGTGAACTCCCTCCGGGCCGAGGTCGATCAGCCAGCTTCCGCCCGCGCCGGTGTCCAGGACGACCGTGCCGGGCTCGTACGGCCAGGGACCGTTGGTCGGCAGCTCCACCGTCAGGTACTCGCTGACCCCGTCGGCGGCCACGGCCTGCGGCAGCGGCTCGGCGCGGCCGCTCGCCTGCTGGGCGTCGAATGCGTGCACGCCGGCCTCCTGCACCTGGTGGCGCGCCACGGCCGCGGCGGTGTTGGGCGCGACCGCGGTCTCCTCCCACCAGGTCCAGCACATCCGGTCGGGACCGGCCTCGGTCAGCGCCACGACTAGCCTCGAGGTGGCCTCGGCCGACCAGGTCATCAGGTCGCCCTGCGGCTGGGTGTCACCGACGACCTCGTCGGCAGGCGGGTCGCTGGCCGGGCCTGCGGCGACGTCCGCGGCCCAGAACAGCTGTACCTCGCCCAGATGCGCGACCAGGTCGGCGACCGACCAGTCCGGGCAGCCAGGTACCCGGGCGTCCAGCCCGGCCGCAACGGCGGCAGACCGCAGCGCCGCCGATCGGTCACTGATGAGCGCGAGGGCGGCCGGAAAGCTGAGAGTCTTCATGGCTGCGTTCTAGCACGGGGCGCCGACAGGCGTTCGCGTCGGTCAGGCATCCCGCCGACCCGGACGGCAAGGTCGCCGCGCGGAACCGGTCCGCAGCTTCCCGTCATCGCTCGCCGGGCGCGGCGGCGGTGCCCGGTCGCCAAGACCCTCCCGGCCAGGCGTGCGGCCGCGCGTGGCCGCACGTGCGTCGGATTTTCGCAGGTCATCCCCGGTGCGTCGATCCCGATTCTGGCGACCGAAGTGCGCTATAAAGTCCTTGGCGCGAGGGAGCACGATGGGGTCACCGGTCCAGCAGCCTGCCCCGCCCGGCGGCGCGGCCGCAGCGGGCTGGCTCGGCCGCATTCGCCGGATCGCCGCAGCCGCCCCGCTGCCCGTGAAGATCGCGGTCATCGTGCTCGTCGTCGTGTTCGCGGCGCCGCTCGTTTCGGTGGGCCTGCTCGTCGCGCTCGGCTACGCGCCGTACGCGCTGTGGACGGGCCGACGGTCCGTACTGGCCTCCGTGTGCGCGGCGCTCTGGGGTGTCGCGGCCGTCGCTGCGCTCGCCACCGGCGCGGCCGAGCCCAGGTACCTGCTCCTGCTGCTGCCCGTGGCGGCGGTCGCGGCGGCCCACCTCGGCGTACTCGGCCGCGGGCCGGTGCCGTGCCGCACGGTGGCCTGGACACTGGTGTGGGCGCTGCCGGTCGGCATCGTCGCGCTCCGGATCTGGCACCGCGACCCGCTGCTCGGCCCGGCGATGGCGTGGCCGATCGCGCTCGTGGTGCTCGGCTGGCGATTCGTCAAGGCGGTTCAGGACAGCAGGCAGTACGGTCGAACGGCCCGCGGTGTCCGGCTCGCCGCGCCGTACGCGCTGGCGGCCGCCGGATCGGCCATGGCGGGGTCACCGGCAGCAGGGCCTGGCGCGCCGGCCGTCCCGGTCCCGCCGCCGAACGGCCCGAACGGCGCCGCGATGACCGGTCGGCCGGGCCGCCACGCCGCGCCGGTGGCGCGCGCGGCCCAGCTGGCCGGGAGTCGGCGCGGCTCGGATCAGGGCTGGTCGGGTGGCCTGCCACCCGCGCCGTCGGACGCAGCGCAGCCGGACGCCGAGTGGGCGCACATCACCGTGGACGAGGCCATGGCGGAGCTCACCGCGATGATCGGGCTGGACGCGGTCAAGGACCAGGTCCGCTCGATCACCGCGTCGGTCGAGGCCGCCCGGCGTCGCGCCGTCGCCGGGCACACGGCCGAAAAGCCCTTGCAGCACCTCGTTTTCCTCGGCCCGCCGGGCACCGGCAAGACCGCCGTGGCCAGAGTGATCGCGAAGGTCTTCTACGCGTTCGGCCTGCTGGACTCGGCCTCGGTGGTGGAGGCGCAGCGGGCGGACCTGGTCGGTGAGTACCTCGGCGCGACCGCGATCAAGACCAACCAGCTGATCGACTCCGCGCTCGGCCGGGTGCTCTTCATCGACGAGGCGTACAGCCTGGTGAACGACGGCGACGGGCAGGGCGACCGGTTCGGCAGCGAGGCGGTGCAGGCGCTCGTCAAGCGCGCCGAGGACGACCGGGAACGTCTCATCATCATCCTCGCCGGTTACGAGCGGCAGATGGAGTCGTTTCTGGCTGCCAACCCCGGTCTCAACTCCCGGTTCGGCATCCGGGTCAGGTTCCCGACGTACTCACCGGGCGAGCTGCAGGCACTGGCGGAAGAGACCGTACAGGACAAGGGCGAGTTGCTGGACTCCGGCGCCCACGCGGCGCTGCGCGAGGTGCTCGAGGAAGTCGGCCGACGGCGGCTGGCCGATGAGCTGGGCAACGGCCGTTTCGTGCGAACCCTGCTGGCCAGGGCCGGGCAGCAGCGAGATGTGCGGGTCATGGCGGACGGCGGCGAGCCTGCGCCGGACGAGCTAGTCACCCTGCGCGCCGAGGACCTCAGGCGGGCCTACGCGGAGCTGACGAGCCGGTTCCGCGGCTACGCCGACACGCCGACGGTCGAGGGCGCGCTGGCCGAGCTGGACGCGCTCGTCGGGCTGGAGCCGGTCAAGCGTCAGGTGCACGAGATCGTCGCGCAGCTCCAGGTCGCCCGGCTCCGCGACCGGCAGGGCCTGGCCAGCCAGCCGCCGTCCCGGCACTTCGTGTTCGCTGGGCCGCCCGGCACCGGCAAGACCACGGTCGCTCGCATCCTCAGCCGGATCTTCGCCGCGCTCGGGCTGCTGGTCCGGCCCGAGGTGATCGAGGCACACCGCGCCGATCTGGTCGGCGAGCATCTCGGCGCCACGGCGATCAAGACATCCCGGCTGATCGACTCCGCGCTCGGCGGCGTGCTGTTCATCGACGAGGCGTACTCGCTGCACAACCAGGCGTACTCGGGCGGCGACGCGTTCGGCTCCGAGGCCGTAGCCACGCTGCTCAAGCGCGCGGAGGACGACCGGGACCGGCTGGTCATCGTGCTGGCCGGCTACACCGCCGACATGGACCGCCTGCTGCGCAGCAATCCCGGCCTGGCCTCGCGCTTCAGCACCAGAATCGCGTTCCCGAGCTACTCCGCGGCCCAGCTGGCCGAGATCACCCGGTCGATCGCGGCGCAGGCCGGCGACCGCCTCGACGCTGGCGCGCTGCCGGTACTCGACTCGATCTTCGGTCACGCGGTCGAGCACGGCCGAATCGACGCGCTCGGGAACGGCCGGTTCGCCCGGTCGCTGTTCGAGCGGGCCTGCGCGTTCCGCGACGTGCGGGTGTCGCTGCAGGGCGAGTCGGCCACCGCCGCGGAGCTGACCACGCTGCTCGCCGCAGACCTGCAGTCGGCCTACCGCGAGCTGGCCGGCTAAGCGCCCGCTAGAGCGGGCCAGCGGCGCGAACCCCGAACCGCACCCGCTGACCGGGCCGGAGCTGCGCCGCGAGCCCGAGGTCGGCGGACAGCACGACGGCGATGACCGGGTAGCCACCGGTGGTCGGATGGTCGGCCAGCAGCAGGATCGGCAGGCCATCGTGCGTGACCTGCAGCGACCCGGTCGCCACGCCCTCGCTCGGCAGCTCGCCTGGCCGGCTGGCCGAGCGCGCCAGCGGCGGCCCGGCGAGGCGCAGCCCGGTGCGATCACTCGCGGCCGTGACCTCGTACTCGGCGGTCGCCAGGGTTTCCTGCGCGGCGGTGGCGACCCAGTCGTCGCGCGGTCCGGCGAGGACGCGCAGCGTGACCGGGCCGGTGCCAGCGGCCGCCTCCGAGGTGCCCGGCCCGTCGTCCCGCGGTTCTTCTCGGGGGGAACGGGGCCGTCCCAGTCGCAGCCGGTCGCCGGGCCGCGCTGGCTCCGGCCCCAGGCCAGACAGCCGGTCGGCGGACCGGCTGCCGAGCACCGGCGGCACGTCGATGCCGCCGGCCACGGCCAGGTAGCTGCGGAGCCCGCCGGTCGGCGAACCCAGCCGCAGCACGGACCCCGCCGGGACGGCGAACGCGGTGCCGGGCCGGGGCGCCGCGGCGCCGGGCGGTCCGCCGCCGTTCGCCGGGCCGCAGCCGGCGCCGGGCTCGCGCTCCGCAGCCAGCGCTAGCGGCACCGGCGCCCCGGTCACCGCGACGACGGCGGCGTCGTGGAACCGGACCGCGAGCCTGCCCAGCGTCACCTCGAGGCCAGCCGCGCTGTCCGGGTTGCCGACGAGCCGGTTGGCCGAGCGCAGACTCACCTGGTCGGCGGCACCACTGTGCGGCACCCCGAGATGTGCCAGACCGGGCCGACCGAGATCCTGAACAGTCGTGAGCGGGCCCGGCCGCAGCACCTCGATCGCCCGGTCACCCCGCTGACTCGGCACGGGATCCGAGGCGGTCGGTGGCCGCGACAGGCTGTCGACGATGCGGAATCGAACGTGCCTGCCCGGTGACAACAGCGCGGGCGGGTCTCGACCGGGATCCCACAGCACGCGGTTGGTGCGACCGATCAGCCGCCAGCCGCCGGGCGACGCAGCCGGATACACGGCGGCGAGCCCGCCAGCGATGGCGACCGAGCCAGCCGGCACCGACACCCGCGGGCTGGCCCGCCTCGGCACCGCCGCTAGCACCGGATCCAGTCCGGTGAGGTAGCCGAAGCCAGGCGAGAAACCCAGCCAGCCGACTCGGTAGCGGACCGCGCCGTGCCGGGCGATCAGCTCGACGTCACTGAGTCCGGTGAGCGCGGCCACCTCGTCCAGGTCGGGTCCGTCGTAGATGGTGGGGATAACCAGGTCGGGCTCTTTCGCGGCGGGCAGCGGAGGCGCGGGCGCGCTGGCCACCTCGCGTAGTCGGCTCGCCAGACTGGCAGCGTCCCAGCTGCCGGGCGGATAGCCGACGAAGACGGTGCAGGCACCGGGCACGATGTCGATCACGCCCGGCAGGGCTGCGGCCCTGATGGCGGCCGCGAGCCGGGCGGCCCCGTTCCCCTCAGGATCGCCGCCCCCGCTGAGCTCGACCAGCAGCCCCGCGTCGCCTGCTCGTCGGATCGTGATCACGCGAAGGGTGCGAGCGTCACGCCCGCCCGCGCCAGTCCCTCCCTGACGGCCGCGGCGATCCGCACCGCCCCCGGCGTGTCACCGTGCACGCAGACCGACCTGGGGCTGACCTCCACCAGGTGACCGCTGACGCTCGCCACGACGCCGTCGGTCACCATGGCCACCGCTCGCGCCGCGACGGCAGCGGGATCGGTGACCAGGGCGCCGGGCTGGCCCCGCGGCACCAGGCTGCCGTCGTCGGCGTAGCCGCGGTCGGCGAAGGCCTCGGTCACGGCCCGGAGCCGGACCTCGGCCGCGGCGGCCTCGGTCGCCGAGCCGGGCAGCGTGAGGAGCGGCAGGCCGGGGTCGTAGCTGACGACCGCCGCGGCGATGGCGGCGGCCTGCTCCGGGTCCCGAGCGGCGCGGTTATAGAGCGCGCCGTGCGGCTTGACGTAGCTGACCCGGCCGCCCGCTGCCCTGGCGACTCCGTCGAGCGCGGCGATCTGGTAGAGGATCTCGGCCTCCAGCTCGTCTGGCGGTACCGTCATCTCCCGGCGGCCGAAGCCGGCCAGGTCCCGGTACGACACCTGGGCGCCGATTGCCACCCCGCGCGCGACCGCGCCCGCGCACGCACGGCGGATCGTCAGCGGGTCGCCGGCGTGGAAACCGCAGGCTATGTTCGCGCTGGTGACGATGGACAGCAGGGCATCATCGTCGCCGAGCCGCCAGGCGCCGAAGCTCTCGCCGAGGTCGGCGTTGAGGTCGACACACCGGGTCGGCTCGGTCATCGCCACCGCCCCGTCATGTGCCAGGCCGGCCGGGTTCCCTGGCCGGCAGCCGGGCGAGCGCCGCGGCGATGTCGCTGTCCCGCGGCCCGGCCGCTGCGATCGCGTCGATCAGCAGGTGCAGGACCTCGTGCCGGTTCGTGCCGCGGTCGAGCAGCCGCTGCGCGGCATCCCACAGTTCGGGCGGGTCGCCGCGCCAGAGCCGGTCGGCGAGCGCCAGGTGCCGATCCATGTGCTCTGCGCTGGTCGGCCCGTTGCCGTCGTCGTGGTCGGCGGCGAGCAGCGTTCGGCGATCCGCGGGCACGCCCGGCTTCAGCTTCGACAGGTCGGTGCCGCAGTAGCTGCCGCGCAGCAGCGGGAACGCGAACACCCGCCTGGCCAGCGCTTCGAGGTCGCCATCGGGCAGCAGCCGGTCGACCATGTCGGGCTCGAGGCCGAACGACGCCGGGTCTTTGTAGACGGTCGGGAACGTGCGCATCGCGTCGAACACCGCGTCGAGCGTGACGCGCACCGCCGAGCCGGACAGGCCGGACTTACCGCCCGCCCAGCGGATCCAGGCGAGCAGCACGTGCGGCATGGCGTCCTGCTCAGCGCGGGACAGCACGACCTTGCGGGGCAGCCAGTCGAGCAGGAAGGTCTCGGCCTTGGCCGGGCTCACCCGCAGCGGTCGGCCAAAGTCCCGGTCGCAGCCGTAGTCCACGATGTGGTCGGCGCACCTGCTGGCGGCCTGCCGGTCGGACACCTCCTCGGCGTCGTCCGAGGCGAGGAACCGGGCAACGAGCGCGGCGCGCTGATCCTTGCGCCACTGCTGGCGCTTGCCAGGCACGGCGACAGCGGTGCCCGGCGCGGCCGGCCGGGTTTGCGTCGGCGGCAGGGTCCGGACGCGGGCTCGGATGAAGGCGTGGTAGGAGGGGAACGACGCGCTCACCGCGGGCTCCGTCGCCGCCTCGGTCGCCGCCAGGGCGGTGGCCAGGATCCGGCGGGCGTCGGCCGAGCCGATCTGCCGGAAGGAGCTGGGTGCCCCGGCACCGGCGGCGGGCCCGGCGCCGGCCTGGCCAGCGTCGTTCTTCGGCCTGACGGCGGGCGCACCACCCGCCTGGCCGCCGCCGCTCGCGTCCCTGCAATAGTCGAGCAGCTTGGCCACCTGAGACGTCACCCAGCCGTCGCGGGCGTGGCCGCCCGCGTTGTAGTCCACGACGACGACGAGCGCGTGCTGTTCCTGCCCGGCGTAACTGAAGACGCAGACCACCTCGTCGCGGTCACCGAAGCCGTCGGAGTTCAGGTAGCACTCCTCGGCCTCGACCGCGCCCACGTGCTCGGCCCAGGCGGGGCGGGCTACCCCCTCGTCCATCAGGGCCAGCGCAGCGCGCTCCGCTTGCAGAGCCTGCCGGGCGCTGCCCAGGCAGGCGATCCCGGACAGCAGCGCGAGCGCCGCCGGGCTGCCCTGCCGCGCCGCGTACCTGATCAGGCCCTCGCCGATGAGGGCGTCGACCTCAGCGCGCCGCCGGATGCCCGCGCGGCCGCCCGCCTGCCCCCACCACGTGCCGAGCAGCTCGCTGACCATCAGCTCAGCGTCCAGCGGGCTACGGACGGCGAGCAGCTCCCTGGCGGCCCGCAGCATCTCCGCGAAGAGGGCGTTGGGCGGCGGGTCGGCCGACCAGCTCGCCCCGCCGGACCGCTCCGGCGGGGATCCGGCCCGGCCGCCGTCACGCCCGGCGTGCTGACCCCCGCCTCCGGCTGGCTCTCGGCGTCTGCTCTCCGGGGTCATTCCTCTAGCTTCGCAGATCTCGGGTCCCGACATACCGCGCCTCGCCATCGCGGCGTCCGATTCTTGGCGTCCGGGCGGGTTGCGCCGGATTCTACCGGGACAAAGAGCGGTGCTTCCGCCCGTCTGCCCGGCGAAGGGAGCATTAGTCCGGTAGCGTCCTACTCAGCCATGCCTGGCTGCCGCGGCCCGGGCGGCGGCGCGCAGCCAGGACGCTCGCCGCAGGCGTGGTTGCGGTCGGCCGGTGGCGTGCCGCGACCCTCGGCTGCGCGTCTACCCGGCCGACGTCCGTCGCGCCGGAGTGGGTCGGGCGCCAGGTCGGTGGCATATAGGTCATAATCACGTATTTGGATTTCTATGGGACTGGGGGCGCAGCTGCCGGTGCCCCGCGACGCGAGAAGGATGGCGATTTCCTCATGCGAGCAGGACTTGCGCCGTGGCAGGCCTGGAAGCGGAGCGGCGAACCGCGCCGCCGCACGCCCGGCCGTCGGATACTGGCGGCAGGCTGTGTGGCCGCCGGGATCGCCGCCCTCGTGGCCGCGTGCGGGCCAGCGTCGGGCGCGGCCTCCGGCGGCTCGCAGGCTGGCCAGGGCGACACCAGCACCGTGACCTACGCGATGGCGCCGACCTCGCAGGCGAGCTACGCGTTTCCCTTCATCTCGGTCGCTCAGGCTGCCCAGTACAGCGTCTACAACGTCAACGACTTCCAGTACCTGATGTACCGGCCGCTGTACTGGTTCGGCACCGGCTTGAACCCGTACCTGAACAGCGCGCTGAGCCTCGCCTACCCGCCCACCTACCAGGGCGACACGGTCACCATCAGGCTCAAGTCCACCTACAAGTGGTCCAACGGCGAGCCGGTCGACGCGGACGACGTCGTCTTCTGGATGAACATGATGTTCGCGGAGGCTAACTCGGCGACGAACTCCTGGGTCGCCACCACGCCCGACGGCGTGCCCGGCGATGTGACGGACGTCCGGGCGGTCAGCAAGTACGTCGTGACCATGGACATCACCACTCCCCAGTACTCCGAATCCTGGTTCACCAACAACGAGCTGAGCCAGATCACGCCGCTGCCGATGGCGTGGGACCGGACCGCGACCGGGCCGAGCAACTGCGTCAGCGACATGGCGAGCTGCAACGCCGTGTACAACTACCTGAACACTCAGTCGGAGGACATCGGCAGCTACGGAACGTCGCCGGTCTGGCAGGTCGTCGACGGTCCGTGGCGGGTCGAGAGCCTGGACAGCCAGGGCAACCTCACGATGCTGTTCAACACCAAGTACTCCGGCCCGGTCGCCCCGCACCACATCACCAAGTTCATCGAGGTCCCGTTCACGACCGAGTCGGCAGAGTACAACGTGCTGCAGGATCCGGTCGGCAGCCAGACCCTCGACGTCGGGTACCTGCCGACCGTGGACGCGCCGGTGCCGCCGCCCGGCGCCAACACCGGACCCAACCCCGACACGCTGTCCGATTACTCGCTGACCGCGGTGTACCCGTGGGAGATCAGCTATTTCCCCTACAACTTCGCCAACCCCACGGTTGGCCCGATCTTCAACCAGCTGTACTTCCGGCAGGCCTTCCAGGAACTCGTCGACCAGGAAGGCGTCATCAACGGCCCGATGCACGGCTACGGCAAGGTGATCACCGGCCCCGTCGCCACGTACCCCCCGACCAACTACGTGTCCCCGCAGATCGCCGGCGCCGGTGACCCGTGGACGCTCGACATCCCGAAGGCCCGGCAGACCCTGCTGAGTCATGGCTGGGCGTCCCAGGGGCCAGGGCTGCCCTTCACCTGCGCTAAGCCGGGCTCGGGCCCGAACCAGTGCGGGCCGGGCGTGCCGGGCGGGATCTCGCTGACGTTCACGCTCATGTATGCGACCGGGATCGACTACATGGAGTCGTCGGCGCGCGAGCTGGCGTCCAACGCCTCGCTGGCCGGGATCCAGATCAGCCTGGACCCTGAGCCGTTCAACACCGTGACCGGTACAGCCTTCGATCCCACCGATCACAGCTGGGAGCTGGCCGAGTGGGGCGGCTGGACCTACGCTCCCGACTACCTGCCGACCGGCGAGACGCTGTTCCTGAACGGGTCAGCGAACAACGCGGGCGACTACAACAACGCGCAGAACAACGCGCTGATCGCCGACACGCTGGAGGCCCGGACCCCGGGCCAGTTCGACTCGGAGATGTACACCTGGGAGAACTACCTGGCGGCGCAGCTCCCCGTGGTGTACATGCCCAACGCGCCGACGCTCGTGGAGACGATCAAGGGCCTGGATATCGGCCCGCAGAACAGCGCTCTGATGATCACCCCGGAAATGTGGTTCTACAAGCAGTGACCTTCGCAGCCGATCAACGGAGGTCTCCGACCGTGATGGGGCGCGAGAGCGCCAGCCACGACCTACGAGGGGCGTGGTTGTGACAGTTGCGCCCCGTCTCGGCCGGCGGGGGTCCCGCTGCCGCTGCCGCGCTAGCGCCGCCGGGCCTCGGTAGTGAGCGCGTACCTGGCCCGCCGGGCGCTGCAGGCCGTGGCGGTCGTGGTCGTCGTGACGCTGATCGTGTTCGGCCTGCTCAGCCTCGCGCCGGGCAACGCGATCACCGCCGTGCTGGGCGCCGGGGCGGCGCACCGGCCGTTCCTGCTCGCGTACCTGACCTGGCTGGGCCGGGTCCTGCACGGCAACCTCGGGTTCTCCGACCGGCTGAATGTCAGCGTCGGCTCGCTGCTGGCGGCCAGCCTGCCGCGAACCGTCGTGCTGACCGGCCTCTCGACCCTGCTCGCGCTGCTGATCGCGGTCCCGGTCGGGCTGCTGCAGGCGGTGCGCCGCAACACCGCCACCGACCACGTGCTGCGCCTCGTCACCTACCTTTGCTTCGGCACGCCCACGTTCGTGCTCGGCGCGTTGCTCATCCTCGTCCTCGGCGTGGACCTGCACACATTCGGAGCCGAGGGCCCGCAGGCGACCGGCATCGTGGCGTTCGCGACGGACCTGCGGGACCTGACGCTGCCGGTGCTCACGCTGACGGTCATGACCGTTGCCATCTTCGCCCGGTACATGCGCTCGTCGGCGCTGGACAGCCTCGCGCAGGAGTACGTCGAGGCCGCCAGGGCGCGCGGCGCTGGCGAGCGCCGCGTGCTGGCGGCGCACGTGCTGCGGAACTCGCTGGTGCCGGTGGTGACGCTGCTCGGCCTCAGCCTGCCGCAGATCGTCGGCGGCGCGGTGCTGGTGGAGGGCCTGTTTAACATTCAGGGCATGGGCTGGCAGATCTGGCAGGCCGCGCTCCGCCAGGACGCCCCGGTGACACTGGGCTTCACGCTGGTCATCGGGGTTGCCGCCGCGATCGGATCGCTGCTCGCCGACATCGGCTACGCCCTGCTCGACCCGCGGGTAAGGTACGCGCAGCCGTGACGGCGAGCCCTGCGATACCCGAGCCCGCGGCGACGCCGCCGGCCTCGTTCGCGCCCGCCCGGCCGGCTACCCCCGGAGTCGGGCAGGACCAGGCAGGCCTCGCTCCGGGAGCGGCCAGCGCGCCGCCGGGCGCGCCGGTCCGCGGCAGCCGCGGCCGCCACGCCGGGCCGGCCCTCGCGCAGCCGACCGGGGCGGAGCTACGGGCGGCCGCGGCAGGCCGAGCGCTCGGGGTGCTGTCCGTGCTGCGGGCCAACCCGCTCGCCACCGCCGGCGGCCTGATCCTCGTCGCGATGATCGTGCTCTGCTTCGCCGGCCCGGCCTTCTATCACACCGACCAGACGCACGTCTTCCTGTCTCAGGCGAACCTGTCGCCGCGGGCGGGCCACCCGCTCGGCACCGATAACGACGGCTCCGACGAGCTGGGCAGGCTGATGAAGGGGGGCCAGGTCTCGCTCGAGGTCGGTGCCGCAGCCGGTGTGCTCGCGGCCCTGCTCGGCTCGCTGTGGGGGGCCGCCGCCGGCTACCTCGGCGGCGTGGTCGACGCCGTCATGATGCGCGTCGTGGACGCGGGCATCGCGATCCCCGTGATCGTGCTGCTGCTGGTCATCCGTTCGCTGTACCAGCCGTCGACGACGACGCTGATCCTCTTCATCGCCGGGACGTCCTGGCTGAGCACCGCCCGGCTGGTGCGCGCTGAGGCGCTGACGCTGCGGACCAGGGAATACGTCCAGGCCGCCCGCGTCATGGGCGGCGGCGGAGTGCGCGCCATCGTGCGGCACATCGCGCCGAACGCCATGGGCACGATCGTGGTCAACGTGACCTTCCAGATCGCCGGCGCGATCCTGGTGCTGGCCGCGCTGAGCTGGCTGGGTCTCGGCGTGCCGTACCCGTCGGTCGACTGGGGCGACATGCTCGGCGCGGCGACCCAGACGATCGACGATGGCTACTGGTGGCAGATCCTGGCGCCCGGGCTGGCGATCGTCGTCGTCGTGGTCGCGCTCACGATGCTGGGCGACGGGTTGCGGGACGGGCTAGCCCATGATGAATGACCGGTTCGGCACGCTACGGCGCCCGGAGCCGGTGCTGCGGGTCACCAACTTGCGTACCGAGATCAGGCGCCGCGGCGCGACCGTGCGTGCCGTCGACGGCGTCAGCCTCGAGGTCGGCGCCGGCGAGTGTGTGGGCCTGGTGGGGGAGTCGGGCTGCGGCAAGACGATGACCGTGCGGTCGATCATGCGGCTGCTGCCACGGGGGGGCGTCATCACCGGCGGATCGGTGGTGCTCGCGGGGGCTGATCTCACGCAGCTGTCGGAGCGGGACATGCAGACCGTGCGGGGCCGGGACATCGGCATGGTGTTCCAGGACCCGGCCAGCTGTCTCGACCCGACCATGACGATCGGCAGGCAGATCAGCGAGTCCGCGGTCGTGCACGCGGGCGCGCGGCGGGACGCTGCCGCCGCGCGCGCGATCGAGCTGCTGGGCATGGTCGCGATGCCCGACCCTGAGCGCGCCGCCGGGCTGTACCCGCATCAGCTGTCGGGCGGGATGCGGCAGCGGGCGATGATCGCGGCCGCGCTCGCGTGCGGGCCACGGCTGCTGATCGCCGACGAGCCGACCACGGCGCTCGACGTGACCATCCAGCGAGACATCCTCGAGCTCATCGACGGTCTGCGCACTCAGCTGGGCATGGCGGTCATCCTGGTGACCCACGATCTCGGTGTGATCGCGGGCCGCACCGAGCGGGTAGCGGTCATGTACGGCGGGCGAATCATCGAGCAGGCCGCCACCAGCGCGGTCTTCACCGATCCGCAGCACCCGTACACCGAGGCGCTGCTGGATGCGCTGCCGGAGCTGGTCGGCCCGCACGCCCGCACCATCTACAGCATCCCCGGACGGCCGCCTGCGCTCACCGAGCGGCCGGCCGGCTGCAGCTTCGCGCCGCGCTGCCGGTACGCCAGGGACTGGTGCGCCAGCCACGAGCCCATCCTGGACGGCGAGCATCCGGGTCACCTGTACGCCTGCTTCTTCCCGGTCGGCGGGCTCACCGGCGGTAAGGCGGCGGGTACCCGCCGCGTCAGCGCCTGGACGGCGGGCCAGGGCGCGGCGGCCGAAAGCCCGGCTCGGCCGACCCCGGCCAGGTCCGGGTCCGGGCCGGCGCCGCTGCTTCGGGTCTCCGGCCTGGTCAAGGACTACCCGGTGACCAGCGGCCTCGTCAGCCGGCGCATCGGCACGGTGAGCGCGGTGGCCGGCGTGAGCTTCGAGCTGACCGCGGGGGAGACCGTTGGCCTGGTCGGCGAGTCCGGCTGCGGCAAGACCACCGTCGCCCGGCGGCTGGTGGGTCTCGAGCGGGCCGACGCGGGCGCCATCGAGTTCCGGGGCACCGACCTGA
>Ga0187784_10002271_pt1 | contig 15394 bp, 13 predicted proteins | sample 1015_SJ02_MP15_2_FD_132964 | JGI IMG/M metagenome (GOLD analysis project Ga0187784, IMG submission 132964) | Tropical peat soil microbial communities from peatlands in Department of Meta, Colombia - 1015_SJ02_MP15_20_MG | ecosystem: Environmental > Terrestrial > Soil > Wetlands > Peat | place...
AACGAGGCGGGCCCCGGTCTCATTGCGGAGGATCTGCCGGAAGCGCTGCCGGCGGTCTACCGGCGGCTGTTCGAGGAGCTTGAATAAGATTCGTGCGATCCCGGATAGCCGCTTCGCGGCTTCCGGGATGACTTGAGAGCGACGATGTCGCTCTCAAGTCACCTCGAACCAGCTGAGCGTTTCGTCGCCGCCGCCGATCCCTCGCGCGCTGAGGAGCCACCTGCCCGGATTGTCCGCCACGAAGGCGACGCGTGTCGTCTGCTGCGGCACGCACAGTATCGTGTCGAGCCAGAACGGCTTCCAGCCGTCGTCGAGATTGTCGAGGAGCCGCACGCTGTGCCCATGCAAATGGACGATATGCGGCAGCGCGCTGCGGTTTGCGAAGGCGAGCATCACGGTGCGGCCGCGCTTGACCGCGACGAGAGGCTTTGCCGACAGCGCGCCGCCATTTCCCTCAACCGCAAGCTCCGCGCGTTGCGCGCCGCGAAAGTCGATCCGCTCGGGCAGCGGATTGGCCGGCAACGGCTTGGTATCCGCCCGTGGGGCAGGGCGCGCGGGCGCGCCGGCGTCATAGACGAGACGCGCGAGCGCAATGTCGCCGCCCTCGCTTTGCACGACGACGGGCTCGCTGCTGCGAGCTTCAAGCACGCAATCGACCAGGAGGTCGAGCCGGTTGCCGGGCGAGAGCGCGACGCGGCCCTCGCGCGGCACGAAAGGCTCGGCCGGCTGGCCGTCGATCGCCACCACCGTCATCGGATGGCGATCGAGCCGCAACGCCGCGAAACGATCCGGCGCCGCATTCAGGAGACGCAAGCGCACCCGCTCGTTCGCCCGCACCGGGATGTCGAGCGCGGCGAGCGCGTTCGCCGTGAAGCCGCCGCGCGCATGATCGACGATCAGCGCGACGTCGCGATCGACATCGAGGGCCTGCACCTCGTCGACGATGAGGAGGCCATAGAGCGTGCGGCTCTGTGGCGTGCGCGCCGGCGGATGGTACCAGAACGTGCCGGCATCCGGCGGCGTGAAGCGGTAGTCGAAGCTTGCGCCCGGCGCGACCGCCTGTTGGGTCAGCACTGTGCCGTCCATCGGGTTCGGGAGGCGCACGCCGTGCCAGTGCGTCGCGGTCGGGACGGACAGCTCGTTGACGAGCCGGACCTTGACCTCTTCGCCCTGTTTGACCCGCAGCGCCGGCCCGGGCAGGACGGCGTCATAGCGCCAGTCCGGCCCGGCGCCGGCATCCTCCGCGGGCACCGCGCGGGCGTGGATCACGCGATAGCCGTCAGCCTCACCGAAGGCCGGCCGCCGCGCCGATCGGGCCAGCGCGATCGCGGTCGCGGTCCAGCCGGTGCTCCGGATCAGCGTGCGGCGGGTGATCTTGAGGGGTGCCATCGGACGCCTTACCTAGCTGGCCGGAGAGGGCGCGGCACCCCATTTTTGTTGCTGCGCGCATCTGGCAGCATGCTATAAGCCGCGCCGCCCGGGGGTGGCGTGGCGGCGGCGTGGCGCCTGGCGCAAACGCTCAGCTCAAAACCCTTGGCGGGCGTGGCGGAACTGGCAGACGCACTGGATTTAGGTTCCAGCGCCGCAAGGCTTGTGGGTTCAAATCCCTCCGCCCGCACCAAACGGTCGGTTTTGACCGGCAGAGATTTCAGAACGAAGCGACGCACAAGAGAGAACGAGAGCGGCTCGCCCATGCAGGTTACCGAGACACTGTCCGACGGACTGAAACGCGAATACCGCGTGGTGGTCCCCGCCACCGACCTCGACAGCAAGGTCAATGCGCGCCTCGACGAGATCAAGGGCACGGTCCGCATCAACGGCTTCCGCCCCGGCAAGGTGCCGGTCGGCCACCTCAAGCGCATGTACGGCAAGTCGGTGATGGCCGAGACCATCGAGGCGACGGTGCGCGACGCCAACGCCAAGATCGTCTCCGATCACAATCTGCGCCTCGCGATGGAGCCGAAGGTCAAGCTGCCGACCGAGGAGGAGGCGATCAAGGCGGTCGTGGAAGGCAAGGCCGACCTCGACTATTCGGTCGCCATGGAGGTGCTGCCGAAGATCGAGCTTGCGGATTTCAAGGACATCAAGCTCGAGCGGCTCGTCGCCGACGTCGAGGAGAGCGAGGTCGACGATGCCGTGAAGGCGATTGCCGACCAGAACAAGCCGTTCGTGCCGAAAGGCGAGGGCGCCGAGGCGAAGCTCGGCGACAAGGTCACGATCTCGTTCGTCGGCTCGATCGACGGCAAGCCGTTCGAAGGCGGCGCCGGCGAGGACATCCCGGTGGTGATCGGCGCGAAAGGGTTCATCCCCGGCTTCGAGGAGCAGCTCGCCGGCATGAAGGCGGGCGAGCGGAAAACCGTCACGGTGCCGTTCCCCGACAACTACGCGAAGGCCGAGCTTGCCGGAAAGCTCGCCGCGTTCGACGTGACCGCGAAGGCGGTCGACATGCCCGGCGAGGTGACGCTCGACGACGCGTTCGCAAAGCAGCTCGGCGTCGAGTCGATTGCCAAGCTGCGCGAGGCCGTGAAGGGCCGGATCACGCAGGAGCATACCGGCGCGACGCGCGCGAAGATCAAGCGCCAGCTGCTCGATGCGCTCGACGCGCGCCACAAGTTCGAGCTGCCGCCGACGCTGGTCGACCAGGAGTTTGCCAATGTCTGGCGTACGGTCGAGGAGGACCTGAAGCAGCAGGGCCTCACCTTCCAGGACGAAGGCACCACCGAGGAGGCCGCCAAGGCGGAGTACCGCAAGATCGCCGAGCGGCGCGTGCGGCTCGGTCTCGTGATCGCCGAGATCGGCGACCGCAATCAGATCAAGGTCGGCGAGGACGAGGTGCAGCGCGCGGTGGTCGAGCGCGCGCGCCAGTTCCCCGGCCAGGAGCAGCACGTGTGGGACTTCTACCGCAACAATGCGGAGGCGCTTGCGAGCCTGCGTGCGCCGATCTTCGAGGACAAGGTGGTCGACTTCATGCTCGAACTTGCGAAGGTGACGGAGAAGAAAGTCACGCGCGAGGAGCTTTACAAGCTGGACGACGAGGGGCTCCCGGACGAGAAGCCCGCTGCCTGACGTAACGGGCGGCAGCCTGAGCCCCGTGCTGCCGCGGCGGCGGCGAATCGGCTAAGCCCGTCGGCGCGGTCTTCCGCGGGCGCGGGCCTTCTCATCGGGCGCGCGCATCCCTAAATGAGTGCCGCCCTGTTCAGGGCATTAGTGAGCCAGAAGGTCATCCCATGCGCGATCCCGTCGATACCTACATGAATCTCGTGCCCATGGTGGTCGAGCAGACCAACCGTGGCGAGCGCGCGTACGACATCTTCTCGCGCCTGCTCAAGGAGCGGATCGTCTTCATCACCGGCGGCATCGACGACAACGTCTCGACGCTCGTGGTCGCGCAGTTGCTCTTTCTTGAGGCGGACAATCCGAAGAAAGAGGTCAACATGTACATCAACTCGCCGGGCGGCGTGGTGACCTCCGGCATGGCGATCTACGACACGATGCAGTTCATCCGCCCGGCGGTGTCCACGCTGTGCATCGGGCAGGCGGCCTCGATGGGCTCGCTCTTGCTCGCGGCCGGCGAGAAGGACCTGCGCTTCGCGCTGCCGAACGCGCGCATCATGGTGCATCAGCCGTCCGGCGGGTTCCAGGGCCAGGCGACCGATATCATGCTGCATGCGCAGGAGATTCTGAACCTGAAGAAGCGGCTGAACGAGGTCTATGTGAAGCACACCGGCCAGCCGCTGAAGAAGATCGAGGACGCGCTGGAGCGCGATACCTTCCTGACCGCGGAAGGTGCCAAGGAGTTCGGGATCGTCGACAAGGTGATCGACAAGCGGCCCGACGAGCTGCCGGCGTCGCCGACGAAGAGCTAGCGCATATCCCGGAAAAGTGGATGCCGGTTTTCCGAAAAGGATATGCGCCAACGCAAGAATCCAGGGGCCCGGCCGGGCGCGCCGAACCCCCCGGCATGCGGCTTGCTACGTAGGGGGCGAGGAGGTCGGCGGCCCTTCCGGCGCCGCAATCGGCATGGTAACTCGCCACTTGCGTGCGTCGGCGGCGTGATGTCTGGTATAGCCCTGATCGGTCAAGGACTTTATCGTTAATGAATTCTTGATTGTCTGGTCCGTACCATGCTTCGCTAATGCCGATACGGAATTGTCAGTGCTGTCCGAAAGGGGATGTTAGTTCCGGGCCGGATATGACAGGTTGGTAACGCGCCCTCTGTTCGGGCGCCGGGAGACGAGAATGAGCAAAGTCGGCGGTAGCGATTCGAAGAATACGCTCTACTGCTCGTTTTGCGGCAAGAGCCAGCACGAGGTGCGCAAGCTCATTGCCGGACCGACTGTGTTCATCTGCGACGAGTGCGTCGAGCTGTGCATGGACATCATCCGCGAGGAGAACAAGTCCTCGCTGGTCAAGTCGCGCGACGGCATTCCGACCCCGAAGGAGATCTGCAAGGTCCTCGACGACTACGTGATCGGCCAGCAGCACGCGAAGCGCGTGCTCTCGGTCGCGGTGCACAATCACTACAAGCGGCTCAACCACCAGACCAAGCACAACGACGTCGAGCTCGCGAAATCGAACATCCTGCTGATCGGGCCGACCGGCTCGGGCAAGACGCTGCTCGCGCAGACGCTCGCGCGCATTCTCGACGTGCCGTTCACGATGGCGGACGCCACGACGCTGACCGAAGCCGGCTATGTCGGCGAGGACGTCGAGAACATCATCCTCAAGCTGCTGCAGTCGGCCGACTACAATGTCGAGCGCGCCCAGCGCGGCATCGTCTACATCGACGAGATCGACAAGATCTCGCGCAAGTCCGACAACCCCTCGATCACGCGCGACGTGTCGGGCGAGGGCGTGCAGCAGGCGCTGTTGAAGATCATGGAAGGCACGATCGCCTCGGTGCCGCCGCAGGGCGGCCGCAAGCATCCGCAGCAGGAGTTCCTGCAGGTCGACACCACGAACATCCTGTTCGTGTGCGGCGGCGCCTTCTCGGGGCTCGACAAGATCATCTCGGCGCGCGGTCGTTCGACCTCGATCGGGTTCGGCGCCAAGGTCGCGCCGATCGAGGATCGCCGCCAGGGCGAGATCTTCCGCGAGGTCGAGCCGGAGGACCTGCTGCGCTACGGCCTGATCCCGGAATTCGTCGGCCGCCTGCCGGTGGTCGCGACGCTCGAAGACCTCGACGAGCCGGCGCTCAAGAAGATCCTGACCGAGCCGAAGAATGCCTTGGTAAAACAGTACCAGCGGCTGTTCGAGATGGAAAACATCGACCTGACGCTCGCCGAAGAGGCGCTCGGCGCGATTTCGCGCAAGGCGATCGAGCGCAAGACCGGCGCGCGCGGGTTGCGCTCGATCATGGAAGGCATCCTGCTCGATACCATGTTCGACCTGCCGAGCCTCGAGGGCGTCGAGGAGGTCGTGATCTCCAAAGAGGTCGTCGAGGGGACCGCGCGGCCGCTCTACATCTACGCGGATCGCTCGGACCGCAGCGAAACCTCGGCCTCGGCGTGACCGCGCGGCCCCGATGCGGGGGTCCACAAATCACCACGAATCGTGGCGTCTGCGCCACGGCGCCTTGGATTATCGTCCGCTTTCAGCGCTTTACTTGACAGGTCCGGGTGGCACGCCCACCTATCGCATTGCAAACTCTGCGCAATTGATTCCGGCTCCGGATTGTCCGAATTGCGCGTCGCCTTTGGCGCGCGAGAGCCGGGACAGTGGCGTTAAGAATGCGTTTGAAACGCTCCGGCACTTCGCTGCGGCTGCACCTTTGTGGGCCGCGATGAAGGGGCACAACAACAAGGAAATCAGACCATGACCACCTCGAAGCCACGGCCAGCCCCATCCCCGGGCGAAACGCGCGCTTATCCGGTTCTGCCGCTGCGCGACATCGTGGTTTTCCCGCACATGATCGTGCCGCTGTTCGTCGGCCGTGAAAAGTCGATCAAGGCGCTCGAAGAGGTGATGCGCAACGACACGTTCATTCTGCTGGCGACGCAGAAGAACGCCTCGGATGACGATCCGGCGACCGGCGCGATCTTCGAGATCGGGACGCTCGCGAGCGTGCTGCAGCTGTTGAAGCTGCCCGACGGCACCGTGAAGGTGCTGGTCGAGGGCGCCGAGCGCGCCAAGATCCTCAAATACAACGAGCGCACCGATTTCTACGAGGCGAGCGCGCAGGTGCTGGCCGACGAGATGGGCGACCGCGTCGAGGCGGAGGCGCTCGCGCGCTCGGTCGTCACCGAGTTCGAAGGCTATGTGAAGCTCAACAAGAAGGTCTCGCCGGAAGTCATCGGCGTGGTGCAGCAGATCGAGGACTACGGCAAGCTCGGCGACACCGTCGCCTCGCATCTCGCCGTGAAGATCCCCGACAAGCAGGTGGTGCTGGAAACCACCATCGTGGCGGACCGGCTGGAAAAGGTGCTCGGCCTGATGGAGAGCGAGATCTCCGTCCTGCAGGTCGAGAAGCGGATCCGCACGCGCGTGAAGCGTCAAATGGAGAAGACGCAGCGCGAGTACTACCTCAATGAGCAGATGAAGGCGATCCAGAAGGAGCTCGGCGACGAGGAAGGCCGCGACGAGCTCGCCGAGCTCGAGGAGAAGATCAAGAAGACGCGGCTCTCGAAGGAAGCGCGCGAGAAGGCGACGCACGAGCTCAAGAAGCTGCGCCAGATGTCGCCGATGTCGGCGGAAGCGACCGTCGTGCGCAACTATCTCGACTGGCTGCTCTCGATCCCGTGGAACAAGAAGTCCAAGGTCAAGAAGGACCTGCCGCACGCGCAGCAGATCCTCGACCACGACCATTACGGGCTCGAGAAGGTCAAGGAGCGCATCATCGAGTACCTCGCGGTGCAGAGCCGCGCCAACAAGCTGACCGGCCCGATCCTGTGCCTGGTCGGTCCGCCCGGCGTCGGCAAGACCTCGCTCGGCAAGTCGATCGCGAAGGCGACGGGGCGCGAGTTCGTGCGCGTCTCGCTCGGCGGCGTGCGCGACGAGGCCGAGATCCGCGGCCACCGCCGCACCTATATCGGCTCGATGCCCGGCAAGATCATCCAGTCGATGCGCAAGGCGAAGACCTCGAACCCGCTGTTCCTGTTGGACGAGATCGACAAGATGGGCGCCGATTTCCGCGGTGACCCGTCCTCGGCGCTGCTCGAGGTGCTCGACCCCGAGCAGAACAGCACCTTCGCGGACCACTATCTGGAGGTCGAATACGACCTCTCGAACGTGATGTTCATCACGACGGCGAACACGCTCAATATCCCGCCGCCCTTGATGGACCGCATGGAGATCATCCGCATCGCCGGCTACACCGAGAACGAGAAGGTGGAGATCGCGCGCAAGCACCTGATCCCGAACGCGATCACCAAGCACGGGCTCGACCCCAAGGAATGGTCGATCGACGAGGACGGGCTGAAGCTGCTGATCCGCCGCTACACGCGCGAGGCCGGCGTGCGCAATCTCGAGCGCGAGCTCTCGACGCTCGCCCGCAAGGCCGTGAAGGAGCTGATGCTCAACAAGAAGACCAAGGTGGTGAAGATCACCGAGGCGAACCTGCCCGACTATCTCGGCGTGCCGAAATATCGCTACGGCGAGATCGAGGAGCAGGACCAGGTCGGCGTCGTCACCGGTCTTGCCTGGACCGAGGTCGGCGGTGAGCTGCTCACCATCGAGGCGACGCAGATGCCCGGCAAGGGCCGCATGACGGTGACCGGCAATCTGCGCGACGTGATGAAGGAGTCGATCTCGGCGGCGGCGTCCTATGTGCGCTCGCGCGCGGTCGCCTTCGGCATCGAGCCGACGAGCTTCGACAAGCGCGACATCCACGTGCACGTGCCGGAGGGCAACACGCCCAAGGACGGCCCGTCCGCGGGCGTCGCGATGGTGACCTCGATCGTCTCGGTGCTGACCGGCATCCCGATCCGGCGCGACGTCGCGATGACCGGCGAGATCACGCTGCGCGGCCGTGTGCTGCCGATCGGCGGCTTGAAGGAGAAGCTGCTCGCCGCGCATCGCGGCGGGATCAAGACCGTGCTGATCCCGGAGGAGAACGCCAAGGACCTGGTCGAGATTTCCGACCAGATCAAGGGCGGGCTCGATATCATCCCGGTCTCGCGCATGGACGAGGTGCTGGCCAAGGCGCTGACGCGCATGCCCGAGCCGATCGAATGGGACGAGGCGACCGCCAAGCCGGTCGACGTCCCCTCGGTCGAGGACGAGCCGCCGGCCCTGATCGCGCACTGAGCGGGCTGAGCTGGAAAGAAGGCGGCGCCGGCAACGGCGCCGCTTTGCATTTGCGACGGAGCGGAGCTAGATCAGCGCCGCGAGAGCGCGGTGAAGGGCGATTAGCTCAGCTGGTAGAGCGCCTGCTTTACACGCAGGATGTCGGCGGTTCGAGTCCGTCATCGCCCACCAACCTGCGCCGCGAAGCGGAGCAGGTTGCCCGCCGTACCCTTGGTGAAGGCGGGCTATTAACGCGGCCGGGAGTCCGATGAACTACGTTTGGACTTGTCATTGTTGCGGCAGGCAGTTCGACACCCTGCCGCTCGATTTCGCCTGCGCGGCGCCAGATCCTTGGTTTCAAATTCCCGAATCGGAGCGCGAAATGCGAGGCAGGCTGGATAGCAATGTTTGCGTGATCGACGGCGCGGACATCTTTGTGCGCGGCTGTCTTGAGGTTCCAATCGTTGACCAGGACGATCACTTTGTGTGGGGCGTGTGGACCTCTGTATCCAGAGCGAGTTTCACGCGCATTCTCGAACTATGGGATGCGCCTGCGATTGAAAAAATGAACCACCGAAATTCGGTTGGCTCTGCAACGCAATCCCCCTCTATCCAACGACGCTGGGCTTGAAGACAAACCTGCACCTCCGTGCCGGGAATCATCGGCCGTCGATTGAGCTGGAGCCAACGGATCATCCCCTCGCTATCGAACAGCGGCGGGGCATTTCAATCAAGCGGGTTGAGGAAATCGCTGCGGCGCTATCGCTGCGACACTGAGCGACTTTCTAGCCACTACCTCGCCTTCACGGGCCGGTTCGCGAACGACTGCTGCGGCACCCCGCGATTGAGCGACATGTGCGAGTGGGTGCAGAGCCACTTTCCGTCCTGCTTGTTGAACACCATCGAGGCGCGGCCGGGACGCTCGAATGTCCCGCCGTCCTGCGCGTAGCCGGTGCTGGTCCAGGGCACGACCACCGTCGCCATGGTGTTGTCGGCCGAGACGAGGATGCGCGCCGCGTCGGTGTTGAAGCGGAAGTCGGAAGTTCTCGGCCACACATTGTCCCACTGCGTCTCCTGCCAGGCCTTCAGCCCCGGGATCACGTCGCGGTGGGTGCCGAAGGCGAGCACGTCCTCGTGGAACAGCGGCCGCGCCGAGGCGTAGTCGACCTCGCGCACGAAGCGGGCGAACCGCTCGAGCCATTCGACGAAAGTGCGACGCGTCGCGCCGTCGGCTTCGGGCAATGCGCTCATTTGGCCTTCTCTTCCCAGATCATCGCGAGGTGAACGATCGTCTCGACCGCCTTCTGCATGTCCTGCACGCTCACCCATTCGAGCCGCGAGTGGAAGGCGTGCTCGCCGGCGAAGATGTTGGGGCAGGGCAGGCCCATGAACGACAGCCGCGAGCCGTCGGTGCCGCCGCGGATGCTGCCGCGCTTCGGCTTGAGGCCGGCGCGGGCGATCGCCTCGAGCGCGTTTGCGACGATCTCGGGGTGCCGGTCGAGCACCTCCTTCATGTTGCGATATTGCGGCTCGACCTTCAGCTCATAGCTGGAGCCGGGAAACTCGCGCATCACCTCGCTCGCAATCCGCCCGAGCATCGCCTCCTTCTCGTGCAGGCCGACTTCGGTGAAGTCGCGGATGATGAGGCTGAGCGTGCCGCCTTCGAGCTTCGCCTCGAAGCTCGTCGGGTGGACGAAGCCCTCGCGCCCTTCCGTCGTCTCGGGCGAGCAGGTGTCGCGCGGCAGCCGCTCGATAATGCGCGCGCCGATCTTGATCGCGTTCTCCATCTTGCCCTTGGCGAAGCCCGGATGCGCGCTCACCCCGTGCAGCGTGATCGTCACCTTGTCGGCCGAGAAGGTCTCGTCCTCGAGGCTTCCCGCGGTCTCGCCGTCGATGGTGTAGCCGAAATCGGCGCCGAGCTTTTGGATGTCGACCTTGTCGACGCCGCGCCCGACCTCCTCGTCGGGCGTAAACAGGAGCTTCAGCGTGCCGTGCCGGATCCGCGGATTGGCGATCAGGGTCGCGACCGCATCCATGACCTCGGCGACGCCGGCCTTGTTGTCGGCGCCCAGAAGCGTGGTGCCGTCGGTCGTGATGATGTCGTTGCCGATCTGGTCCTTGAGCGCCGGATGGTCGGCCGCGCGAATGACCTGGCTGCGGTCCCCCGGCAGCACGATGTCGCCGCCCTGATAGTTGCGCACGATCTGCGGCTTGACGTCCTTGCCGGTGACGTCGGGCGAGGTGTCCATGTGGGCACAGAGGCAGATCACCGGCACCGGCTTGCCGGTGTTTGCGGGCAGCGTCGCATAGACGATGCCGTACTCGTCGAGATGCGCGTCCGCGACGCCGAGCGCGTGCAGCTCCTGCACCAGCAGGCGGGCGAGATCCTTCTGCTTCTCGGTCGACGGATAGGTTTCGGACGTCGGCGACGACTGGGTGTCGATCTTGACGTAGCGCAGCAGCCGTTCGGCAGCGGAGTGCGAGAACGCGATCCTCGATGAGGTCGCCAGGCTACGGTCTGACACAGTCACGCTCCGGCAATCACTCCGAAATCACGCGGACAATCGCAAGTCTGCGCCGGCAATACAAATGGGCTGCCCACAAAAATTGTCCGGGCCGCCGCCATAGCGCGTCCTCAAGGGCGTTCACGCCCGTCCATAGCGCGGCGACAACGCGCGTGCACGCGCTTTAGGACGGGCTATGGACGCGCGTAACCGCGCTTTTGGCGGCGGCCCGGAAAAAGCCCGTCCGATCAGACGGCTTCCTTGAGCTCCTTGGCGGCGCGGAACGCGACCTTCTTGCTCGCCTTGATCTTGATCGGCTCGCCGGTCGCCGGGTTGCGTCCCATGCGGGCGGCGCGCTTGCGCACCTGCAGGATGCCGAGGCCGCCGATGCGGATACGGTCGCCCTTCTTCAGGTGCTTGACGACGAGCTCGACCATGTTGCCGAGGATCGCCTCGGCCTGTTTCTTCGCCAGCTCATGCTCTTCGGCGATGTTCGCCGCAAGGTGCTTGAGCGTCACGGTGGGGGAAGATGTCTTGGCCGCCATAGAGCGTGTCTCCTGATTTCTGGATGGTAGGGAATCAACTTGTGCCCGTCCCATAAGCGATTCTCGCACATGTGGCCATGTGGAAATCCGCCGGGGGAAAACTCGTGCAGACGAGTTGTTACGAATCGACGGGCAATTCTAGCTGGTCTTGACTTGGCCGGATACGGGTCGTATCTCAGCGCTCCCGCAGGAAAGCCCGCAAATAAAGGCTTTTTCGGGGGCGTAGCTCAGTTGGTTAGAGCGTCGGCCTGTCACGCCGAAGGTCGCGGGTTCGAGCCCCGTCGCTCCCGCCAGCCCCTCGCTGCATTGCAGCGACGGCCGGCAGGAAGTCTTCAATAGCCCGCCGTCACACCGCGATGCGGATCGGGGCGGCCGCCTGCGCGCCGAGGCCGAGCAGCTGCCGCGCCTCGTTCGGCGTCGCGACGGCGCAGCCGAGCAGCTCGACGATCTTCACGGCCTTGGCGACCAGCGCGGCGTTGCTCGGCGCGAGCTTGCCGCGCTCGAGATAGAGGTTGTCTTCGAGCCCGACCCGGATGTTGCCGCCGAGCAGCACCGCCTGCGCGGCCATCGGGAACTGATGCAGCGAGATGCCGAAGGCGAACCAGGGCGCGCCCGGCGGCAGCAGGTTGCGCATATAGGCCATCGCCTCCGGCGTCGCCGGCTGGCCCCAGGCGATGCCGAGGCAGATCTGGAACATGCCGGGCGGGCGGATGAAGCCGGTCTCGATCATGCGCTTGGCGAGCAACAGGTGCCCGGTCTCGAACACTTCGAGCTCGGGCGTGACGCCGGCCTCGCGGATGTCGGTTGCCATCGCTTCGAGGATCGGCGGCGTGTTCACGAACACGTTCGCCCCCATGTTCATGCTGCCCATGTCGAGCGAGCAGATTTCCGGGCGCAGGTCGAGCACGTGCTGCACGCGCTGCCGCGGCGTGCGCAGCGTCGTGCCGGGGCCGGGCTGCATCGGGTCGGCCGGGTCGGGCGAGAACCGCCCGCCCGGGCCGGTCGTCAGATTGATGACGACGTCGGTGCCGCTCTTTCGGATACGGTCCACCACCTCGGCGTAGTGCGCGCCCTCCATGCTGGCGAGCCCGGTCTTCGGATCGCGCACGTGAATGTGGACAATCGCCGCGCCGGCCTTGGCGGCATCGATCGCCGAAGTCGCGATCTGCTCGGGTGTCACCGGCACGGCCGGATTTTTCCCGACCGAATCCGCCGATCCGGTCACCGCGCACGAAATCATCACCTTGCGTTGCACCGTCGCCTCCCGCTTTGGCTCTCGTTGCCGAGAGCCTAGCGCGCCACGCGGCAGCCGGATACGGGGCGCGGTGCATGGACGGGCTTGCACACCTTGCACCCCATTGTGCGCTGCGCTAAGCCTCGTCGCACCCGCCCTTGGGACGAATCCGAACTGACAAAAAGGGGCGATATCGTGCGGTCTTAGCTGCGCCGGACCGGGCGCCGGGCGAAGGGCCGGGGCGGGCAGTTCCGGGGCGTGTTGAGACACCTTCTCTGGGTCACGAGGGTCGCCGATGAGCGAGCTGTTGCAGGACTATTTGCCGCTCGTCGTGTTCATCGCGGTTGCGGTCGGCATCGGGCTTGCACTGCTGATCGCGCCGTTCCTCCTTGCCTATCAGAGCCCGGACCCGGAGAAGCTCTCGGCTTATGAATGCGGCTTCAACGCCTTCGACGACGCGCGCATGAAGTTCGACGTGCGTTTCTATCTGGTGGCGATCCTGTTCATCATCTTCGACCTCGAAGTGTCGTTCCTGTTCCCGTGGGCGGTGGCGTTCAGCCAGCTCGGCGCGTTCGGCTTCTGGTCGATGATGCTGTTCCTTGGCGTGCTTACCGTCGGCTTCATATATGAGTGGAAGAAGGGGGCGCTCGAATGGGATTGAGCGCATGACTCTCCTCGCTCCGGCACCCACTGGCGTTCTCGATCCGCGCACCGGCAAGCCGGTCGGCGCGGACGATCCATATTTCGCCGAGCTCAACAACGAGCTCGCCGACAAGGGCTTCCTCGTCACCGCGACCGACGAGCTGATCACCTGGGCGCGCACCGGCTCGCTGATGTGGATGACGTTCGGGCTCGCCTGCTGCGCGGTCGAGATGATGCAGCTCTCGATGCCGCGCTATGACGTCGAGCGCTTCGGCTTTGCGCCGCGCGCAAGCCCGCGCCAGTCCGACGTGATGATCGTCGCCGGCACGCTCACCAACAAGATGGCGCCGGCGCTGCGCAAGGTCTACGACCAGATGCCGGAGCCGCGCTACGTCATCTCGATGGGCTCGTGCGCCAATGGCGGCGGCTACTATCACTACAGCTACAGCGTGGTGCGCGGCTGCGACCGCATCGTGCCGGTCGACATCTATGTGCCGGGCTGCCCGCCGACCGCCGAGGCGCTGCTCTATGGCGTGCTGCTCTTGCAGAAGAAGATCCGCCGCACCGGGACGATCGAACGGTAATGCAGATCAGCAACATTCCCTTTGGCACCACCGACTGGTCCGGCGTCGAGGCGACGACGCACAAGGGCGACAGCGGGGTCGCGACCTGGCGCACGCGCCAGTTCGGCGAAATAAGAGTGCGCCTGGTCGAATACTCGCCCGGCTACGTGGCCGACCACTGGTGCCAGAAGGGCCACATCATCTTCTGCGTCGACGGCGAGATGGAGACCGATCTTGCCGACGGCCGCACCTTCAAGCTGTCGACCGGCATGAGCTACCAGGTCGCCGATGGCGCCGAGCCGCATCGCTCGCGCACCGAGAAGGGTGCGCGGCTGTTCATCGTGGATTGACGATCGGAAATGAGCGAACCGCTGAGCACGCTTGGTGAAGCGATCGTCGCCGCGCTGCCCGGCAGCGTGACCGGCCACGCGGTCGCCTATGGCGAGCTGACGATCACGGCGCAGGCCGCCGACATTCTCAAAGTGGTGACCTTCCTGCGCGACGACCCGCGCTGCCAGTTCGTCAGCATCATCGACGTCACCGCGGTCGACTGGCCCGGGCGCGAGAAGCGCTTCGACGTCGTCTACCACTTCCTTTCGCCGCGCCAGAACAAGCGCATCCGCATCAAGGTCGAGACCGACGAGGCGACGCCGGTGCCGTCGATCTTTGCGGAATTTCCCGGCGCCGAATGGTTCGAGCGCGAGACCTGGGACCTCTACGGGGTGATGTTCAGCGATCACCCCGACCTGCGCCGCCTGCTCACCGACTACGGCTTCGAGGGCCATCCGCTGCGCAAGGACTTCCCGCTCACCGGCTTCGTCGAGGTGCGCTGGGATGATGAGCAGAAGCGGGTGGTGAACGAGCCGGTCAGGTTGGCTCAAGAGTTCAGGAATTTTGACTTCCTGTCTCCATGGGAGGGTACCGAGTACGTCCTCCCCGGTGACGAAAAAGCCGCGAAGCCGAGTTGAGCATGACTGAAGGCGGGCTGCGAAATTTTACGATCAATTTCGGACCCCAGCACCCTGCTGCTCATGGGGTGCTTAGGCTGGTGCTTGAGCTCGACGGCGAAGTGGTCGAGCGCGTCGATCCGCATATCGGGCTGCTCCACCGCGGCACCGAGAAGCTGATCGAGCACAAGATCTACCAGCAGGCGATCCCGTATTTCGACCGGCTCGACTACGTCGCGCCGATGAACCAGGAGCACGCCTTCTGCCTCGCGGTCGAGCGCTTGCTCGGCATCGCGGTGCCGCGCCGCGGCCAGCTGATCCGCGTGCTCTATTGCGAGATCGGGCGGCTCTTGTCGCACATCCTCAACGTCACCACGCAGGCGATGGACGTCGGCGCACTCACCCCGCCGCTGTGGGGCTTCGAGGAGCGCGAGAAGCTGATGGTGTTCTACGAGCGCGCCTCGGGGAGCCGCATGCACGCGGCCTACTTCCGGGTCGGCGGGGTGCATCAGGACCTGCCGGGAAAGCTCATCGACGACATCGAGGCGTTCTGCGACCCGTTCCTGAAGATTTGCGACGATCTCGAAGCCCTGCTCACCAGCAACCGCATCTTCAAGCAGCGCAACGTCGACATCGGCGTCGTCAAGCTCGCGGACGCCTGGGCGTGGGGCTTCTCCGGCGTGATGGTGCGCGGCTCCGGCGCCGCCTGGGACCTGCGCAAGGCGCAGCCCTATGA
>Ga0187784_10002274_pt1 | contig 15381 bp, 16 predicted proteins | sample 1015_SJ02_MP15_2_FD_132964 | JGI IMG/M metagenome (GOLD analysis project Ga0187784, IMG submission 132964) | Tropical peat soil microbial communities from peatlands in Department of Meta, Colombia - 1015_SJ02_MP15_20_MG | ecosystem: Environmental > Terrestrial > Soil > Wetlands > Peat | place...
CAGTCGTTTGCGCAATGCCGCACTGGTCTTAACTCGGCCGAGGCGTAAATTCACCGGGCACGGGGAAAGTCATGTGGAACCTCACAAAGCCGGCATTACGCCTTCTGTTGATCTTCGCCTTGCTAGCGTCAGCAGCCCACGCGGAAGCGGCAAGCGTCACCACTTACCGGGGCAAGTTTTCCGACGGCTCGAAGTATCTGATTCAGGTGCCGTCGAACTGGAACGGCACCCTGGTGCTGTACAGCCACGGATACGTGGTGCCGGGCTCCAGCAATCCTGCAGAGGACATCGGCGATCCGATTACTGGCGGCTACCTGCTGTCGAACGGTTACGCTCTCGCAGGGTCTTCCTACGCCACCACCGGTTGGGCGGTTCAGCAGGCATTGCCGGACCAAGTCAAAGTATTGGATAAATTCCAGTCTCTGGTGGGAACACCCAAGCGCACGATTGCCTGGGGACATTCTTTGGGCGGCATGATCACCGCTGGTCTGGCGCAGCGATATCCGCAACGCTTCGATGCTGCGTTGCCGATGTGTGGCGTGGTGGCGGGCAGTGTCGGCGTCTGGAATCAGGCTCTGGACTCGGCTTTCGCCTTCTACCAACTGTTGGCGAAGGGATCGGGGCTGCAATTGGTGAACATCACCGACCCGCTTGCCAATGTTACCAAGGCGGAGAAGATTCTCTCCAAAGCCCAGACCACGCTGCAAGGCCGGGCCCGCATCGCTTTGGCTGCGGCGCTCGATGATGTACCGGGATGGTTCGACCCGCTGTCCAAAGAGCCGGCCTGCGGGGACTACACAGCCTGGGAAAAGAACCAATACCAGTGGTTGGCGCAAGATGATTTCCCCTTTGCCTTCTACTTGCGCGCCGAGTTGGAAGGGCGCGCTGGAGGCAATCCATCGTGGAACGATGGCGTTCACTACGAAAAGGAGCTGGAAGCTTCCGCCGACTACGCTGAAGTCGAAGCGCTCTACCAGAAGGCGGGCTTAAGTCTGCAACGCGACCTCGACAGCCTGGAACACGCGAAGCGGATCAAGGCCCGCCAGTCAGCGGTAAATTACCTGAAGCAGAACATCATATACGACGGAGACATTACCATCCCCGTCTTGACCATGCACACCAAAGGGGATGGTTTGGCGGTGGTGGAAAACGAGAGCGCTTACGAGGATGTGGTGCACGACGCAGGCAAAGGTAATCTGTTGCGTGAACTTTTTGTGCATCGTGCCGGACACTGCGAATTCTCTCCCGCAGAAATGATTGTTGCCTTCGAAGCCCTCACCTGTCGCCTCGACAAGGGCAGTTGGCCAGACCTCGGCTCTTCAGATTTGAACGATTCCGCCAAGGATTTGGGAGCCCACTACAACGTGCTATTGGCAAACGGCAAGAAAGTCCACGTTAACCCCGCGTACTTCAAGTTCAAGCCAGCGCCGTTCTTGCGCCCCTATGACAAAGGGAAGCACTGATCTGGCGTAACGCCAGTGGGTTTCGCGGGCAGAATGGCCGCGCCACACCATCATCCTAACGGCGTGAACAGGTGCCCTTCCGTGCGGTCGCCCAGCTTAGGCAGTTCTTTTTTTGCGTATTGCAGGAAGTGCGGCGTGGCTCGGTGCGCCTCCAGGGCGGCATCATCCCTGTACTGCTCGTAGATGAAGAAGCGGCGCGGTTCGGTCTTGTGCCGGTGCACTTGATACATCAAGCATCCCGGTTCCTTGCGGGACTCGGCCGACAGTTTGGCAAACACCGCTTCCACTTGCGCCTCACGTCCTGCCCTTGCCATCCACGTTACCGCCAGAACGACCATTGCCTGCTCCGTCCGTTAGTTCCTGCTGCGCGCCCTGGTCTTCGACCCGGTTAGTTCCCTCAATTTCGCGACAAATCCGTCCGTCAGGATAATCTCCTCACGTTCCGGGCCAGTGGAAACCATTCCAATCCGCGCGCCGCTTTCCTTTTCCACAAATGCCAGATATTCTTGCGCCGCTCTTGGCAGTTTACCTAACCTGGTGACCCCCCGCGTGGAAGTGCACCAGCCCCGCATCTTGTGGTAGATGCATTCAATCTTTTTGTACCCGCTGTCCTTTGGCGGGACATCTGCTGTCTTCTTGCCGTCGATTTTATACCCGACGCAGACCGGAATTTCCTCCAATTCGTCAAGCACGTCCAGTTTTGTAACCACCAGCCACGACGTGCCATTGATCATGCCCGAATAGCGCAGCAGGGGCAAATCGATCCAGCCACAGCGCCTGGGCCGGCCGGTGACCGCGCCGTATTCGTTTCCCCGGGCGCGCAGCATTTCGCCGAACTGGTCCGGGGACTCGCTCGGGAACGGTCCTCCGCCCACGCGCGTGCAATACGCTTTGGTCACGCCGATGACGGTGTCAATGGCCGTCGGCGCCACGCCGGTCCCGATGACGGCGCCTCCGGAAGTGGCGCTGGAAGAGGTCACAAACGGGTAAGTGCCGTGATCGATGTCGAGCATGGTGCCCTGCGCTCCTTCAAAGACAATCGACTCCCCACCTGCCAATGCGTTATTCAGCAAGGCAGCAGTGTCGCAGACGAACGACGCGATTTTCGCCGACGCCGCGGCATACTCCTGGTACATCTTGTCCGGATCGAGCGGTTCGGAATTGAACAGCGCGTGCGCGATCATGTTCTTTTCGCGGCAGGCGTTGTCAATGTGCGTCTTTAACAGTTTCAGATCGAGCAGGTCCGCCACGCGCAACCCGCGACGCCCCATTTTGTCTTCGTACGTCGGGCCAATGCCACGAGAGGTTGTGCCGATCTTCACCCGCCCGGGCGCATTCTCAGACGCCAGTTCGATCATGCGATGGTAGGGTAGAATCACGTGCGCGCGATTGCTCACGAACAGGTTTCCGTCCACCTTGATGCCGGCTTGGCGCAGGGCTGCGGTTTCTTTGAGAAACGCGATGGGATCGAGCACTACTCCATTGCCGATTACGCTGCGGCATCTCTTCCGCAGCACGCCGCACGGCACCAGTTGCAAGATGAACTTCTTGCCGTTGATGATGACCGTATGGCCGGCATTGTGCCCGCCGGCATACCGCGCCACCACGGAGAAATTCTCCGAGAGCACATCAACGATCTTTCCCTTGCCTTCGTCGCCCCATTGAGCGCCGACGATGACCGCAGTCTTGCCCTTTTTCAAACGCAACTCCTTTGAATGGAATCGGCGCGGCTGCCCCGCCGCCTGCCCTGTTCGCACACACTCGGTGCCCGGAGAACGCCGGAACGACAAATTGCCTGGATGAAAAGTGCGCTGAGGTGTACCCAGAATGATAACCCGCAAACCTGCGGATGAGCAACGGAAACTCCTCCGCGATTTGCCAGCCGATGTTCAGAAGAGAATACGCAGCAAAGCCCCGAAGGTTCGCCAAGGCCGCGCTTCGCCCATTCTCCTGTGTGTCACTCTGAGTCCTTTGTGGTCACGAAATTAGACGCCGGCAACCTGCACATTCTGGGAACCGCCGGGTGAAACTACGATGCAGCCCCCAGTCGCCTTTCCTCGAGCCAGCCTTACTGCCCAAATTACGATACAATCCTGCGGGGGTGGCAGCGCCGCGCACACGCCAGAACGCTTGTAACTTTGTGCGGAGCCACAAATCCAACCAGCACGAGGGATTTTCGCAGCCGGGAGGGTTCGCGTGACCAAGATCGACAGCCGCAAGTTTAAGAGCATCAGCCGACGCGAACTGCTGAAGCTGACGCCGGTTGTAGCATTGGGTGCTTTTGCCCTTCCGCCTTTCCAGAAGACGCTGCTGAAAACAGGCCTGAGGTTCAGCGACTGGCTCTCGGCCAGGATGTTCCGCACTGGCCATCGTGCGCCGGAGTTCTCCGATTCCGAAGTGGCTCCGCTCAGCAAGTTCCCCATCAACGGTTATGACGTGGACGATCCGGGCGTTGATCTCGACGCGTGGACGCTCAACGTCAGCGGCCTGGTCCAAAAGCCCGCGGAATACACCCTGGCCCAGATCCAGGCCCTGCCCAAGGTCAGGCAAAACACCCGGCATGTTTGCGTCGAAGGATGGGACGTGATCGGCCGTTTTGGCGGCGCGCGGCTGGCCGACTTCTTGCGCATGATCGGCGCCGACACCAGCGCACGCTTCGTCTCTGTCGAATGCGCCGACGATTACTACGAGTCGCTTGACATGGAGACGGCGCTGCATCCGCAGACCTTGCTGTGCTACGAGATGTATGATCAGCCGCTTACTCGTGAGCATGGGGCGCCGTTGCGGCTGCAGATTCCCACCAAAGTCGGCTACAAGCAAGCCAAGTACTTGACCGATCTCAAAGTCGCGAATGTGCTTGAGCGAGTCGGCTATTGGGAAGACCAGGGCTATTCGTCCTTTTACGGTTTGTAGCGGTTTCAAGCGGAGAAGACACATGGCCACACGCGCGCTTGCCATCGAGGATGTGAAAACCGGCGAATTGACCGAGGCGGTTTACGAGCACCCCTTGCTGATACGCCTGTGCCACTGGGTGAATGCGGTTTCGTTGTTCGTGATGGTCGGCAGCGGGCTGCGAATCTTCAAAGCGTTCCCCAGCTTCGGCGCGAAAATCCCGCAAAAGGATCTGCTGAATTGGCCGGAAGCATTTTCTCTGGGCGGTTGGCTGGGCGGCGCGCTGCAATGGCACTTGACCTTCGCGTGGATTTACATCGGCACGGGACTGGTCTACCTCGGCTATCAACTGTTCAGCGGCAATTACAAGCAGCTGCTCTTTATGCCGCGCGACATTCCTGGCGTCTGGCCGATGGTGCGGCATTACTTTTTCTTCGGGCCCAAGCCACCGCTGCGGGAAGTGTACAACCCGCTGCAGAAGCACGCATACACCACGGTGATCGGCTTGGGAGCGCTGTCGGTCGTCACCGGTTTCGCCGTCTGGAAGCCGGTGCAACTTTCCTGGCTGGCGTGGCTGATGGGCGGATTTCACTGGGCGCGGTTGTGGCACTTCCTGATCATGTGGGCGATTATCGCATTCGTATTCGGCCATTTGGTGATGGTGATTCTGCATGGTTGGAATAACTTCATGGCCATGCTGACGGGATGGAAGAAAGATCCGGAGTATCGGTTGAACTGAGAGCGTTGGTAGGTGGAGCGATGGCTCCATGGCTGCGTGCACATGCCGGCAGAAACGGCTTCGCTGCAAGGACCAGCGGAACAATTCGAGGAAGAGGCACTGATCCGTCGCGTGCGCAACGGAGAGCACGAGTTGTTTTACGAGCTGGTCCGGCCCTACGAGCGGCGAGTCTATGCGACGGCCTTCGCCATTTTGCGCAACGAAGCCGACGCCGAGGATGCCGCGCAGGAGGCGGTGCTAAAAGCATTCAAGCACATCCGCCAATTCCGGGCGGAGGCCCGCTTCAGCACCTGGCTGATCCAGATCACGGTGAACGAGGCACGCATGCGGAGAAGAAAACGGCACGCCGACGTGATGGAGCCGATCGTTGACCAGCAGGACGACGAGGGCAACTACATCCCGCGCGACTTCGCTGACTGGCGCGAGATCCCTTCGGAGGCGCTGGAGCGAAAAGAAGTCCGCGAAAAACTGGCCGAGGCGTTGGCTTCGCTGGGAGAGAAATACCGTGACGTTTTTGTTCTGCGCGACATGCAGCACCTCAGCATTGCAGAAACCGCCAAGACCCTGAACATTTCCACGGCGTCGGTCAAGACTCGCCTGTTGCGGGCGCGCTTGATGCTGCGCGATCTGCTTGCGCCGGGCTTCGGCGGGCCTTGGAGTAGCCGGTTGTCTTTCGCAAAGGGGAACAAGCCATGGTAGTCGCATGTGAGCAGGTGTGGCGCGAAGTTTCGAATTATCTGGAGGGCGACATCGCTCCCGAGCTGCGGGCGGCCGTTGACGAGCACGCCCGCACCTGCCAGCGCTGCCGGACGGTGTTGGAAGGCACGCGCAACCTGGTCCAGATTTATGGCGACGAGCGCATGGTGGAAGTTCCCCTGGGATTCAGCCACCGATTGCATCGCAAGCTGGAAGAGAACATGCCCCGGCGGCGAGCCAAGACGTGGGGATGGGCGATCGGTCTTGCGGGCGCCGCTGCATTGATTCTATTGGTGGCCCAGGTGGGGCATCCTCCGGCCTCCCGGCAGCAGTCGCGTGTGGAACATGCCCAACCCGGAAACCGCATCCCTCCGGAAATGGTGGTGGTGGTCGCCGCCCATAGCAAGATATTCCACGTTCCTGGGTGCAAGTTCATTCGCGACAAGACCAACTTGCGCACCATAACGGCTGCCGAAGCGATGCGCGAAGGCTACGTGCCTTGCGTCCGCTGCCTCCGGAAGTACGTAACCCAGGCCCAGGCGCAAGCGCTGGAGCAACGCGAGAGAAACGACGAATTCGCGCGAAGCGACTGAAGTTCGCTCGGCCCCTGTCGACCACAACCATAGCCCACGCAGTGATAGACTCTCATCCCCCTGATATGAAACGGGCATACTAGAGTCGCGGCCCCGGAAAGTAATCCGCTTCACCGGCTTCGGATCAAGCCGGCGGTGGTGCGAATCTACGAGGATGGAAGAGTGGATGTGCAGTGACCAGACAGCAGCGCCGCTTCTGTCACCAGGCAGGCCGGTCACTCAGTTCGCGCTTGACAAGGACACCGTCGGGGAGTAAGAGCAGGTGCAGTAAGTGTTATGTTCACCAAGTTTGTTGCGAAAAGGAGAAACCACATGTCCGACGTGTACTGCGCGATGAAAGGCGTTGGCGCAATCAGGAGGGTCCCGTGAAAACAGCGCAATCAGATCGTTCGTTGCAATGGGAAAACGTTGGTGATGCCCAGGTGCTGAAGGTTTGGCAACTGGAGGGTCCTAAGGTATGGCCTCAAATAGCTGTTCTTCGAATGTCCAACTCTGAGTATCTCAAGTTCTCGCAAGCACCCAGGGCATTTATGGACTTTGTCAACGAGCACAAAATCTTTTTCCAGCGGGTAATTGTCGCGGGTTCGTGGGTGTCGCTATCGTCGCTGGGACAAAAAAACGAACCGCCCGACTGGGTGCTGATATTGGTTCACGGAAAACAAAGCACCATGATTGTTGCTGCTCTTCCGCAGTTGAAGGAGGAACACCCCGGTTCTAAGAGGCAGTGATGTCCTTGGGGCGTGGGTTCCCTGCGTGCGGGCATCTGCTCTGGCCCATCAGCGACAACTTTTCCTTCAAAGGTTTATGCGGTGCAGCAGTTTTTCGAATCGCGGGTCCGACCGAAGCGTATCCATCGCCGGTTCAACTTTGAGCCGAACTAAGTAGGAATCGTGCTCTTCGTAAGCCTTTTCCAGCCACCAGAAAGCCTTATCATTCTCGCCCAAGGCCGCATGGACCAGGCCAAAGAAGTAGGGCGGAACATAGTGGATTTGGGATGCCGCGGTTAGCTCCGCCACAACCTCCTGAGCTTGCGTTTTCCTGCCGGCTAAGGCGTACGCGCATCCCAGGCCGGCCACCCGCAGGGGATCGTTTCCAGAAGACGCCGCCAGGGCCTTATACTCCGCGATGGCTTGGTCATACGCCCCTGTCGCCAGATGGGCGGAACCCACGCAGTCGCGCGCCGACAGGGAACTCGGATCCAAGTCCAGCACCTTGCGGCATTGTTCGATAGCGCGATCGTAATCGCGCGCGTAATAGAACGCCCATCCAACAGCCAGAATGGTGGTAGCGGAAAGGGGATCGAGTTCTTGCGCGGTTTGAATCTCAGCCAAGGCTTGATTGTGCCGCCCCATCTCCGACAGGGATTCGGAATAGACTTGGTGAGCCTCGGCGTAGCTTGGGCTCAATTCGATCGCGCGCCTGAACTCCTTGTCCGCACCCAGCCAGTCCCAATCACCGTAGAACTTGATGGATGCCAGCGTCGCATGAGCGTCGGCCAGGCTGTCATCCAGCGCCAGGGCCTTCTGCACGTACTGGGACGCTTTGGGCATGGCTACGCGAGGCGACAGTTCATTGGTTAACCAGTAGTAGTGGGCTAAGCCTGCGTATGCGGGAGCGTAACCGGCATCTATCCTCACTGCCTCCTCGAAGTCCGCTTTGGCTTCCCGCATCCCACCTTCCGTTCCTTGCTGTAAATGGTAACGGCCCTTGAGATAGGCGTCGTGCGCGGCCAGAGTTGCCGAATCACTCGTGGCCACACGCACCTGTTCTTTTGCCGTCAGCTTGGCTTCAATCTGGCTCGCGATGGCGTGCACTACCTCGTTTTGCACCGCCCAGAAGTCGCGCACGTCGCGCTGATAGCTCTCGGCCCAGAGGTGAGTGTCGCTTGCTGCGTGGATCAGTTCGGCCGTGACCCGCAAATGGTTCCCGTCCCGCAAGACGGAGCCCTCGACAATGGCATCGACGTGCAGTTCTCGTGCAATCTCTGGCAGTGTCTTTCTCGTTCCCTTGAAGTGCATCGCCGAGGTGCGCGAGATCACGCGTAGCCCCTTAATGCGAGCCAGGTCTGTAATAAGCTCGTCGGTCATCCCGTCCACGAAATACTCTTGCGCCTGGTCGGCGGACAGATTTTCCAAAGGCAACACGGCGATAGCTTGTATGGCGGCGCCGCCATGGCCAAAGATTCGTGCCCGAATTCGGCCCGGATCCACCGCCAGGGAAATGATCATCAGCGCGAGCAGGGCCAGTCCAACGCAAGCGGGAATCAACAACCTCCGCGCTCTGCTCGCAGGAAGAGATGCAAGCGCAGAGGCGCCAGCTCTGGCTGGCGACGCGAGTCGCCGCAGATCTACCGCCAGTTCCTTCGCCGACTGGTAACGGTTCTCTGGTTCCTTCTCCAAGCATTTCCCGATGATCCGCTCCAGTTCCGCAGATAGCCTGGGATTGAGAGCGCTGGGTGGGCGTGGCCGACAGTGCAGAATGGCGCCGATCAGTTGCGAGTGTTCCACTCCAGCAAACGGGCGTTGTCCGGTGGCCATCTTGTACAGCACCGCCCCAGCCGCATGGATGTCGGTGCGCGGGTCGATCTCCCTGCCCAGCAACTGCTCCGGCGCCATGTAGGGCAGAGTCCCAGCCACGCTCTGCGTCTGACTCAAGCTCTCCGTCGGAGCGTTCTCTGAGAGGGGAAGTCGCAGCTTTGCCAACCCGAAGTCCAGAATCTTCAGCCGTCCGTCGCCGGCCAGCCGCAGGTTGCCGGGTTTCAGGTCACGATGAACTACCCCGTGTTCATGGGCCGCGGACAAGCCTTCGGCGAGTTGTGTCCCCAGAGCAGCGACTTCCTTTTCCGGCGCTGCTCCCTTCGCCAGCTTGTCGCTTAGCGTCACGCCAGGAATGTATTCCATCACCAGAAAGTCCACTTCCTGCTGCGTGTCGAAGTCGTAGATGGTTGCAATATTGGGATGGTTCAGCCTGGACAGGGCCAGGGCCTCCTTGCGGAAGCGCTTGCGGGAGGACTCTTCAGCCAGCATACCGGAAGGCAGAACCTTGATCGCTACTTCGCGGTCGAGGTGTTCATCACGGGCGCGATAGACTTCGCCCATCCCTCCAGCGCCGATCTTCTCGATGACGCAATAGTGACCCAGCGTCTGGCCGACCAGTGTATCGTGGCCGCCCCTGCGGTTCGCCATAAGGAAAGATACTCCTTCGCACTCACCCTCTGAAGCAAATGCTAGGCTCGACTGCAAAGCCTAGTCAATGCAAACCTGAACGTGCAAGTGGAATCGGCTTGGAATGTCGCCCGGGAGTCCGATAAGCGAAAGTTCGGAGGAGCTAGCCGCGGGGGCAGGTTGAGACTATCACTTTTAAGTTTACCCCGCGCTGGGTCAACCTGGTCTAGGTCCGCGCCCGCGCTTTCTTCCCAGCAACTGCGACTTCGCTGGCCGCGGGCTTTTTTTTGCCTTCCATTTCGGCGAGGCTTGCCTTCAGGGCGGACATCAGGTCGATTACCGGAGCCAGCTTCTTCGGCTTTTCTACCTCTGCGATCTGGCCGCCTTCGAGCTTGGTCTGGATGAGGTTTTTCAGATTGTCCTGAAACGCGTCGTGAAATTTCTCCGGGTCCCATTCCGCGGCCAGAGCTTCGATCAACTGGTGGGCGACTTTCACTTCCGCGTCTTTCAGCTCGACATCCGGCACGCCGAAGCCTTCGACCTTGCGGACTTCCTCCGCGTAGTACATGGTATGCAGCATCATGCCGCCCTCGTGCGGGCGCAGGAAGACGGTGTATTCGCGGTTGTGCATGGTCAGCTTGGCGATCGCAACGTAATTGCTCTCTTCCATCGCCTTGGTTAGAAGAGCGTAGGGACGCCGCCCGGCTTCTTCGGGCATCATGTAATAAGACGACTCGAAGTAAACAGGATCGACCTCGTCCGACTTCACGAATTCCAAAATTTCCATGGTCTTGGCGGTCTTGGGCTCGATCTTTTTGATCTCCTCCGCGTCGATGACCACGTATTCATCCTTGCGGTATTCGTATCCCTTGACGATTTCGCTGCGATCGACAACCTTGCCATCGGCCAGGCAAACGTACTGCTGCTTTAGACGGGATAGGTCGTCGCGGTGCAGCATGTTGAAGGAGATGCCGTTGCTGCGGGCGCCGGAAAAAAGACGCACCGGCATGGAGATCAATCCGAAAGTCAGGTATCCCGACCAAACCGAAGCTGCCATAGTTTTACCCCAAACTGAACCGGCGCCAGAGCCACGCCCGGTAAGTGAGTTTACACTACAACGTTGTCTTTGATGCGTGAAGTGTCGGCAGTAATCTAGAAAAAAAGCACGAGGCCGTGGGGCAGGAACGGACTGGCCCCAATGTGTAGTGTTGGCGGGGGTGGTTCGTTGGGTCCAGGAAGCCGGGCCTGGGTTCATGATGGCTGAAATACGAGGATTGGCGGCGTTTTCAGGGGTTGTCGACCCGAATCTGCAGCTGGGTATGGCGGCTGCGGTAACGATTTTCTTTGCAATTCTGGGCTATATATCGCGGGGAGTGACGTTTTCCGGGGCGCTGGCTGGGGCCGTCGTTTCTTTCGCGTTGTATGGCGGAGCCGGGCCGGGGGCGTTCACCGTGCTGGTGATAGTCTTCGCTATCACTTGGCTTGCCACCCGGCTGGGATACCGCCGCAAGTTGATCCTCGGAACCGCCGAGAAGGAGGCAGGCCGGACTGCCCTGCAGGTGCTGGCCAACCTGGCGGTCGCCGGGGCATGCGCGGCCGGGTATGACGCATTAGCCCGCAAAGACGCCTTGCTGCTGGCAATGGCTGCCGCTCTCTGCGAAGCTGTGGCGGATACCGTTTCCAGCGAGCTCGGACAGGTCGCAAGCAACACAGCCCGGCTGATCACCAACTGGGAAGAGGTGGCGGCTGGCACCGACGGCGGCATCACCTGGGCAGGCACTCTCGCCGGAGCAGTCGCATCCGGCCTGATTGCCGCGGCGTGCCTGGCGGTGGGTTTGGTTCCCGTACGTGGGGTCGTTGTTGCGGCCGCCGCCGGTACCGCCGGGATGCTGGCAGACAGCTATTTGGGTGCGTTGCTGGAGCGCCGCGGCGTGCTGAATAACGATGCGGTCAACTTTTTGGGGACGGTGACGGCTGCGGTGATGGCTTTTCTACTGGCCTAGGATGTCCGGGCAGAAACCGGCCCGGCCCACTCAAAAAGTCTTGCTCGAGTCCAGCAGGATCGTAACCGGGCCGTCGTTTACCAGTTCGACTTGCATCATTTCCTGGAAGCGGCCGGTTTTGCACGGCAAGCCAGCCGCACGGATGCGCGCGACAAAATATTCATACAGCTCGCGGGCGCGCTCGGGACGGGCAGCTGCATCAAACGACGGGCGTTTGCCGCGCCGCACGTCTCCGAACAAAGTGAACTGCGAAACGGCCAGCACTGCGCCGTGCACGTCTGCGACGGAGAGATTCATCCTTCCCCCTTCGTCTTCAAAAATGCGCAGCCCGGCGATTTTCTCCGCCAGATAGTCGGCGTCGGCTTCGGTATCGGCTTGGCCCACACCCAGCAGCACCAGCAAACCCTGCTTGATTTCGCCGGTGATCTCGCCCTTCACGGTGACCTTGGCTCGACTGACTCGTTGGACAACAGCACGCATAGAGGCAGTTTCCAGTTTCCGGTTTCCAGTTGCAACTACAGCACAGTTTCGCAGTAGGTGTGGCTGCTCTTGGGAGGGGCATGCCTTGCAGCGTGCCGCAAAAGGCGGCCCTACAGACCCGGCTTCAGCCGCTGAGGGAGCAAACCTCAGGGCCTAAAGGCCGGATCATTTTCTGGCCAGTAGCGGCCCGGCTGAAAGCCGGGCCCTTCCCAATAACGGTTACATCTACTGTGAATCCGCTCTAGCCTGCGCAAAAGTGGTATGTATCAGCTCTTTCCCGAATGCAGCCACTCCTCCAGTTGGTCGGCGTAGGTGCGGCTGGAGCGGTGTTCCGTCCCATCGGAGAGCTTGACCATGTATTCCCGGTTTTCAATGCCGCGCAACTCCACAATCGAAGTTTTGCGCACGATTCGGGAGCGGTGGATGCGCAGAAACTTCGCCGGGTCCAGCCGCTGTTCCAGGGAATTCATGGTCTCGCGCAAAAGATGCGAGCGGCCGCGGACGTGCAATTCAGCGTAGTCGCCGGCTGCGCCGATCCAGTCCGTGTCTTCCGCCAGCACGATTTGAATCCGCGAGCCAGTGCGCACGGTAAAGCGTGAGGCGTACTTCTCCGAGTTGCGCTCAAGCATCTCGAGAATCCGCTCAGCCGTTTGAGTTCTGGAAGCTGCATCAACCAGTTTCCTCGCTCGTTCTACGGCGGCGGCAAAGCGGTCGTCGTCCACCGGCTTGAGCAGATAATCCAGCGCATGCACCTCGAACGCGCGCAGAGCATGCTGTTCATAAGCGGTGAGGAAAATCACGCCCGGGAGACCGTCGCTGGGCAGGGCGCGCAGAACTTCGAAGCCGTTCATGCCGGGCATCTGCACATCGAGGAAGACGACGTCAGGCGAGAGTTCGAGGATGCTCGTCACCGCTGACGGGCCGTCGCCACATTCGCCGATGATCTCGATATCCTTGAATCTCCGCAACCGCAGCGCAACGCCCTGGCGGGCCAAGGGCTCATCGTCGACGATCAGCGCGCGCACGCCAACTCCTCTGCCGCAGGAACGCGCTTGCGGAAAGGAATTTCCACCGTGACCCGGCAGCCGCCGCCGTCGGGCCATTCCAACGTGAATTTCTGATCGTTGCCGTAGAGCGTCTTCAGGCGTTCGGCGGTGTTGCTGATTCCAATACCGTTGGGCGGGCTTTGCTGTGTTGGGCGGAGGTCGGGCTTGCCTGAATTCTGCAGAATGAGCTGCAACCGGCCGTTGTCGAGCTTGCTGTGAATGCGAATTGTGCCGCCTTCCACCAGCGGGCTTACGCCGTGGCGCACGGCATTTTCCACCAGCGGTTGCAGCAGCATGTTCGGCACCAGAGCGTCTAGAGTGTCAGGAGAAATATTCGTCTCCACCCGTAACCGGCCTCCGAGCCGAGTCTGCTCAATCGCCAGATACTGTTCGGTGAAGGCCATCTCTTGGGAGAGCGCAGATTCCGGCGTAGCTTCGCTGTCCAGAGAAGTTCGCAGAAGCTGGCCAATCTGTGCCAGCATGCGGGTGGCGGCGGGAGCGTTCCCTTCCAGCACCAGGGTGGAGACGGCATTCAGCGAATTAAAGAGAAAATGTGGATTGAGCTGGTGGCGTAGTGCGCTGAGCCGTGCTTCGCGCACCTCCGCCTCGGCGCGCAGGAGGCGTTGTCTCTCTTTGGCCGCCTGCTGCCATTGTTTGACGCTGAAGTACAAGCTGCACCACAAGAACAACATAACCGCCGACTGCAAGGACGTTACTCCCCATTCGGGCCAGTTCATACGGCCGATCGACAACTCGTCAACAAAACCTACGGCCGCTCCAGCGGGAAGAGACCAGCCAAATGCCTTTAGCTCTAAGACCACCCAGGACGAGCGCCGGCGCACCAGCGACCGGCAGACGGGCCGCAGCAAGCAACTAGCAAGAAACAACGACGCAAAGCACACGGTATTCGCCCGTAGCGTTCCAGTCTCCTTGAGATAGGGGGATACCCCAACAAGGCCCAGCAGATAAAAGCCGCTCCATCCCACGATCTGGAACTGCCAGTACGACAGGAAGCCGAGTTCGTCGCGCCGCCACACGCCTGTATTCTAGCTGACCCACGCAACCATGCTGCTTCGGTCTATCGCGCGAACCCTGCGGCTCGCCGCAAAATCTCTGCCGCCTGCGTAACGGCCGGGGCTTATTGGGCCGGCTCGGGCTATTCTCGCTGAAGATCAAGTCGATGGATCGAACGAGACGAGCGACGAAAATGCTTATGAACAAAGGGAAATTTGTGCCAAGGAGCTCTTATGCTAAAGAAACCTGCTTTAGTCCTATCTCTGTTACTTGTTGCGATGATGACTCTCCCTTGCCAGGCTCAGTCAGCCAGTGAGCAGGAGGAAAACAAGGCCGTGGCGCGGGCTGCGCTTTTCGACTACCTGAATCACAAGGACTTCAAGCGGTTTGAAGAAGTCCACACCAAGGACTTTGTGAAGCACTACAATAACCCGGCGGAGAATCTATCGGAAGAAAATGCGGGACGCTAAGGCGCAGTTTGATTCGTCCTCTGATCTCGCGTTCACGGAGAACTGGATGATTGCCGAAGGAGACAAGGTCGCGGTGTGCTTTACTGCCAAAGGAACCCATGACGGAGTTTTTCGGGACATTCCTCCAACGGGAAAGCATTATGAACTCTCGGCTATAACCGTGTGGCGCTTTGTGGACGAAAAGATTGCTGAAGAATGGGTGTTCATGAATGACCTCGATTTGTACCGTCAACTTGGTTTGTTCAAAGAGCCGGGATCAAACTGATCATCATGGACGAAAGGACCGGTGAGCAAACTGGCGTCGGGGTAGTCGTCAACGCATTGACTCTGCCAGACGAGGAAGCCAAACCACGGGAGGTAAGAGCTTTGCCCGAACCAGCTCGGTTCTCACGCGCATTCTCCATCGCCAGCTTGGGCGCGTTCCTCATTGCTATCTCTGAGGGCGTCTTCATGGCCAGTCCGTTCGCTGTCTATTTCTACAGCGCTTATTCGCCGGTCCTGACCTGGACGGAGAGCCATGCATTCCTTGTCTGGTTAACCGAGTTCTTTGTCCCTCACTTGTCAGCCCCCGACTCTGCCTGGTTTCGTGTCCTTGTGAAGCTCCCAAGATACCTAGCCATCATCGGAATTGTGTCGTTCGTTGTGCATGCTGCGTATCTCTACTGGACCAAGTTCGTGAGGAAAGAAGTTGCGACGGCTTTACTCTATAGCTACGTCCGGCACCCGCAGTACCTCAGCTTCGCAGTCGCCGGAGTCGGCTTAGTCTTTTACTGGCCAAGGTTTATTAACCTCCTGCTCCTCTTCGTCATGCTGATCGGTTA